>Ga0137403_10009106_pt1 | contig 11057 bp, 7 predicted proteins | sample CZOMad2_1_16fung_FD_122057 | JGI IMG/M metagenome (GOLD analysis project Ga0137403, IMG submission 122057) | Vadose zone soil fungal communities from Angelo Coast Range Reserve, California, USA - CZOMad2_1_16fungal (Hybrid Assembly) | ecosystem: Environmental > Terrestrial > Soil > Vadose zone...
GACTGCTCCGCCACCATGTACGCGGCGTACCAGTCGGGCCAGTTTTCGTCGCGTTGGCCGCCGGTGCGCTCTTCGTGCTTGCCGTGAGCGGCCGCTGCGCGGCGCATCGCGTTGGCCAGATCGCTGGCCGACGCGAAAGTCGTTGCCGCGGAATCGATGCGACCGGGCAGCCGCGTCGTGAGCTCCTGGAACAGCCAGCCGTTGCCATCCGGATCTTTGAACGAGGCGAACGAGCGGTAGCTGCGGTGCTCGGGATCCGGGCCGCTGACTCGGACCCGGCCAAACAGGTAGGCGTCGTCGGAGCCGGCGTACACGCCTTCGTTGTGGAACACCTCGCTGACCTCAACGCCGCGACGCAGCAGCTCGGCGCGAGTGGCCTCAAGGTCGGAGACGATCAGGTACAGGCCTTGCGAGGAGCCGGGTGCTGCCGCGGTGACGTTCTTGCCGAAGATGACAGAGCAGCCGGAGCCAGGCGGCGTGAACTGGAGCACGCGGAAGTCGTCATCGTGAGCGTAGTCGGCGTCGAGCCGCCAGCCAAGCTTCGAGTAGAAGTCCTTCGCGCGGTCCACATCCGAGACGGGGATGACCACGATCTCGAACTTCATGTCGACTGGTTTCGGTTTTGCCTCGCTGCTCGCTTCGCTCATACGAACTGGCTTGGTGCCCATGGCTGCCTCCTGGTATAGGTGGATTCGTTGTGTGCGGATGACCGGTCGCGGCTCTTGCGGTAGATAGTACTCCACGGCAGCAAATCGAGGGAATAACTTTCATAAGCCGGGTACCAGCGCACTACCACGGCGGAGGCGGCCGCCACGGAAGAAAAATGGAAGAGCAGCGGCGTCCCGACACGTCGGGATGTATGCCGCCGCTGCCACATGTGAAGAATGGAGCGTAGAGCGAGAGCACAAGAGGCGCTATTGGACGGGGTTGCCGTCGGCGTCGATTTTGTGGACTTCGCCGATATTGAGTTCGCGGATGCCGGATTCGACTTTGCTCATGTCGCCGACGACGATCCACACGAGATGGCCTGGCTGGATATATTTTTTGGCGATTTCGTTGGCGGTTCCGGGCGTGGCGGACAGGACTTTTTGGGTAAAGGTGTTGTAGTAATCGTCGGGCAAGCCGTACTGCAGGATGTTGCTGTACGCGCCGGAGAGTTGCTGTACGGATTCAAAGCTTCCGGGGAGGCCGAGCGTGGCATTGCTCTGTTCGTCCTTCAATTCGGCTTCGGTGATGGGTTTGTTGCCGACGATGTTCTTATATTCGGCGATTAGTTCCAGCAAGGATTCTTTGGTCTTGTCGGTCTGGACGGGCGAGATACTGAAATAAGGCCGCTCGGCCTTGGCAGGTATCAAGCGGGAGCGCACGCCGTAGGACCAATGCTTGTCTTCGCGGAGATTCATGTTGATTCGTGAACTGAAATTTCCGCCAAATATGTCGTTCACCAGTTCGAGAGAGATTTGGTTGGGATCGTTGAACGCCGGCGCGAGCTGCGCAGCCAGAACCAGACTCTGGCCGGAACCGGGACGATCGAGGAGATAGACGACATCCTTTCCCGGTTCTGGAGCAGACGGAATAATTTGTTTCGGAACTTCGCCGGACTTCCAGGCTGCGAAAAGTTTTTCCAGCTTGGGAGTGATTTCGGCGAGGGTGGTATCGCCAACAATGAGCAGCGTGGCGTTGTTGGGCTTGAACCAGGTTTCGTGGAATTTGACGAGGTCTTCGCGAGTCATTTTGCTTACTGTGGCTTCAGTGCCGCTGGTGAGAAAGGCCCCAGCATAGGGATGCCCTTTCCCGTACAGAAGTGGTGGCATAACCCGCAGCGCCATGAAGTTAGGCGTAACCTTTTCGCGTTGAATGGCGGCCAGACGATCTTTCTGCAAACGAGTGAATTCTTTTTCCGGAAATGCGGGATGCAGAATGAGGTCCGCATAAATTTCCAGAGATTTGTCGATATTGGCCTTGAGCGCATCGAGATCGACGGTGGCGAAATCCAGATTGGCCCCCGCGGAGAACTCAGCGCTGAGTGATTCCAGCTCTTCGCCGATCTTCAGCGAGTCGCGGCTAGGAGTTCCCTCTTCCAGCATGCGTTGAGCGAAGCTGCAGGTTCCGAGAGCAGAGGTGGCGTCAGAAGAATAACCGCCGTTCACCAGCAGCGAGAAGTTTACGACTGGAGCAGAATGGCGCTCGGCGAGAACAAGCTTCAAGCCGTTGGAGAGCGTGGCCTTCTGCATAGGAGGAAGGTTTAGCGACATGGCGGAACCGGTTGCGGGTTCCTTGGAGCGATCGATCGGAGCAGTCGCCTTCAATGTGGTGGAAAACGGTTGCACTTCGAGGACGTAATCTCCGTCGGAGAGCCATTCGTTTGCGGCTTTCCTGACCGACGCGGGTGTAGCCGCGCTGACGCGCTTGAGATATTCCTTATAGCAATCCGGATGGCCGGTGAAAGTCTGGCATTTTGCCAGGATGTCACTCTTGCCGCCGAAGCCGCCGATACGTTCCATGATGCGCGCGTATTGGCCGAAGGTTTGCGTTTTGGCGAGTTGCAACTCAGCTTCGCTGGGACCGTTTTTGAGGAAATTTTGCAATTCCTGATTGGCTTCGTCTTCGACAGTCTTGAGATCGCCACCCGGTTTGGCGGTGAGGATGAGCGAGAATTGCCCGGCTATTTCGTTGTTGCCGTCGTTCGCTGTGGCGCTGGTGGCGATCTGGTCTTTGTAGACAAGACGCTTGTAGAGGCGCGAAGTCTTGCCTTGGCCAAGAATTTGCGCAGCGAGGTCCAGTAACGCCTCTTCTGGCGAGTCGGCCTGCGGCACGTTCCACACGCGATAGAGACGCGCTTGGGGCACGCGATCCTGCACCGAATCGCGATGAGTGCCGGTGCGTTTGGCGACCCAGGCTTGGCGTGTGACCACGGGAGGACCGGCAGGGATGGCGCCGTAATATTTTTCGACTTTTTGGCGTGCGACTTCGGGAGTGATGTCGCCGGCGATGACGACGGTGACGTTGTTCGGGCCGTAGTAGGTCTTGAACCATTCCTGCACGTCGCTCATGGAGGCGGCGTCGAGGTCCTGCATGGAACCGATCGTCGTCCATGAGTAGGGATGGCCAACGGGATAAGTGTTCTCAACCAGAAGTTGCCGGGTGACGCCGTAAGGCTGGTTGTCGCCCTGACGTTTTTCGTTTTGCACCACCCCGCGCTGAAGATCGAGTTTCTTCTGATCCAAAACGCCGAGCAGATGTCCCATGCGATCGCTTTCGGCGAAGAGCACGTAATCGAGCATCGAGGTGGGTACGTTTTCAAAATAATTGGTGCGGTCGCCGTTAGTGGTGCCATTGAGGTTGGTAGCACCGATGCGTTCCATGGCGTTGATGTAGGTGTAGTTGAAATTCTCGCTGCCGCTGAACATAAGGTGTTCGAAGAGGTGGGCAAAGCCGGTTTTGCCAGGTTTTTCGTTCTTCGAACCGACGTGGTACCAGGTGTTTATAGCGACGATGGGTGCTTTATGATCTTCGTGGACCAGCACGGTAAGCCCGTTGGCAAGGACAAACTTAGTGTAGGGAATATCGGGAATAGCAATTCTTGCGCTGGTCGCGCTGGCAGCATGTGCCTTGGCCGCGGGCACTTGTTTCGGGGGAGGAGCGTCGGATTGGGCAGACGCGGAAACGGAATGGAAAATCGTAATCGACAGGACCACCAGAAAACGTGCGGGACCGTTGACAATTCTATTTCTCAAGGAATTCCTCCGGACATGGAAGCCTGCGTGACACAGAAAAAGTGAAAATGACGCCGCGAGCAGTATCGGCGCCGCGTATTTTACATTCGCTGGGAATACAAAGCAAAGTTACGGTCAATTGTGGGGGTTGAGAGAGAAATCTCAACGGCTTTGCGAATGAAATTATTCCGAGTTGCAACTGACCGACGCTACGAAAAGGCCATAGACGAAGTTGTCAGACGCGAAACCGGCGCGCATGGCGTGGAAGGCTTTGAGATAGGTGACGAAGTCAGAACCCAGTTTGGCGGCGAGAATCCAGAACTTCTTGTCTTTGATGATTTCCAGGGTGAGGTCCCAAGTCTTGGCGCAGTTCTTGTTGAGAACTTCGCGATGCGTGACGTGCAAGCCGTTCGCTGCGAAATATTGCTGGTAGTCGTCCATGGTTTGTAACTCCACGAACATACCTTTTTCGATGGGATCGATGAATTCGCGGCTCTGCGCAGGAGTGAGATGGTCTTTCTTGAACCAGTCGGTGATGGCAAAAGCGCCATCGAGCTTGAGAAGTTTCGCCGCAGAGGCAAAGAATTTGCGACGGTCCTGATAATGGGAGATGGATTCAACGGACCACAGAAGATCGAATTGCTGTTGGAAATCCATGGATTCGGCGTCCATTAAAAGGAAGGTTGCATCGAGGTGTTTTTCTTTCGCGGCCTGTTTAGCCATTTCGATTTGAACCGGAGAGATGGTGATGCCGGTGACGGACGCCCCATATTTCTCCGCGAGGTAGAGACTGCTGGCACCAAAGCCACAGCCGATGTCGAGGATATTCGAGTTTGGCTGGACGTTTGCGAGTTTGGCGAGGTGTTCGACGAGCTGAAGTTGTGCTTGTTCCTTCGATTCATCCCCGTTGATCCAGTAACCGTGATGGAGATGCTCGCCCCAGACGGAACGGTAGAGCGGCCCAAGGGCGTCGTAGTGTTCGATGATTTTCTGTTTGTCGTTGGAACGAGGCATTTTGACGGGAGCTCTCTCCGGACTTGGCCAAGCCAGCAATCGTAATTGTACCTAGCGCGCGACCCGGGGCAAATAATTCTAGATTCCGCAGCCGCCTTTCGTTGAGCAGTTCGCAGCGGAACTGACATGCTTGCTCGGAAACGGTCAGCGTGAAAATAAGTGAGGGGAGACAAGATCGAGAAACTCGCGTCATCGGGGTCGGAAGCCACTTTGCGGCGGCGCGAAGCTTTAACGAGATGCGCTTGGCTTTGAAGGAGTTGAAGTAATTGATTACGCAGCCTAAATGCGAATTCGGATTTCCGGACGTGACAAGACCGCCTTATATTCGGCGAGAATTTTCGACGAAAAGTAAAGGTGGGCCGGCTTCGCCATAGCAATGACGAGGACGGTTCGTTGCAAACCTTGGGGCTTGAGAGCAGAAACAAGGATATTGGTATCTATGACCAGGCGGAGAGCAATCATAAGCGCTGAGATTTTTTAGCGCGGACAGCCCGGGCAGTCTTAATGAGCTTCGCGACTTCGCGAGATGTGAGCGCGCTGGTGCCGCTGGCCTCGGATTCCTCTCCGATCAAGCGAAGCACCTCTGGCTCGGGTGCGGCAAGACGAACGGCTCTGGGAGTACCGCGCTTTTCGATAATCAGGGACTGGCGATCGTTTTCGACGCGGCTAAGAAGCTTGCCGAAGTTGGCGCGAGCGCGGCGGGCGGAAACAATAAAGACTTCGGATTTGTTGGTCTTAGACACTGGCGAAGTGTCCAGTTCGATTATACGAAGTGTACGGTTGGAAGTGCAGTAGCTGACATTCATCGTTAGTTCGGACCTTTCATCGTGGTTGAGCGATGTAAACCGCAAGAAAACAACATTTGCGCGCGGGGTCGCGGAGTGCTAGCCTGAGCGAACAAAAGGCGAATTAACTAGCGAGAGGGGGAATTGTGGGCGAGTCGTTGGCAGTGAAGAAGATCGCGGATGGCCGCCTAAACCTGTCCGCTACAAAGAATGAAACGGTGGTGCGCATGAATGAGGTGCTTGGCGCGTTTGCGGAGCGGGATTATGACGGCGAGATCCTGACCGCGGTGCGGCGGTTTCCTGCCCGGGCGGCGGAGTTTGCGGAGTGGCCGGAGTGGGCACGTGGAGAGTTGCGGGCAGCGTATGCCAGTAAAGGGATTGCACGGCCGTATTCCCACCAGGCGGCGGCTGCGGAGACGGTACATGCTGAGAAGAATGTGGTGATTGTGACGCCGACGGCCTCGGGGAAGACGCTCTGTTACAACCTGCCGGTGATCAATGCGATTTTGGAGAACGCAGATACGCGGGCATTGTATTTGTTTCCGACCAAGGCGCTGGCGCAGGATCAGTTGGCGGAATTGTATGACCTGAATCAGCGGTTGGCGAGTGGAGCGGGAGAGTTATCGCACCAGATCGAAGATGGCCCCAACCGGCTCGGAGCCGCTACAAATACGGGAGAAATGCACCGCTCTGAAGACCGGCCACCACAAAAGGAAAACGTGGGCGCGACGCGACACTCGAAAGGAACGCTTCGATTTGGGGTGTTTACTTATGACGGGGACACCCCCAGCGATGCGCGGAAGGCGATACGGGAGAAGGGGCACGTGGTCCTGACCAATCCGGACATGCTGCATACGGGAATTTTGCCGCACCATACGAAATGGACGCGGCTGTTTGAAAATTTGAAATATATCGTGATTGATGAGCTGCACTCGTATCGCGGCGTCTTTGGGAGCCATTTATGCAATGTGCTGCGGCGTTTGCAGCGCATTGCGCGGTTTTATGGGAGTGCGCCGCAGTTTATTTGCTGTTCGGCAACGATTGCGAACCCCGGAGAGCTGGCGGAGCGGCTGATTGAAGACGAAGTGGAAGTGCTGAACGCCAATGGTGCGCCTGCCGGGGAAAAGACCTTTGTGTTTTACAACCCGCCGGTGGTCAATCGGGCACTGGGGATTCGCAGGAGCTATATCAATGAAAGTTCGCGGGTGGCGCAGGAATTTCTGACGCACGATTTGCAGACCATGGTGTTTGCGAACTCGCGGCTGCATACGGAAATTCTGCTGACCTATTTGCAACAGGCGAACCCGCATTTTCCGGGGACGGCGGAGACAATTCGCGGGTATCGCGGCGGATATTTGCCGCATGAACGGCGGGAAATCGAGCGCGGATTGCGAGAAGGAAGAATTCGCGGTGTAGTTTCGACCAGTGCGCTGGAGTTGGGGATAGACGTGGGATCGCTAGATGCAACGGTGATGGCTGGGTATCCGGGAACGATTGCTGCCACGTGGCAGCGTGCGGGGCGCGCCGGAAGGCGCAGCATGAGTTCTTGTGCGGTGATGGTGGCGTCGTCGGCGCCGCTGGATCAATTTATTGTGCGGCATCCGGATTATTTTTTCGGAAATACTCCGGAGCATGCGTACATTCAGCCGGACAATCTGGAAATCTTAGTCAACCACTTGAAGTGCGCGGCGTTCGAACTGCCGATTGCGCCGGAAGATAAATTCGGCCAGGCGGACACGCAGGATTTATGCACGCGGCTCGCTGCGGCCGGCTACCTGCACTGTACCGGAGAGCATTATCACTGGACGCAGCAGGCGTATCCGGCCGATACGGTGAGCTTGCGTTCGGTGACCAGCGACAACTTCATCATTATTGATGTGACCGGGCGGCCGGCGGTAATTGGCGAAGTGGATTTTCCGAGCGCCCTAACGACCGTACACGAGAAGGCGATTTATCTACACGGCGGCGAGCAGTATCACGTAGAGCATTTGGATTTCAAGGAACGCAAAGCGTACGTGAAGAAAGTCGATGTCGATTATTATACGGACGCAGTTCGCTATACGCAGGTGCGGGTTTTGCAAATTGCCGACAGCGCAAGAGGGTGTGAAGCGCGGCCAGGAGTACCGGCGATACGGTCGCACGGGGATGCGCTGGTGCGCTCGCAGGTGGTGGGATTCAAGAAGATAAAATTTTTTACTAACGAAAATATCGGCGCAGGCAAACTGGAGCTGCCAGAAAACGAGATGCACACGACTTCGTACTGGCTGACGCTGGAGCGGGCGCTGGTGGAGTCGCTACCATTTTCGATTAGTGAACGGCAAAGCGGAATGTTTGGACTGTTGCACGCGATGGAGTCAGTGGCGACGTTGTTGCTAATGTGCGACGAGCGCGACTTGGGAACGGCTATTGGGGAGCGGCCGCCAAAGCCGGGAGCGGAAGGCGAAGAATTTATGCCGGTTTCGCTGGAAGACGCGATGCAGCGGACGGCGAAAGAATTTTTCGAACCGAATCTGTATCTGTTCGATGCCTATCCCAGCGGGATTGGATTTTCTGAGCCGTTGTATCGGGCGCACGAATTACTCCTGGGGCAAACACGGGAATTGATTGTGGGTTGTGGCTGCGAGTCAGGATGCCCGTCCTGCGTTGGGCCCGCGGGAGATTTGGCGCAGCATGCCAAGGAAGCCGCGCTAGCGATTCTGGAAAGGATTTGTGGATAAATGGCGGCGCTGGATAAATTTGCAAGACTGGCGGCTCTGCGTCCAGCGCAAGGAGCGGCAACTTATGATGATCGCTTGTTACCCGAGGATTCGCCGACGGCTGGTCTGGATGAATGTACTTTGGCAAAGCTATTGGGGGCGACCATCGCTAAAACGACATATGGGAATCACTTAAGCATTCGCAATTGGTACGCGGCGCCACAACTTCCAGAAGTCGCGGCGGCGGCATTAGATTTGTTGTGCCGTACCCAGGACGCAGCGAAATCCATCAAGTGGAGGGCAGCGGCGGAAAATCCAGAAAAATGGCTTTTCCTGGACACGGAGACGACCGGGCTTTCCGGCGGCACCGGAACGTATGCATTCCTGATTGGCATCGCGTGGTGGGACTCTGGCGGCTTACAGGTCGAGCAGTTCATGATGCGGGATTTTTCCGAGGAACATTCAGTGTTGCTGGAGCTGGCGGCGCGCATCGCGGGGCGCCCGGTGCTGGTAACGTTCAACGGGAAAACTTTTGACTGGCCGCTGCTAGAAAGCCGCTATCTGATGACGCGGTGCATCCCGGTTCCGGAACTTGGCGCGCATCTGGATTTGCTGCATCCAGCGCGAGCGGTGTGGAAATTGCGGCTGGGCTCAGTGCGCCTGGTGGAGTTGGAGCGACATGTGCTGGACGCGGTGCGGCTGGGCTGGGATCGGCAGGATGATGTGCCGTCATCGATGATTCCGCAATTTTATTTTGACTATTTGCGCGGAAGGTCGCCGCTGCCGTTGGCGGGGGTGGTGCGGCACAACGCAATGGATTTGCGTGGACTGGCAGCCCTGTTTGGAAAGCTCAATTCCCTGCTGAATTGCCAGCATAGCGAGGATACCGAGGCGCTGGACTTGCTTGGACTTTCGCGGTATCTGCAGCGGCGTGGCGACCGCAGCAAAGCGGAATCAACTTGTGTGGCGGCGCGCGATCGTGGCCTGCCTCTGCCTTTTGATGCGCAAGCCCGGCGCGACCTGGCGCAAATGGCGAAGCGGCGGGGAGAACATGCGGCGGCCGCCTTGATGTGGGAAGAATTATTGAAAGACGCGGAATGCCGGTTCATGGCTTGTGAACAGCTTGCTGTGTATCACGAGAGGCGAACGAAAAACTTCAAAAAGGCGCTGGAGTATGCTCGAGCGGCGTTGCAAGCGCTTACCTACAGGAATGGCGGATCAATCTACGGCGCGCCCAGCATAGCGGAAATTCGACTGGCCGACGGATTGTCGAAGCGAGTGGCCCGGCTGGAAGCGCGGATTAGGATCGCGATCGATAAAGACGCCGCACCGTTATTGCGGCGCTCGGCAGCGGCAGATTAATCCAGGGATTTCCGTACCGCCGACGTTCCGGCTGCGGCGGGAACGTTTCCCACACCATGCGTTATCGTAACGCCTGGTTTCTGTTCCGGCTCAGGTATTGCTCCCAGACCAACCTGCTTGTTGATTTCGACGAACAGCGCGCGATCGCCGCCTTCCAGTACCAAGCAGTCCAACTCGCCGCAATGCAGAAAAACACCGCCGTCCAGGGTGTCAAACGAGAAAAAACCGGGCCTACGAAATAAATTGCCAGCCTGCGGATGTTTTTTCTCGAGTAATTCGGAATACTGGCCGAAAAATTTGGCGGCTTGCTCGGCGCTGGCAACATGCAAGCGGGTAACCAGGAGCAGTCGCTTCGACGATTGGTTTTCAAAAAGTTGATAGCGATCACCTTCCCAGGCAGCGGCAAGAGGTTTGGCGCGAGCTTCGTCCAAGAACTGTTTCAGGACTTCGAGCCATCCAAATTCGCCCAGCAAATTGTCGTCAAGTTTCCTCCAATCCTTGCCGAGTTGCTTTTCGATCGATGGCAGGGTCACACGCTGAGGGACATGGCCGGACTTGTAAAGATGAGGATGCATGATTTGCTGGGTGGATGCCGGTGGATTTGAGAAGACTTTGCCGAGAGAACTCCAACCGCCGGGCTTTAGCGCCGCGGCCGTAAAGGTCATGCCGGAAAAATATGGGAATACCAGAGTGTCTTTGATGAATGGAGGTGCTTTGGTCAGGGAAGGCGTGCTGCCGAGATCGCCCGTCAATATCGACGGATCAAACTCTGGCATTTCGGTGACGGATTTTCCGGTGCCCTGAAGAAGATAGTCGACCATGGCGGCGGTGGCGCTGCCTTCCAGGAACGCTTCGCGGGCAAGTTCGGCGTCGTCGTTGGGACGCGCCGCCTTCAGCCACGTTTCAATCTTGAAATGCTGGTCCTGAAGGGCGTGAGTCAACTCGTGGGCCATGACCATGCGCTGGTCGTTGAGTGGAATCCAGTTGGCGATATAGAACTCGTGAGCCTTCGGGTCGTACAGGCCGGCGATTTGTTCGGTAAGCAGTTCGACCATGAACGAGTCCAGGTCAAAATTCTTTGGCAGCAAGCCAAACGCTTCCGCGGATTTGGCGTCGGCGTAGCGCTGCCCGGCGTCCTTATCTTCATCCATTTGCCGAATGACATAAGCCCGAATTTCATCGCGAGAACGCAGGGTCTTCTTAAGTGGGTAGGCCAGCGACAGGCCGGTGATTTCGCTCATGTCGTGCAAAACCTCGTCGGCAGCCTGAACAAACTCGGCTTGAGAAGACGCAGGCGGAGGAGCTGTCTTGGTGGCGGGAGATTGCTGAGCGGGGAGCTGGGAAGCGAGCAGGAACAGAAAGGCGAAGCCGAGCCGCTTCAGAAGTGAGCAAGACCAGCGGATGGCCGGCTGATTGATAGGCATTTTTTGCGAATAGCAGAATTAGCGAATTAGCCGTAGTTATGGCGCCCACGCTACGATGGA
>Ga0137403_10009108_pt1 | contig 11056 bp, 8 predicted proteins | sample CZOMad2_1_16fung_FD_122057 | JGI IMG/M metagenome (GOLD analysis project Ga0137403, IMG submission 122057) | Vadose zone soil fungal communities from Angelo Coast Range Reserve, California, USA - CZOMad2_1_16fungal (Hybrid Assembly) | ecosystem: Environmental > Terrestrial > Soil > Vadose zone...
CATCTGCCGATTGTTCGAAAGTTGTCGAACGTAACGTAAAAATAGATCGGGAGAAGTCCGAGTCCGTATGAATACATTCGGGCGTCAAATTTGGTGACGTTGCGAGCGTTGCACGGATGCACTCCTCGTCCGCCACGGAAGAACAGTAGGCCGTCCATCGATTGTTCGGTCATTGGCAGTCCCAACTTCAGTACAATGCCGCGCTGGCTTTGAAACTTTGAGGAACCACACCATTTAGCTTGCAGGCCAAGATATCGCGTCGCGCCGTAGCGACAATCAGGAACCCAATTAACGATTAACGCGCGAACTTCTGGATTTGTCGAAAATTTGGCTGAGCAGCGGAAATGCGCGCCGATCTCGCGCCAGTCCAATCCGGCGGGTAGCCGCAGTGACCAGCGAATGGCCATGCGGTCTTTGCCGCGCTAGAAAACGGCGCGGGGTGAGGACGCTTGCCGCCACGAACAGGGCACAGAAGCCACACATGCCAAGGGACATATTCTCCTTGAGCCGCGATCGAAGGGCCAGAGCTGGTGAATCTGCGGCGTTACCCGGATCTGTTCAAGGACATCAAACTCAAAGAACAATTTTCGCGACTGACGTTTAGCGGCAAAGACAGGATTGGCGAGCGCGAGGTTTATGTCTTGCGCGGTATGCGCACAGACAATCGCCAAGAGCGATTGTATTTCGATATACAAACCGGACTGCTGGTCCGCCGTGTAACCAGCACGCCCACGATGATCGCCGCTATTCCTGAGCAGGTTGATTTTGAGGACTATAAAAACGTTGACGGGCTAATGGTGCCATTCACGATTCGTATTTCATCGGCCGATCCGAACATCACCTCAACGCGAAAGTTCACTGACGTCAAACTAAATGTGCCTGTTGACGAAACAAAATTCAACACTCCACCGGCGTCGCCAAAGCCTGGTCCATAAGTGTCCTGGTAAGAAAAGCAGAGTCGGGATATTTCAAATAATACCGTCACGAGTGGAAATTTATGGGACGAACTAATCGGAAGTCTTGCCGAACAATACGTTGATCCAGTAAAAAGCAACGGTACCGCTGCCAATGACGGCGCAGGTAGCAACAGTGCGCCAGAGGATGTCGGTGCCCGCGAATTTCCAAATCGCTAACAGCGCTGAAAGCACGGCCACCAGGATGCAGGCACTCGTGGTCCAGAAGGAGATGCTCCGGACCATTTCCGGATTTAGAAACCCGCGCCTTTTCCGGCGCGGTTGCGAGTTGTCCAAGTTAACCTCCCTGTCTGGATCCCATCATTGGCTTCATTTGATAGTTCTGCCGATGTTATTCGAGCGTGATTAGAGGCGCAAGAAATTTGGCAAAAGCCTTGCACTACGACAACTGTCAAATACCTCGCCCGCTTCATGCTTTTTCCAGTCCTGCATACTTTTGCACTAATTTTTTTTGGCCGTAACCCGGAAACGTGACCGTGAGTTTGAGAGAGTCACCTGCGCCTTCGCGGCGCAGCACGAGGCCGCGGCCATATTTCGCATGCTTTACATACGATCCGGGCACAAATTCGGATGAGTGTGTTGGGTGTTGGGTCTCGGGTGTTGGACTTCGCGAAGATCTTTTTTTAAGTGTCGGGGTATTATCGCGTTCACGCCGTTCTTTACTCGCCTGAAAGCCGCCGCCTGTGTTACCAAGTTGCACCGCCCGCTGTTTGAAGAACTCGGCAATGGAATCGACGCTATCATAAGTCTTGCCGGCGTACTCCTTTTTCTCTTTACGATACTCGCCTTGTTCGTAATCAATCGCGGATGAACCACGAGCAAACGACAACCAGGATTTGCCGAGCGATAAATCTTCCATCAACTCCAACGGCATTTCGTTCAAGAACTGCGACGGTTCGGATGCCAACTCCTCTCCATAAACCCGGCGCTTCATAGCGTGCGTGACGTATAAAAACTTTTCCGCGCGCGTCATGGCTACATAACAAAGGCGGCGTTCTTCTTCCATTTCGGCCGGGTCCGTTGCGGAGCGAGAATGCGGAAATAATCCATCTTCGAGTCCAGCAATGAAGACGACGGGAAACTCCAGGCCCTTCGCCGAGTGTGCCGTCATTAGCGTTACTGGCGCGTCACGTTTGTACTGATCCTGATCAGAAACCAAAGCAGAGTGATCGATAAACTCTCGCAAGCCTTCGATGCCTTCGTCGTCATAATCGACTGCGGCGTTGACTAGTTCCTGGAGATTCTCTAAACGGGCTTCAGCTTCGTCAGTCTTTTCGCCCTTGAGCGCGTACTCGTAACCAGTGTCGAGGATGGCGGCCTTGACGATGTCGGAAACGACTGCATCCGAGGGCATAGGGTGTTGGGTGCTGGGTGTAGGACTTTGGACATTGGACATTGGACATTGGACCACCCCGGCCATCTCACCAAGACGCAAGATGATCCGGCGGAAGCCTCGCAACGCTGAAACTGCGCGCATGCTTAAACCGTCGGGCTTTTCAATCACCAGCGCGATTGTTTCCCAGAGACTTAAACCATGATCATTTGCTCGGCGCGCGAGTTCGTCTATGGTGTGCTTGCCAATACCGCGCGGCGGACTGTTAATGACCCGTTGCAGCGCGATCGAATCGTTGGGGTTCAAAGCCAGTTTCAAGTAAGCAATGATGTCGCGTACTTCCATGCGCTCGTAAAATGAAAACCCGCCCACGATGTTGTAAGCCAAACCTGCGCGACGCATCGCTTCTTCGAAGACCCGCGACTGAGAATTCGTTCGGTAGAGCACGGCAGCGCGCACGTCGTAATCCTCGCGGCGATGTTCAACGATTTTCGACGCTACCCAACGCGCTTCAGCATCAGCATCAAAAGCCTGGTAGTAGCGGACGCGCTCGCCTTTCGGGTTCGATGTCCAGAGGTTTTTCCCCTTGCGTTCGAGATTGTGCTTCACCACCGCTCCGGCAACGTTAAGGATCATCTGTGTTGAGCGGTAGTTTTGTTCGAGACGAATCGTCCTGGTGTTAAGGAAATGTTTTTCGAAGTTGAGGATGTTGCTGATGTCCGCTCCGCGCCATTTGTAGATTGACTGGTCTTCGTCGCCTACCACTGCTATGTTTTGCTGCTTTTCAGTTAACAAACTAATCAAAGCAAACTGAAGCGAGTTCGTGTCCTGGTACTCATCCACCAGAATGTATTTGAATTTGTTGTTGTATTTGTCGCGTACTTCGGGGACGTCGCGCAGCAAGCGCACGGCTTTGATCATCAGGTCATCAAAGTCCAGCGCATTGTTGGCGTGTAATCGCTCTTCATACAACTTGTAAACGCGGGCCATCGCAGCGCGGCGTTCATCGACGTAATCGGCGCGGGCTGCGAATGCATCTACATCTTCGCCGCGATTCTTAGCAGAACTGATAGCAGACTGCGTCGCGCGCACGCCCAAATGCTTTTCGTCGTAACCTAAATCTTTAATGCAGTTTTTTATTAAGCGCTGCGAGTCGTCCTGATCGTAAATCGTGAAGGTGCGAGTGTATTTGTCGTTTAGTTTCTCGATATCCTGCCGCAGAATGCGCACGCACAAACTGTGAAACGTTGAGACTAGTGGAGCGCTGGAAAGCTCCTGGTTGCGTAGCAGACGCTGCACGCGCAAACGCATCTCTTCGGCCGCTTTGTTGGTAAAAGTAACGGCAAGGATATTCCAGGGCGCGATGCCTTTTTCTGCGATCAGGTGGGCGATGCGGTGCGCGATGACGCGCGTCTTGCCAGAGCCGGCACCGGCGAGAATCAGCAGCGGTCCTTCTGTGGCAATGACCGCTTCGCGCTGCTGTTCGTTGAGTGAATCAAGAAAATCCATAAAGTAAGCGGTGAGCAGTAAGCGGTGAGCCGAACAATCAAATGCAAGTCAGCTTTCTCTCAAACTCTTTCTTAAGCCATAGGTGAGCGCCAAACATGCGTCCACTTGTCTTTCCGCTTCATTGAATTTGCGCTTATCAAGGTAGCCGACGCGATATGCGATTTCAAGTTGAGTGCTAATTTCATTTAGTGAACCGAGTGCGACTCCTAAGAAGTTTCGGAATTGCGACACTGAGCGACCAGCGGCGCCCTCACTTATGTTCGATGGTACCGATACTGAGGCTCGTCGAACTTGAGATGTGAGCCCATAAATCTTCTCTCGTGGAAAGTTCTTAGTTAACTCATAAATTTCGACGACTAAATTCATACTTTTCTGCCATGCGAGCAGCCGCTTATGTGGTTTGTCCATGATTTGGTCCTTTCTTTTGGATAGAAGATCCTGGAAGCGGCGTCCAGAGATGGTTTCGGAGGGTGTGGTTCATTTAACCATAATATTTGCCTTGCGAAAACCTCGAGACTTTATTACTGCTCACTGCTTACAGCTCACGGCTTACTTAGTTTGACCGCAAGAATCGGATAGATTCGCCTTCGCATCATCCTTAATATCTGGAGCTGGGAGAAATGAAGCAAAGTCTATGAGGTGTTAAGATGAGCGCTGTGTTGAATGAGCAAATGACGATGTTACCGGACAGCCGGGACGAGTTCTGGACTGCTGTGCTTTCGAAAGATCGCAGTTTCGACGGCCAGTTTGTATTCGCCGTTAGTTCCACGCATATTTATTGCCGGCCTTCCTGCCCTTCCCGGCGGCCGAAGCGTGAAAATGTTTCATTCTTTGCGTTGCCTGCGGCAGCCGAGAACGCTGGTTTTCGTGCCTGCCGTCGTTGTCATCCCGGTGACGTCCAAACAAAGGATCCGCAGATTGAAATGGTCCAGCGAGTTTGTCGTCTGATTGAAAACAGCGAGGGCCAGCCGGTCACGCTTGACTCGTTGAGCGAACAAGTTGGTGTCAGCTCGTTTCATTTGCAGCGGACTTTCAAAAGAATCATGGGAATGTCGCCGAGCGACTATGCCGAGACGCGACGGGTGAACAAATTCAAACAGGGCGTTCAGGCGGGCGAGAAGATTACCAACGCAATTTACGATGCGGGCTTCGGCTCCAGCAGCCGCCTATATGAACTTGCATCTTCGCAGTTGGGAATGACACCAGCAACCTATGGCAAGGGCGGACGTGGCGCGGTGATTCGTTATGCGATTGCTGACAGCTCCTTGGGGCGTTTGCTGGTGGCGTCAACTGACAAGGGCGTTTGTTCCGTCAGGCTGGGTGACTCAGATGATGCACTGACAACAGAATTGAAACTGGAATTCTCTGCTGCCGAGATCCTGCTGGATGAAAGCCGGCTGCGCCCAGCGCTGACGGCAGTGTTGGATCATCTCAACGACAGGACACCGCGCATCGATTTGCCGCTCGATATCCGCGCCACCGCCTTCCAACGTCAGGTGTGGGAACAACTGCAAAAGATTCCCGCCGGGGAAACTTATTCGTACTCACAGGTGGCAAAAGGGATTGGTCAGGAAAAAGCTGTACGCGCTGTGGCGCGTGCTTGTGCCACTAATCCAGTCGCGCTGGTGATTCCCTGTCATCGCGTGATTCGTGAAGACAGGAGCCTGGGCGGTTATCGTTGGGGCTTGGACCGCAAAAAGAAACTGCTGGAGCGGGAAGCCCGGGCGAAGTAGGACAGACATTCCTGTCTGTCCTTCTTGTCAGTACCACCTGCGATGGCGGGTGGGTGATTTGTTCGAAGTATTGCGAAATTGAAAGCAGGACAGACATTCCTGTCTGTCTTACCAAAACCAGCCAGAAGGAGCGCGCCACGGCGCGCATTTTTGTTATTTTGCGCGTAATTTTTAAATGAAATGGCCCTTTCCGGCGCGAGATTGCGCGTTAGTCAATAAGGAGAGAAACCTAATGTTAAAGATTCTTGTAATCGGAGTAGCCATTCTCATTGCGGTAGCCAACGGTTCCGCGCAGAATAACGGCACTAAACGGTATGTGCCGCATAAAGCTGGAGTGGTGCGGGTTGGTCCAACTACGACTTACCTAAAGGAAGGATTGAGTACGAACCAAGTGGTGCGGCTTTTGGGTGAGCCTTCAGCCATTTCTGAACGCACTGAGAAAGATTTGATAGTAACGACGTATGAATTTCCGCGCGGTGAGGGACGAGTTCTGCTTGCTGAGTTCGTGAGCGACGCGCTTATTGACTCCAGAATAGAAACACGTGTGCAAGTTGCACAAACAGGTCGTTGATTTGTAAGCAGGCCATTCGACTGAAGAGTGAGGCCACTATGAAGTTCGCATTAAATTTAATTTTGTTCGTCGCCTTAGTGCCGATGCTGGTTGTGGACGCTGCCGCGCAAAGCAATTCCAGCGCGGAACAAAGCGTCGCGGAGCTGCGGGCGCAGCTGGCCGCTGTTCAGGCCAGAGAAGGTGAGTTGCAAGCGCGAGCGCGTCAGTTGGACGAGGATTTGAAACCGGAAAACATCGAGCGCTCGTTGGCCGGCATTGGTTCAACCAAACCTGAAGAACTGCGCGAGCACCGCCGGCGGCAGCTCAGTATTGAGCAAAATGGCGTGCGCACTCAGCTCAACCTGTTAGCTACCAGCCGCGAGCGTTTAGAGTCTGCCATCCGCACGGCTGATGCGGCGGCTTATCAACAAAGCGCCGAAGGTTTTGCCTCGCCGCTAAATCAAACGATGACCGCGCAGAATGCCGGCAGTTCGCGTTGGGCAATCGGAATGTTGGCCGGCCTGGTCGCCGTGATGGGGTTGATTTTGGTGATTGCCGCGGTTCTCAGATCGTACCGCGCTGCTTCACTCCACCGTAACTGATTTCGCCAGGTTGCGTGGCTGGTCCACGTCGCAGCCGCGGCGCACGGCGATGTGATAGGCGAGTAATTGCAGGGGAATGATTGAGAGAATCGGACCCAGCAGATCGCTGGCGGGTGGAATGCTGATGACGTAATCAGAGACGACAGAAGACATCGTGTCGCCCTCGGTCAGCACAGAAATCACAATACCTTCCCGCGCTTTAACTTCTACAATGTTTGAATGCGTCTTTTCATAACGCAGTTCCGACGAACGATTGCCGTCTTCGCGCGTGTTGATGAACATTACCGGCAGACGCTCGTCGATTAGCGCGTTTGGACCATGCTTCATCTCACCGGCCGGATAACCTTCCGCGTGAATGTAGGAAATTTCCTTCAGTTTCAAAGCGCCTTCCAACGCCACCGGGAAATTTATGCCGCGGCCAAGATAAAGAAAGTCGGTTACGCGGAAAAATTCTTTCGAGAGTTCCTCAATGTCGTCTGATTCATTCAGCAGATGTTCAAGCTTGACCGGCAACTCAGCCAGTTGCTGAGCATGATGCTTTGCTTCATCGTCCGATAGCGTTCCCCGAAGATTACCAAGATAAAGCCCGAGCAAATACAGCGCGACCATCTGGGAGGTGAAAGCCTTAGTAGAAGCGACTCCGATTTCCGGACCCGCATGCGTAAGCACCGTGCCATCGGCCTCGCGCGTAATCATTGAACCGAAGACGTTACAAATCGCCAGCACTTTGCTGCCCATCTCTTGCGCCTCTCGCAGCGCGGCGATGGTGTCGGCGGTTTCGCCTGATTGAGAAATGACCAGGAGCAGCGTGTTCTCATCCATCACTGGATCGCGATAGCGAAACTCCGACGCGTAATCAACCTCCACCGGAATGCGTGCAAGTTGCTCGATCATGTACTTGCCCGCCAGGCCCGCGTGCCATGAAGTGCCGCACGCGGCAATCTTGATTGAGGTAAACTTTTTAAAATCAGCCTCGGTTATGTTCTTCATCTCATCGAGAAACACGCGGCCCGAATCCAAAGAGATGCGCCCCTGCACGGTGTCGCGAACCGATCGCGGCTGCTCATAAATTTCCTTGAGCATGAAATGCTTGAAGCCGCCTTTTTCCGCCATGATGGGATCCCAGGTAATGCGTTGGATCGCAGGCTGGACAGAATTTCCTTCAAAGTCGGTAACGCGAACGGCGTCCCGGTTGATGACGGCCATCTCGCCGTCGCCGAGGAAGAAGACGTCGCGCGTATGTTGCAGAATCGGTGGAATGTCGGAAGCAACAAAAAACTCACCATCGCCCAAACCGATCACCACTGGCGGTCCTTGCCGTATGGCGATGATCGTATCCGGCTCGTCCGCGTTAATAATGGACAGCGCGAAGATTCCTCTTAGATCCAGCATGGCGCGGCGCACCGCGTTTTCGAAGTTATGGTCTGCTTTCAGATATTCTTCGATCAGGTGGGCTATGATTTCGGTGTCTGTCTCAGTAACGAATTGATGGTCGGTTTTGCGTAACCGCTCCTTAAGTTGCAGGTAGTTTTCAATAATGCCGTTGTGGACCACGACGACGCGGCCGGTGCAATCACGATGCGGATGCGCGTTCTCTTCGGTAGGCCGGCCGTGAGTGGCCCAGCGCGTGTGTCCAATGCCGTACGTGCCATCGAGTGGACTTAGACGGATCGCTTCCTCGAGATTGCGCAGTTTGCCTTCGGCCCTGCGTATTTCGAGATCGTGACCCTCATTGACGACCGCAATGCCCGCCGAGTCATAGCCGCGATACTCCAACTTACGCAGGCCCTCAATGATTAGCGGTACAACCTGCTTGTTCCCAACGTATCCAACAATTCCGCACATATGTTTCCCTTTGAGGAGAGTAATGAGTGCTGAGCACTGAGTCCTTGATGGTAACTTGTTCACTCAGTACTCAGCACTCAGTATTCATCACTCGTTTTTCAGCTTCTTCTTGACCACTGCCGGAACTCCGGCGACCAGCGTGTCCGGCGGTACGTCTTCGGTAACGACTGACCCAGCAGCAGTAACTGATCCTCTGCCGACGGTCACCGGCGCGACCAGCATCGTGTCCGACCCAATGCGCACATTGTCTTCGATGACTGTTGGATGCTTGTCCTTGCCATCGTAGTTACAGGTGACCGTGCCCGCGCCAATGTTTGTGTTCTGTCCAACGGTTGCATCGCCCAAATAGGTCAGATGCATCGACTTTGAGCCGCGGCCGAGCCGCGATTTTTTTACCTCGACGAAGTTACCAACTACCGCGCCCTCTTCAATGGTCGTGTTCAGTCGCAGATGTGCGAAAGGTCCGACTGCACAGTTTGACTCAATCGTGGAATCGACAATTACGCAATGGTTCTTAATCAACACATTATCACCCAGTCGGGAATTGGTTATTTTAGCGCCGGAATGAATCTCGCAACCGGTGCCAATGACTGAATCGCCTTCAATCGCGACGTCCGGGTAAATAACGCAATCCTGTCCCAGCCTGGCACTGGCGCTGATGTACGTTCGAGACGGATCGAGGAAGGTTACGCCGCCTTCCAACATCAATTTGCGGACGGTGTTGCGACGCAGAAGATTTTCAAACTCTGCCAATTCCGCTCGCGTGTTGATGCCGGAAACTTCGCGAGCATCGCCGTGCAAATGAACGTTCACTTTCTCGCCTTGCGCCAGCAGAATTTCTGCGACGTCAGTAAGATAATACTCGCCCTGATCGTTCGTCGGCTTGACACGATCGAGCGCGGCGAACAATTTAGCACTGTCAAAGCAATAAATTCCCGAGTTAATTTCCCTGATTTTCCGTTCATCCTCGGTCGCGTCGCGCTGTTCAACGATGTGCGCAAAACCTTCGTTTGAATCTCTGACAATGCGGCCGTACCCAGTCGGGTTTTCCACCTGCACACTCAAAATTGAGCACGCCGCGCCGCGCGAACGATGCTCTGCGATGAAGCCTTCTAGTGTCTCTTGCTTCAACAAGGGCACGTCGCCTGATAGGATAACCAGCAGCGAATTGCGATTTTCGAGTTGGCTGCGTGCGGACATCACCGCATCTGCGGTGCCACGTTGCTGCTCCTGCGTGACAAGTTCCCCCAGGCTTCCGACCTCTTTCTCTACCGCCTTCGTGACCTCAGCCGCTTGATGGCCAACTACCACAAAGATCCGGTCAGGATTAAGAGATTCAGCCGCGCGACAGACGTAAGCGATCAAAGGAAGGCCGCCAATCTGGTGTAGCACTTTCGCGCGCTGCGATTTCATCCGTGTGCCGAGACCGGCGGCGAGAATGAGTACGTCAAGCAATTGAGGCGTTTGGCGCGACTGCGGGAGGGATTGTTTTTGCATCGGTTATGCGGGCACAGGGCGCGAACAAGCTTGTCGCCGGCAGGACATCACGATCCGCGCCAGCAGCGTGGAATCGTGTCTCACCTTTTCACCCTCTTCGAGAAGACTTGCGCGGATAATTTGTGTCGACTGGTCCAGGACATCTTCAAGCGAATCATGATCGATCCCGATTTGTTGAGCACCTTCTTGGGCGTAGCGCGCGGTCTGCTCGGCGGTAATACGACGATCATTGACTACAACATAATCAAATTGAATTTCGGGAGCGTAACGCTTAATCGTCTCGAGATGTGCGCGCGCAGAATAGTTGTCGGTTTCTCCAGGCTGAGTCATCAAGTTGCAAATAAAAATTCTAGTGGCGCCGCTCTCTCCTATTGCCTGGGAGACGCGCGCGACAAGCAGGTTCGGCAAGATGCTGGTGTAAAGCGAACCGGGACCCAGAGTGATTACGTCGGCTGCGCGAATTGCCTTTAACACCTGTGGTAATGGCAGGCACTGCTCAGGCTCAAGTCGAAGGCGACGGATTGGCACACGCGAAGCAGAGATGTGAGTTTCGCCGCGAAGGACATTTCCATCTTCCAGTTCGGCTACCAACCGCACATCGCTTATAGTTGCCGGAAAGATGTGGCCCTTGCTGGCCAGCACTTCCGATGAGAGGCGAACAGCTTCAGTGAAATCTCCAGTGACCTCGGTCAGCGCGGCGAGAAACAAATTGCCAAAACTGTGACCGCCAAGTTCGCCAGTGCCGCGAAATCGATACCGGAAGAGTCGCGAAAGCAATGTCGAGTCTTCGGAAAGTGCGATCATGCAGTTGCGAATGTCACCCGGCGGCAGCATTTGCAGTTCCTCGCGCAAACGACCAGAACTGCCTCCGTCGTCGGACACGGTCACAATCGCCGATAGGTTCTCAATCCACTCATCCGACTCGCGCTCGCCCACGAGACGCTTCAAGCCGGCAAGCAGCGTTGAAAGTCCCGTGCCGCCGCCGAGTGCAACCAGCTTGAGGCCGGATTTTT
>Ga0137403_10009109_pt1 | contig 11055 bp, 11 predicted proteins | sample CZOMad2_1_16fung_FD_122057 | JGI IMG/M metagenome (GOLD analysis project Ga0137403, IMG submission 122057) | Vadose zone soil fungal communities from Angelo Coast Range Reserve, California, USA - CZOMad2_1_16fungal (Hybrid Assembly) | ecosystem: Environmental > Terrestrial > Soil > Vadose zone...
TCGAAGTACTTGCGATGCGCCGGAGCACAGCTCGCTAGCCCCATGCCGACTCCGTGCACCATCACAGAGATTTGTTTCGCCAGTGTCGCCACGCCACCCACAACGTGGGAGGGCGAATCAAAATAGTCTTCCGCGACTATTTCGACGAGATCGATTTCGTCTTGATGACACATAATTCCCGCTACCAAATCCGGCCGCCAACCCCTACCTACTCGGTCGCACAATTGTTTCGACATGTTCAGCTCCCGCACCCACCACACCCTCCACCACATCCACCACCGCAACCTCCGCCTCCGCAGCCACTCGAACAACGGGATGTTGTACCGCAAGAACTTCCGCCTCGATTCCAGTTGCCCCATCCACGTCCATAGCTGAAGAAACTTTGCGGCTCCCCACGGTTCATCAATGCCGTGACCTGCGGAAAAATTATCGTCGGAACTTCGCCTAGCCCGTACGCCGACGCCAACCACACGAGATCCGAATTTGCGCCACCAGGCCGCAACATCGCCGCGCGTGCTCGAAGGCCGGAAAACAGCGACCGCACCTCTCGAAGCAATTTCTCACCCGGTTGCGTGCGGAACGGTTTCCCGATTTTCATCACGGCAAATGCCGCGGCAATGCACAGTAAAATCAAGAACAACACATTTGTTCTGCCACGGCTGAGCGCGACGAGCACTTTGATCGCAGCAAGAGCAACAAGCGCACTGCCAATCAGCCAACGCCACCCGTCCATACTTTCCAACGCATCATCCGCAAAGACGAGCCCGCATATTTCTAGCGTGTTGGCGTACTGGCCGCAAGCTCCGCAATATTCCAGCGAATCGAGCGTCTCACTGATGGGCGCAGGTTTTTCGAACGCTGCCAATACCTGCTTCTCGATGGGCCGTTTGACAAGATCCACTGCGGCCGGATCGGAAAGCTCGAGCTGATTCTCTCCATGCATTGAAAAGCTCGGCGAACCGGCCGAGTTTTTGATACGCAACAATCCGCGATCCAGAAGCGACAGTGCGGCCACACGAACCGCTTCCGCCTGACCGCCCCTCAAACAGGCAATCAAATACGGATCTTCAATCTTTGGGTTCGTCTCAACGGCAGTTCGGGCCAATCTTGGATAGAAATACAAAGCGGCTACGCCAACACCCGTACAGACGGCATAGAAGAGAAGAAACTCGGGGCCCCGCAGATCAAATGGATTCATGGCGCGCCTCTCCGCCAATCGTTTCTGCCTTTGCTCTCATCCGCTGCACACAGTCGAGCACTTGCAAGTAGACCTTTGCGGCTACACCGGCTTCACCAATTTGCGTTGCTTGAATTTGGTCGATTGCCTGCAGCGCTCCGTTCCACTCCGGCAGGCCGAGCTCGTCGCCGATCCTCAGAAACGCTTCTTGTTGCGAACTGGCCGGCCTACCTTGCAAATCCAGGAGAATCTGCGCCAGGCTTCGAATCGCGCCGACGCTGTTGGCAAGAAAAATGGCAAGCTGTTCCTCGCGAAGGCTCCGTGCGGCGTATGTCGACCGCATCCGCAATGTCAGGTTCAGAAGTTGTTGCCGAAGTTGACGAATTTCCGCATCTCGCGGAACGGAAATTCCAGAGAAGGGGTCATCTCCATGGAGGATCGCCCTGCGGCGCAGGACGTCCGCAAATTTCGGCGCAAACGACCGGGCTGCGGCTGGGATTTCGTCGCAGAGCAAAAACATCACGTTGAGTTGAACTGAGCTTTGAGCCAGCCTCAGCGTCTGCCGGATTGCATCTACTTGCGATCGTTCGAACGAGGAAAGAACCAGAATGACGTTAACGTCGGAAGTCGGCCTCTGCTTCCCTTCTGCAGCACTGCCATACAGAACTACGGCGCTCAGATTAGTTTCGAAAGCTGTCCGCGCTGCCAGCACGAATTCCCCAATAGTTTTTTGAGTTGTTTCGGGCAGGACCGGCGTCGGGAGTGGCGCAAACTGAGACACATTGTCTCCGCTTCAGCGTCTTCAACTTGAGCTTATGTATCGGATGCGCAAAAGTCAACGGATCGCGAACCCGCACGCGCCGTTTATGACGGTCCAATGGCGGCAGCCACGGCGCTACGACGGTTGTGCCGCGTCTTCCATCAGGACGGCGTCGAGCGTCAAATTGAAAAGGTCGGCGTCGGCCTCCGTGAAAATGAGTGGTGGGCGGAGCTTGATGACGTTGTGGTGCGGGCCATCGGTGCCGGCGAGGATGCCGCGTTCGCGGAGGCGATTCACGATATAAGTGGCTTGCACTGTCGCAGGCTCGCGCGTTTCGCGATTGCGGACCAAATCGAGACCGAGAAATAGTCCTGAGCCGCGAATGTCGCCGAGAATCTCGTGCTTCTGCCGCAGATCGGCGAGACCAGCAAGCCAGTAATCACCGACTTTTTTCGCGTTCTGCTGGAGACCTTCGTCGCGAACCACGTCGAGCACCGCGACTCCAACCGCGCACGAGACCGGATTGCCTCCGAACGTGCTGAAAAACTCAATTCCGTTCGCGAAAGCCTCAGCGATTTCGGGAGTCGTCACGACTGCGGCAAGCGGGAACGCATTTCCAATCGGTTTGCCGAAGACGACGATGTCCGGCACGACTCCCTGCGTCTCAAATCCCCAGAAGTGCGTACCCAATCGGCCGAACCCCACTTGCACTTCGTCGGCAATGCAAACTCCGCCGGTCGCGCGAACGCAGCGATAGACTTCGGCGAGATAGTTCGACGGGAAAACAATTTGTCCCGCAACACTCGGTAAAGTTTCCGCGAGATACGTTGCGCGGCTCCTCTTCTGGCGCAACGTTTCCACAATTTCGCCAACATGCGCAGCGTATCGTTCGCCGAGATTTTTTTCGCCGCGCCGGTACAAGCCACGATAATCGTCCGCAATCGGCGCAACGTGTACCCACGGCTTCCGGCCGCCCCCGCCGGGCCCTTCGAACTTGTAAGGACTGACGTCGATCAGCGTGTTGGTGTGCCCATGGTAAGCGTGCTCCAGAACGATGATGTCGTCCGCGCCTGTCTTCGCGCGCGCCATGCGAATCGCCAGTTCGTTCGCTTCGCTTCCCGAATTGACGAAATGGCAGACCTTCAACGGTTCGGGCAGAAGTTCGGTGAGACGTTCCGCATAGCGAAGAACATTTTCGTGCAGATAGCGCGTATTTGTGTTGAGAAGCGCCAGCTGTTTCTGCGCCGCTTCGACGACGCGCGGGTGACTGTGCCCGACGAGCGGCACGTTGTTGTAAACATCCAGATACGCACGGCCTGCCTCGTCGTACAAAAATTGCTTCCAGCCTCGAACGATGTTGAGCGGCTTCGCATACGAAACGCTCAAACTGCCGCCAAGAAGTTTTTTCCGGCGCGCGCGGAGTTGCTCCACGCTGCGCGACGGTTTTGGAAAACGTTCCACAGGAATTCGCAGCAGAAGATTCGGGTCTGGCGACAGCGCTTTCCAGATCGCACGTTCCGATGCGCGGGCCACACCGGGAAAATCAGCGCCGCGATCGAGCAAATCCAAAATAATTTGAAAGTGTACGTGGGGCGCCCAGCCGCCGTTTTCATGAACCGCGCCCGCATGAGCAAACACTTCGCCACGTGCAACTGGCTGCCCGACGCTCAACTCATGCAACGTCTTCTCAGTTAAGTCGCCGTATAACGTGAAAAACTCTTCACCCGTATCGGTTACGTGCTTCAAGACGACCAGCGGCCCGTAGTCGAGCCGAACGGCGTTGTTCGCCAGAATGTGCACAACACCGGCGAGCGGCGCGCAGATCTGCGTTCCGGGCTCTACAAATAAGTCGATCCCCAGGTGAATGGTTCGGCGCTCGTCCGTCGGGTTCTTGCTCGCGCCAAATTGCGGCGCGTTGTAAAGCAAACGCGCTTCGTCGTAACACCCAACCGCAACACGTGCGCCCGATCTCTTCAGCTCCTCGGCGATCGCAGCCGAAAGCTGTGCGGTTTCGCTCGACGAAGGATCGGCGCCAAGAAATGTGCTCCCAACGCTGAGATCGAGAACGACTGACGGTTCGGTGCGGAGATCCAAATCCAGAATCGAAGCTGCGCCCGCGGCCGATTGAGCCAAATAACGTTCCACCGCTACCCATTTGGCACTCGGAGCTAACCCGCACGCCGCTCGAAACGTGTAGTTCGCAAATCGCGGAAAAATCTTCGCCCAACGTTCCAGCGCTTCCCACGCTGGCGCTTCGCTGACCGTCACGTACGCATCGTCCGGCTTCAACGATTTCCGATGCGCGGAATTCACCACGCTCACCGCCAGCCGCGTTCCCACTAGCGTGTACAGCAGCGCAATCTCGTCCTCTGTCAGGGGAAATTCCGCGTAATATCCCGCGACAACCGCAGCCGCGGCAGCGAGCACATCTTTTTTTCCAAGAATCGCGTAGGCCGCCGCCGTCGCCAGTTCGGAAACGGTGATCCCGTAATGCGTGTCGCCAAAATCGATAACGCCCGCAATGCGCGCCGCTTCGCCGGGTCCACACGCGACGAGCACGTTGTAATCATTCGCGTCGCCGTAAACCACGCTTCTGCGAAGGCTGGCGAGTTTCGGCGCGATGTCCGTTTCGAACAGTCCCAGAAATCTCTGCGCCAGCATCCGCCGCGGCAGCGGCTCGACGTATTGCAAATAATCGCGTATCCACGCCGCCCGCGAAGCGTCCCACTTCAACTCACGCTGCGCCCCTGGATGCGAGAAGTCCGCCAGCCCACTGCTCAGCTTCCCCAAAAAACGACCAAGTTCTTCCAATAGTTCCGGCGTGTGCGGCCGAAATTCCGCCAGCGTCTTCCCGTGCAAATACGTCACCAGCCAGACAATTCTCTGCGAGCCGTCGTTAACTTTTGTTTGCACGCACGATTCGCCGCGCAAGGAAGGAACCACGCGAGGTAACGGCAGTTCACTAGCCGTCGTTACCAGATGCTGCAGCACCGCACACTGCATCTCCACGAAGCTCCGTTCGCGGTCCGGATGCATGATTTTCAGAACGAATTCGCCGCCGCCGGCTTCGCGCAAACGAAAATTGTCGTCGTACTCGCCCGCAAGCGCGTGCGCGACAGCTTCTCTACCAAAAAGCCGCCGCGCGATTTCCGCTGCTTCGGATTCTGTGATGGGTTTCGCTACCGGCGCTTCTCGCATGGTGCGCTGAATTTTAGCGGGAAGCGTTTTGCTCGTCCAATTTTCCGGCCACTCACCGCGACCGGCATCAGCAAATCAATCGATCGATATCGGCCCGTTAACCGTCGAAGCGCGCACCAACGTCGGCCCACTGCCGAATTCCACGCGCTTCTTATCGTCTTCCCACGTCTTACGGCCTTCCGAGCAAACGCTCGCGCGGCAATCGAACGGGCTGTGGCCATCCGACTCAACCACAACTCCCGACTGGTATCCGTGCGGCACGCGAATCGTCAACGGCCCATTCTGCGCGTGCGCCTGCAACCCTGAACCATTCCAGCTGTTCCCGCTCAGCGCGACTTCAATCGGTCCATTCTGTGTGCGAATGTCCACGCTGCCGCTCGTTTCTTCTGAAGTGATCGGCCCGTTATCCGTGTGCAACTCCACCGTGCCACTTGTGCCCTTTGCCGTAATCGGCCCGTTCTGCGCGGTCAATTTGACTTCGCCTTTGCAGTCGCGCGCGGTAATCGGACCATTCACGGCCCGCGCCGTAATTTTTCCGCTGACCGAATAAATGCCCAGCGGTCCGTTGTTCACGTGCAAATCCAGCGCCGCATCCTTCGGCGCCCGAATCAGCAGAAACGCAGTCCAATCGTCGCCGCGCGATGGACCGGATACGCGCACTTCGCCGCCCTGCGCGACCATCTTGATCTCTGCAAGAATCTTCACCGAATCGTCATACGGCGCCGCTGCCTTACACAGCGTCACTGAGTAGTTGTCTTTATCCCAACCGACGACTTCGACTCCGCCGTTCGTTTCGCCCGTCGCCCGCAATACCGGCGCTTCCGCCTTGCTGAACGCGTGCTCTTCCGCCTGCACCACCGCGGCCCGGCCGTCGAATTCAATGTTCAAATCATTGCAGCTGGTCGCCGGTCCGTCACCGTGTGTGGAAACGTTTCGGGAATGGCGGTCGCGCGCCCCGGCACTCAACGCGAAGAGAGAAGAAAAAGCGATAAGCCCAACAACACGGGCAACAGTACGTGATGACATAGTTCGAGCCTCCTGCAGCCATAGACGAGCGAAAAGCTGCAATGGTCTTGTCCATCGCTGCGAAATCCTTTAAGAAACTCCCGGGAACGAGGGCTCATCGTCATCCACTTACACCATAAGCCGGACGCAACGGGAAACTTTTCCTCTGCTATAATGAATTCCCGCGAGCCAGCCCAGCGTGAACAAACTTCGCATCTCGGTCGTGCAATACCTGAACACTGCCCCGCTCGTCCGCGGCTTCACCCACGGGCCGCTCCAGGGCAAATACGACCTCTCCTTCACCGTTCCATCGCTCTGCGCGGACGCGCTGCGTACTGGCGCCGCCGACATCGCCATCATTCCCGCCATCGAATATCAACGTATTCCAGATCTCGTGATTCTTCCGGACCTCTCCATCGCCTCAAAAGAACGTGTCCGCAGCCTTGTCGTCGTCTCAAAAAATCCGATCCGCTTCGCAAAACGTATCGCACTCGACCGCGGCTCGCGCAGCACGCAGGCCCTCACCAAAATTCTCTGCGCCAACCGCTGGAACATCTCTCCCGAATTTCGCGAAGCCGACCCGGACATGGCCGAAATGCTTGCCGAGTCCGACGCAGCACTACTAATCGGTGATCCCGCTCTCCGCCTCGCCATCGCCGCCGAAGCAAAAGCCAAGCCCGGCCGCGACGGCGACTGGCTCTGCGAAGGCGCCACGGTCGGCCTGCCACAATTTCAAACGCTTCATGTCTACGATGTTGTTCGCGAATGGTGGCAGATGACGGAGCGCCCCGCCGTCCTCGCCGTTTGGGCCGCCCGCCCGGAAGTTGTCACCGAAGCTCTCGCCGACGAATTTCTCGCCTCGCTAAATTTCGGCCTCGAAAATCTCGACGCCATCTGTAAAGAGTCCGCTACCGAACTGAATCTGCCCGCCAAAGAATTAAAACTCTACCTGAAGACCAACATCGACTATTCGCTCGACGACGAAAACCGAAAGGGCCTCCTCGCCTACTACTCCCACGCCGTAAAACTCGGCCTCATCGAAAAACTTAGCCCTATCACCATCGCCGCCCGCACCGGCGTCCCCGCCCGCACCATCGACTTCTCCTGGGTCAAAGTTCCGTCAAAAATGTAGTGGCGGGTCTTTAGACCCGTTCTTTTTTCTGTGGCGTTGCCGCGGCGCGACTTTCCGTGATTGCCATAAGCTTGCACCGCCTCGGTTGATCCGCAGCGTCGGCAACTCTGTCTTTACGTCGCTACTTCATTACTTCTTCGCTTCTTCCGCCCCATCCTCAACTCCAATTCCCCCGGCGTCCTCGCCCAATCCCGAAAAAAAAGATCCTCCCTTTGTTTTTGTTTCTACTTTCGACTTAAAACTTACAACTTAAAACTCTTTCTCCCCATCCTCATCTCCAATTCCTCCGATGTCTTCGGCCAGTCCTCTCTCAACAATCGCGAAAACGCTCGGTCGGCCAACAGTTTTCCACCTGTCTGGCACGTTGGACAATAATTCGTCTCATTCGACGCATACTTGATCCGCTGCACGCTCCCTCCGCATCGCGGACAAGCTTGCTTGTACTTCCCATGCACCGCCATCTCTGGACGAAACGCCGTCACTCCCTCCGGAAACTTTTCGCCCGTCTCGGCACGCAGCCGGTCCGTCCATTCAATCAACGACCTGCGCGCCGCCTCAAACAGCCGCGCAATCTCTTCCTCCTTCATCTTGTGTGTCTGCAGCAGCGGCGACAGCTTCGCCTCCCACAAAATCTCATCCGAGTACGCATTCCCAATTCCGCTGAACCACTCCGGATCGGTCAACGCCCGCTTCAAAGTATGATTTTCCGACTTCAATATTTTCGAAAATTGCTCCAGCGTCGCATCCAGAACTTCCAACCCGCCGCGATCGAACTCGGCCAGCCCCGCTTCCCCACGCGCCAAATGCAACGACGCCCGCTTCTGCGATCCCGCCTCCGTCCAGAGCAAACTCCCATTCTCAAAATCAAACGCCGCCAAGTGCTGCTTCGAAAGTTTCTTTCCCTTCGCTCCCCAATGCAGCCGCCCCGCAATCATCAAATGCAGCACCAGCCAAATCTCAGCCGGTTTGTTTCTGCAGTCCGTTGTAGCGGCCGCCTTCTGAGGCGGGCGCTTTTGCTCCAGGTACCCTTCTTCCCCCAACCCAATGCAAATCCGCTTCCCCATCCGCCGCAACTCCACAACTTTCTTTCCCGCCGCGCTCGCCACTGGCGGCTCCACGCTCCGCAACAAAAACGGACTAGCAATCCGCACACCCTCCAGCCGCTGCCCCAGAATCCGCTTCTCCAGCGCCTCAATATAAACCGTGATGTCCGGTAATTCGGGCATTCGGAACTCTTACTCAATCATTCCGTCCGGCATGCCTGCGACGGCGAATTCTTCCGCCGGCCGAGGATCGCCTGCGCCCTTGCATCGCTTCGCGCAACAACTTGTTGATTCGCGTCTGATAGCCCTTCCCGCGGCTCTTCAGCCATGCCAGCACGTCTGCATCCACGCGAATCGTCACTGGTTTCTTGATCGGGCGGTAAAATTTTCCAACGATGCCTCCGCTCCAATCCGTAATTTCGGGAATGTCCGCCAAGTCAATCTCGCTTTCCGGACGTCGCGCGATTGTAGCCAGTTCTTTCGCCTGCTTTCGTGTCAACTTCCTCCTAGATTCCTTCTTCATAGATTTTCCTTTCCCGCCACGTCGCTTTTCGCGCCGAAATGATTCGAATTCTCGGCTCTTCGTCTTCCGATTCCGTGTGCGCCACCAGCAAGATCGCTATTCCGCCTGCCATCCCTAGTGTCCGCCATCGTTCCTCGCCCTCCACTACGCGGTCCAAAACGCTGATCGCATTCGGGTCTTCGAAAACCAAGGCTGCTGTCTCGAAGCTCAGCCCGTGCTTCGCCTGGTTCGCACGGTTCTTTCTTTCGTCCCATTCAAAGTACATTATTATACCTACTTATTTGTACATACAATATATTGTTTCGCGATGCAGCCGTTGCGCGATTTCTGGTTCAAAGCCGTTCCCTCGCTGCTCTGCTTCGTTCCGCCGGTATGATATGCTGCGCGCACTTCGGCTGGATGATATTGGTTCAATTTTATCTTTCAGGAGGGAAATCATGCGACGCATCTTCTCGATTGCTCTCGTTCTGGCGGCTATCGGCCTGCCGCTTCAATCCCCAAACGCCCATCCAGCCGCCACCTCCCCCGTCGCCGAATCCTGGATCGCCGCTTGGAATTCCCACGACCCCGCAAAGTGGGCGGCGCATTTCACTTCTGACATCTACTACGAAGACGTCACCTTCGGCGAAATCAGCCGCGGTTCCGCCGAAGCGCAAAAATTCGCAGCTTCTTTCTTCACCGACGTCCCTGATTTGAAACTCGAATTAGCCGACTCGTCCATCGAGGGCAATCACGGCAGCATTCAGTGGATTCTCAGCGGCACCGACAAAGGCGTCTTCAAAACCGGAAAACCATTCAAAGTCCGCGGCGTCAGCATCATCACCGTGGACCATGGAAAGATCTCCCGCAGCATCGACTACTACGACCTCGCAACCATCATGAAACAGGTCGGGGCCCTCCCAGCTTCCTAAAAGTTCAGTTCCGCGGCTTTGCGTCCGCTACCTGAAGAATCACGCGCTTGCCTAGCACTCGCGCCGCCCGGGTGATGGTGCTAAGCGTTACCGAAATGTTTCGCGGGTCAAGCAACCGGTCCAGTTGTGACCTGCTCGTTTGAAGTTGCTTTGCCATGGCCCGCTTCGTTTTCTTCTGTTCGCGCATCGCGCTCTCTAGTTGCCACGCAAGTACGCGCTTGAGGGCTACTGCTTCTACCTCTTCCTTGATGCCTTCCTCTCTCAAAAAACTATCGAAGGAAGAACCACTGTGTACTTCCTGTTTCTCGCGCAATTTCTTTTTTGCGTTCATTTCCGCCCCGCTCTGGATCCTGTCTATGGATGTTCATGTTTGCCTTCGCCAACTCCAGGTCGTCGTTCGCGGTCCTTTGCGTCTTCTTCACAAATCCGTGCAGCAGCACCATCCGGCTTTTTCCATCGATGTAAAACAACACACGCCCAATCCGATTGCTGGCCAGCCTGGACCTCACTTCGAACAGTCCGCTTCCCATTGGCCGGCAAACGGGCATCCCCACCGGCCACCCAAATTCGACCGTTTTAATATCCTCGCCGATTCGTCTCCTGTCTTCGCGCGGAAGGCTCTTTAGCCACTCTCGTACTGGCTCGCCTCCGGCACTTGTCCGGAAGAAGATCGCGGGAAGCCTCTTGCCCCCGGCGGCTGTCGGAGCGGGTGACGGACCAGCATGCCCTGTCGCTCAGCGCTTGTCCTTAGCGCTCACAGTGTACCACATAGGGTACAACTTGTTTCTTGCTCACGGCTTCGCTCAAAGTGCGATTCGCACCCCGCATCCCCTTCCAAACAAGGAGCTTACTAGTAATAACTTGACAAACATAATAGATGTGCTAACATGTCCTGTGACCTCGCTGAACACCACTCCTCGGCTCCTCCGCCAAACATCCACAGCTCTCCATTTTTCCCAATCTGGGCCAACTTTCCTAACCCCTTTGTTTTCACAACCATCCGTTTTGCCCAGTTTGCAACCCCTTTGTTTTGATAACCATCTGGATTGCCTATGTTTGGAAATGCCAAATCCCGGCCCGGCGTACGTCAACCTTCGTACTTATCGGCCGCGTCGCGGATTTCAATCGCTTCAAATTTCCAGACCGAAGCGCTCCTCGGTTAGAATAAATGGCCTAAAGGAATCACTGTGGCTCTGACCAAACAACAAGCCCTCGACATGCTCGAATCCGATGACCTGCTCGGCATCGGCATGGAAGCGCACCAGATGCGCCTGAAGAAGACCGACCCGCGCGTCGCCACCTATCA
>Ga0137403_10009110_pt1 | contig 11055 bp, 8 predicted proteins | sample CZOMad2_1_16fung_FD_122057 | JGI IMG/M metagenome (GOLD analysis project Ga0137403, IMG submission 122057) | Vadose zone soil fungal communities from Angelo Coast Range Reserve, California, USA - CZOMad2_1_16fungal (Hybrid Assembly) | ecosystem: Environmental > Terrestrial > Soil > Vadose zone...
GAAGTTGCTGGAAGTGAATCCCGGAACGGTGATGGCGCTGGGCGACCTGGCTTATCCGAACGGTACTGCCGAAGATTTCAAGTGTTACGACAAGACCTGGGGCCGGGTAAAGAATCGCACACGGCCGGCGGTGGGCAATCATGAATTTCATTCCACGGGCGCAAGCTACTACTTTCAATATTTTGGCAGTGCCGCCGGAGACGCAAAATCTGGCTACTACAGCTACGAGCTCGGATCGTGGCATATAGTGGTGCTGAATTCGGAGTGTGCCGAAGTTGGCGGCTGCGGCGCGGGATCTCCCGAAGAGAAATGGTTGCGCTCGGATCTTGCCGCACATCCCGTGGGGTGCACGCTGGCCTATTTTCACAAACCGCGATTTAGTTCGGGGCTCAACCACGGGAATGATCCGGAAGTCGGGGCATTCTGGCAGGCACTATATGATTTTAATGCGGAGCTGATTCTGAATGGCCACGACCATGACTACGAGCGGTTTGCGCCGCAGAAGCCAAATGGGGCTGCGGATCCCAAGCGCGGGATTCGGGAATTCGTTGTCGGTACCGGGGGAAAGAATCACCGCGAATTCGGACTTCCCAAATGGCACAGCGAAGTAAGGAATCACGACACTTTCGGCGTTTTGAAGCTGACTCTAAAGGCCACAGGCTATGACTGGAAGTTTATTCCGGAAGCTGGAAAGAAATTTACGGATTCCGGATCGGGGAACTGCCACTGACAAAGAGCTTCCGGCCGGGCGTTAAGTAATTCGGGCCGCTCAACTCGGGCTGCGCTACAATAAAGATTCCCCGGCACACCACTATGAACCATCTGGAACACTTTTTCTGCTCCACTTCGCTGTGGCAGCGCATGACGCACCGGTTTCTGCTTCCGTGGGTCTTGTCCGGAGCGCGGCTGGGGGAGCACGTGCTGGAAATTGGAGCAGGGTATGGTGCGGCGACGGGGCATCTGCTGAAACTTGCGCCTCGCGTCACCTCGCTTGAATACGACCCGCACTTGTTGCGAAGGCTGAAAGCGCAGCACCAATGCTCCGAGCTGACGACGTTCTGCGGAGACGCAGCGATGCTGCCCTTTGCCGACCAGTCCTTTTCCTCCGCCGTCGCCATCCTGGTTTTGCATCATTTGAAGAGCAGGGCCTTGCAGGATCGCGCGCTTGCTGAAGTGCACCGTGTGCTGCGTCCGGGCGGATCTTTTTTTGCGTTTGAGATCAACGATGGCTGGATTCACAGGACGGCCCATTACAAGAGCACGTTTACGCCGGTGACGCCGGGTTCCGCATTCGCGCGGCTGACGAAAGTGGGCTTTTCGAAAATATCGTTGGATTTTCGCAGTGGCGGGTATCGCATGAGCGCGCGCAAGGCTGCGGAAGAAACGATCAAAGAGCAGCCGGCCGCGGCTTCAGCGACTGCCTAAGGCGGCGCCAAGTTCGCTGCGCGTTTGGATGACGCGCAAAATGGCGTCCCGCGTGACGATGCCAACGATGTGCGCGGAGCCGTCCTCGCCATGGCTGACCACCGGCATCTGATTTACATCCGCGGCCAATAGTCGTTCCAGCAAACGCTGCAAAGACTCTTCCGGCGAAGCCCAGATGATTTTGTCGCGCGGCACCATCACCGCCTGAACCGAGTTCATATTCCATTCGTCGCGCGCCACCTTGTTCAGCGCGGCCACATTCATCAGCCCGACGAGACGGTCATCCATAGTGACGATGTGCATGCGGCGTCCAGTGCGCAAAACTTCGTTGCCATATTCCTCGAGGCTCATGTTCGCGGGGATGGTAGGCACTTCCTGGCTCATGACGTCTGTCGCAGACAAACCGGCCAGGGCGCCGCGGATAGTAACCTGCGTAACGCTGGCTTGAGCCGCATTCAGCAGATACCAGCCGATCAAAACGAACCAGGCGCCGTCCCAGCGGCCAAGTCCCAAAACTGCCAGCGATGTTGCCAGGCGCTCGGACGCGAATGAACCGATGCCTATGACGATCATCGCGGAGGCAATCATCTTTCCGCTTGACCCTGCCACTTGCGTGGCGCGCGTGAAGTCCTTGGTGGTTCCCCACACGATAGCGCGGAAGATGCGGCCGCCGTCCAACGGAAAACCGGGAAGAAGATTAAAGCCCGCCAACCACAAATTCGATTGACCGAGAAATGTTCCCAGAGCGCCAATCATGGGATTCCTGGGGAAAACGACCGTCAGCGAGTAGAAAAACACGGAGAGAAATCCGCTGGCGAGCGGCCCGGCAACAGCGATGTTGAACTCCTGAATCGCTTTTGAAGGCTCGCGGCTTATGCGGGCCATTCCGCCAAAGATGAACAGCGTGATGGAGAGGACTTTGATTTTGTAGGCCTGGGCGACAACGCTATGGGCCAGTTCGTGGAAAACGACCGACGAAAAAAAGAGCAAAGTGGTCAGGAGGCCCACGGTCCAGGTTTGCGTGCCGGTCCAGGTTGGGTGCTGCGCGGCGAAATTTCCGGAGATAGTGAACGTGATCAGGCCAAAGACAAGAATCCAACTGAAATCAACGTAAATAGGTATGCCGAGTACGCGGGCGACGCGAATTCCTTGTGCTTGAGACATCTCCCCCATCGTACCCCAATTTCCTTGTAATCGTGGTGCTTCGGGAATTCCCACCCAGGGGATTTCCAACTCGCAAACTAGGTCGGCGAGCGTTTGGAATTCCAGTGGTGTGTAAGATTGGGTGGAGCAATGTTGTGGACAATTCTGAGCGGGTTGGGCATTCTTTGGCTACCATTGCCCCGGTGCCGTTCCCAGGCGCGACGGATTACTAGAGAAAGCGAACGCTATGAAACCAATCTTTTGGGTTGGAATTCTTCTGATTGTTCTTGGTGGCCTGGCGCTGGCTTACCAGGGGTTTGATTACACTCATCAGGAAAAAGTATTGGACTTGGGCCCGATTCATGCGACCGCGGAAGAGCAGAAGCACGTTTCCATACCTCCCGTGCTCGGAGGGCTGGTCCTGGCTGGGGGCATCGCGCTGGTAATTGTCGGGGCGCGGAAGAAATCTTAGCCAGAGAATGGGATTTTCCAGGGTCTCACAAGCTGAACGTGAAGGTCGTCATCGTCGAAACAAGTTTGGAATATACCAGCGCGCGTAGGTGGCTACTCCCAGAAGAATAACGACCCACCAAGCCGTCAACACAATCCGCATCCACAATTTGTAACGCATTAGCCGCAGCTTTTCTGGCATGAGTGTGGTCCCAGCGGCGAGCAAGAGGTACAACCCCGCGCATTCAACGACTGTTCCGAGGGCCGCGTGCGCCGTCGCCATTGTGTAGTAGGAATTTCCAAGTTTGCGCGGAATCCTTGGCCAAACATGGCTGCGAAATGAAGGCAGCATGAATAGCAGGATGCTGACGGCATTCAGCAACACGATCACCGACTGGCACCACGCGTGCGCCTGAAACTTTCTGATCCGCGCGAATATCGCACCAACCAGCAGCCCCACGCCCATTGCCAGCTCGAGAAGCAGGATGAGATCTGCATAGAGTGGCGCTGCTGTCCCCAGGAAGCCTTCGTGCACAGTATTGTCCCCGTATTCCCGCAATCTTCCGTGCGAGGGTCTTCCTCCATGAATTCTCAAAGGAGAGTTCACTTACGAATCGGTTGCTTTTTCCCAATCTGGCTTGCGGCGTTCTATCCCGGTCCGTTTACGCCGCTAAGAAATCCACCGAGGTGGCCGGTCAGCGCAATGATGGCGACCGCTACGATCTCGATCCACAAACGATAGGTGGGCGGCATTTTCGGATGCCTGCGGGCGCGAAAATGGGTAGCCCAAATCACCCAAATCAGCAGGCTCGACGTCCAGGCGAGGATCAAGTGCTCGAGAAGGATGCCCTTCAATTTCTGCCCTTCGAGCGCGAATTTCCACGCGAGGAAGCCAGTCGCCAGGGTCGGAATGGTTGAAATAGCAGCCACGAGGAAGTTGTAGTAGGCCGCTTCCACCAGGCCGCGGCGCTTCGTCCATTGGCTGAGGAAATCAAACGCCGCGCCGGTAATCAGCAGGGCGATCGGGAAGTGAATCAGCACCACATCCTGTGCGTGCTTGGCCAGCACCGTGTTGTTGATGTCGAAGGGATTCAGGCTCATTCACCGCTCACTTGACCACGACGGTCGCGGTCATTTTCGGGTGGATGGAGCAGAAGTACGGATAAGTACCGGCTTTCGTGAACGTGAAAGAGAACTTTTCATCGGTATCGAGAACCTTGGACTTGAAGACGCTGTCCGTGCTGACGACGGTGTGCGGGATGTCGTCGTGATTGACCCATGTGACCGTGGTTCCGGGAGCTACCGTGAGCGTGGCCGGCCCGAAGCTGAAATTGTCGATTTTCACTTCGGCTGTTGTCGCTTGCTGGGGACTGGCTGCGACTCCCCTCGCGGCTGCCAGCGCTACCATCATCAGCAATACCACCGTCGTAAAACCTAAAAACCAAATCGTTCTGCCGCTCATTCGTTGTGTCCTTTTCTGATTTATCCGGAAGAAATTTCTTGCCGGGAAAGACCTTCGCTATTGCGCAGGTTCGATCTGTGTCGTAGGCGACCTGCAATAAGTAGACAGTTTCGGGCCGGAAATTATTCCCGGCAGGCGGATCTTTTTGCGGAGCGAAGGTTCGGCTTCGAGTCAGCGCAACTCAAACCGACCTGTTTTCAATCCTTTGTCGAGTGGCTGACTGCGGACCACGGAACACGCCGTGTCCGGCCAGCCACGAAGTCCCGGCCTTGCCATCCAGGTAAGTCCTTCATTGTCAATGCACTATGTATGGCTCCCCACCTGCCATTGCCTATTGCGAAGAGTTGCAGCCCAGCGCAGCTCGGGAGAACACACATGGAAACGATGCTTGGATTCGCTGGAGTGGTCGTCATCACGATGCTGGCGCTGTTTGCCGCGCTGGCCCTGCAGAGTGCGCTACTTCACCTCACGATCCGGCTGATGCAGCCGGCTACCGCGGACCGCCGCCCGGTGCGCGTGGCAGTCGCTCACGGCACGCGGATGGTTGCGCGCGCCTTTCAGATGCAGAGGTAGCTACACGGAGAGTTTCCGGCACAACACTTGAACGAGGACGGTTGGCGCTTCGCAGGGTTACCGGAAGTAGGGAAAAGGGGAAAGGACATGCTGGCACTGAAATATCTTCTGATGATCCTCGGAGTCGGCCTTTTCGGCAGCTCGGGGATTCTGGTCGCGTACGACATTTACATCGCAGCAAGGCTCAGGTGGCTGCTTGAGCAAACCAGTGGGGAACCGGGGACGGAGGCGGTGCAGCGCAAGACGGCGCGCCCTTTCGGTCCGGTACGGTGGAGACTCGCGCTGCAGTTGGCGGCGGTCGGCATCGTGCCGGTGTTGTTGGCGCTGAGCATCGTGGTGGTGCCCGACGGGACCGCGGGTATTCGCGTCAGCCAGCTTTCCGGCGTGCGCCCCGGTACGTTGTATCCGGGCGTCCACTTGGTAACGCCGCTGGTGGATGACGTGGTGTTGTATGACACGCGGGAACAGGTGTACACGACTTCGGCGAATGCCGGAAACAAGGCGAGCACGGAAGTTTTGACAGTGCAGGCGCGCGAAGGACTGAACCTTGGGCTGGCTGTCAGCGTTCGTTATCGCATCGACCCCTCGAAACTTTCCAGCATTCACCAGAATTTGCCGCAGCCGGTGGGCGAGCAGGTAGTTGCTCCGGTGGTTTCTTCCACGTACCGGCAGCTTGCCCCCAACTATGTGACTCGGGAAATTTTTGCGGTGAAACGCGAAGAGCTTCGCACCCAGGCCGCCGACATGATCAAGACGCGCCTGGCTTCGGACGGAATCGTTGTGCGCGAAGTGCTGCTGCGCGACATCCAGTTGCCCGCGGAATACGCCAAGGGGCTTGAAGGTCTTCTGTTGAAAGAACAGGAGAACGAACGGTTGGGCACGGAGCAGGACATCAAGCTGAAAGAAGTGAAGATTGCCGAACTGGAGGCAGACGCCCAGAAGGCGCGTGACGTTAAACAGGCTGAAGCACAGGCGCAGGTGCGCGTGTTGCAGGCCAAGGCAGAGGCCGATGCGATGCAGTACACCCTGCCGCTGAAGCAGAAGCAGATCGAGCAGACCAAGCTGGAAGCTCAAGCGCGCAAGGAATCGACGCTGCAAAACGCCGAAGCCGCCGCGCAAGCCAAAGTCATTGACAGCAAAGCGGAAGTCGAGCGGCAGAAGAATCTCTCCGATGCCGAAGCGAACCGCATCCGCGTGACGGCCGCCGCCGACGCTGAGCGCATGAAGTACGAAGCCTCCGTGCTGAAATCCAATCCCATGCTCATCCAGAAGATCATCGCCGAACGGCTCTCGGACAAGCTGCAAATCATGATGGTGCCGATGGACGGGAAAAATTTCTTCGCAAATGACGTGATGCGCTCGGCGTTTTCCGGAGCAAACAGCGGCTCGTCGGACGACGGTTCGGATGATCCGGCGCCAACCGCAACCGCTTCGGCGCAGCGCAAACCACCGAAGAGACCATAGCGCCGCAAAAGACCTTGCACGGCCTGAAGCCTGTGCAATCGGCTTCCGCTAGCCAATACCCCTGCGGGTGGCTCAGGACGCGACGCTGGAAAAGGAGGAGAAATCATGCGCACAATGGCAAGCACCGCCGCGCTTCGCCAAGCCTGCAAGAGATTGCTTCTCCAACCAGCGACGCGTTTCGCGCCACCCGGCTAGCGGTCAGCAGAAGCCAGCAATGGCAAAGGCCCCGATGAACTCGGGGCCTTTCCTGTCCGCCCACGAAATGAATGCCACCAATATTTCTATTGCGGAGCCACGGGGTACTTCGGCCGCGGCGGAATGGGCTTGTAGTTCTTGAGTGCTTCCTTCGCCAACTCGATCGCCTTTTCGAGCTGCGGGTCGTGGCCCTTGACGACGAGGTCGGGCCGCTGCGGCACGACGTAATCGGGATCGACGCCGTGCTGCTCGACGACCCACTCGCCGCCATTGTCCGTGCTCCAGAAACCAAACCCCGGCGCGGTGACGTAGCCGCCGTCGCGTAGCGGTTGCACGTTCCCGATGCCGACCAATCCGCCCCACGTGCGCGTGCCGACGATCGGTCCGATTTTCTCCCGGCGGAAAAACCACGGGAACGCGTCGCCGCCGGAGCCTGCGAGCTCGTTGACGATCATGATTTTAGGTCCGAAGATACCCACCGGAGGCCACGGAATGTCCTTGGTGTCCCGCGGAGCGACCAAGGCGAGAAGCTGGCGCTTCAGTTTTTCCGTGTAGAAGTCCGGAATCTGCCCGCCCTGATTGTAGCGCTCGTCGATGATCGCGCCGTCCTTCTGCTGCTGTGAGTAATAATACCGAGTGAAGTAACTGTATCCGGCGCCCCCCGTATTTGGTAACCAAACATACGCGAGGCGTCCTCCCGATAATTCATCCACTCTTCTGCGGTTGGCCTCGATCCAATCGCGCGTGCGAAGTCCCTGATCGGTCGGGACCGGCACAACGGTTATCACCCGCGAGCCTTCCATCGCCGGCTGCTTGTTGACGCGAATGATAGTCTGCCGCCCTGCAGTGCCTTCAAAGAAACTGTAGAGATTCGCTGGCGGCGTGATGGGGCGGCCGTTGACCTCGAGCAGATAGTCGCCTTCGGAAACCTGAATACCGGGCGCGCTCAGGGGCGCTTGGAGTTCGGGATTCCAGTTCTCACCGGTGTAGATTTTTCGAATTCGATAGTGACCGTTTTCAACCGCGAAGTCCGCGCCCAACAACCCGACTGGAACCGGGTCCTCACCGGGCACATCTCCGGGACCGGTCAGGTACGAATGACCTACAGTAAGCTCCCCTCCGACGGTGGCGATCAAATAAGAGAGGTCGGAGCGATGCTGAACATAAGGCAGGAGCGGTTTGTACTTTTCATAGATCGCCTGCCAATCGTTTCCGTGCATCTTCGCGTCGTAGAAATAGTCGCGCTCGATGCGCCACGTCTCGCGGAAGATCTGCGCCCACTCGGCTCGCGGATCGACCAGCGTTTCGAGTTGGGCAACGTTGATTGCTCCATCGCCAACCTTGGGAGGGACTGGGCGATCGAGTGGAACGATTCCCCATCGGTTCCCCGGGCCTGCGGCTTGATACAGCAGCTTCTTCCTATCCTCAGATAGGCTGTACGAGCGGATGCCTTCAAGAAACGGCGCCGCGGTACGTTCCTTGAGTTGATATTTGTGCAGCCGCAAGCCCGGAACTCCCGTGATCGCCTCGGCATAAAAAACTACTCCTGCCGAACCCGCTGACAGACTTGCGTAGTCCCCGGGCGGAACTTTAAGGGCGAGGATTCGCTGGCTGATTCCCGTAAAGTCGATACGCACCGAAACCGCTGCGGGCGCTCCTTCCGGCTTTCGTGGAGGCGCCGATTCATCGCGATGCGGTTCGTCTCCGGTCTCGGGCAAGAGAGGCGAGGGCTCGCTGGCGTTCAGAACGGTAATGTAAACTGCTCGACGAACCGGCCGGTCAATGGAACTCATCTCGAGCCAGCCACTTCGAGGCCCGTAATCAGTGCTCGCGAGAAAGTAGAGATACTTGCCGCCTGCATCGAACGCGGGCGAAATAGCGTCCGACAAACCATCCGTGAGTTGAGACGCCTTGCCTTCGGCTACAGAGTAAACGAACACCGCGCGCATATGGCTGTCGAGCACCTTCGAATAAGCGATCCACTTTGAATCCGGCGACCACACCGCGTCGGGTTGATGCGGCGGATCGTAGAACGCATCGGTATCGATTTTCGTTGTGCGTCCGCTTGCGGCCTCGAGCGTCCAGAGATTCAAATGGTTGTCCTGAAACAATAGCTGTTTTCCATCGGGCGACCATGCGAGCGCTGAGAAGAAGGCTGCCGATGGCAACTGAACGGCTCGAGGTTTCGCAACGCCGGTTGGATCGCCGAACATTAGTTGATATTCGCCGCTCGCGTCTGAAAACCACGCGAGTTCAGAGCCGTCCGGCGACCAGGCCGGCTCTCGATCGTGAGCGCCTGAACTTTGAGTCAGGTTACGCATGTCGCCCTTCTCGGCGGCCACAGTGAAGATCTCGCCACGAGCCTCGAATGCCGCGCGCACACCGGTCGGCGAGAGCGCCGCGTTGCGAATCATCGCCGCCACCTTCTTGAACTGCGGACGCGCCCACGGAAAATCACCGCTGACTTCAATGGACAGACGTTTAGGCTGGCCGGAGTTTCCTTCGACCAGATAAACGTATCCGGCCTGCTCGTAGACGACAGCGTCCGGTCCACCCGACGCGCTCTTGATGTCGAAGTCATCGTACCGAGTCAATTGAGCGATTGCCTTTGTGTCTACTCGATAAGCATAAAGATTTACGGTGTGGCCGCGGTCTGACAGAAAGTAGACCGAGTTGCCAACCCACATCGGGTCGGTGTCATTGCTGCTGGTCCACGGCAAAGCCTCGACTGAATAGTCCGAGAGATTCATCACACGAATCGGATGTGTGCGGCCACCGCGATAGTGACGCCATTGACTTGCCTGGTTCTCGGACCATCCCGGAAACATCGCGACTGAGAACTCTTCGTAAGCGAATCGCTTTCCATCAGGAGAATAGACGCCAGTATAAGCGCGCGGCATTGGCAGCGCCTCAGACATTCCGCCCTGCTGGTCGACAGACCATAACCGAAAGTGCGCGTGAGGCGCCGAGTCGCGATCCGATGCGAAGATCACGCGTTTGCCGTCGGGAGACCAGCCGCGAACGACATCGATTCCCGGATGCCAGGTCAACCGCTTTGGATCACCACCGGCTGTCGGCATCACATATACATCGGTGTTTCCGGTTACGGTTGAACTGAAGGCGATTTGAGCGCCGTCAGGTGAGAAATGCGGGTCAGCTTCAGCGCCAGGCGTTGAAGTAAGCCGGCGCGCCTGCCCACCACTTCGCGAAACGATCGCCAGCGTGAACAGGACGATGCCCCACGCCACCGTGGCTACACGCGAGAGCGACAGCAGCCGTGATTCCGGCACATTTGGACGAATCCTCGCGTAAAAGTCCAAGATCGTTGTGGAGGACAGCGAGTTCAGTGCAGCGCTGAGGTTCGACATGGCGGCAGCAAGAATGGCTGCGATCAGCAACCCGCTCACCCCGTGTGGCATGCGTGTGACGATGAACGTGGGGAAAATGCGATCCGTCTTGGAAAAAGCCACCAGCGGCGGAAACAGTCTGTAAAACACGAACAGCATCGCGCCAATCATGAGAAACAAACCGAATTGGAAGAACACCGCAACACCGCTTGCCAAGAGGGCGAGCTGGGACTGACGCATGGTTTTTGCCGCCAGCAGTCGCTGCACGATGAGCTGGTCGGTGCCGTGGCTGGCGGTGGTGAGAAACGCTCCACCGATCACGCCCGACCAAAAGGTGTAGGTCTTGTAGAAATCCCAAGAAAAATCAAACACCTGGAATTTGCCCGCCTCCCGCGCCATCGCGCTAACCGCACTCCAACCTCCGGGCACAAGGTGCAGGATGGTGAAAAAGCCGACAATTGTTCCGGTAACGTAAATCGATGTCTGGATCACGTCCGTCCAGATCACCGCCGCCATTCCCCCCTCAAAGGTGTAAATCAGCGTCAGGATGGTGACAATGCCGATGGCGACCAGGTCCCGGCCAAACTCGCTGAAACCACCGAGAAAACTGGACAGCGCAATGCCGATGACGATCGCGACCGCGAAAATACGCACGCCTTCCGCTGCCGCCCGCGTAATGAGAAACAGGCCCGCGGTCAAAGATCGCAGATTCTTCCCGAAGCGGCGCTCAATCAACTGGTAGGCGGTAAACAGATCTCCGCGAAAGTACTGGGGAATGAGCAGGAAGCTGATCACAACCCGTCCAACCAGGTATCCCAAAACGAGTTGCAGAAACGCGAAATTCTTCTCGTACGCCAAGCCGGGAACGCTAATCACGGTCAGCGTGCTGGTTTCAGCCGCAACAATTGAGAGCGAAATGGCCCACCAGGGAATGCTCTTATCGGCGAGGAAGTAGTCTTTGAGCGAGCGCTGCTTCTTGCGAAAACGCAGTCCGAA
>Ga0137403_10009111_pt1 | contig 11054 bp, 5 predicted proteins | sample CZOMad2_1_16fung_FD_122057 | JGI IMG/M metagenome (GOLD analysis project Ga0137403, IMG submission 122057) | Vadose zone soil fungal communities from Angelo Coast Range Reserve, California, USA - CZOMad2_1_16fungal (Hybrid Assembly) | ecosystem: Environmental > Terrestrial > Soil > Vadose zone...
GTTCCCGTGGTAATCGTTCCTTTCAGTAACGCCAGATGAATAAACACATGTTCGGTCCAGCTGAAAAAGGCCTCGACCGCACTCACGGCAAGCCAATCAGCCTCTTTCTCTAAGTCGAAGCGAGAAGGGTGACGAGGCTTTAGGTTGCCGTCCGAAAGAGTCTCGAAAAGGCGCTCTCCTTTTTTCGATTCTGCGTCCCGTTTCGCTTTTTTGTAAAGCGCCAAGAAATACTGGACGCGGTCAAGCAAAGGCTTACTCTTGTTGAGCAAATTGAGCTTTGAATCACGGATCGCGATTGCCGCAAGCCAATCGAAATATTTCTCAGACGCTCTGACGCCGCGCGAGATTAGATTTACGATCTTTTCCGCGGCAGCTTCATCCTCCCTGAGGTCCTTGGCGAAGACGCCTAATCCCATTTTGCGATGCTCCACCACAAACGTCCTTCCTTCCAATTCCGAGACTAGTGACCATGCGACTTTTTCTTTTCGGCCAGTCGTTGGAAATCTCAGTAGATCTGCCAACAAGAAGTACACGAGATAATACGACGGCAATTTTCGACCTGCGTTCGTTCTCTTGCCCGGATGATGTTTTTGTTGATCTCCGCCTTGCGGTCATCTAATGTCACCTCGGATGATCGAACCTGAGAGTCACGAGAAGCTGAGGCGCGAAATCAGCGAGCTGATCACAGCCGACCGCGCCCTCCTCGACGGGCTTCGGGCTGAGATTCGCCCGTTGCGCGCGCAGGTGACCCGCATCCAGCCGCGTACTACGACCTCTATCTCACTCGTCGCTACGGATGGCGGCAATAACTCCCTGCAATTCGATCCCTTCCTGGTTCAGCTCGTCCGTGTTGTGGATTCCAGCAACAACGAGTACTGCTTAGAAGCGATCACGCCGACGACTGACGTTGGTCGTCTTAGTCAAGCTCAGTTTCCCCGAGACCGACGTCCGCCAACTGCACTCGGTGAGATGATGACGGACCTCGGCGCGCGAACATTGCCGGCCCTCAGTCACATGATCCGCCCGACCGACCACGGTAGGGTGGCAAGTCCGAGTTGGGTGCAGGTGTATCGAGAACTCGTCGAGTGGGCGATTCTCTACTCGATCGTGAAGAATAAGGACTTCGGGACCGATACGCTAATCGTGTTCGACGGCCTCTTGCGGAGCAAGGTGTTCGCGGGCGACTTCTTCAAGAAGTACCTGGAGCAGATGAGGGCAGCGATTGAGCGACAATACCGTGAGAAGCGGCGTCGTATCTATCTTGTCGGCGTCGCAAAACACAGCAAGGTCCTCGCGCGTTATCGGCTCGCGATGGCGATTGAGCACGTGCTGACGACCGACTATCCGGCTTACGTGGAGGTGCCACGCGAGATTGAGGAAAAGGCGTACGTGTGGTCCGAGTACGCACGCGGCGACGATCGTGAGCTTGAGAACGCTGAGATCAACAAGTTCGTCGGCGGGAAGATGTTCCTCGTCAAATTCGGTAAGGGCTCGCGCGATCCGGTCTGGCCGATCGACGTCTTCCTTCCTCAGAAGGATGAAGCTCAGGCCATCCTCGGCTACCTGCTCGCCGACGCCATCGATGGGTTCCCGGTGCCGCTCTACCCACGATGCCTCCAAAAAGCACACGAGAACGCTGCCCTTGTCGATTTTGACTTCGATATTCTTCAAGACGAGATCTTCTCCGGCGTTCGTGACGTCCGCGGCCAAGATGCGCCACTTCTTGACGCATTCCGCCTGCAAGATGCAGACCCCTCCCAACGACGATACGAATAGCGAGGCCTAGATGCCGATCCGGGAGTTGTTTGGTCGGAGCGATGTCGTCGGGATTTTTCGGGGGTTCCGCGAGGGTGGCCTCGAGTTTCATGCCGACGTGGTTCTTCCCTATCGAAGTGATTTCCAGCGTATCCCGATGCACGGCCAATACGTTCTCGTGCAGCTCGAGACGCCTGATGAGGCGGTGCTCGGTCGCATTACCTCATTCTCGTCTCAGGGCAAGCTATCCAGCGGCAGCGGTGAGGAATTCAACATTCGGGCCGTCCGCGAGGAGCGAACGGTTCCCGAGGATCTGCGGGAACAATATCTTCGTTACGCGGTCAACATCCGCGTGCTGGGCGTATTGCGGCGAAGGGGCGATGCGCTTCAGTTTGTCGCATCCCATCGCCGCCTGCCGCACGTTGGAAGTCCGGTGGCTTTCCCATCGGGCGAGGTGCTGCAAGAGGTCGCCGGTCACAACAATGATGGCGCCTCCATCGGTTTCTTCGCCCTTGGAGAGTACGTGTACGCGCAGGGGAGTCAGTACGCCGATCACCTCGAAGACTGGGTGCAGATGCGCACCCCGAACATCGAGATCAAGTTTCCCGTCAGTAGTCTCGTCTCGAGACGCTCCTTCATTTTCGCGCGCGCCGGCTTCGGTAAGTCCAACCTCAACAAGCTGCTATTCAGCATGCTGTACGCGACGACACCGACGGTTACCAAGCGCGGAGATCGCGAAGTTCCCGTGGGCACTATCATTTTTGATCCGGACGGCGAGTATTTCTGGCCGGATGACAAAGGGCGACCCGGTCTTGCCGACGTTCCCGCGCTAGAGGACAAACTCGTCGTCTTCACGCCGCGCCGGAACCCAAGTCCCTTCTATCAGTCCTATGTGGCGGGCGGAATACGCCTCGATCTCCGGAGGCTTCGCCCTGGTGACGTGATCGCGATTGCGCTTGGGCCTGAGCGCCAAGACCAGCAGAACGTCAGAAAGCTTCGTGGGTTGCCTCAGCAAAAGTGGGAGGAACTCGTCGATCTCATCGACAACAACGGAAATCAGGCACCGCTGGAGGACATCAAACACATTCTCGATTTGGAGCACGGTCAGGACGCGGAGGCGCTTGCGGCGCGCGCGAATATGACGAACATCGTCCGGATGCTTCACGATAGAAGCAGTCAGTTCATGGATTTGCTGTTTCGCGCACTGCGCGCTGGCAAGCTCTGTGTTGTGGACGTTTCGCAGATGCGGAGTGGTCAAGCGCTTGTGCTGTCGGGCCTGATTCTCCGCCGGATCTTTGACCACAACCAGGCGGAGTTCACTGCTGCCGAGCCGCGCACAATTCCGACGATCGCGGTCGTTGAAGAGGCTCAGGCTGTCCTCAACGAGCGCGCAACCGCCGCCGAACCGTACATCGCCTGGGTGAAGGAAGGTCGCAAGTATGACCTGGGCGCCTTGCTAATCACGCAGCAACCGGGAAGCATCCCAGTCGAGATTCTTAGCCAAGGTGATAACTGGTTTATCTTCCACCTGTTATCAGGCGCGGATCTCGGGAATGTGAGGAGCGCTAACGCCCACTTCAGCAATGATCTCCTCAGTGCATTGCTGAACGAGCCAATCCCGGGGCACGGAGTCTTCTGGAGCTCAGTCGGCGGTACACCGTACCCAATTTCGCTTCGGGTGCTGTCATTCGAGAAGATGTATCCACTTCGTGACCCTGGGTACAACGGAACGGCCGCTGCGACGTACGGTCGAGCGTTACGGGAAGAGTTCGAGGGCCAGCTGCGCCAGGTCGGCGTGCCGATCGCGAGCGCAGCCGGCGGCAACGATGGCGCCGACCACAACGATAGAGTTGGAGGTGGTGTCGATGGCCTGCTCGATATCGGAGGTGACGTCGCCGCGTCGGGTGTTGACGTTGTCGCCGCATTCGAACGGAATGCAATAAACGCCTTCAAGCGTAACGCTGACCTTATGGGGAGGATTGCAGCCGCAGGGGTCGCATGGGGCAGTGTTAAGGCGTTCTTCCTCGACAATCTACCCGGGAGTCTCGAGGATCGCGACTCAATCGCTTACAACCTTGTACGAAAGGCGCTCAACGAAATCCTCGGGTCCCAGAATGAAGCGTGGCACACATTTCGTAATCCTGAGCGGAATAACACGACGTATGTCCGTGGTGGCAAACACCCCGCCCGGTGACGCCGCAAGTGTCTCTGGCGCTCAACGCGATATGCCCTTACTTCACGATGTTTCCGCTCGAGTTCCCTCTTTCGATACTCGCGCGACGTGCTGCGTCGTCCGACTGGGTGTTGGATCCCTTCTCTGGAAGAGGGACCACGAATTACGCGGCGCGGTTGCTGGGAGCACCCTCAATCGGAATAGATAGCAGCCCCGTCGCAGTAGCGCTTACAGAAGCCAAGCTCGTCAACGCAACTCCTGCCGCTATCACGGCGTGTGCCGACAACATTCTTGACCAGTCAGCGCCTCTCAGGGACGTTCCTCGGGGAGAATTCTGGTCTCGCGCATTCGACCCGGCAGTTCTGCAGGTGATTTGTCGCATCCGGGAATCACTGCTAGCAAACTGCCGGTCTGCTGCGCGCAAAGCGCTGCGCGCTATCGTGATGGGGGCACTGCATGGCCCACGCACACTATCAGTGCCTTCGTATCTATCGAATCAGTGCACGCGAACCTATGCGCCAAAGCCCCGATATGCTGTCCGATTCTGGCAAGCGCGAAAGCTTGTGCCGCCAAGAATCAATGTGAGTGAAGTCATCCGCCTTCGTGCTGAACGTTATTACTCGTCGCAGCCGCCTGGAAAAGGGATTGTCGTGTGCGGTGATAGCCGAGAGTCATCTACGTTTCATCTGCTCGGCAACAGGCGAGCAAGATGGATCGTTACATCACCGCCCTATTACGGGATGCGTACGTACATCCCTGACCAGTGGCTCCGGAACTGGTTTCTCGGAGGCCCGAGCGAGGTCGAATACTCGAACAATCTTCAACTCGCCCACGGGAGTCCGGGTTCTTTCTCACAGCAATTGTGCTCAGTGTGGGCAAACCTGGCCACTGTGGCCACTCCAGACGCTTGGCTGATTGTCCGCTTCGGCGGCATCACGGATCGGAAAGCGGTTCCACTGAAAATCTTGAGGGACTCGTTTGACGGGTCGCCGTGGGTTCTGACTACAGTGAAGCCGGCCGGTTCATCGGATTCCGGTAAGCGGCAGGCCATCCATTTTGGAACAACCCAGAACCCGGCAAAGACAGAACACGATGGGTGGGCTCGGCTCCGCTAAAGAACCGGAAACGGCCCAAAGCGGTCTTTCAAAGACAGTAGCGAAGAACTCAACCTTCTTTAGGACAGTGCAGCGCAGGCAGACTCTGTCCCGACGATGTAGACCATCGACTTTGCTCTCGATAGGCCGACGTAGAGGGCCTCCCGGTCATCCATGTCGCTCGGGACTGGAGGAAGCCAAAGGAAGACAATGGCGGCCTCCAGCCCCTTGAAGCGCTTCACGGTGTCCATCAAGACCCGCTCGGGGTCGTGGACCTCGATGCTCCAACTCGTCGCCTTACCCAATGAGTGTTTTGCGAGCGAATCGTAGAACTGGTTCTTAGGCCGCCCGAGAACCAGGATGACGATCTGTGCAGGCCGAACGCCTTCCAACGTGATGAGGCGGCTCGCCTCACGTGCAATCTGCGCGGCCTGGTCTTCGATCGAACGACCCGTAGTCTGAATGAGCTCCGTCCCTTCGATATCCGGCGGATCGGTCGGCTCACCGCGAAAGTAGCGATACGCGGCTTGATGGATGTACGCCGTGTTACGGCAGTTCGTCGTCAGATAATATGGGTCGTCCTTGACCGGCAGATTGGCGTGTCGCCTATAGAGCACCTGGTTGGGATCGGCGAAAATGTAGAGCGCACCTTCTTTCGGATCGCTCAGCAGCTCTTCAATAGCGAACCAGTATTCGTCACTAAAGTCCTGCGCTTCGTCGACAACGATCGCGTCGTATTTCTGCGCCAGAACCTCGTTGGAGAGCGCAAGCGCGAAGGGCATCTGGACGTCGAATCGATCTGCGTTTGGATACGCTGCCGCTGCTTCGGCGAGCAGCTCTCGCCCGTGTTCTCTGCGAACTTGCGCCGCGCGGCTTTCACACAGCTGGTGAAAGCTCAGCACCTGAACGTTGGAGGCCGGGGTCATAGAGCGTTTGAGCGCGTCCGCAAGCAGGCGGTTATAGCAGAGGAAAAGCACTTTCTGGTGTTCCGCGGCAAGGGTCCGCGCCTTTTCCGCCGCGAGGAGCGTCTTCCCCGTACCCGCACCACCCAATATGACGGCACGCCTTCGGCCTCCCAGGATTCGCAGAACGCGCGCCTGTTGCTCGGTTAGCCTGATTCGAACCTGCTCCTCAACGTGCAGCGATTGAGCAACCAGCGGACGGACTTCGATCGACCGGCAGAAGATGGTCTCGATCAACGACAAGCCGAGCGTCCCTAGCGGGTCACATGGCTCGTTTCCTCCCCAGAAATGGACTGCACGGGCAATCCATTTGTCTAGGTGCTCCAGGTCTTGCCTGATACCGATGATGTCAGCGGGCCTGTCGGCGCCCACGAGTTGCGCGGCATCATCCAGGTCGGGAAAGAACACCGCATGACCGGCTTGAATGCGGCGGCCCGACCATCTGTGCCACTCCGCGTGTCCCTTGATCTGATCCAAGACGGCGAAGCGCTCTTTTCGAGCTTGTCGAAATGGATCCTTGATCGGATGACGCACGCCCTTTCGATCGATCGAGGACCACATTCCTGAGCCCGCGTCATAGGCGACGCCGCCGCCCTTAACTTCGATTGTGAAGAACCCGGCGTTCTTTAAGAAGAGCGTGAAGTCCGCCTCACCCTCAACAACCTCTCCTTGCCGCGTCTTGTAGGTCCAGGCAAGCGAGTGAATGACGAGGACGTCATCGGCCAATTGATCCCTTAACGCGCGGTAGACCTTGGCTTCCGCTTGCGAGCCGAGTGAACGCAGGTCGTCTTCCTTCAGCTCAGGCCGTATCTTTGCCATACGCTACGCCGGCTTTGAGACGCTCATTTTTGTCGGATCGTAGGTCCGCGTGAGCTCCTGGCCCGAGTCCAGACGGATACTCAGGCGCCGTAACACACCGGCCTCCGTGACGCTCAGGATGGTGCCTGCGCCAAGACCTTCAATCGACACGCGACGTCCCTGCGCAGGCTCCATGACCTCGGCAGCACCGCTCACTACGGTCTTCCACCCGGAGTCAAAGCGGAACTGGTTCGTCTTGCCGAAGGGATCCTGGATCTTGTAGAGGCGCCGCTGCGAAGGTTCCGTTGCGTACTCCACGACGTACAGCCAGAAACGCTCTCTTTGCCGCTCGGCCATCCGGAGCTCCGGCGGCGTCAGGATGATGCCCTCCAGGCCCCACGCGCCGCTAAGGCCCTTGACTTCGATGTATTCCTCGGCGCCTTCACATCCTCGCCGTATATCGAACCCCTCATTGGTGAACGGCATCTCGACGACGTCGTGTCCATCCTTGCGCTCGAGGTCGAGGACGAAGTCGACTGCCGCCTTGGCGATTGAGAGTCTTTCCTCGTGGGAAGTGTGGCTCGCCGGCTCGCGCTCTGAGCGAGACGCCGGTTCCGCGTAACTCAATAGCCGGCCCGACGACCTACGGTCCAACTCCCTGCGCCGCGGTGCAGGCGGGTTACTTGCCGTGCGTTGGAACCCCGCGCCGGCCGACGGCCACTCATCGGCGGGTCGCGCCGGCGGCTGCATCACTCGATTGCCGGGACTGACATGCCTCGCTTCCAGCGTCGTCTCCTCCGCTGTTGACTCGTCCGCAAGCGGCTTCGCCGGCCCGACCGACATGACATCTTCCTGCGTGTCCTGATCCTCCATGGGATGGTCCTGCACCGGTTCCGACTCGGGCGATGGAGAGTGCTCCTCGGCCTCGAGGAGGCCTACGAGCTCGGCACGCGGGATATCAGGAACGCCCTTCACCTCAAAGAAGTCCTGCAATTCATCGTCACCCGCAGCGGTCAGCACGCGGTATATGCTCTCCGAAAGCTCGTCGGGCTTGGTTCCAAGATAGAGACAGAGTTCCTGCGCAATCTTGTCGAACTTGCCGCGGGCGCCCGCCTGAACATAAATGATCTGCCCTTGCCGGTAAGTGTCTGATGGCACCCGAACCCGACAACCGCTCACCTCGGCCTCGACTTCCAATGCCGCGACGGTCCTCACCTCTAAGGACTTGAGCGACTTCCAGAGGCCTTGCCTATGTGCCCGCTCAAAGGCGCCGTGCGCTCGCGCATAGACGACCCGCATCAGGTGATTACTTCTTTGCAGAATGCGCCGGGTGACGTCTACATCGAGCGCAGCGCCCTCCGCGGCCGTCAATTCGTACCTCGCAACCGCGGAGAGCTTCTGCATGCCGCACTGGCTAAGCAGGTCCTGTAACTGCGGCACCTGCGATGGATCCACGTCAAGCAAAGAGATTCGCTCATGCGCCTTGAAGGCATCGGCAAGGCGCGGCTCGTCTCCGATGTACATGTCGTCGGAGACCGCAACCAGTCGGTCCCTGTGGTCCAGGAATACGGCTTCGGTTCGAAGACTCTCCAGCCAATCTGGCTCGGTGTCGCCATCCCGCGCCTGCTCATCGCGTAACGATCGGGCGAGCCGCCTGTAGATCTTCAGAGCCTCGCTTTTGCGCTCCGCATGCGTTTCACCGTATTCCTCGAGCTTCGTCAGTGCCTGGATGAGCGCTGAATCCTTCGGCTGCCTGGGAACGCCCAGATATCGGCAAAAAAAGGTCTGGTGCTCTTGGTATGCCATCCGGAGGGGTGGGTGCTGACCGTCCATGAAGGCGCCGCTTGACTCCCAGACGACCTCGTCGATTGTGAACCACCGGCCAAGCGCTGGGACATAGATTCTCGGCGCCTCGTTGAGGGCGCTGCTGATGAGCGTCTCCTCCTTGTCGAAGAGTCGCTCGAGCTCCCGATAGATGAGTTTCACGTCTTTGTAGCTCACCCGTTCAGCGCCGCGTAGCTGATCCAGGCGCTTGATACAGGCGGCGGCGTCCACCCGGTGCGTCACGTTCACCGCGTCGAGCAATTCGGTGTTGGACACCTCCGCGTCTAGGTAGGCCGCGGAGCCGCCGAACACTGCTCTCACGTAGTCGACGTCCAGGTACGTTTCTGCGAGCTTGAACTCGCCGCGTTTCCTAGAAGGAGCTTTTACCCCCTGCAAGAACCGCAGAAATTGAGAGGCCGACGTCGTCGCGTAGCCGCGTCGAGGCGTACTGCGCACGTCGAGGTAACGCGAGTAATACGCCCAGTGGCAGTCGACCATCTCGATCGCTCTTTTGCGGGTCTTGACGTCCTCCGACGTTAGAAGGACTGATAGCTCAGGGCCCGCGCGGTAGTCCCTGCTGGAACCCTGAACCGCTTCGACAGCCGGGTACGGATTCACGCCGATCTGATAGAAGAAGTCCCTCCAGCCCCGACGCTCCTCCGTTTCCTCATCATCTGCCTCCCGTGATGGCGGAGCGAGGTAAGTACCGGCAATGAATTTGATCGGATCTGCTGCCCGGCCGAGCAAACGCTCCAGGGGGATGGTGGGCCGATACTCGTTGCCCAAGTACATCTCGAACGCCCGGGCGAAATAAGTCTTTCCGTCCTCGATTTTTTTGCTGTGAATGCAAAGCCCCGTTCGAAGCTTTGTCAGCGCATGGTCCTGTGACTCGCCGGCGTCGACGGCGCCCTTGAAGTATTGGGAGAGGTGCTCCTTGATATATGCCACGTGCCCAACGAGTGATGGGATGCCTGACTTGGTCCAGTCCCCGCTCGCGTGCTTCGGTAGGATATGGTGAACAATCAGTGAGTGTGGCTCCGACTTTCTAACGCCAACGCGGCTCAGGAATCTCGTCACGTCTTCCGCGCCCTCGCCCATGACGAGATCAGGATGCAGAAGCGGGAGCTCGTGCTCAAACCCATAGCGACGGCCGCGCTGCAACGGGAAGTACACCGTGGTGTCCGCGAGTGTCGCGAAGCCGCCGCCGTCCAGCTTGGTCGCTGGAAGGCCTTGGAACTTCCTGATGGCCGGCTCGCCGGTGACCTTCTTGTCACAGTAGCGGTACAGGGCCCGCAGCCAATCGATAGGATGCTCGCTGAAGCGATCGTCCTTGTGTATGAGCGCAAGCAAATGGCCGTGCACGCCGGCGCTGGAGACACCCAAACGCTCCAGCGTCGCTTGGGGCGCCTGAACCTCGCTGGAAAGGTACTCCAGACCGAGGATGCGTTTCAGTTCATCGTTCGGGAAAAGTGTCTTGAACTCTTCATCGGCAATGATCACTTCCTTGGGTTTGCGCCAGGCTCCCGATGCGGACAGCATGCACTCGGTGTTCTGTAGTTCCTCGATAATCTTTTCCTCAGCCTCCGCAAAGAACGCGTCGGTGACGTCACTCTTCCTCGGCACGAACTGAAGGAATGACCCGGAGAGAACGGGGTCCGACTTGAATACGGATAGAGCGCTTACGAACGCCCGAGCAACCTCGGGAGATGTCCCGGTCCCTGTTGAATTTGAGAACTGAGTAGCGACGGCTCCCTGGTCGGCGTGAGAATCGCGTCGACCAAGACAAACGGTCCCCAAGCCGGGGCCAAGGAGCCGCCAATGACGAAGAGAACAGCGAGAGCGCAGCGAACGCAAGCGGAGAATAGCGCGGGCCCGGCGCCGGTGCACCTGGTGGAGCCGATGCTCGCCGGGATGACGAGCACGCGCCAGCACTTGCTCGCGTGGGTCCATGCGCAGGGGCTGGCCGCGCTGGACGAGCTGTTTCGCGACGAGGCCGTGGCGCTGGCGGGCCCCAAGGGCCGGCATCACCCGCCGCGCACCCATCATCACTGGGGCACGGCGGCGACGGAGCTCACCTTCGGCGGGCGGCGCGTGCAGGTGCGGCGCCCTCGCGTGCGGCAGACGGCCGGCGGGGAAGCGACGTTGCCGTCGGTCGCGGTGTTTCGCGACCGGGACCCGCTGAGCGCGCGGATGATGCAACAGCTCCTCGCCGGGGTGTCGACGCGCCAGTACGAAGCCAGTCTGGAGGCGCGACCGCTCGGGCGGCGCACCCGGGGCAGTAGCAAGAGTGCCGTCAGTCGAACCGTGGTGCGGCGGACCCGGCAGCGGCTGCGCGAGCAACTCGCGCGGCGGCTGGACGGGCTCGAGGTGGTGGCGCTGTTCATGGACGGCGTCGTGGTGGCCCAGCAGACGGTGATCGTCGTCCTGGGGATCACGCGCGACGGCGGC
>Ga0137403_10009112_pt1 | contig 11053 bp, 16 predicted proteins | sample CZOMad2_1_16fung_FD_122057 | JGI IMG/M metagenome (GOLD analysis project Ga0137403, IMG submission 122057) | Vadose zone soil fungal communities from Angelo Coast Range Reserve, California, USA - CZOMad2_1_16fungal (Hybrid Assembly) | ecosystem: Environmental > Terrestrial > Soil > Vadose zone...
CGGCGATCCACGCGCTCAGGAAGCCAAGGGTCGGGCCCCTCATCTCAAGAGAGCTTGATGTCGGCCGTACCCTCGTACTTGCCGCCGTGCGTGTCGAGGAAGGCGACCTTGAGCGGGCCAGGCTCAGTCGCCAATGCGGCGCGGCATTCCGAGATAAAATGTTCGAGATCGAACATACCGGACCCTCATGCGCCCTGTTGATAATTTGTGGCATCCTGACTGATGTGTCCAATGCAAATGATGTCTATCAACTGATGTACTGAATACATGAGGCAAGCATGAACCTTCGGCAACTAAAGACCTTTGTAGCCATTGGGGAGACGGGCGGGTTCGCGCGCGCCGAAGGGCAGCTTCAAGTGACCCAGTCCGCCGCTTCGCGCTGGTGTCCGCAAGTTCCACGGCATCGCCCAGAATGGCGTTGCGGGTCAGGTTCCGCACCGATACTCTCAATTTCGAAGACTATAACACGGTGGGGAAGCGTCAGGTTGCGCTCCTTTCGAAACTTCTCTGTACAGACTGGGTTTGTTGATAAACTAGGACAATTCGCCGCGTCCCTGGAAGGAAACCCCTGTGTACCGAAAGTGTGTAAATTTTTTGGCGATAGTGGGCCTGGGATTAGGAATCTGGCTGGCCGTTGCCCGCCCTCTGCACGCGCAGACGGCCATCGGCGCCACCTTCGGCCAGGTGATCTCTCTCCAGGGCGGTACGCCTTCCGATGTGGTGCTGGACGAGCTCCGGCACCGCCTGTACCTGATCAACAACAACATCAACTCAGTCACGATTTTCGACTACGAGACGAATAAGAGTGTAGGCAGCATCCCGGTGGGCAACCGGCCGATTTCGGGTGCGATCTCCGTCGATGGCAACTTTTTGTACGTGGCCAGCGGGGTTACCACGGCCCAGGTGGCATCGGGCGCGCCGCTGCTGTCGCTTTCGCCAAAAAGGGCGCGAAGGTGGCCGTTGCCGGCCGACGGGATGAGGCCGGCAAGGAACTGGTCAAGGAACTGCGCTCTCTGGGAGCCGAGGCTGAGTTCATTAAAGCCGACGTCCGCAAGGAAGATGACGTCCGCGCCATGGTCGACAAGACCGTTGCGCGGTTTGGCCGCATCGATGTCGCGGTAAACAATGCCGCGACCGAAGGGCAGGTCGGTCCGATCACTGATCAGACCGCTGAAAGCTTTGCCGCGACATTCGAGACCAACGTTCTCGGCGTGGTGCTGAGCATGAAGCACGAAGTGCGCGTCATGCAGGCCCAGAAGAGCGGCAGCATCATCAACATCTCCTCGACCTACGGACACCGGGGCGCGGCTTTCGCCTCGATCTACGTCGGGGCCAAGCACGCCGTTGAAGGCATCACCAAGTCGGTGGCGCTCGAACTCGCCAAGTCCGGAATTCGAGTGAACGCTGTGGCGCCTGGCCCCACGGACACCGGCATGCTGACCCGCTTCACCGGCACTGCGGAGAACAAGGCGGCCCTCGCGACGCAGGTTCCGTTGGGTCGACTCGGCCTCTCCGAGGAGGTCGCCGACGGCATCGTGTTCATCGCATCGAACGAAGCTAAGTTCATCACGGGTCACGTCCTCAACGTCGACGGCGGTCACAGTGCGAACTGACCCTGTTCGGGCCACCGGGATTGCACGAGGGAGCCGACTGTTACGACCCACGCGCGATCAACGCGCAATCCATATCAAGTAGAAGGAAGAAGTCCAATGGCAAACGTGATCAAGAAACACAGCATCTCTTATGAGCTAGCGCAGAAAATGGCGAATGCAGCGGTGGCGAAAGCCACAGAACTCGGCGTCACCGAGAACGTAGCGATTCTCGATGACGGCGGCAATCTCAAGGCCTTTAGCCGGATGGATGGGACCCCGATCCCTACCATTGAGATTGCGCAGAACAAGGCTTACACAGCTCTGTTCGGCGTCTCCACGCAGGACTTTTTCAACTTTATCCAGGGCGACGCGTCGCTTTTGGCCGGCATCCCCACGCTTGCGCGTGTGGCGGCGTGGGGTGGAGGGTTTCCCATCAAGGTGAACGGAGAAATTGTCGGGGCGATCGGGGTGAGCGGAGCGCCCGCGGTGCAGAACGATGTCGATTGCGCGAGAGCAGCCCTGGCGCTCGTACCCGATGCAGCGGCGCCGACTGAATAATAAGGGAGCAACCATCATGATTCATACCCACCAGACCGCGCCGACACAGTTCGTCGAGGCTAACGGAATCCGCTTCGCCTATCGCCGATTCGGCAAGGCCGGCGGCGTGCCTATCGTCTTCAACCAGCACTACACGGGCACCATGGATTACTGGGACCCGGCGGTCACGGATGGCTTGGCTCGCGACCGTGAGGTGATCTTGTTCAACAACGCAGGCATTTCCAGCAGCTCCGGCGAGGTCCCGACCACGTTCGAGCAGATGGGCGCCAACGCGATCGCCTTCAGCCGAGCACTTGGTTTGAACAAGGCGGATGTGCTCGGCTTCTCGATCGGCGGCATGGTCGCGCAGGAAATCGCGCTGCAGGCTCGCGACCTCGTCCGCAAACTGATCCTGGTGGGTACGGGCCCCCGCGGCGGTCAGGGAATGGATTCGCTGACCCGGGTAGCACAGCGGATCTTCGGCGCCGCCTATGACCCCCCTGAGCATGTTTGGCTCGCGGCCCAATTCAGTCCGTCCGAGGCGGGCCAGGCGGCGGGAAAGGAGTTCCTGAAGCGCAAGCATCTTCGTCAGAAGGGACGCGATCCCGAGGTGAACGACAAGGTTTCTCCCGCCCAGATTGAAGCGATGAACAGGTGGGGTGTCCAGCAAGCAGGTTCCTACGACTATCTGAAGACGATCAAGCAGCCAACCCTCGTCGTGAACGGCAGTAACGACGTACTCACGCCGACCATCAACTCCTTCATCATGCAGCAGAACATCCCCAATGCGGAGCTGATCATCTACCCCGACTCCAATCACGGGTCGCAACACCAATATCCCGAGCTGTTTGTGCGGCACACCTCGTTGTTCCTGGAGGCATGACTTCCATGACGTTGGACGTCGCCGGCACACCGGACGCGAGATTGAAGGAGCAAGCCATGTCGGAACGTGCCGACCGGAAACCGAAGACCATCAAGATCCCGGGGCCAGACCATCCGATCACCATCGAGCGCAACGCCAGCCATGTCGTGGTGAAGGTGGCGGGCCGCATTGTCGCCAATACGCGGGACGCGTTGACGCTCCGCGAGGCGAGTTACCCGCCTGTCCACTACATCCCGCGCAAGGACGTAGACGTGACGCTGTTCGAGCGAACGGACCTCGCCACCTACTGCCCCTACAAGGGCGACTGCGCCTACTACAGCATTCCGGCCGGCGGGGAGCGTTCAGTCAATGCTGCCTGGACCTATGAGGCTCCTTACGCAGCGGTGGCGGCTATCAGGGACTACCTCGCCTTCTACCCTGACCGCGTCGACGCGATCGAGGAGCGACCGGGCGGCTAGCCGACCTTCACTCAAACCGGCCGGGCGGTCACTTCGGTGGTAGGCCCCGGAACCTTACCGACAAGACGTCGACACGAGCGCGTGTCCGCGAACCCCCGGCTGCGCTCTGACGCCAGCCTCCATGCAGAAGGAAGCAAGATCATGACCAAGCTTTCAGGAAAAACCGCTCTCGTCACCGGCGCCTCGCGTGGAATCGGCCGCGCCAGCGCGCTGGCCCTCGCCGGAATGGGCGCGCAGGTTCTGGTCCATTACAGCAGCGGCGTGAAAGAGGCCGAAGCCGTCGTCGCCGAGATCCGCAAGGCCGGCGGACGTGCTGACGCCGTTGCCGCTGATCTTTCCGCGCCGGACGGGGCACACAAGCTCGCCAAGCAGGTCCGCGCCGTGGTCGGCGACCGGCTGGACATCCTCGTCGCCAATGCCGGAACCTCGAAGTCGGCGACCATCGAGGAGACCACGGTCGAGGATTTCGACAGGCTCTTCGCGGTCAACGTCCGCGCGCCGTTCTTCCTCGTCCAGCAGTTGCTGCCGATCATGCGCAAGGACAGCAGCATCGTGCTCGTGTCGTCGCTGGCAGCGCATGCCGCCGTCGGCACGCTTTCGGCTTACGCGGCGACCAAGGGCGCGATCGACACGCTGGTGAAGCACTTCGCCGCCGTGCTCGGCGAGCGCGGCATCCGCGTCAACGCCGTGGCGCCGGGTGTCGTTGCGACCGACATGTCGAGCTTCACCAAGACGGACGCGGGGCGGGACTTCACGCTCGGCATCCAGGCCCTGAAGCGTCTCGCCCAGCCGGACGATATCGGCGGTGTCGTCGCCTTCCTCGCCTCCGACGACGCGCGCTGGATCAGCGGCGATACCGTCCGGGTCGACGGCGGCTCGAAGCTCTGAAGTCTCTCGGCCAGCGCCAGGAGCGAGCCGATGTCGAGGTCAGTCGTCCAAAGAGGCCGGTCATCAAACAGGCGGTCCGGGCCTTTGGCGCTTGGGCAACAGGCGAGCTTCTGGGTGTCGGCAGGCGTGGTCACTCATACCTTTTGGACCAGCGCCGCACCGGCCATGACCTACCAACTCTATGCCGAGGAGTGGCGTCTGACCCATACGGTGACGACGGGCATATTCGCCATCTACCCCATCGTCGTCGTCACCATCCTCATCCTCTTCGGGGACATCTCCGACCATATCGGCCGCCGGACGACGATGCTGCTGGGACTTGGCGCATCGCTCATCGGCGCGTCCCTGTTTGCGGTCGCGCCTAACGTACTATGGCTCTTCGCTGCTCGTGCCTTCACGGGCGTCGGCGTCGGCTTGACCGCCGGACCTTCGACGGCGGCAATGGTAGAGTTCAGCGCCGAGGGACGGGCGAAGCGGGCCGCATCCGTCACAGCCGCCGCCCAGGCCTTTGGTTTCGTCGCGGCCCTGCTCCTCGGCGGCGTGCTGACGCAATACGCGCCGTGGCCCACCCATCTCGGCTTCTGGGTCCTGTTCGCCCTCATCGCCCTACTGTTCGTGGCGACCTGGTTCCTGCCTCGCCATGTCGGCGGCCAAGCGTCCAGCCGCTGGCGTCCGAAGGTTCCATCCCTGCCGTCCGGTTTGCGGCCGGCGTTCGCGCTTGCGTCCATGGCGGTGACGACGGCCTATACGCATGGCGTGCTGATCCTGTCGCTCGGCGGGCAGGTCGCCCGTGACCTCGTCGGTTCACCCAACGCTCTGATCAACGGCGCCGCGCTCTCACTCTTCGCGATCACGTCCGGCGTTCTCGGCATCGTTGCACGGGACCTTCGTCCACGGCCGGCAATGATGCTGGGGGCGGTAGCCTCCGCCGCCGGCATGGGGCTGCTCGCCGTTTCCGTCGCCTGGCACGGGTTGTGGATTTTCCTCGCCGCGACGGCAACGAGCGGCGTCGGCTACAGCCTGCTTTTCCTTGGCGGCCTGGCACTGATCAACGGTGTGGTCCCGGCGCAGCACCGTGGGGGCGTGCTCTCGGCCCTCTATCTGTTCGCCTACCTGTCGCTCGGCATCGTGGCGCTCGTTCTCGGTGTTGTCGCCACCCAACGAGGACTTGGCCTCGCGGTCGACCTCGGCGCCGGGGTGATCACCCTGCTCAGCCTCGCCACAATCAGTCTGCTCGCGACGCTACGCAACGCGGTGCCCCGCAACGATGGGGACGTCGACTATCCCTTCTTCGATAGCGCCGCCTCGCACCGACCGCCGCTGCACGGCGACGGCGTGCCTACCGCGCCGATCCTCGGCGCCGACTGTGGCAAGTCAGCTTAAGCATAAATCCAGCTTAAAGGAGCAGATCATGAAGCTTTACCATTCGACCTCGTCCCCCAATTCCCGCCGTGTCCGGATGTTCATCGTAGAGAAAGGAATATCGATCCCACTCCAGCCGGTGAATTTGGGTGAAAAACAACAGTTCTCGGACTGGTTCAAGGCGATCAATCCGCGCCAGCAGGTCCCAGCGCTTGTTCTTGACGACGCCACAACGGTCGCCGAAGTTCCGGCGATCTGGCGCTTTCTTGAGGAAACCTATCCCGAGCGCCCGCTGCTCGGGCGTGACGCGACCAGCAAGGCTCTTGTCACCATGTGGGAACGCCGGGTCGAACTCGAGGGTTTCGCCCCGACCATGGAAGGCGTCCGCAATGCGGCAGCAGGCCTCAAGGGCCGCGCGCTATCTGGTCCACACGACTATGACCAGATTCCCGAACTGGTCGAACGCAGCAAGCGCCGCGTTGCCGACTTCTATGCGGACTTCGACGCCCGCCTCGAGGAGGTGCCTTTCGTGGCCGGAGCTGACTTCTCGGCGGCTGACATCACGGCCCTTGTAACAGTCAATTTTGCGACCACGGCGCTGAAGATGCCTATCCCCGACGGCTCTCGCGCCTTGCATCGCTGGTACGAAACCGTGGCTGCACGTCCCAGCGCCAGCGCGTAGACGTCGGTCTGCCGATCTCTGGGGCCGCCCACCTGTCAGCGACAGCATAGCCCAGCCCTGCTGCGTCCCAACTCATTGACTTGGAGAACGACATGGCCAAGACCACTCAGGAACAGAACAAGGCACTCGTGCTGGAGGCATTCGATACGCTGTTCAACAAGCGCGACTACGCAGCCGCTGCCCGCTTCTGGTCAGAGAGCTACATCCAGCACAGCGCCCATATCGCGCCAGGGCGCGACGGCTTGTTCGACCTCGTCCGGAGCGCGCCCGACAAGCTGCGCTACGAACACCAGCTCATCGTGGCGGAAGGTGACTACGTTATTGTTCACGGCCGCTTCACGGGACACGGTCGTCCCGTCGCGTGGATAGCGGCTGACGTGGTTAGAATCGAGGATGGTCGCCTCGCTGAGCACTGGGACGTGCTTCAGGACGAGGCAACCGAAGCCGAATCGAAAAGCGGGCGACCGATGTTCGGCGACCGGTTCCCCAGCTGAATTTCGGTCGAAGGAGATGCTCGTGCCTCAGAGTCATGTGCCAGAGCTTTAGCGATCCATCACACGTCTCAACGTACCATGCTGACAAAACGCTGTCTTCCAAGGCATGAGAATCATGCGCCTCTTTTGATTCAGCATAGTTGAATTTGGCCGTCGTCTACTGGGCTGGGCATTTGTGGATCGCCCGAGAGGAGCAGTATCGTCACGCTGATAAACATCTTCACGGTCGAGCCAGTCAACCAGCAACGGCTTATCGATCTTCTCGCTCGCGCGACCAATGGCTCGGCCATCCGCGCGCCGGGGTTCATTTCGTCGGCTCTCCATCGCAGCATCGACGGTACAAAGGTGACCATGTGTGCCCAATGGCGCAGCCTGGAGGACTATCGCTATGCGGCAGGATCCTGGCCCTCTGCCGTTCCTTGAGGAGGCACTCACCATAGCTAAGTTTGAACCGGGCATGTACGAGGTCGTTCGGACCTGCTCGCCTTTCACGGAAAACCCGCCGAGTTGCAACACCACGGTCGGGCAGCAGCTGCAGCGCATAGCGCGATGAAGTGGATCCTCAACTATTCTCTTGTTTGCATCGGCACGATCCTCGGCATCCTGGCCTTTGTCTGGGCGCTGAATGGGTTCGACACAGCCGGCGTCAGCACCAGTGGCATCGTTGCAATCGTGCTGGGCACGACGTTCACCGTTTTGCTGGGCGTCGGACTCATGGCGCTGGTCCTCTACAGCGACCGCAGCGGGCGCGACGACCAATAGCGCCTGCGCCAGCGCTGCGGCCTGGTGCCGTCGCAGTTCGGCGATGCCGCGTTCTAGGCGACAACCCTCCTGGGGGCCGGGCGGGTTTCGATAATGCCGAGGATGTCCGCCCCCAAGGCAGTTGATCAGTCGACAAAAGCGTCCGTGACAGTTCATGTACCGCTCGGCCTGCCGAGGGTGGACGCTATGGGTCACGACCTGCTCAATTCACCTGCGCAAATGATGTCGCCGGAACATGAGTGAGTCGACCTCGCGCAGTGGCGAGACGCTCGTCGTGAATGACCTGAAACTAAATTCCAACCTAGAGCGTCGAGCCGGTTTCCCGGCGTGACTTCACACACCTTATTTGTCTCGACTAAACACGCAGCAAATGCTCAATGAACCAGTCGCGGGCGGCGCCGCTGGCTACGGCAAAGTCCTTGACGTAGGCATCGAAATGCCCGCCGCGCAGCAGAGCTAGCTTCTTCGGCTCGAGCGCGCGGCCGTATGCCGCTATGGCCTCGTCGGCCACGGTGAGATGGTCGCCGGCCGCCACCACCATCAAAAGCGGGGTCGGGCTGATATACTCGATATAGGCGCCCGGCTCATACTCGGTGAATAGCTCGACCGACTGCAGCGTGACTTCGTTTCGCCAAGCCGGCGCCCGCAGCTTGGCCGTCTCGGTGAACCACTGATACGAATCCGGCGTCGGCAGAGCGCACGGCACATTCGCATCGTTCGCCACGACGGCAATCATCCCGTGAGGCTTGCCAGCATAGCGCGCCTTGCGGTCTTCGACGAACATCCCCTGCACGGCGGCGACAATATCCGAGCGAATCAGACGCCGCGCGTTACGATGGCCGCTGATCAGCGGCACTTGCGCGGCGACGCACTTGACGCGGCGATCGAGAGCACCGACGACCAGCACGTGTGCGCCGCTGTAGCTCGAGCCCCAGATGCCGATCCTGTCTGCGTTTACTTCTGCAAGCGTAGAAGCGTAGGTAATGGCGTCGCGATAGTCGGCAACTTGCCGCCACGGGTCGATGTGTTGGCGGGGTTTGCCGTCGCTGGCGCCAAAGCAGCGATTGTCGAAAACAAGTGCGCCGAGACCGGCGGCGGAATAGACCTCGGCATACTTGTCGAGGTAGTTCTCCTTCACGGCCGAAAAGCCATGAGCCATGACGATCGTCGCAACGCGACCGCGCGACTGATCAGGTAGATACAACCAACCACGCAGCGTCACGCCGTCTTCAGTCTTGAATTCAACGTCCTTGCGCATTGTTGCCTCCTCCCGTTGCAGGCGCCGACCGTGGATCGCCGCATCGAAGTCCGCGGGGGCACCCTAAACCATATTAGCCGTCCACGGTGCGAGCAATCCAGACGCCGGATTGAGCAGTGGCCAGGAGATAGATACTTCCTCCCTCGTCCGACTGCTTGAGCGTGACATAGGGGTCCCAAGCAACGAGCTTGCCTTCGTTCGACTGCTCGCAATGCCGAGGGCGAAGAAAAGTCGGTTTGCGGCGCAGAAACGGGCTGGGAATGCAGGTAATTCCGTTGATTGTAGGTGAGCTGACCGACCTCGGACATCGCCAGATCGCTCCAAGCTGACCCCAAGCGCCCTTCGGCCCGATCTCGGGAAAGACGACGTGACCGTCCCCAGGTGCTCCACCAAAACGCCGTCGACCGGGGTCTCATTGGTACCGCGATGGAAGATGGATAGGAGCTTGCCCTCGCAGGTCGCGCCGAGGGCAAGCGTTTGCGGGTCGCCGGCCGGCCGCCAAAGGCGGTGAAGGTTTGGGGCCTGGTCACGGCGAGCTTGACCTCAGCGCTACTCTCGCGCGCCGACCCGCGTACGAGTAGTCGAGAGAAGGGGACGAGAGAAGAGCAAGCGGAGAACGACCGATCGGCGGAGTGTCAGCCTTTCGGTGCTGGTGCGAGGCCAAGTCTCGCGGCCATTGTCACCAGGTCGGCGAGAGAGTCGGCCTCCATCTTTCGCATCACCTTGCCTCGGTGTGCCTTCACCGTAATCTCGCTGATGCCGAGCTCGCCACCGACCTGTTTATTCAACAGGCCGGAGACGACCAACGCCATGACCTCCCGTTCGCGGCGGCTGAGTGAGGCGTAACAGTCCCGGAGCGCCCGTGTCTCCGCCTCGTGAGCAAGTGCGGTGTGGCTGCGCTCGAGGGCATGCCGGATGGCGGTCAACAGCACGTCATCGCGGAATGGCTTCGTCAAGAACTCGACAGCTCCCGCCTTCATGGCCTGGACCGTCATCGGCACATCGCCGTAACCCGTGATGAAGATGATCGGCATGTCGATCCGATCGACGGCGACGCGCTTCTGCAGATCGAGACCATTGAGGCCCGGAAGAGTGACGTCGAGTACCAGGCAGCTCGGGGCAAGGACTCGTGGACGGGCGAGGAATTCCTGTGCGGACGCGAATGTCTCCGGCTCCCAGCCTGCGCAGCGGATCAGCGCTTCCAGCGATTCGCGCACAGAGACGTCGTCGTCAACAACAAACACGATTGGCGTGGCGTGCGACATGGGTGATGACCGCGATTCATGGTCAAGTGCGCTCGCTAAACTCATGTATATCCCTCTATATCCCTAGGTGGCAAGAACGTGGCGCATCGCTCAGCTCACTCGAAAAGCGGCATTGAGCGCGTCACGCAGAGCCGTATCGCTGAATGGCTTGAACAGGCACTCCACGGCACCCTGTTCGAGCAGGCGTGGACGGACGGTCTCATCTCCGTGAGCGGTGATGAAGACGATCGGAATCTCTTGCCGGCGAAGCGTCAATTCCCGTTGGAGATCGGGTCCGGACATGCCCGGCATGGCGATGTCGAGGATCAGACATCTGGTCTGGCCGACGCAATCGGATGCGAGGAACTCTTCCGCCGACGAGAACGCCCGGGCCGCAAAGCCAAATTCCCTCAGCAAGTCGGGTAGCGACTCACGCACTGACTCGTCGTCATCGACCACCGCCACGAGTGAACGTATGACCATCACGGATTCCTCATGACGTGCTCCGCAGCCGTCACAGCGGGCGCCCGATTGGCAGCAAGACTGTGGGCGCGCGTCACACCCTCGGGTCTGCGGGGAATAGAAAATGAAAACGTGGCTCCCGGACCATCATTCGGTGCCGCCCATAGACGGCCATGATGACTCTCGATAATGGAGCGACTGACGGATAGACCGATCCCCATACCGCCATTCTTAGTGGTGTAAAACGCTTCGAAGAGTCTCGCCACACTTTGCGGATCGAAACCCACCCCGGCATCTTGCACGGTCACGCGCACACGATCGTCTTCGTCTCGTTCGGTTCTGATCACCAACTGCCTCGGACGATCGTCGACGCCGCTCATCGCGTCTGAGGCGTTCAGGAGCAGGTTCAGGATGACCTGCTGAAGCTGGAC
>Ga0137403_10009113_pt1 | contig 11053 bp, 8 predicted proteins | sample CZOMad2_1_16fung_FD_122057 | JGI IMG/M metagenome (GOLD analysis project Ga0137403, IMG submission 122057) | Vadose zone soil fungal communities from Angelo Coast Range Reserve, California, USA - CZOMad2_1_16fungal (Hybrid Assembly) | ecosystem: Environmental > Terrestrial > Soil > Vadose zone...
CGAGAATCTGGGCGACGAGGCCATGTACGGAATTTGTCGCGAGCGTTTCCCGTCCGTGAGCTGGTCCACCTGCTATCAATTGTCGTATCGACCCGATGGGGCGCAGTGGCTCAGGCGTGGGGCAACCGACGCCCGCCACCTGGTGCGCGAGTTCGCCGCCGAGTTGCGCCACTTGCCGCGCTTGCGGAAGCTGGCCGCGCAGGGCAGGCATGGTTTGGTGAAGCTTCTCGGCGGTGAGGTGGGGCTTTTGGGAGGAGGCACCCTCATCAACCGGGCCCCATGGAATTTGACAACCTATCTGGATCTTCGGAAGAAAACCCGCTCCTTGGTCCCGATCTTTGGCTCGGGGGTGGCCTCTCCCGAGTTTTGGTCTTCTCGCCCGGAATGGAAGGATACCCGCAAAGAGTGGGTTTCCGCCCTGGCCGAGTTGCCCATCGCCGGCGTCCGCGGACCACACTCCTTGGCGTTCCTCAGGGAAGCTGGAGCCGAGAATGTCGTAGTCTCCGGAGATCCGGCGATTGCCTTCCACTCACGTTACCGGAACCCTCCAGCCTGGGTACGCCCCGATCGGCCCTTGCGCGTTGGCATCAACACCGGCGATTGTTCCGGCAATCTTTGGGGTCGGCCCGACAATATTCAGCGCTCACTCGTAGCCCTGGCGCAGTGGTTGCAAGAGCAGAAGCACCAGGTTGAACTGTTGCCCGTATGGAGCAAGGATCTCGATCCTTGCCAACAGGTTGCACGGATTGCAGGACTGCCGGAGTCGACCGTGAGCGCTCCGCTGACGACGCACGACAAGTTCTTGAAGAGGGCGGAGACCTTCGATCTTCTCATTGCCGTAAAGCTCCATGCAGCGGTTCTGGCGTCGGCTGCCAATGTGCCCTGTGTCGTGCTGGAATACCAGCCGAAGTGCTTGGATTTTGCTGCAAGCATCGGCTGGGAGCGATTTACGATTCGAACCAGCCACCTCACCCCTGCCAAATTGATAGACAGGGTCGCCCTCTTGGTGGAGCAGCTTGCCCCAGCGAGACAGGAGCTTACTCAGAGCGTAGGCAAACTCGAGCAGCAATTTGACGAATATTGCCGCCAGATCGAACCGTTGATCCTAGGGAAGGGTGCGGCGGACTACCAGGCGTCACCCTCTAGGACAGCCGCCGGATGGGGTGTTTAGCGCATTTCCCGATATTGCGCTTGAATAAACTTGGCGAAGGGCGGGCCGCCCTCGGTCCACCTCACACGCTCCAGCTCCCTCCATCCGCATATAATCGACCCGCCATGAAACTTGAACAGAAAATCGCGGAACTCGAGCGGCGGAGCAAGCTCGCGGACGAAGGCGGGGGACCGGCTCGCCTCGAAAAGCAACACAAAGAAGGCAAGATGACAGCGCGGGAGCGAGTCGAATTCCTTCTGGATGAGGGTACGTTCGAGGAAACCGACAAGCTGGTCACGCATCGCTGTACCGACTTCGGCATGCAGGACAACAAGTTTCAGGGCGATGGTTTCATCACCGGCTATGGCAAAGTGGATGGGCGGACAGTCTTTGTGTTCGCGCAGGATTTTACGGTCTTCGGAGGGTCGCTATCGGAAACGAACGCGGCAAAGATCGTCAAGATAATGGATACGGCGGCGAAAGTAGGCGCGCCCCTGATTGGCTTGAACGATTCGGGTGGGGCGAGGATTCAGGAAGGCGTGATGTCGTTGGCGGGGTATGCGGATATTTTCCTGCGGAATACGCTCTACAGCGGGGTGGTGCCGCAAATCTCAGCGGTGATGGGGCCCTGTGCGGGCGGAGCGGTGTATTCCCCCGCGATCACGGATTTCGTTTTGATGGTGGAACACACTTCGTACATGTTCATAACGGGACCCGATGTGATTCGGCTGGTCACGCATGAGGAAGTAACGAAAGACCAGCTCGGCGGGGCCATGACGCATAACGAGACTTCCGGCGTCGCCCATTTTGCGGCGAAGGACGACGCCGAATGCCTCTCCATGATTCGCGAGCTGCTCAGCTTCATGCCGTCCAACAATCTGGAAGAGCCGCCACGCAAGGTCTGCACCGACCCGATCGACCGTGCGGATGCAGCGCTGGATACGTTGGTTCCCGCGGAATCGAATCAGCCGTATGATATGAAGGACGTGTTACGCTATGTGGCGGACGACGGCTACTTCTTTGAAGTACAGGAGCACTACGCCAAGAACATGGTGATCGGCTTTGCGCGCATGGGCGGGAAGCCAGTCGGCTTTGTCGCGAATCAGCCGGCTTTCTTGGCAGGGACTCTGGATATCAATGCATCGGTGAAGGGCGCCCGCTTCGTCCGCTTCTGCGACTGTTTCAATATACCCCTGATTACGTTTGAAGACGTCCCGGGATTTCTTCCTGGAACAACGCAAGAGTATGGAGGGATCATTCGCCACGGAGCGAAGCTGCTGTATGCGTTTGCCGAGGCCACCGTGCCGAAGATCACGGTCATCACGCGCAAGGCTTATGGCGGGGCGTATTGCGTGATGGCATCGAAGCATATCCGAGCGGACGTGAACTATGCCTGGCCCACGGCGGAGATCGCTGTTATGGGGCCCGAGGGTGCCGTCGACATCGTCTACAAGCGCGAACTGGAGCGAGCGGAAAACCGCGAAGCCATGCGAGCGGAGAAAATGGAAGAGTTCCGGGACCGCTTCGCGAATCCCTACGTGGCTGCGGAACGCGGGTTCGTGGATGCTGTCATCCATCCGCGTGAGACTAGGAAGCGCCTGATCCAAGCGCTGGAGATGCTCGAGAACAAAAGGGATAAAAACCCACCCAAGAAACACGGGAATATTCCGCTGTAGGGATTCGTCCCAAAACGGCATTTCGCGAAAGCCTTTGTCTTTTGGGCTACCCATCTAGCGCCCGGACGGGGTTTGGCATACAATTCACGGGATGGATCCGATCCCCGGCGATAAACCGGGAAAACGTGTGTCCACTCTATCCCTAGAACTAGGAAACAAAGGAGCATTTCACCCCATGAAGAAGCTAATCGCGATGTTGTTCGCCCTGGCGCTGGTCACCAGTTCGTCGATGGCGTTTGCCGAGTGCAAGCCTGCCGATGACAAGAAGATGGATAAGAAGGAAGCCAAGGCCAAGAAGCACAAGAAAGCCAAGAAGGAAAAAACGGAAGACAAGAAAGACAAGATGTAAACAGGTTTTCGATCGAAGACCCCGGCCTTGGCCGGGGTTTTTTGTTTTTGGGCCTTCGCCGCAGAGGGGCGGGTGCGCGGCAACTGCGTGCTACAATTGAGTCTAGAACGTCGCCTGCTTTCGGCTTCGTTTCCATCCGTTTGGGCTAGCCCGCGCCCTATCATTTGCAAAGACCAAGCTATGAGAGATTGTTGACGCGTGCCAAAATCACCGAAATCATCGACTCCCCAATCCCCAAGAAAGATCATTACCTACTCTGACGCGGGCGTGAATATTGACGCCAGCAACCGTGCGAAACAGCGCATAAAGTATCTGGCGCAGAAGACATTTACGCGGGGCGTGTTGAGCGAGATTGGCGGGTTTGGCGGGCTGTTTTCGCTGGGCGGCAAGTACACCGATCCAGTGCTGGTATCGAGCGCCGACGGCGTGGGCACCAAGCTCCGAGTGGCCTTTGAGATGGGGAGCCATCGCACGGTCGGTGCCGATCTGGTCAACCACTGCGTCAACGACATTGCAGTGCAGGGCGCTACGCCAATGTTCTTCCTGGACTACCTGGCGACCGGGAAGCTCGATCCGGAAATCGCCGTGAAAGTAGTCGAAGGCTTGGCGGAAGCCTGCAAGGCGAATGCCTGTGCGTTGATTGGCGGCGAAACCGCGGAGATGCCCGGATTCTATCCCGACGGCGAGTACGACTTGGCAGGATTCATCGTCGGCGTAGTCGAGCGGGAGAAGATCATTACCGGCAAGACCGTGGAAGCGGGTGATGTGATTTTCGGGTTGCCGTCGACCGGGTTGCATACGAACGGCTATTCGTTGGCGCGAAAGCTGCTCTTCGAAGTCGCGGGCTACACGCCGGATACGTACGTGAACGAGATCAAAGGCAAGGTCGGCACTGAGCTGCTGAAGATTCACAAGAGCTACTGGCACGTCATCAAGCGCATGGTGGAAAACGACTTGGTTGCCGCAATGGCACACATTACCGGCGGCGGCATGACGGAAAATCTGCCGCGCGTCCTGCCCCGTAACGTTGCCGCAGAAATTGAAATGGGTTCCTGGCCGGTGCAGCCGATTTTTGAGCACCTACAGAAACTGGGGAACGTTCCGCAAGAGGACATGCTGCGAACCTTCAATATGGGGTTGGGAATGCTGCTGGTCATTCCTGCGGCGAAATTCAAGAAGGCGCAAGGTCTGCTCGAGCGGATCGGCGAAAAACACTACACGGTGGGACGCATTGTGAAGGGCGAACGGAAAGTGATGTACGTCTAAACCTTCACCACCGGAGACACGGAGGCACCGAGAAAACAGGTCTCCACGCTCCCGTTCTATTGATCTTCAAGTTTTTTTGAGTTGGTTTCCTCCGTGTCTCAGTGCCTCCGCAGTGAATGATTTTGGATTCCATGCACAACCTTGGCATTCTTCTATCCGGACGCGGCTCGAACTTCATCGCCATCGCAGATAGCATTGATGCCGGACGCATCCCGAACGCGCGTATTGCGGTAGTCATCTCCAACCAGCCGGATGCTCCGGCAATTGAGACCGCGAAGCAGCGTGGATTGACTGTGCTGGTGATTCCTTCCAAAGGCCTCCCCCGCGAAGAGCATGACCGCGCCGTGGTCGCCGCTCTGAACGAACATGCCGCAGAGTGGGTTTGCCTCGCGGGCTATATGCGATTGCTCTCTCCTTGGTTTGTGCAGCAATTTCCGCAGCGGATCCTGAATATTCACCCGTCGTTGTTGCCCGCGTTCCCGGGCCTCGACGCGCAGAAACAGGCCTTCGAGTATGGTGTGCGCGTTTCCGGATGCACCGTCCATTTAGTAGACGAGCAACTGGACCATGGTGCGATTATCCTGCAAAAGACCGTGCCGGTTCTGGATTCGGACGACGACCACTCGCTGGCGGCGCGAATCCTCGAGCAGGAGCACATTGCTTATTCCGAAGCCCTGAATATCGTGCTCAAAGGCGGCTATGAAATCGTTGGGCGAAGGCTGCAGCGCAAGGACTAAATCCACTCTCGCTATAATCACCTCTCATGGCTTCTTTTCCATCAGTTGACGAGCAGCTCGCCTACATCTCCAAAGGCGCGGCGGAAATCATTCATACCGGAGAGCTGCGCTCGCGTCTGGAGAAGTCTCTACAGACCGGCACACCGCTACGCGTCAAAGCCGGATTTGATCCCACCGCGCCAGACCTGCATCTCGGCCATACAGTGCTGCTACGCAAACTGAAGCACTTTCAGGATCTCGGGCATATCGTTATCTTTCTGATCGGCGATTTTACCGGCATGATTGGTGATCCGACCGGCCGCTCGGTCACTCGGCCTCCGCTGACCCGCGAAGACATTGTGCGCAATTCCGAGACGTACAAAGCGCAGGTCTTCAAGATCTTGAATCCTGAAAAAACGGAAGTCCGTTTCAATAGCGAGTGGATGGGAAAGCTTTCCACGGAAGACTTCATCCGCCTCACCGCGAAATACACGGTTTCACAAATGCTCGAGCGCGAAGAGTTTCACAAGCGCTTTCAGCAGGAAAAGCCGATTGCTTTGCACGAACTGCTGTACTCGCTGGTACAGGGCTATGACTCCGTCGCGCTCAGAGCTGACGTGGAACTCGGGGGCACCGACCAGAAGTTCAATCTGCTCGTGGGTCGCGAACTGCAACGCGCTTACGGAGAGCCGTCGCAAATCGTCCTCACCACGCCGATTCTCGAAGGCCTCGACGGCGTGCAGAAAATGTCGAAGTCACTGGGAAACGCCATCGGTATTCACGAGCCGCCGGTGGAAATGTTCGGGAAGGTGATGTCGATTTCCGACGCCTTGATGTGGCGGTACTATGAGTTGCTCACCGATGTTTCGATTGCCGAGATCTCGCAGATGCGGAAGCAGTGCTCTGCCGGCGAAAACCATCCGATGGACTTGAAGAAGGCTTTGGCGAGAAGCATCGTGACCGATTTTTACTCAGCCGCGGCAGCCCAGTCTGCGGAAGAGGACTGGGTCAAGCAGCACCAGAGAGGGCAGACACCGGACAGCATCGAGAGCGTCGAGATTCCTCGCGCCGAGGTCGTGCGGCTCCAATCCGGCAACGAAACCTCGCTCCACATGGACAAGTTGATCCACCGGGCAGGTCTGGCGGCTTCACGCTCAGAGGCGGCGAGAAAACTCAATGAAGGGGCTATCAAGATTGACGGCGAGCCGGTCTCCTCGCCGATAAAGATTGTTAAGAGTTTGACGTTCGTACTGCAAGTTGGCCGGAAGATGAAGAGGGTCATCATCCCGCCGCAGTAAGGAGTAGGTAAGCCGTTAAGCCGCCGTTGTGGTAAATTGCAGAGTCCGCGCGGGAAGCTTTCTGCGCGCACCGGACCACCATAAATGTAAACGTTCTCGTAAGCCAAAACCCCAAGAAACCCGTTTCCTGGAGAACACTCAATGCCCCGTAGCCTTTGCAGCTGGCTCTGCCCCCTGATGCTCACGAGCCTGTTCACCGTGCCCGCCTCCTCGCAATCTTCTAACAACCTCCCCTACCGCGATACCACTCTCCCCGTCGAGCAGCGCCTCGCCGATCTTCTTCAGCGGATGACGCTGGACGAGAAAATTCAACAGTTGCAAGGCTCATGGCAGAACCCCTCGCAGGTTCACGATCCCAAACTAATGTTCGTCGGCCCCAACGGCGAGTTCCTGCCCGGCCAAGCCGCCATCTTGCTGAAAGACGGCCTCGGCGAAATGTCGCGCCCCAGCGAAAACCGCGGGCCGCGCGAAATGGCGGAATTCACGAACGCGATCCAGAAGTGGATGAAGGAAAACACCCGCCTGGGCATCCCCGTTCTATTCCACGAAGAGTGCCTGCACGGCCACGCCGCGCCCAAGGGAACTTCCTACCCGATGGCGATCGCGCTGGCGTCCACGTTCGATCCGGCGCTGGTGCAGGACGTATTCTCCGCCACGGCCGTCGAAGTCCGCGCCCGAGGGGCGCAGCAGTGCCTTACGCCGGTACTGGATCTGGCGCGCGATCCGCGCTGGGGGCGCACCGAAGAGACCTACGGCGAGGACCCGTATCTGACGTCGCGCATTGGCGTGGCAGCGGTGAAGGGCTTTCAGGGCCCGGGGCCAGTCCTCGACAAGCTGCACGTCATCGCGACATTAAAGCACTTCGCCGTTCACGGCCAACCCGAAGGCGGCACCAACGTCGCCCCCGGAAACTACTCCGAGCGCGTCGTTGAAGAATACTTCCTACGACCCTTCCAGGCGGCAGTCCAGGAAGCCGGCGCGCAGAGCGTCATGGCGTCCTATAACGAGATCGACGGCATCCCCTCGCACAGCAACAAGCACCTGCTCACCGAGATTCTGCGGCAGCGCTGGGGCTTCCAGGGCGTGCTGGTCTCGGATTACTTCGGAATCACCGACCTCAACAACCTGCACCACGTCGTCGCCAATAACGATCAAGCAGCCAAACTCGCGCTTGAGTCCGGCGTCGATGTCGAGCTGCCCGCAGCGGACGCCTTCAAGAGTCTCGCCGCGCAAGTGAAGGCAGGCACGGTTGCGGAAGCCGATATCGATCGCGCCGTCTCCCACCTGCTGCGGGAGAAATTTCTCACCGGACTATTCGACGACCCCTACGTCGATCCCGCGAATGCCGAAAAGGTAACGAACACGCCCGAGCACCAGCAACTCGCGCTCAAAGCCGCCCACGAAGCCATCATTCTTCTGAAAAATGACAAACACTTGCTACCGCTCAACAAAACCCAGTACAAGCACATCGCCGTAATCGGCCCCAATGCCGCCGACGTCCACCTCGGCGGCTACAGCGACAAGCCGGGACGCGGCGTCAGCATCCTGCAGGGAATTAAGGACAAAGTAGGATCGAACGCGGAAGTCCTCTACGCCGAAGGCTGCAAGATTACCGAAACCGAACCCGACTGGAATGCCGACAAAGTTGTGCTCGGCGATCCCGTTCTCAACGCCAAGCGAATTGCAGCGGCTGTACCCGTCGCCAAAAAAGCCGATCTGGTGATTCTCGTCCTCGGCGGCAACGAGCAAAGCTCGCGTGAAGCTTGGGCTCCGAACCACCCGGGTGACCGCGACAACCTGGATTTGCTGGGCAGTCAGGACGACCTCGTCAAAGCTATCCTCGCCACCGGCAAGCCAACGGTGGTCTTTCTCCTCCATGGCCGTCCCAACTCCATCAATTACATCGCGGAGAATGTGTCCGCGATCTTAGATGGCTGGTATCTAGGCCAGGAAGGCGGTACCGCTGCCGCCGACGTCCTCTTCGGAGACTACAATCCCGCTGGCCGCCTGCCGATCTCTGTCCCACGCTCGGTCGGCCAACTCCCCGACTACTACTATCAGAAGCCGGCGGCAAAGAGGGAATATCTGGGCACGAGCGTCGAGCCGCTCTTTCCCTTTGGCTACGGCCTGAGCTACACAACGTTCCAATACAGCAACGTACAAGTCACTCCAGCGACGATCGGGCCGGAAGGGACTACGAAGGTATCGGTGCAAATAACCAACACAGGCAAAGTCGCAGGCGAAGAAGTCGCCCAACTCTACATTCGCGACGAAGTCAGCTCCGTCACGCGCCCGGTCAAGGAACTACGCGGTTTTCGCCGCCTGGCACTGAAGCCGGGCGAGAGCCAGACCATCGAGTTCACATTGGGCTTCGACGAACTTTCCCTCCTTAACCGCGACATGCATCGGGTGGTTGAGCCGGGAACATTCAAGATCATGGTCGGCGGAAGCTCGAAGGATCTAATCGACACCACATTGACAGTAGCTCTACCGGCACATTAGACAATGGAGGCACGGGCGTCCCCGCCCGTGCGCAACTCAGTCTGTCTGCAAATCTGTTACCCTGCCGCGATGCGTGCCGCCGCCATCCTGGGGATCGGAACCTCACCCGATGACCTAAAGCGCTTCGAAACCTCCACGTCCAGTTTTCAACTCGGCGTCCCCGCTGAAGCAACGGGTCTCGATGCGATCGTCATCTTCGGTGGCGACGGAACTATCCATCGGCATCTCAGCGAACTGGTGCGATTGAAGCTGCCGGTACTGGTTGTGCCGCGAGGTAGCGGCAACGATTTTGCTCGCTCCCTGGATATCGGAAATCTTGTACAAGCTGCCGCGATATGGAAGCTCTTCGCTGAGGGCGCCAACAACGTCCGAACGCTGGATCTCGGAGTCATTACGCGCCTCAGCCCGATAACAGAACAAACCCGCTATTTCTCCTGCGTCGCCGGAGTCGGCCTGGACACCGCCACAGCACGTTTTGCCAACCAGCTTCCGCGCTGGCTTCGCGGAAACGGTGGCTACGCCCTTAGCCTGCCCGTCGCGCTAGCCGGGTTCACTCCGCCCCAAGTGGATCTGCGGGTTGACGGTCAGCCGCACAGTTCAGTCCCGCGCGTGCTAGCCGCTTTTGCGAACACGCCGTGGTACGGGGGCGGGATGCATATTGCGCCCAAAGCCGATATGACCGACGGCCTGTTGGACGCGTGCATCATCGGAGCTATGTCGAAAGCAAAACTGCTGCGCCTGTTTCCGTCCGTCTACGGCGGCAATCATCTGAAGTTCAAGGAGGTGGAATACTTTCAGGCCGCAAGTTTCGAGCTCGCCACTCAAACCTCAGTCGAGGTGTATGCGGACGGCGAATTCGTCTGCCAAACGCCAGTAGCGATCAGTGCGGCAAAGGGCGCGTTGCGGGTGATTGTTCCAGGTTCGCGTTGAGGCCGAAGTCTTAGGGCGCATCCCGCAGAGGCTCTACAGACAAGACGTTCGATTCGCGGGCCGGAAACGAAAAATGAAACACAACAAACATGAGTGCAAGTACCACTAGCACCAGCGCGCTGCCCTCCGGGCCAACACTTCCACCCGAAAGCCATGCCGGGCCCTGCGAAGAAGAATTGAGCAAGTGTCCGGGCGACGACAGGCCGCTGTCCGGCACGCCGTAAAAATAGCTCTGCGCCCAATCCCACGACGCGTGCAGGCCTAGCGCAAACCACAGGCTCCCTGTGCGCAGCAAGGTGAAGCAGCAAAATAATCCCACCACGGCGACACCGAGTATGCCGATCCGGCTTTCCCCGGGATTTGCCAGGTGCAAGCCCGCAAACAGCACGGACAATACCACCGCAGCCGGCCAGAATCCGATTCCGCGGGCCAGCGTGAATTGCGCGTAACCGCGAAGCAAAAACTCTTCGACCAGAGCGACCAGCAGGAAGAAGAGACCCCAGAAAAGCGCAAACTTCAGCACGCGTACTCCGTGCAGGGCCAAGGTCCCATAGTAGAAGACATGCAATCCGCGGAGGGCGAGAAGAAGCAAACTCAACGCGGCGATTCCCCAAAGAACACCCAACACGAAGGTCTTTCCGAACGCACCACGACCCGGCAACCCGTAGGCGCCGAACGGCCGCCTCTCCACACGGCTCATGATCAGGGTGGGCACGACCACACACACAGCCGGTACAGCAATCTTTATGAGGTCCTGCCAGACCGTATGGGCGAGGCGATGTACGGTTGGTCGCAACAGAGTTTGGGCCGCCGTCAACATCACGCGGAACAAAACGACGTAGAGAACAAGCCCCCAGCCAGGCCGCAAGCCCTCCGGGCCGAGGAACAAATGCGTATACCAATCCGGCCGCGGGGCGGGGGGCGAAGACAGAGGCGCTGGATCGGGAGCAGTTGGAAGCTGTGGGTCGGTTGCGGAATCAGTCACACATTCTCCTGGCGGCAAAGTGGCTATGCAAGCAAGCATAGGTACGAGAGTTTACGGCCCCCAGTTGCACACAAAAAGAAAAGGGCAGCCGAAGCCGCCCTTCCTTTGAAAAAATCTTGGTCTCTACAGAACCTTGACGTTCTCTGCCTGCCAGCCCTTCGGACCCTTCACCACGTCGAAC
>Ga0137403_10009114_pt1 | contig 11052 bp, 9 predicted proteins | sample CZOMad2_1_16fung_FD_122057 | JGI IMG/M metagenome (GOLD analysis project Ga0137403, IMG submission 122057) | Vadose zone soil fungal communities from Angelo Coast Range Reserve, California, USA - CZOMad2_1_16fungal (Hybrid Assembly) | ecosystem: Environmental > Terrestrial > Soil > Vadose zone...
AAGAAAAACTCAGCCACGCGGCGCTCGCGGTCGGGCAGGCGATGTCCGACGAATAGCAGATCGCAAGCCAAAGCTGGGTCCGCCGGAACGGGATGATGCGTTTCCGGATCAAGCGCGTTATAAATCGGATGACAGTTGGCCGCGCCCAGACGCTGGTAGTGGTCGACTACGGGCGCTCCACCACCATAGGTGAAAATAAAATCGTATTCGGGAATGAGGGCGCGAAATGCATCAGCTCGGTTTGCTTCTACCCGGGCCAACGTCGCCGGCGCATCTACGTCCCAGAACGCGACCCTGGTATTTTCGGAGCGGCACTCCAGAACTCTTTCTTCCAGAAGCTCGTCAAACACACCAACGCCGCTGTGCTTGACCACCAGGTCGCATTCCGCGGCCTGCCTCAGCAGCGCAGGAATTTCATCTGCATCCTTGTAAACGACGGTGCTGACGTAGCTGAAATCGCCGGCGTCCCGATTTTGCAGCCGTCCATAAGCATCCGGCTCCGCAAATGTGATTCGATGGCCCAGCGCATGAAGCTGCTTGTAAATCCCGCGATAATATGTGGCCGCCCCATTCCAATAAGAAGACGTGATGCTGGAGCCAAAAACGAAAATATTCATCGCGAGATCTCCTGGCAGATTGACATCAGCTGTTGCGCGCGGTGAGCACAGGTGTGACGTTCGCGAATCGTCTTCAATCCATTTTCGGCGAGTTGGTAGCGCGCCTTTCCGTCGCGCCGAAGATGCCGCAACTGCTCGGTCATCTCAATTCCATCGCGCACCACCAGATAGTCTTCACCGGGATGAAAGAGGTTTTCTTCGTCCGTCCAGGGCGAGCACACCAGCGGAATGCCGCAAGCTAGCGCCTCAAACACGCGGATGGTCGGAATGCCGGCCAGTCCATTCGCATATTCGCGGCGCGGAATATGCACGCTGACAACACTTTCCGCATAGACCTGGGGCGAAAAGAGGTTGGGAAGGTATCCGCGATACTCAATGTTTGCGCCTATCAGCTTTTGCAGCGCGAGGTCCGGGTAGCGAACGCCGTGAGCAACCACGCGCAATTCGGGGAGAGCCAGCGCCGGTTGGATCAAGAATTCATCCATCTCGGCGGCGCGTTCGTCATCGCCCCAGTTGCCGATCCAGATCACGTCAATCTCTTTGTGGCGCTGAAGAGGATGGAACTGCTCAACATCGGCGGCCTCATGAAAAGTCCACGCACGATTCACGCCGAAGCCATCGACATAGATGCGCCGGATCGCCTCGCCAAAGGCCAGGACGCCATCCACCAGATGCAAATGGAATTTCAGGATTTCACCAGCACGGGTGTGGGCGCGATGATGGCTGTCATGAAACAGCGCGATGAAGCCGACCTGCTTTTTCAGCGCGAGTACCTGGTTCACCACCTGCGGGTCATTCCACTCATGCAGCAGGACGATATGGGTTTCTTTCAGCTCCTCTTCGAGGAATCGGGGAAATTCGTCGTCAGAGGACTTATAAAAACGGATGTCGAGTTCGGAATAGATGCGGCGGAAGGAATCGATGGCCTCGATAGCGCGCTCGCCTTCCTGTTTCATCAGGTTCGTAAGCGACCATGAACTCAATTCTTCATAGCAGCGCACTGTGTGGCCCATGCGGACCAGTTCCCGCATCAGCCCGCGCAGAAAATGGGCATTGCCGTGGTTCCAGTCAGAGACAATGGAGTGGGCGAATAGGGCGATATTGAGCTTCTGACTCATGCGGTGAGCGCCTGAGCGGGTGCCAGGCTCTGGTAAAGGTTCTTGTAGTCGGCCACCATGCGGTCAGCGGTAAAATGCTGCCTCGCGTGTCGCAATGCCAGATTGCCCTGGTTGAGCCGGAAAGCGCGATCGCGCTGGAAACTTTCCAGCACCTGCGACAGGCTATCCGGGTCATTGTTGCGGAAGAAAGTTGCCGCGCCCTCCCAAAGCTCCCGGAATGAGGGAATATCGCTGGCTACAATGGCGCAGCGCGAAAGGGCCGCTTCCACCGGCGCTAAACCAAACGGTTCATACTGTGAAGTTGCCGCGTAAATGCCCGCGCGCGCAAGCGTCTGCACGATCTGGCGATCGTCCTGTTGCGGATCAAGGGAGACGTTGGACCTGATTGTTTCAGCCATAAAGGCATGGTTTTGCAAATCGGGGTGACGGTCACAGCCGACGATGTGTACCGAGCCGGGCATCTCCTGTCGCAAAAGAAGGGAGACATTTTTGCCACTGTCCCACAGCCGGCCCACGGTAACGATAGTTTCCTGCTTGCTGATGTAGGGATTAAACAGCGTTGGGGTGCGTCCATTGTGAATCACGAAAGTGGAGGCAAGCTTGCCATAATGCAATTCAATTTGTTCCAGCATCCAGCGGGAGGGCGCGACCACTGACGTGGCTTCCCGCAGTCCGCGTGCAACTACCTGACGATACCAGCGCAGCCACTCAGTTTCCGGCGGTGACTGGCGATGAACCGACATCCACCAGCTCACCACGTCACTGTGCGCGACAACGACGCGTGGAACATCGTAATCCAAAGCGCCATAATAAAATTGGCTGAAGTGAAGTAGATCGGGACGGCTTTCCTGAATCAGCGCTTGCAGGTACTGCGAAGAAGCCTCCATGTCAGCTTCGGAATCCAGCATCCATTCCAGCTTGAACGCGGTGGGAAGATAATCGAGATTACCCAGTCCGTCCATCCAGCGAGTCTGGGCGGCGGTGGGAATATCGCCAAAGCTGACGAGCGTTACCTGATCGCCGCGGCGCACCAGACCGGTCACCAACTCCCGCGTGTATGTCCAAACACCGCCCAGCGTGTCAGCGGTGACTAAGATATGCATGTTTCAAGTTCCTCAATTGCCAGCGGAGTTTGCTCCTGAATGTCACTGTACCCTTTGCCGGCAAAGATTGAAGTGTAGTGGCGGTGGGCACGCTCCCACGCCATGTCGTCCGGGGCCGCCGCAAAAGTCTGGGTATAAAGCGGGCTTCCCGGAAATGGGAACATGGGCACCGGTTCACTCACCCAGACGCCCTTCGACTTTAATGCCTCCTGCCACCGATGAATTTCCACGCGATCATCTCGCTCGGTGAGAATCAGATTCGCCTGCACCCAGGGAATGCGTCCTCTGGCATAGACCAGGAGTTCTGCAATGCGGTCCGTGCCCAAGCGGCAATTTTTGTTGAGGTCTTCGCGGCCTTCGTGCGTGATGGACTCCACGCCGCACTCAACGGAAATGCAGTGGGCGCGGCCCAACAGATCCAGAGTTTCTTCATTCCAGAGATCGATGCGGGTCTGGAAGCCAATCTTCACCGAACGCTCGGCAATTCCTTCCAGCAAGCGATGAACATTCTTCCCAACACCGAAAATTTCATCGATGAAATAGATGTATTGGACCCCACGCGCAATCAGTGTATCCACTTCCTGCAGCACTGCATCAACGCTGCGTTCGCGGAATTTATTGCGAAATAATGTCTTGTTGCAGAAGGTGCAGGCCCAGGGACATCCGCGGGCGAACTCAAGTTCGGCGCCAAGGCCGCGGTCATTGGTGAAAACGTGATGCCGGTGCCAGTGGGCTTCGACGTTGTAATTTTTGAAATCAAGCGGGCCCGAGGCGAACATGTCAGCGACCGCAGAAGTTGGGCTGATGTGCAACTGACCGTCTTCTTTTTTAAAACAGCAAGCAATGATTTCGTGCCATGGTTTGCTGGCAAGTTCCGCGAGAATCTGGTCGGGTTCGCCCCGCAGAGCAACATCACAACCTATTTTGCGGATAGTGGCGGCGGGCGTGGCCGAAGGATGCGGGCCGATGGCGACTTTGACGGCTTTGCTCTGCAAGCCGGCAAACCATTCCATGGGGACACGCAATTCTGGCGGCGGACAACGCCAGAAAAGATAGGAAGGCGCGGTCGGAATGACGAGAAAATCTGGCGCGAAACGTTCGAGGCGGCGGCGCGCTTCGTCCATTGAGAGATTGTCCATCTGCGCATCGATCAGCAGAGATTCATGCCCAGCAATGCGCAGTTGATCCGCAGCAAACAACAACTCCAGAGGAGTATGCGGGTCCTGGCAGCCAAAGTAGGTTGAGCCCTTAAAGTCCCAGTTGGGATTGAGCAGGGCAAACTTCATCCCGCCCTCCCGGAGAGCTCAGTAGCCAGCTCAAACGCAGGCAAAGCGGATGCTGTGGCGCGGCGCCGTTTGGCCAGCATTCCGTGGTTCTCTTGCCAGAACCCCTGCAAAAGCCGCAGCGTTTTCTTCAACCCGATCTCGGGCTTCCAGCCGGTATCGCGCTCAATCTTGGCGTTGTCAGTGACGTAAACCAGTTGATCGCCAACGCGTCGCTCATGCAGGACGCATTCCATGGGACGCCCGGTCAGCAATGCGACCTCATCCATCAACTCAAGAAGAGAAACGGAATTCTGCGGGCCACCGCCGACGTTGTAAACCTCTGTCCGGGTAGTTTCAATATTCTGGCGCGCGGCTTCAAATGCGCGCAGCAGATCGTCCACGCAGAGAACGTCACGGACCTGGCGGCCATCGCCATAAATTACGACCGGCTCTTCCTGCAAAGCCGAATACACGAAGTGGGCCACCCACCCCTGATCTTCTGTACCAAACTGCCGAGGCCCGGCCACACACGACATGCGGAAGACGAGGGTAGGCATGCCGTAGACACGCCCGAAGTCGCGCACGTACTGATCGGCCGCGCCCTTGGAGCAACCGTAAGGAGAATGAAAGTCCAGCGGCTGTGATTCTGAAACGCCCTGCTGCGTCGGCGTTACATAGCGCTTCCCGCTGATGACCGGCGTGCCGAGGCCGAGTTCACCGTAAACTTTGTTGGTTGAAGTAAACAGAATGAAAGGCCGGTTGCCGGACCGGCGAGCAGCGTCCAGGACATTGAACGTACCAGCAAGGTTGGTTTCAAAATCAAGGCGCGGGTCAGCGACGGACGTGGTGACTGCGACCTGCGCGGCGAAATGATAAATCTCGCTGGCGTGGGCCACGGCTTTTTCAACCTGCCTGGCATCGCGAACATCGCCGACAGTGACTTGAAGCCGGCCGGCGTTGCCAGCTGTCTTTCTCAGCCATTCGAGATTATGGTGCACTCCGGCACGGGAGAGATTGTCAAAAATGTGCACCTTGGCATCGGTGTGAGCAAGTAGAGAATGGGCCAGATTGGACCCGATAAAGCCTGCTCCTCCAAGAATCAGCACCGAGCGGGTATCCTGCTTCCGCATTGTTCCCCCTTTATCAATTCCGTTGCGACTAGGCGGTCAACCCGAATTCGCTGAGCTGCGCCACTGCTTCAGCGGCACGGTCCTGCGGCTGCTGCGAGCACAACCACTGCACCAGGTCTTTTAATCCATCGGCAAAGCGCACCTGCGGCGTATAGTTCAGAAACTTGTGCGCGGCCGAAATATCAGAAAAACAATGGCGTACATCACCCGCTCGATATTTCTGTGTGAGCTCGGCAGCAATCTCAGAATCCATGGCCCGCGCAAGTTCAGCGGCTACTTCACGAATGGAAATTGGCTCGCCCGATCCGATGTTCAGGGCCATGCCATCAGCCTGAGACGATTCCATGGCCAGCAGGTTGGCGCGGACTACATCTTCCACGCTGACGAAGTCGCGCAACTGCGCTCCATCTTCAAAGATCAGCGGAGGGTTGCCATTGATGAATCGAGAGGCAAAGATTGCGGCCACGCCGGTATAAGGATTGGAAAGCGCCTGCCGAGTTCCGTAAATATTGAAATAACGCAAAGCCACCGTTGGCAGGCCGTATGTACGGCCGAAGAGCAGACACATCTCTTCCTGGTCTTTTTTGGAAAGCGCATAAATGGAGCTGCACTGGAGCGGCTTGGCTTCATCCGTGGGGATCGGCGTGAGCGCCTCACCGCACGCGGGACAGTTTGGCTCCCATTGCCTGATCTTGAGCTGATCGACGGTGCGAAGCTGTGGCGCCACGCTGCCACATTGCGCGCAAAGATATTTTCCTTCGCCATAGATCGACATGGACGACGCCAGCACCAGCTTCTCCACGCGGCTCTTGCGATCCAGTATCTGTTGCAGCAACACTGCGGTTCCCTGCGTGTTGGAGCCCATGTAACGCTCGATTTCATACATGGACTGGCCCACGCCGACGGCTGCGGCCATATGAAAGACAACGTCAATGCCAGAGAGCGCGCGCCTTACAGCGACTGAATCCTGGACATCGCCCTGCACGAACTCGGCGTCTTCCGCCAGGTATTCAGGAATGCCATGGAGATGGACCTGACCTGTCAGGTTGTCAAAGATACGAACGTGGTGGCCGGCGGCCAGCAAGGCGTCGGCAAGGTGCGATCCCACAAACCCTGCGCCGCCGGTGATGAGTATGTTTTTTGCCATTCTTACCTGGCTCCTATTAAAACGTGATTTTCTTTTCTTGCCGCGGCGTACTTGCGCACAGCCCATACCGCGAACTCAGCAAAGTCCTCAGCTCGTTTCGGCGGACTGGTGTAGTGGGGAGCAAGGCCCATGTGCTCCGGAGTAAAACAGAGCGTCAGGGTAGTGCTGAATGGTTCCAGCGCCTGCATCTGGCGATCAAACCATGCTTCAGCATTTTTACGATACCAATCAGCCCAACTTACGCCAGTGCGCAGATGCTTCACGCCGAGGCGTTTCAACCAGTCGACAGCGAGATCGAGGCGCGGATCTTCGTAGTGAAACCATTGGCAGATGCCCATGCCGCTGGGAAATGATTCGGCTGCAAGTTTTGGCGAACCGTCTTCCCGCAAAAGGCCCATATAGTAATGGCGATAGTAGGCGCTGCCTTCGGCTTCCTTGTGGCGCGTAGTGGCTGACCATGTTGCCGGCAGATCGAGCAGGCTGTACCAGTGCACGCGTTCCACAATCGGCAACAAGAGCTCAGCCGTGCGCTGCAAGCCGAAGGCCTGGACTTCTTCCGCGCCAAAAGAGGAAACACCTGCTTCAGAAACCCAGACCGGCTTGCGGGTGACGGCGCGAATTTCGTCGATCTTCTTAGGCCAGTCCTGAATCTGCCAGTGGTTCCAATCCAGCGGAAAGCCGTGTACGGAGACTACATCCACGGCGTCCAGGACGCCGTAAGAGCCGAGAAGCTCAATAAAATTAGGATCAATGGGAGAAATGCCGCCCAGCACTATGGGCAGCTCAGAATTTTCGCGGCGAATGGCCTTGCTGGCGGCAATGACCATGCCGGCAAACATCTTCCAATCGGGATCGAGCTTGAAGTCCCAATGGGAAAGATTGTTAGGCTCATTCCACAACATGACTGCTTCAACCATGCATGCACCTATTACAGAGTTGGGCCAGGTTACAGGGTGCCCGCTAATTCGTGGTCCAAAAGATATTTCCCGTCGTCCTTGGTGACATGGGAAGGGGCGCAGATCCAGGTTTCCTGTTCAGGATGAGAGGTGATTTCCAGGCCTGAACTGCGCAGCATTCCTTCCATAGCTCCGTGATTGGGGATCCACCAGTTGGTAGGATCGCCCGCGTAATTCTTTTCAATAAAGTACATGCATGGGAAATCCGGGTCCTTGAATATCTCCATGTTCCAGAAATGATAATCATCGCGCAGCTCCGGGCTGGTGAGGGACCCGCGCACCATGGTCTGGAATACCAGGCTGCCCTTAACCTTTTTGATGACTTTATCGAGGGCGAATAAAGGATAGCGCAAGTGATAAAAAACTCCCATAAACAGGACGTAATCGAATTGACCTGGAATTGAATCGACGTCATAGACCGAGCACTTGGCAAATTCAATATCCAGGCCGAGAACCTGCGACGCAAAACGGGCCTGATCGAGGTACCGGTCGTCCACGTCAACGCCCAGAACGCGGCTGGCGCCCCTCTTTTTTAATTCAATGGAATAGAACCCGCCGTTGCAGCCGATATCGAGCACACTGGCGCCGGACAAATCCGCGGGCAGCGCAGGGGCAATGTGCTTCCACTTTACGTTGGGAAAATCGCCCAGAAAATGATGGGGCGCCGTCCAAACCCCGTTCAGGTTAATGTTGTGGAACCAGTCACCTTTTTCTGCAATACGGCGTGTGAGTTCCTGATGGCCCTCCAGATTCGGAGTTTCATCCACTGCAATCATGTTCACGCGTGTTGTCACCATCTGTTTACTACCGATCTCCACCGCTCCACCGCTTTCAAATGGGATTAGACTCAGTGTGAGGAACTTAGGATGTCCTTTAAATGCGGATACATGGCGCAAGAGGCGCCTCTTTTACATGGCCTGAGGGTTAGGATCCCAAGTGGAAAAAAAGCGGGGAGCAGAGCTGTTCTTTACTTCCAGCCCTCTCCCGCGGTACAACATCCAAACTTTTTTCGGCCAATCGCAACGCGCGCCCTGCAGCGCTAAACAGTTCTGCGTCCCGTGACCAGGTTAATAACGGCTACAACCAATGCGATCACGAGCAGAAGATGGATCAGACCGCCGGCCACATGGAATCCCCAGCCCAGAAGCCAGAGGATGATGAGGATTGCAAAAATCGTCCAAAGCATAGATACCCCTTCAAGTACGAAGACTCAATCGACAACCACCAAAATGTGAGAAGCGGCATCTCCGGGCGGAGTTGTCTCTCAGGACATGTTTTCATGGGGGCAGACTTCTGGAACTCCGGGGCCGCAGGAACGCCGATCAGACGGATAGGATGGCACACTTTCGCCGCGCGCAAGCTGCAGCTGGACGCTACGATGCGAAATTATTTCAGCCCGGCCGGGACAGGCATGGGTGAAGACGCCCAGTGCGATATGCCGTATTCTTTCAACTTGCGATACAAAGTGGTCTTGCCGATGCCAAGCGCCCGCGCTGTCATGAGCTTATCGCCGTTGAGCTGCTGCAAAGCGTCCAGAATGGCCTGCTTTTCCAATTCAGCCAGCGGAAGGATTCTGGCCTGCTTGCCGGGAACAGCGGCACGCAAAGACGCCGTCCTTATATGGGGAGGAAAGTCAGCCGTTTGTAGCACCGGACCCGCGCTCATGGCCACGGCACGCTCCAGGCAATTCTCCAGTTCGCGGACATTGCCAGGCCAATCATAAAACTGGAGCAGCTTCACCGCCTCAGGATTGATCGAGTAGTGCGCCTGCCGGCTTTGGCTAACACGGTCAAGGAAATGCTCGGCCAAGGGACGAATGTCTTCTTTGCGCTCGCGCAATGGCGGCAAACGAAGACTAACCACGTTGAGGCGGAAGAACAAATCGCGGCGGAAGGTTCCCTGCTGGACAGCCATCTCAAGATCCCGGCTGGTAGCAGCAATCATGCGCACATCGACTGGGATGGATTTGCCATTGCCCTGAACGTGAAACTCCCGTTCCTGCAAGGCGCGAATCAGCTTGCCTTGAATATCCAAAGGCATTTCCCCAATTTCATCAAAAAAAACGGTGCTTCCGCTGGCCAGGGCAAACAGGCCGTCTCTGGATTTTGTGGAACCGTTGGCTGACTTGATGGGACCAAACAGTTCATTTTCTAAAGCGCCATTACCAGTCAACGTGCAATCGACCAACAGGAAAGGACGGTCGCGGAAGGGGCCTTGGGCGTGAATCGCGCGGGCCACTGTTTCTTTCCCCGTGCCGCTTTCGCCATGGACCAGAACGGGGTGGTTGCTGGTGGCAACCTTGGTAATAATGCGATACAGCTTCTGCATTTCGGGGGAATGTGCGAGCATGCCGTTATCGCCTGGAACGGCCTGTAAATGTTCACGGGAAATACGTTCTTCAAGCGAATTCCGCAGGCGTCCTGCGGCTCGGGTCAGAAGCGCCTTAAGTTCTTCGCCTTTAAACGGCTTGCGGATGAAGTCACAAGCGCCGCTTTTCATAGCGGTGACCACGGAATCGACGGTGGCCTGACCGCTGACCATAATGATTTCGGTCTGGGGATGGATTTCCTTGAATTTCGCCAGCAGATCGATTCCTTCCTGGGTCGATTGGCGGACGTCGAGGAGAACCACGTCAACGGGCTGCTCTTCCATTTGGCGCAGGGCCGCGCGGGTACTTTCAGCAGTGTAAACCTTGAATCCCATGCCGCCGGCAACTTCCTTCGACAAGTCCCTGACCCAGCGGTCTGCATCCACAATCAACAGAAATAATGACTCGGCAGGAGAAGATTCTTCCCGTGAGATTGCCCGCACTGCGGTCGACATAGGGTCCCTTTCCGCTACTCTGGAAGCCATAAGATTTCTACCTTGACGCCCAAGAGGGCGTGACTTCCCGAATCACCGCGGCGAAAAGGACCTGGGCCTGAGCAAATTGACCTGCATCAGACCAGCTTCGATTGTGTTGCGTCTTAAAATAAAGAAGTGAGTGGGCCCCGCCGCTAACGGTGTCCGCTTTACAAAGTTAACTACAGTTCGCAAGTTAAATGAGAGCTCGCGCTTTTTTACGCTTTGCGTTAAAAATTTCCAATTTCAGAACATCGATTCGAGTTGAGCGAGGGGGCATGTACTCTTGCCCCACTGCTGTTGATTACTCAAGAACTACGCTGGCTTGACTTAAGCGGAAGCCACGCGATACCTTCGCGGGAAGCCTTTCCAACCGCGGCAGGGAGAAATCAGTGCCTTTTCAACGAATGATCACGCTCACGACTGACTTCGGTTTGACGGAGCACTATGTTGGTGCAATGAAAGGGGTTATTTACAGTATCAATCCAACAGCCCGAGTCGTGGATATCACCAATGCCGTACAGTCATTTGACGTTCTGGACGGCGCCATTGCTGTCTCACAGGCCTACAGCTACTTTCCCAAGGACACTGTACATGTGGTCGTGGTGGATCCCGGGGTGGGGGGACCACGCAGGCCGATTATCGCAACGGTAGGACAATATGTATTCGTGGCGCCCGATAACGGCGTACTGTCACTGGTCTATGAGCGGGAAGAACGAGTCAGCGTCCGCCATGTCACCTCAGAGCACTATTTCCATCACCCCGTTAGCAACACCTTCCATGGCCGCGATATTTTTGCGCCAGTGGCGGCTTACCTGAGCAAAGGCGTGGATACTGCGAAGTTCGGAGAAGAGATCACAGATTTTGTGCGCTTT
>Ga0137403_10009117_pt1 | contig 11051 bp, 14 predicted proteins | sample CZOMad2_1_16fung_FD_122057 | JGI IMG/M metagenome (GOLD analysis project Ga0137403, IMG submission 122057) | Vadose zone soil fungal communities from Angelo Coast Range Reserve, California, USA - CZOMad2_1_16fungal (Hybrid Assembly) | ecosystem: Environmental > Terrestrial > Soil > Vadose zone...
GCAATTATGAAGAGACTGATCCTGAAAAACTGGCGCGCGAAGTTGATCTCCCTCCTGCTCGCGACAACCCTTTGGTACCTGATCAAAAAGAACGTAGCGACGACCGTCTCGCCGTCTGAAAGGGCCTCTGGCACGACGGCGACGGAAAGACGCTGAGGCGCAGTCTAGCGCAAAAAGCGCGACAGATTTTCTTCTTCCCAGCGCCGCGCGCGACGGTAGTTTCGAAATTCCCGCTCTCGGCGATTGAATTCTTCCGTGTGCACGCGCCGACGTCCTCTTCTAACGCTCTCGTCCGGCACCACTGAATGCAGCATTTCGTGATAAAGCACGTACTGGAGAAACCAAAGCGGAACGAATGGTTGATCAAGTAATGGATTGATTCGGATAACGCGGTCTTCCTCCTGGATCGTGCCAAAGACGAAATATTCCCTCGGACGATGTCTGCGGCGCCGGCCCCACATTACTTTGTAACCGCGGAGCCGCCCCCCAAAATATCGTTCGTTCAGTCTATCAAAAATCGGGCGCAGATCGAAATGCGTACCTTCTTGCTGCAGATTCAACTGTCGCTGCATCGGAAGCGTCGGGTGCGCCAGTTTCCGCTTTGTCTTTCTCTGTTTTGCCATTTGCCTGATCCTCAAAACGAACAATCAACACTAATTTAGTGGTCTTTGACCGAGTAACAAGAAGACTGCTCACATTTGCCCACAAAAAAATGCAAACACTTGAACACCAATTACTTGTATCGATCTAGTCGCTCGAATGTCAAGGCCGGTAATCTCCACAAACTGTGAGGCTTATAACACACAACAGGACCCCGATTGTCTGGCGTGGGAAACAACGAATTTTGAAGCATTCTCTGGCGAATTTGCAGCCGCCTACGGCTTTACCCGCCTCCCACATTTTATTTCTTTTCCAATCGAATTGAGTTCCGCGGATCGGAACCCCCAAAACGCAACGAAAATCAGCAAAACCGATCTTAAAGTTTCGTCAAGCGATTCCGGAGCTTGCTCAAGTGTTGACTCCTCCTTGAAATCAACAGAGTTTTGTTCGCGCTCCATGATAGTCCCGAAACCTCAGCGAATTAGATCGGCATGACGCCTTTTCTTCGAAAATTGCTTGGGCTCAATTGGCTCCTTCTTGTCACGATGCTCGCGCTTGCCATCTTTGGCGTTGTAGCAATCTACAGCGCGACTTACATGCGGGGAGATTCCGTCGCCGCAGATTTCTGGCGCAAACAGGCAAACTGGGTCGCGGTCGGTTTTTTCGCGTTCATGATTACGAGTCTGATTGACTATCGCTGGGTTCGCTGGGGCGCGCTGCCGATGTATCTGGCCGGCATTTTCTTTTTGATTCTAACGAAGTTTATCGGACAGCGAGTTTATGGCGCGCGCAGCTGGTTGCATTTAGGGCCAATCAACTTTCAGCCTGCGCAACTTGCGGTTGTCGCCGGGATTATGGTATTGGCGCTGTTCTTAACTCAATTTCGCGAGATGCATCCGATGCTGCGATTGCTGCTATGCGGAGCGATCGCCGGAGCACCATGTCTTCTAATTCTGATGCAGCCGGATCTCGGCGAAGTGATCATTTGGGTACCGGTGCTCCTGGCGCTGTTGTTCGTCGGTGGCCTTCCGCTGCGCTACTTGATTTGCGTTATTCTTATCGGCATCGCTTTTGTTCCCATCGCGATCCACTTGGGTTTGAAACCGTACCAGCAGCAAAGGATTACCGCCTTTACCCATCCCGATATCGACAAGCAAGGAGCTGCCTGGGCGATCAATCAGTCACTCATTGCGATTGGATCGGGCGGCTGGTCGGGAAAAGGATTCAGGGCGCCAAACACGCAAATCGAGCTTGGGTTTTTGCCCGCGACGGCGGTACACAACGACTATATTTTTTCCGCAATTGGCGAACAATGGGGATTTGTCGGAGGGATGTTTCTCATCGGCGCGTTTGCTCTGCTATTGTTAACCTGTCTCTTCGTCGCGTTTGTTGCGGGCGATCAATTGGGCTTACTGCTGGCCGTTGGAATTACAGCGCTCATCTTCACGCATATCTTTCAGAATATGGGAATGACGATCTCAATGCTGCCGATTACGGGCGTGCCGCTGCCGTTGATCAGTTACAGCGGCTCGTTTGTGCTGATGATCATGTTTGGACTCGGACTCGTGAACAGCGTTTGGGTCCACCGAAACGCCGTTCGTTAATTCTAGGAAAAATTTTCCGCAGATCGACAACACCCGACAAATTGGTCGGTCGCCGCCGTTTACTTTACGCGATCGGTTGCCTAGAGTCGCGCAACGCATGGAAGGCGATTACAAGGTCAAGCTCGAGGTTTTCGAAGGACCGCTCGATCTCCTGCTTTACCTGATTAAGCGGGATGAGATCGACATCTATGACGTTTCGCTTGAACGCATCACTCGCCAGTACCTCGAATATCTTCAAGCATTCAAGGAACTGAATATCGAACTCGCTGGCGAGTTCATCGTTATGGCAGCAAACCTCATTTACCTGAAAAGCCGCAGCCTGCTGCCTGTCGATCAACAGCCACCCGAGGAGGACGCGAGGGAAGATGATCCGCGCTGGGACTTAATTCGGCAACTGATCGAATACAAAAAATTCAAGGAAGCGGCTGCGCAATTGCATGTGCGCGAGCTCGAACAAGAACGCATTTTCGCGCGCACAGGAGGTTCATCTCCGGACCGCGAACAGCCGCTTCGGCTGGGTGAGGTTGGAATTTTCCAGCTGATTAATGCATTCCAAATGGCGATCAAGCGAGTGGAGGCGCGGCACGACGTGCAGGAGATTTTCGGCGAGCGTTTTAGCGTGTCGGAAAAGATCGATACAATTTTGAAGCGGGTGGCAGGCGGCGCCGCTGTTCGCTTCTCAGATTTGTTTGGAGCCGTCGTCTCGCGGGTCGAAGTCGCTGTGACTTTTCTCGCCCTTCTGGAATTGATTCGTCTTAAACAAATCCGCGCGATCCAGAGGAGCATCTTTGACGAAATCGAAATCGTGCCGGCTGCGGCGTAAACGTGGAAGCCGATGGTGCGCATTCTGATCGCCGGATGCGGTTATGTTGGGCAGGCAACCGCGGATTTGTTCCACGAGGCGGGCTGGACCGTGGAAGGCTGGACGGGTTCGCGAGAATCAGCTGGCCGCCTTGCGGGTAAGCCTTATCCGGTTTACGCGCTCGATATCACAGAGCGGGTTCAGGTTTGTACGTGTGCCGGGACATTTGATGCCGTAATCCATTGCGCCAGTTCCGGCGGCGGCAACGCCGATACTTATCATCAAGTCTACTTAAATGGCGCACGCAATCTCCTGGATCGATTCGATAGTTCGATGGTCGTTTTTACAAGCAGCAGCAGTGTCTACGCGCAAACGGATGGATCGTGGGTTACCGAAGAGAGCGAGACCAAACCGACGCGCGAGACGGGCCGAACACTTCTTGAAGCAGAAAACCTGGTCCTCGCCCGCGGCGGCATCGTCGCGCGGCTTGCCGGAATTTACGGACCCGGACGGTCGGCGTTGCTAAGCAAGTTCCTATCTGGCGAAGCGACTGTCGATCCGGAAAGCGATCGGTTTATTAACCAAGTGCATCGAGACGATATCGCCGCCGCCCTCTTTTTTTTGTTAGATCGACAACCTCAAGGAAAACAAATTTACAACGTGGTTGACGACCAGCCTATTCGGCAAAGCGAATGTTACCGTTGGTTGGCGGAGAAATTGAATCGTCCTCTTCCGTCTGTCGGAAAATCGCCGCGGCGATATAAGCGCGGCGACAGCAATAAACGCGTGAGCAATGCAAAACTGCGCAAGCTTGGCTGGACACCGCGATATCCAACATTCGCGGATGCGATGGAAAAAAGCATTCTGCCAAGCTTCAGTCAGTTTTGACCGTCTCGTTCCGAACTGGCTTTGTCAGCTCGCTCGCCAAAAAGCTGGCGGATCACTTCTTCGACGGGCACTTCCTGGACATTGATATCGCTGACGTAACACGCTTCGAGCAGTTGCCGGCAGGTCTCGGTCACTTTGGCGCGCGGCACCTTCAATTGAATGGAAACCGGCGTTTGTTCGATCACTTCGCCAAATGCGGAAAAGTCGCGCGCGGCCTCTTTCTCGAAGGTCAGACTGACTAGTTTGTAGCCGGAGAACCGATCGATAATCTCCGTGAGCGGTCCGTCGAAGAAGATCTTGCCGTGGTCAATGATCAGGACGCGATGGCAGAGTTCTTCGATGTCCTGCATGTAATGGCTCGTTAGCAGCGTGACGATGCGATGCTCCTCATTATAGATGCGCAGAAATTCGCGGACGCGCTTTTGACTGACGACATCGAGTCCAATGGTCGGCTCATCGAGAAAAAGAACGCGCGGCTGATGAATGAGCGCGGAGATGAGCTCCATCTTCATTCGTTCGCCTAAGGACAATTCGCGCACCATCACATTCATTTTGTCCTGGACTTCAAGGAGCTCCGATAATCCGTCGACGACCTGTTTAAAGCGCGTGCGATCGATTCCGTAGATGGCGCGATTGAGCTCGAGCGATTCCTGAGCGGGCAGGTCCCACCAGAGCGCATTCTTTTGACCCATCACGAGACTGAATTGCCGCTTCATTTCATTGCGCCGTTCCCAAGGAACGAAGCCAAGCACACGCGCATCACCTGAAGTCGGATTCAACAACCCCGAAAGCATCTTAAGGACAGTAGTTTTACCTGCGCCGTTCGGGCCGAGAAAGCCAACAAACTCGCCTTGCTCGATTTGAAAGGTAACATCGTCGGCCGCTCGCGTTTCATCGTGGCGTCGCTTTATCAAGCCTTTGATCGAACCCCAAAGACCGCGCTCCTTGCGGTAAGTCCGATAGATTTTGGTTAACCCAGATGCTTCGATCGCAGGCATAAACAAGGATAAAAGATGAAGGACAGCGTTGAAGCTACGCTGTGATCGTTGCGAGCAAAACTGGAACTGGAAGCGCTTTCGGAAGGGAAGGCGCACGAACCACGTGCCTAATTCTTCGGCACAGATTTACTGCGATCACCCAACCAGCTCAAAAGCACTTTCACAAACAATCATCGAGACAGTGCAGTAAACGCGCAACTGTCTCTTCGGTTTCGTCGCCCATGTTGGAGAGGCGGAAGGTTTTGCCCTGAATTTTGCCGTAGCCAGGATCTATGACCAGATGATGTTTTTCGCGCAGTTTTTTCGCCAGCTCCAAAACGTCGACGCCTCGATTGTTTCTCACGCACGTGAGCGTCTTTGAGCGGTAACCTTCTTCGGCAAAGAAATCGAAGCCGGTTCGTTTCACCCAATCGTGGACGAGCGCATTGGTGCGGGCATGTCGATCAAAACGCGTTTCGAGGCCTTCCTCGAAAATTTCGTCGAGTTTTGATTGCAACGCGTGAATGTGTGCGATGCTAGGCGTGCTCGGTGTCATCCACTCGGTCTGTTGTTTTTTGAATTCGATAAAATCGAAATAAAAACCGCGGTTCGCGATTTTCTCGGCCCGTGTAAATCCCTTTTCGGAAACTGAGAAGAGCGAGAAACCCGGCGGCAGTGCGAGCGCTTTCTGCGCGCCGGTCAACATGACGTCGATGCCGAGCGCGTCCATGTCGATCTTGACTCCGGAGAATGATGAGACGGTGTCCAGGATGAGCGCCACATCGGGATATTTTGCAAGAACGCCGCAGATTTCGCCGAGCGGATTCATCACACCGGTCGAAGTTTCGTTATGAACCATAGTGACGGTATCGAACTTTCCCGTCGCTAGATGTCGTTCCACAGCTTTGTGGTCGATGTGTTTACCCCAATCAACCTGCAATGGCTCGGCGATTTTGCCGCAACGCTTGGCTACGTCGAGCCATTTGTCGGAGAAGGCGCCGCACATGCAATTGAGCACGCCGCGACCGACCAGGTTGCGGATTGATGCTTCCATCACGCCCCAGGCGGAGGAGGTCGATAGAAAAACCGGCTGCTTCGTGTTGAATAATTTCTGAAGACCTGGATGGATCGCGCGGTAAAGGTTTTTAAAATCGTCTCCGCGGTGGCTGATCATTGGCCGCGAGAATGCCGCCCACGTTTTCGGGGAAACCTCGACAGGACCGGGAGTGAAGAGTTTGTCGTGTGGCCGCATCAAGCAAACGTCGAACGCCGAGCCCACCTTCGCAAGGCTACGGCGTGGTAGGCGCTCAAAGTCCAATATCGAATCGGGACAGCGTGATTATTTGCAGACGAAGCTGATTCCGCCGCTGCGTTCGAGGCGTGCGCTTTGGACGCGCTTGAAATCTTCAGAGTGCAACTCGAGTCGTAAATCTTCCGCGAGATCGTGTCTCGTGATGTGGTTACTCCGCAACCCTCGATGCACCAATTCCCCGTCGTGGATGAGAACTTCCTCTGTGCCTTTGATGAGATTGCCGAAGCCATGCGAATAGTAGGCAATCCAGGCCAGCAATCGATGAAACGCAACCATCGCGAACCCGCCGCCGACCGTCGGGAGCAAATCCGCCGACCCATTAATGGCGCGCGCGAGCACAGAGGCGAGGATCACTAGAAACACGCTGTCGAAAACGGTGCGGCGCGCGAGCGATCGGCGGGCGCTGACTCGCACCATCAAAAGCGTAAACATGAAAACGATAATTCCGCGCAGTGAAATTTGCACGAAGGTGAGCGTCTGCGGTTCGGCGCCGAGGCCGAGAAGCACGCGGACCGGGGTCCAATATTCTTGCCATAGGTTCATTTTGTAGAGTTCACATTCCGCGACGCTGCGCGCAAGGCCGTGTGCGAGTCGCGAAGCGAAGTGATAAATGAACGACCACTTCAACGAGATGACGAATGCTCAACACGAAAAGGGGCGGCTCGACCCGGACAAGATCGAAGCTGAGATTCTCGCTAACGAGCGGACGTTTCTCGCCTGGGTGCGGACCAGTATCGCTGTGATGAGTTTGGGGTTCGTTATTGCGCGATTCAGCCTTTGGATGCGCGAGATGTCTTCCAGCGTGAATCCAACGATGCGCGTACGCCCCACCGGCATCTCCGAAGCGCTGGGAGAATGCATGATCGGCCTCGGAGGAGTGCTGACGGCTTTCGCGGCATTTCGACAGCCGCGGTGTGACTTCTTTGCGGCTGCCTACACAAGCGAACGAACGACTGCGTAGCGCTTGCGCAAAAAAGCCTCGCATGGCATAAGACGACGCTCGCGCGGTTCGAATCACCGAGAGCAGCAGTTAATATCGAGTTATGCCGACGGTCACGCCTCCTTCCCGAGATGCAGCACTGGAAACGCGCGTCTTTTGGGAGCGATTCAAAACTGAGATCATCGCAGTGTTAATCATCGTCCTGCTCGCCATCGTCGGTTTCGCAGGTTATCGCTTTTATTCGGGTCGCCGGGCTGCAGCGGCGTCGGATTTGTTAGCCAGTGCAAAGAGCGCGGAAGCGTATCAACAGGTGATTGCGAATTACCCGAACACGCCCGCAAGCGCGGATGCTTATCTTCTGCTTGCCGAGGCTCAGCGCAATCAAAGGAAGTTTGCAGAAGCGACCGCGACGCTTCAGGTTTTCATCAACAAGAATCCGAATCACGAGTTCGTGAGCACGGCAAAAATGGCGATGGCGGCCAATCTCCAGTCAATGGGAAAGAACGATGAGGCGTTGTCGATCTACCAGCAGATCGCATCGATTTATCCTAACAATTTCAATGCGCCGCTGGCGTTGCTTTCACAAGTCTACCTTTTGAAGTCCAAAAACCAAATTGAGGAAGCGCGTCGCGTCTGCGAGACGATTCTGACACGTTATCGGGAGAGTTTTTGGGCCGGCGAGGCGGCCCAGGAATTGCGTTTGTTAAAACCAAATGCCTCGCCGCAGATACCTCCAGCGCGAACGGTCCCGCCACTTTTGGCTGTGCCGAGCTCAACGCCAGCGGCTGCGCTACCTCCGAACAGTCCGGAGCCGAGATAGGGCTGCAGAGACAGACGCGTCGCCTCCGCGTTTGATTGCGGCAGGTAAGGTCGGTATCAAGGCGGACTGCCGATTATCGTTTCGAGAACTGGAAACGCTTCCTCGCGCCGGGTTGACCGGATTTTTTTCGCTCTTTCATGCGCGGGTCTCGCCGGAGTAAACCGTCGGTCTTCAATTTGCCGCGCAAATTAGCATCCACTTGAAGGAGGGCGCGCGAAATCGCGAGCCGCACCGCGCCGGCCTGTCCGCTCGCGCCACCACCGCTCGCGTTGATCGAGAGGTCGTAGGCATTGACGAGCTTTGCCGTTTGAAGCGGCTGCAACACCACGTTCTGCAACGGCCCGGTAGGAAAGTAGTCGTCAAAGCTGCGCCCATTGATGTCGATCTTGCCTGTACCCGGCATCATACGGATGCGCGCGACTGACGTCTTACGGCGACCGGTGGCAATAAATTCCTGGATTTGCGGCATAAGTCAGTGGCTAAGTAAGTTTGACGGCCTGCGGCTGTTGCGCGGTATGCGGGTGATAATCGCCGCGGTAGACCTTTAATTTTCGATAAACTGCGCGACCGAGCCGATTGTGCGGAATCATTCCACGCACAGCCCGCTCAACCAGCAATTCTGGATGGCGAGCACGCCGCGCCCGGACATTCTCTGATTTGTGACCACCTACGTATCCTGAAAAACTCATGTAACTTTTCTGATCTTCTTTTTTTCCGGTCAGTCGCACTTTTTCAGCGTTAATGACAACCACAAAATCACCCGTATCGACGTGCGGGGTGAAAATCGTCTTCTCTTTTCCGCGCAATAACTTGGCGGCCTTTACCGCAACCTGGCCAAGCACCTGGTTCTTGGCGTCGATCACCCACCATTTGCGTGGGACATCGTGGACTTTGGCGGAAAAGGTTTTCATGAGAGCGAAAAAGGCACGAAAACTACGGGACGTGGTAGGGAGTGTCAAATACTCGCGCGAGCCTCGCCCCGTCCGGCTGCGCCAAAGGGCAAAGGTATTTCGGCCGACACCGTCATTGGCCAGATGAACGTTGCCCGACAAAATCCCGCTCTTTACGCGGCGTGTATTGATGAGTTCTGCTCGCGTTTCGATGGCATTTCTGTCGTTCTTCCTACACCGAACGGCCCGCCAAGGCGCTCACCGGGCGAATTTTTAACCACTGGCAGCAAATGGCTACTGGTCATTTGTATCGTGGGAGTTTAATTGTTCCCTTTCTCGCATGGCAGAACCCGCAGATTCTTCCAGGAAAACCGCGATTACGCCGCGGCGCGACGAAGATTTTCCTGAATGGTATCAGCAAGTGATTCGCGCAGCCGAGCTGGCTGAGCCTTCGGACGTGCGGGGGTGCATGGTGATCCGCCCATGGGGCTACGGCATTTGGGAAAATATGCAGCGGCACCTCGACGCGATGTTCCGCGCGACGGGCCACCGCAACGCATACTTCCCACTTTTGATTCCGCTGAGTTATTTCGCGAAGGAGGCGGAGCACGTTGAAGGGTTTGCAAAGGAATGCGCAGTCGTCACGCACAGTCGCCTCGAAGCTGATGCCGACGGAAGGTTAAGGCCGGCGAGCGCGCTGACTGAGCCACTTGTGATCCGACCGACTTCGGAAACAATTATCGGCGCGAGCTACGCAAAGTGGGTGCAATCGTACCGAGATCTTCCCATTCTGATCAATCAATGGGCGAACGTTGTCCGGTGGGAAATGCGGCCCCGACTGTTCCTGCGCACGACCGAATTTCTCTGGCAGGAAGGGCATACCGTTCACGAGACCGAAGCGGAAGCGCGCGCCGAGACGAGGCAGATGCTCGAAGTTTATGAGCGTTTCGTGTACGATCATCTCGCTGTTCCGGTTTTCAGCGGCGAAAAATCGGAAAGCGAACGTTTTCCGGGCGCGGTGCAAACCTTGTCGATTGAAGCAATGGTGCAGGACCGCAAGGCGATCCAGGCCGGTACCTCGCATTTTCTCGGCCAAAATTTTTCGCGTGCGAGCGGGATTCAATTCCAGAACCGCGAAGGCAAACAAGAATTCGGGTGGACCACCAGCTGGGGCATGAGCACGCGACTCGTCGGCACTCTGGTGATGGCGCACGGAGACGACGATGGTCTTGTCTTGCCGCCGCGCATCGCGCCAACGCAGGTCGTGATCCTACCCATCACGCCAAAGGAAGAAACACGGGGTGCAGTGCTCGAAGCTTGTGACAAAATCGCCAAACAATTGCGCGAAATTCGATACGTCGATCTTTCAATTGAAGTAGAAGTCGATGGGCGCGACCTCGGAGGCGGCGTAAAGAATTGGGAGTGGATCAAGAAAGGCGTGCCCCTTCGTGTCGAGATCGGACCGCGCGATCTCGAATCAGCCCAAGTGACGGTGAGCCGTCGTGATCAACTGGTAAAAGCAAAAGAGTTGATGTCGATGCAGGAGTTCGTTTCGCGCGCCCCCGATATTCTTGATTCGATCCAGCAAAATCTTTTCCAGCGCGCGAAGGAATTCCGCGACGAACACACGCGCGTGATCGATTCCAAACAAGAGTTCTACGATTTCTTTACGCCCGGAGACGCGGCCAAACCCGAAATTCACGGCGGTTTCGCCTTAGCGCACTGGGATGGCTCTCGCGAAGTCGAAGAACAAATCAAGAGCGATCTCAAAGTCACGATCCGAGTTATTTCACTCGACGATTCCTCCGAGCCTGGAAAATGCATTTTCACAGGTAAACCAAGCTCACGCCGTGTGATCTGGGCGAAGGCCTACTGAAACGACGGCTGTCAGGTTGACGCGCTCGAAACGGACAGTTTATTACCGCGTCTCGATGGAATTAAGGCTTTACAGTCGGAAATGGTGCTCGTGGTGCATTGACGCAAAGGATTATCTCACTGAGAAAGGTTATCGTTTCGACGTCGTTGATGTTGGCAAAGATCGACACGCCTACGAGGAGATGAAAAAGATTTCCGAGCAAACTTATGTCCCAACATTCGTGGCGGGCGACAGAGTTCTGGCGAATTTCGATACGGATCAACTCAAGAAATTTCTGAACGAGCACCAGATCGATCCCTAATGCTCTTTGGTGTTTTTTTAACGCTCGGCGTGGCAATGCTC
>Ga0137403_10009119_pt1 | contig 11050 bp, 9 predicted proteins | sample CZOMad2_1_16fung_FD_122057 | JGI IMG/M metagenome (GOLD analysis project Ga0137403, IMG submission 122057) | Vadose zone soil fungal communities from Angelo Coast Range Reserve, California, USA - CZOMad2_1_16fungal (Hybrid Assembly) | ecosystem: Environmental > Terrestrial > Soil > Vadose zone...
GCACCTACGTGAACCGCGCCGCTGTCTACTTTCGCCAAAGCGAATTCGACAAAGCGATCAGCGATTGGAACAGAGCCATCGAAATCGATCCGACTGTTGTTCAAGCCTATATCGGCCGCGCCAACGCTTATGTCCGTAAGCGGGAATGGGCAAAGGCGGTCTCCGACCTCGAAACTACCGTCCGACTCAAGCCGAAACAACTGGACCAAGCTTTCAACTCGCTGGCGTGGCTCCTTGCAACTTGCCCGGAAACAACTGTGCGAGATGGGGAAAAAGCCGTGGCAAACGCCAGTAGAGCCTGTGAGTTATCGCAGTGGAAGGAACCGGCTTATATCGACACTCTTGCAGCAGCGTACGCCGAAGCAGGAGGATTTGACCAGGCCGTAAAATTTCAAAAGCAAGTCCTCCAAATGATCCGGGCATCGGATCGTCAAAAAATGCAGGAGCGGTTGAAACTTTATGAGCAACATAAACCATATCGCGACGAGCCGAAGGAATAATCGCCTTTTACGGTTATGGCCTTATTTATAGACACCATCGGAATCTGGCCGCTGAACGCGGCGGCGTGGCTTTGCGAACATCGAGTTCAGTGATGGGCGGATAGGTCGCGGTTCCGTCAGCGGCAGGACGGTGCGATCAGGCTCGGTCTGTGCGCTTCTCCAAGTCGCCGACAACGCGACCAGCGCGAGGCTGTACGCGGCGGATGAGTGCTGTCGAACCGGCGGACACACCCAAACGCGCGGGGGATGCTCTAAATAAGTGGCCAAGTGAAAAAAGTTTGCGCCTACAGCGACTGGGAATGATACGACGTAAGTCGCTTGAAAATAGGAGGTTAAGTTAAACGCGCCCGTGAAGATTCGAACTTCAAACCTTCTGATCCGTAGTCCGTGTCCTCACATTCTTCGGCTGCCGAACGGCGGAACTGAAATCCAAACAGAAATTTCACTCGAACGGATTTTAGAGGACGTCTGCAACATCGGTTCAGGCCAGAAACTGCCGTTGACAAATAGTTGACAAATAGAAGGTGAATTTGTGCGTTTTCGTGCGCAATCATGCGCATTCCTCTGTTTTCAATCTCTGACCAGTTTTCCTCTCGTAAAATCATGTTTTAGAGGGACTGCCGGCGGAGGGGCTCGAACCCACACGATCTTGCGATCACTGGATTTTGAGTCCAGCGCGTCTGCCAGTTCCGCCACGCCGGCGAAGGGAATCTGAAGCTACAAAGCCAGCGGCGAAGCTCAAGCGCTTCCAACGAGGTCGAGAGGCTGCAGACTTCGCGGCGGCCCGAAAATTTCGCGAAGGATGATTGCGTTGCGTTGGCCTGTTGATGAGCGGAGAAATCCCGCGATGTCTGCAGCAGTGTATGCGGTCTTGATTTTCGAGTCTGCCAGCGTCGCGTCTGCTCCCTCAGGCGATTTGGTGTCGCTCCGCGGTTCGATTTGCACCTGCTGTTCCTGAACTTCAATAACGGGCGGCGTAACGACAGGAGTTTCGTGCGGGATGACATGCCTTTTCCGGCGTTCCTTGGAAGTGAGTCGACCGCGCGGCATGGGAAATGGTCCAGGGGGAGGTTGCACCGGAGCGAGAGGCCGCGGCGGAATGTCTGTGCGCGGCACGACAGGCGGTGGCGGTCTCGACCCTGTCGGCTGGCCGAGCGCTTCGAGAAATCTGCGAATGCGTTCTTCGTCTGATTCGACCGGCGCACGTTCAATTGGCTCGGCGGCGGACGGGCTCGTTGCCGACCTTCGATCTAGGTCCTCCTGTCTTTTCTTCGCCTCGCCGACTTTGCTTGCGAGTAATTTGAACAGCGCCGCCGCCGCGATTAGCAGAATGAAAAGGAGATTCTCGATGTGCATGGTGAGATCGTTAAAGAGTTAAAGCGTTGACGAGTTGAAGCGGTCGCAGTTGAACACTTTTAACCCTTCATCGCTTCAACGCTTCATCGTTCCAAACGAATCACGTTCCTTCACTCCGCGGCTTGTCTCCTCCGGCGATTGATTCCCGCATGGAAGTATCCGCCTGAACGTTTTTCATTCGCACGTAATCCATTATTCCCAGATTCCCCGAGCGAAATGCATCCGCCATTGCTTGCGGAACAAGCGCTTCGGCCTCGACGACTTTAGCTCGCATTTCCTGTGTCCTGGCGCGCATCTCCTGCTCTACGGCCACGGCCGCTGCGCGGCGCACTTCGGCTTTGGCTTGTGCGACGCGTTTGTCGGCGTCGGCCTGCTCGGTCTGCAATTTCGCGCCGATGTTATCACCGACATCCACGTCGGCGATATCGATGGAGAGAATTTCGAAGGCCGTATTGCTGTCGAGACCTTTGGCCAGCACGGTCTTGGAAATGCGATCGGGATTTTCCAGCACTTCCTTATAAGAATGGGCGGAGCCAATAGCGCTGACAATGCCTTCGCCGACACGCGCGATGATCGTTTCTTCAGTGGCGCCACCGACGAATCGGTCGAGATGCGACCGCACGGTAACACGTGCCTTCACCTTCACACCGATACCGTCCTGAGCGACGCCATCAATCGTCGTGCGGCCCATGGTTGGGCTTGGCGCGTCGATCACTTTCGGATTGATGCTCGTGCGCACTGCTTCAAGAACAGTTTTGCCGGTTCCCTTGGTCGCCAGATCGATGGCGCAGGCCCGATTGAAATCGAGAGAAATCCCGGCTTTATCCGCCGCGATCAATGCCAGAATCACGTGATTAACGTCGCCGCCAGCCAGATAATGCGCTTCGAGCGGATCACTCCGCACGTCCAGGCCGGCTTTCACCGCGGTGATGCGATTGTCGACGATCAATCCGACCGGCACTTTGCGCAGGCTCATGCCGATCATTTTCCCGATGCTGACGGGCGCGTTTGCGATCCGCGCCCGGAGCCACGTCATGAAATATTTGGAGACAACGATCACAATCACAAACGCGAAGACCGCGAGCACTGCGAGGCCGACGAGATAAAGCGATTCCATAGTGCGAGGAAGCTATCGGAAGCGGTACAGCCCGCAAAGCTCTAATTGGTGCTCGGGGCGGGACTTGAACCCGCATGCCTTTCGGCATACGCCCCTCAAACGTACGTGTCTGCCATTCCACCACCCGAGCGCTCTATAGCGTGTGATGCGCGCAAAATTTCCCGCAGAGTGCGTCTTCACGCAAGCTTCTTTCCCCTCCCCACTCGTGCCCGCAATCGAAAAAGAGGAAGAGTAGGAGCGAGAGCCAGAAACCGATCCGTGAAATCCGCGTCATCCGCGGTTAGTTTCTTCATGCTGAAAGTCGAGCATGAGCACGAGCATGAGCAAGATCGGCAAGCGCGATTGGATCAAAATCGATCTGCATATCCACACGCTGGATGATCCCAAAGACGCAATCGATTATTCCGCGCATCAATTGCTGGACCGCGCTCGTTCACTTGGTTTTCGGGTCCTTGCGATCACGCTGCATGACGCCGTCTTTGATCGACAGGAAGTGTTCGCGGATGCGGCAGCAAGGGGCATCCTGCTTATTCCAGCAGCGGAAGTGCGCTTGTGCGGCGCGGATGTCATCATTCTGAATGTGACTGGCGAAGAAATTGCGGAGCTGAAGAACTTCGACGATCTCAGACGGCTGCGGGCTAGGCGCGGGACCTCTATTTTCACGATTGCGCCGCATCCTTTTTATGATTTTGGCAGCTCAATCGGATCGCGATTACTTGCCGAAATCGATTGCTTCGATGCGATTGAGTTCTGCCACTTTCACAAGGGCCTTTTCAATCCGAATCGCCGCGCGAAAAGGGTGGCATCGCGCTTTGGCAAACCATTGATCGCCACCTCCGATGCGCATCGGCTGCACGCCTTCGGACGGCATTACACGAGCATTCCGACTCCGCCTGAGCTCACTGTCGAGAGTGTCCTCAATTCCCTGCGCGCCGGCCCGTTTAGGTTAACGAGTCCTCCCTGCAGCTTGCGCGATCTGGTGAGCGCGATCTATTTCGTCTTGCTGGCACATCCATTCCGGCGCCGGAGAAAGCATCGGCACATCTCCGGATAACCGGGGGTTCATTGGCGTTTATTCGTGGTTGCCCGACCAAAGCTGAGCATTTCCTTGGAGAGACTCCAAGATGACGAAGCCGAATGACGAAATCCGATCAGTGATGAATTACGAAGCTCGGAACACCGGTTTTGTCATCCATTCGTCATTCGTCATTCAACCGCCGTGCTCATTCGCCGTCGGCTCCAGATCATAAATCGCGCCCCAAGGCCCGGAAGCGACAATCGGCGCGGTAGCTTCCCATGGCCGCTTGCTCGCAGCGTAATGGGTCGTTTCTTCGCGTCCCCAAAAGATGTAGCGAACATGCAAGGTGTGCGCGATCTCGCGCCAATTTTCGGCGCCTTGCATTAGCTGGTTCAGCGAGTTGTTGACTCCTCCGTAATCGGCAAAGCCCTGCGACCATAGGTGCCCCGGATAACCAAGCACGAGCTTCCGGCCCTCGAGCAAGAGCGGGTGGTTAAAGGTCGGATAGGCAGCGAAGCGAGCTTCCACTGGTAAACCTTGGACCGCATCGCCGACCGCGGCGAGTTCGACGCGATTGGCTATTCCAAAACCTGGGCGTCCGACAGAAAGCCCCCCAAACAGGCTGATGAATCCGGAGCCAAAAAGTGCCACGCAAACAACCGCACGCGCCGGCAGGTTCCAATGTGCGATGAGATCCTTCCACAAAAACGCGAGCACGACAAAGTAAGCCCACATCATGAGCTTCAGATTGTCCCATTGCCACGGCGCAAACTGAAACAGCAAACCTGAAACGAAGATGACGAGCGCGGGCAGGAGAAAGGCGATTGCCTCGGATGACTCTTGATTCCAACTGATGCCGCTTTTCCAGGCACGCCAGCCGCAGACTGCGATCAAGAAGAGTGCCAGTGGAATAAAGACGCCAAAATTATCGGACCAGAATTGAAAGGCGCTCGCACGGCCGAATGCAGAATCAGCCATCACCCACCCCAGATGTGGTTTTACCATTGACCCGGCGGCGAAATGGTCGGTCGTCAGCCACACAAAAAAAAAGGCTGGAATCAACGCGCAGGCCACGACCCTCAAGGCATGCATGCTGGTGTCGCCAACGAGCTTGCCCCGTTCTGCCCGGTCCGAAAACGAGCGTCGGATGCCGCCAATTCCTTCCGTGCGGAGAAGATTCACAATGAATTTCAATGGTTGAAGGCATTCAAAAATGAAAAGAAAAAAGAGAATAATGCTGAGAGCGAGGAATGTATGGACGTGGAAGAGCGGCATCGAGGCATAGAGCGAAAGTTCCACCCAGAAAGGCAGCGGTCCCCTTCGTTGAAACCGGTCGGGCGGCGCTCCGGGGTCAGCGACCCCGGCTACAGAGGCTCGGCGAAAGAATGTTTCGCGCCAATGCCACAGCAAAAGAACGCCGGCGGGAATCGCGTAAAGCAATCCGCGCTGAGTCACAAACATGGATAGCGCGATACTTTTCCAGGCGATTGTTTTGTCGCCTTGATAGTCTAGAAACTTATGCGTGTCGAAAAATTGAAAACCCGCTATGCCGCCGTTGAACAGAAAGCCGGCGACTCCGAAGGCGCCCGCCCAGCGGAAGAACGCGTAAAACGTCGCGAGTGACGCGAGCAATCCGGTCCAAACCAGTCCGCGTGTCAGGTCGACGTGAACCAAGCAGAGCAGTGCGTTGAATAAGTCCATCCCTGCGGGATACCTCAATTTGCTAAAGACATAGATCGGGTTGTCCGGCCAAAGCGCCACCCCATTCGCGAAATAGCTGATCAGCGTGATATGCAGGGAGAGGTCGCCCAGATTATTAGGCGATTGAATTCTCAGCTCGCTGCCGTCGATGTAGATGAGCCAACAAAACGAGCGCACGGCAAACATGAGGAAGCACACGCCCAGCACCCAGAGCCAAACCTTTCCATAACGCCAGGAAGCCGGAGTTGATTTGGGCGCGTCGTTCTGTGGTCGGCGCTGCGCTCGCTCGGAAACCCGGCTTTGAGGTTCTCCCCCCTCGACAGCAAGCGCTTCGCTCCCCGGTCCAAGGGAGGCGGACGATGCGCCTGTGCTCCGATTCGATTTATCGGGGTCAAAAGTTCCCAGATAGGCTGCAACAGCAAATGCGGCGCCGGATATCAGCGCTGAAAGCGCACTCAACGTGTTTAAGCTGCTGCCGACGATTCCAAGAAGAAGGCCGCAAACAGTCGATAGATTGACAAGGATCAGGCCAGCGGAAAGCCATTTCATCGATTTGAGCCTTGCCTAGCCTGATCCTTTCCCGACGAAATCAGGCGATCGGCCCGGGAAAAACTCTTTGAAGATTTCGGCGCTCAAATAGAGCTTCGATGGCTCCTGGTAGTTACGAATCCTGAGCGGCTCGGTGTAGTACGCGTTGTGCAGCTTGGATTCAACCTGCTTGATTTTGTCTTCCTGCACGAGGAGAAAAGCAGCGTCTAGGTTTTGAGGCATGTTCCCGTGCTCGTAGTAGCCGATGTGTGTGAAGTCACCCAGAATCCATGGGAGCGGATAGACGCTGGACCGAATTATGTGCCCGGTCAGATGATAGTTGGCTGGGTCTCGCTTTGCCAACCGCAGCAGCGGCTCGGTTAGCTTAAAGATGTCATTATAGGTCTGAACATAAACGTACGGCTCGGTATCGGTCGTGCAACGAAAGTAGTTGAGTCGAATCGACAATCCGAGCGAAATAGACAAGAGGACGGCTATCCCGACATACGTTGCGCGCAGATATTTCGGACGAACAAGCAGAATCGCCGCGCCAAAGATGAAGAGGAAAGGCCAGACAAAACTGATGATGCACCACGGAGTCTTGTATTTAACGTAGGTGTAGGCGATCAGGGTGCCGACTCCATAGATCGCCAGATAACGCAAACTGAAGGTCTTCAGCTCCTGGCAAAACACGCAAAGAATCAGACCGACGCCGACAGGAATTTCGTAGCGTTTAATCAGGCCCAGCCAGTAATACCAGGGTTTTTCATGACCGTGGCCGGTCTGGCCGGTCTGGGACCACACATGGAACGCCTGATACAAACCTTTCACGCCGCCCCAATTGAGGAACGTTCCGGAATAGAAAAAGACAATCGCGGCGACACCGACTCCGACTACCATCACCAGATCGAGATAGGTCCACGTTTGCCTGGCCGGCTTCGCGTCGGGAAGGCGATTGAGCGCGTTGGAAACCATCAAGACCGGAACTGCTACAGCCGCGCAGACAAAATGGATGATGTACGTTTCTTTGGTTAGGATCATGCCTGCGGCTCCCATCCCGGCCCACCAGAGATAATTTGTCGTCCCAAACTTCCAGAGACCGAGCAGTCCCAGGACGAACATCATCGAGAAGAGCACCAGCCACACTTCGTGAATCGAGTAGCGTCCGTAGAAAACGAAACCGGGAGAAACCGCCATCGCCACCGCCGCGATTCGACTCACGGTTCGTCCGACCAATGACTCGAATTTCAAGCTAAGCCAGATGCAACCGATGCTGACAAGGACAACCGGCAAGCGCAACGCCCAGATATTTCGGCCAAGCAAACTCTCTGAGAGCAAGAGAACGTAAAAGTGAAGCGGCCCGTGATAGTTCGTCGGATCGTACCTGTAAAACCCGTTCTTCATCATCTGATCGACAAACCAGCCGTTGATCCCTTCGTCGAAATGCGGTGGCTTGATGCCTAGGAGAAAAAAACGCAGGAAGACGGCGAGCCCAAGGATCAACCACGGAGCCCAATCTGCTTCTCCCAGTCGTATTTTCCACGCCCCCAGATTGCCGCCCAGCATTGGAAAATCTGCTAGCGCGCCGGCTCGGGCGCTGCTAGTACGCGCTGCGATGCGCATTCTGGTAACCGGTGGCTGCGGCTTCATCGGGAGCAACTTTATTCGGTATATCTTGCAACATTACAAGCCCGCGTACGTGACCAACGTCGACGTGCTCACTTACGCAGGTAATCTCGCCAATCTTGACGGCGTGGTCGAAGAACATGGCGAGCGTTACGAATTTTTCAAAGCCGATATCGCCAACGCCGATCAGATGGACGCGCTCATGACCGAGCATCAATTTTACGCGGTCATCAATTTCGCCGCCGAATCGCACGTCGATCGCAGCATTAATTCTCCGCTGAACTTCATCCACACGAATGTTATCGGCGCCAGCGTGTTGCTCGATTGCGCCCGCCGGCACGGCGTTCAGCGCTTCATTCAAATCTCGACGGACGAAGTGTATGGCTCGCTCGGGGCTACCGGGAAATTTACCGAGCAATCCCCGCTGGACTCCAGCTCACCATACTCAGCAAGCAAAGCCAGCGCCGATCTGCTTGCGCTTGCCTCTTACAAGACTTACGGCCAGGAAGTGCTGGTGACACGCTGCTCGAATAACTACGGCCCGTACCAGTTTCCGGAAAAACTGATTCCGCTCATGATTATCAAGGCGCTCCGTGACGAGCCGCTTCCGGTTTATGGCGACGGCATGAACGTGCGCGATTGGATTCACGTGACAGATCATTGCGCCGCGATTGTCGCCGCACTTTTCGAGGGAAAACCAGGATCGATTTATAATTTCGGAGGCGACAGCGAGATGGTGAATATCGAACTCGTTAAGGCCATTCTCGATACACTGGGCAAGCCGCACAGCTTGATTTCATTTGTGACCGACAGGCTCGGACATGATCGCCGTTACGCGATTGATTCTTCCTTCGCGCAAAGGGAATTGAATTGGAAACCGCGTCACAATTTTCAGGAAGGGCTCGGCGAAACCATTCAGTGGTACATCGACAATCCATCCTGGTGGCAGCCATTGCTCGAGCGCGCGGGAAGATATTAAGAAAAACAGAATCTTCCGTGGCCCGATGTCGATCTTGTAAATGAAAATTGTAATCATCGGCGCGGGCGGGCGGATGGGAGCCGCGCTTATGCGCGAATATCGGTGCAAATTCGAAGTTACGGGCTTCAATCACGCGCAACTCGATCTCTCGAATCGTGATCAGATCCGCGAGAGAGTCGGCACAGCCAGTTTCGATGTTCTAATCAACACGGCTGCATTTACGAATGTGGATCTTTGCGAGACACAGCGCGAAAGGGCTTTTCATATCAACGCCGAGGCCCCGCGTATGCTCGCTGAAATTTGCCGGGACAAAGGCGCAAAGCTCATTCACTTCAGCACCGATTACGTTTTCGATGGTAAGAAACGAGAAGCGTACACCGAAGAAGATGAGACCCGACCGATTAGCGTTTACGGCGAGTCGAAACGAGCGGGCGAAGAGAACGTTCTCGCCGTGAAAGGCCGGCATCTGGTCGTGCGCGTCTCCTGGGTTTTCGGTCCTGACCGGCCAAGTTTTGTAGACGCGCTGATCAAACGCGCACAGGAAAATGAGCGTGTCGATGCAATTGCGGACAAGTTTTCCTCGCCCACATACACGGATGACGTTGTCGAAATGCTCCCGCGCTTTTTCAATGCCGGGCCTGTAGCCGGGGTCGATGACCCCGAAAAAAATCTCCGCGCTACGGAGTTTGCAGGCGACACGCCTGCCGCTACAGAAGCCGCGGTCGCCGCCCGCGGCTACAGCGCGACCGATTACAGCGGTATCCTGCATTTCGCCAATACCGGTGAATGCAGTTGGCAGGAATATGGGCAGTGGGCGCTCGATCGCTGTCGGGCGTTCGGCGTACCGATTAAAGCGAAAACGGTTGACCCGCTTGAAATAAAAAACATGGCAAACTGGGTAGCTCGCCGTCCGGTTTATTCAGTGCTTTCGTGCGCGAAATACAGCGAGTCGACTGGCGCTTCACCTCGCGCTTGGCGGGACGCCGTTGCTGACTATATTAGGCGCTTCTATTCAAAAAAATGAAAACACACATCTTCGCTTTCACATTGTCGATTGCCCTTTGTCTCACTGCGCGCGCGGGATTGAAATGGGACCAGACCTCGGTCGAATTACATCCAGCCGCTGCTGATAAGCAGGCGATAGGCCATTTCAAATACCAGAATACCGGCGATAAACCGGTGAAATTTAAATCGGTCAAAACTTCTTGCGGCTGCACGGCGGCGCAGACCCAGAAGGAGGAAGTGCCGGCGGGAGAGAAAGGTGAGATCACGGCCACCTTCAACATTGGCGAGCGCACCGGCACTCAGGTCAAAACTGTGAACGTGGAAACCGACGATCCGCAGCATACCACTACGGTGCTTACCCTGAAGGCGGTAATCCCCCAGCAACTCGAGATAACGCCAACATTTGTTTTCTGGGGACAGGGTGAAGCGCCAAAACCAAAGACGATCGTGGTGCGCGCAGCCAAGGAGTTTCCAGTGAAACACTTGAAGGTCACGTCATCGAGCCCGGACTTTCAAACCAAGGTTGAAGAAACCGGTAACGGCCAGTTCAAGATCGACATCGAACCCAAGGAGACGAGTCGACAAATTGCTTCAACATTGACGATTCAACCTGAAGACTCGCAGAAAATATTTTACGCCACTGCTCGCATTACCAACGCGCCCGCTATCCAGTAAGTAGTGAAATCTTCACTGGTCCGTCAGGCCCTTATTCTCGCGGCCCTTGCGCTTGTTCCGGGGTTTGGGGAGGCGATTTATTTTCGCGACAAAATTTCATGGCAATCGCCGGTTCCAGCCTCGGAAATGGTCACCGCGGCGCAGGCGCGGACTTGGGGCGGCAATGCAATTTGGGTCGATGCGCGGCCGGATGCCGAATTTGCGAGTGATCATGTCCCTGGAGCTGTGTCGTTGAATGAAGACCGCTGGAATGAATTGCTGCCGCAGGTTCTGGCGGTGTGGTCGCCGGAGAAAAAGGTTGTCGTCTATTGCAGCAGCCTGAGCTGCAACGCCAGTCGCGAAGTCGCCCGCCGCCTGCGCAAGGAAGCGCAATTGCCAAACGTGTTTGTCCTTAAGGGTGGCTGGGAAGAGTGGCTGAAGTCGAAGAAATGAAGCAAACGTCGAACGCTCAACATCGAACGTCCAACGTCCAACCTGTTTTGATCAACCAATTGGGCGTTGGGCGTTGGATGTTGGACGTTTGCTCTGAACCATGAAATTCGTCT
>Ga0137403_10009120_pt1 | contig 11050 bp, 10 predicted proteins | sample CZOMad2_1_16fung_FD_122057 | JGI IMG/M metagenome (GOLD analysis project Ga0137403, IMG submission 122057) | Vadose zone soil fungal communities from Angelo Coast Range Reserve, California, USA - CZOMad2_1_16fungal (Hybrid Assembly) | ecosystem: Environmental > Terrestrial > Soil > Vadose zone...
TCAATGTTCTTCAACGTCTGGATGGCCTGCGCATAAACGTCGCCAATCCCGACGATCTTTCCGTCCGGCCCAGTCGCGGTCGTGCCCGAAACATGTATGTACGATCCCACCCGGACCGCACGAGAGTAACCAACGATGGGCCCCCAGGGTGCGCCGCTGGAAATATTCTGTCTTTCCGGATGACTCATTTTGTTCCCCCGTGGAATTGCTAATTTTACAGGGAACACCGGCAGCGAGCTGAAATTGGCAGCCGTGCACTCTGACTGCCAGCAAAGTACAGCAAAATCCGGAGCAAATTCACGCACGATCCCTGGCCGTTCTAAGGAAAGGGTTGCACAACTTATCTGAAGCAGCCGCGTTCTAATGAATCAGGAAAACGAATCGTGCGGATAAACAAAAGTCACTTGCGTTGTGAGATCGAACTAAGGTATCTACAGACTCAAGTAGCTGAAATTCCGTGCCCGGCGCGGAGTTCAGGGGGCCCAAAATCATGATTCCGGAATCGCATCCGTTGCAGGATTTGTTTGAGGATCTGGTGGGACGGCATTACGCCGAAGAGATCGGCATCCGCGACCCGCAGATCGTGGCCTACGTTTCTCATCTGCTCGCGGAATTCTGCGAAGCCGATCAACTGTTTAAAATTCATGATTCGGCGCAGCGTCCGCTTAGCGATGTTGGCGAGATGCTGCTCGAATCCGACCCCGTCTACGGCCCCGCGCCTTCGTTTGATCGCGAGCGCCAGGTACGCAAACACATCGGCGACTACGCGCTGTTTTTTGCAGGGATGTTCCCCGAGAGCGTCAACCACTTCCGTCTGCGCCGCCAGCGCCTGGAAAATTTTGTGGAGTGGATCAAGGCGGGCAAGGAGAGTTACTACATCGTTTCCAAGTTCGAGCACTTCGAGTACGCCAAGGTCGCGCCGTTGTTCGCCAGCCTGTCAAAGAATTTCGAGGGATGTGTCTATGGACTGAATATGGTGAAGAACGATCTGGAAGAGATGCAGCACCCGATCGTGCGTCGCTCGAACGACCTGATTATGTAGGCCAACCGGACGGACGAATGCGTCCGTCCCTACGTGAAACTTACAGCCGCACGCCGGCGGCGCTGCCCATGCGGTAGAAACTTAGCGCCGCGCTCCCCTGCACCAATTTCCGAAATCGCCGCAGCGCCCCATACTCCTCGCCCGGGTCGAATTTCTTTTCGTGTTCCGCGATCACGATCGACATCGCCCAGACCAGAGACGAATCCACCAGGGCGCGAAGTGTGTTCGTGTAAGCGTCCCGCATAAGGTAGGGGGGGTCGATGAATACTACGTCGGCCGCGACGTGCTGGCCGCCCAGACCATGGGCGCCGATCTCGCCTATATCGGCACGCGCTTCATCGCCACCCAGGAGGCGATGGCGGCGGCCGCGCACAAGGACATGATCCTGAAGACGCGCGCCACCGACGTCTTCCTCACCGCCTCGATCGACGGCGCGCCGGCCAACTGGCTGGTGCCGAGCCTCGTGGCGGCTGGCATCGACCTCGACGTGCTGCGCACCACGCTCCCCCCGTCTGAGCTTGCCTCAGCCGTTCGTGGCTCCCTCAAATCGATTACACCCAACCTCCCGCGCAACGACTTCCGCACTTTGCAGCAACTCGTCGATAAGTCCGTCTCGCCCCGGCGTTTTGTGGTCATGCTGCTCGGCGGATTCGCGTTGTTCGCGTTGATACTCGCGTCGCTCGGGATCTATGGTGTGATTTCTTACTCGGTCAACCAGCGCACCCAGGAAATCGGTATTCGCATGGCGCTGGGCGCATCGGCCGGAGATCTACAGGCCCGCATCATCATGCAGACTCTCGCGCTCGCCGCGATCGGCATGTTACTGGGAGGCGCTGCGTCCTGGGCCCTTGCCAGAGCGTTAAGCGGGCTTCTGTTCGGAGTCACCCCCGGCGACCCGGTAACCTTCCTCGCCATGCTGGTCATCCTCACGGCCGTCGCCGCGTTGGCCGGTTATCTTCCCGCCCGCCGCGCCTCACGCATCGATCCGATGGTGGCTCTTCGCGCTAACTAGGGAACTTTAGAGACATCCTACGGATCTCCGGGAAGAGTCACCGGGTAACTCCCGGACCACCGCGAGATACTTACTACGGGATACTTACTAAAGGAAACACCTGTCTCCATTTCAGGCTAAACCAATCAGTCCATTGGTGGACCCATCCAGCGACCTTACTAAGTCCCTTTTCAGTAGCCTGTTAGAAGCTGGCTAAGGTAAGATACCGGGTAGGCAGAAATCTCAGTTAGTGCTAATCTTGAACTCTTGTTCAATGACTCTTGCACGCATCGGAGACAGGAAAAACACATGAAGTCCATTTACACGAGCTTACTTGTCAGATGTTGGAAAGTCGCGATCCCTGGGATGGGGCTGCTCGCGGCTGGGCTGATCGTTTATGGGCAACAGGGAGGGACGGGCGGCCACCCGTTTTGGGACCGTTCGGATACGGGCGAGATCGTTCACGTCCTGCCGGGCCCAGCTGCAATCCGCTCTCCGCGGGACACGCAGCCCACGTTCGCCCAATCGGGCGTGTCGGTCTATCCGGCCAGCTACGGGTCGGGTGATGTGCTCTACCACGGCGGCAACGTGATGAAGACGCCTGGCTATTACGCGATCTATTGGAACCCGGCGGTGGCGAATTCCACGGCGACTTCCTTGGGCTGGGGCACTATTCAGAACCAAGTCGCTGGTTTCATCGGCACGTTTCTCACTGGGACCAGCTACACGAGTTCCACGGTGGACGATTACACCATCGTGGGCCAATATACTGACTCGACCCACAATAGTCCGGTGCCGGCCGGTGGAGGACTGCGCGGAACGGTGGTGGACATCAAATCGACGCGGCCGAACATTAAGGATTCCGCAATCCAATCGTATCTGGCCGGGCTGTTCGATTCCGGGGCGGTTGCGGTCGACGCCAACGGGATCTATGGCGTTTATTTTCCGTCCGGGATGAAGGTGATGTTGACGGGCGGGACGTCGTGCAGCAGTTTCTGCGGCTATCACAGCCACTTCACCTACAACGGGACCCAGATCAAGTACGCGGTGTTCCCGTATCCGGATTGCTCCGGATGCAAGTTGAGCTCGCTGACTGTGGCCGACATGCTGACGATCATTAGCAGCCACGAAATCCGCGAAGCGGCGACCGATCCGGTGGAGTTTAACACCTACGCCTGGTATGACAAGGTGGGTTACGAAGCCGACGACAAATGCGCCTGGCACAATCTGTACCAGTTGAACCGGAGCGCGGGCCTGAACTTCTGGGTGCAGCCGGAGTACTCAAACGGCGGCGGCGTTTATCCGGGCCCAGGTTGCGTAAAACCGTAGCCGGCCAATCACCAAGATAAGATTTGATCGGAGGCGGTAACCGCGGCCTCTGTGTTGCTGTTCCGCCTTACACGAACTTATACACGCCCGGCACGGGCAGCGGCATCGCCTGCGTCTCCCGCTTGTAATCGAACTCCTTCGGTTGCAGATCCTGTTGCGAAGCCATGATCATGTCCCAGGTGATCTTCATGCCTGAGTACGCGGACTCGCGGGCCATGATCGCTGTCATCGTGCTTTCGGCGATGCGCGTTCCCTGATTGATGTACGGGCCGGCGCCAGTGATGCTCTTAATCATGTCGATGTGTTCCTGCACGTAGGGGTTGATGCCTTTTGTCCCCATATCCAGGCCGTTGGTGCGTCCCTTGGTTCCGAGGATCAGATCGCTCACGTTGCTGTACAGGCCTTTCGGATACTGCCGGCAGTGGCTCGAGAGATGGACGCCATTGGGATACACGAAATCGGAAGACATGTGATCGTAGATGTTTCCGTACAGAGGTTCGCGCGGCCGCCACGCGGCTCCGCCAGAGGCCACCACTTCCACGGGATGCGCGCCCATCACCCAGTTCATGAAATCGATGTTGTGGAAATGCTGCTCGACAATCTGGTCGCCGCAGATCCAGATGAACGAATACCAGTTGCGGTGCTCCCACTCCATGTCGCCCCACTTGGGATCGCGCGCGTCGGCGTGGAATACCGGGCCGCTCAGATAATAGGAGTTCAGCGCGACGATATCTCCGATGGCGCCGTTGTGAATCTTGTCCACCGTTTCGACGTACTCGTGATCGGCGTGGCGTTGCGCACCCGACATCACGGTCAGCTTCTTCTCTTCCGCCTTCTTGGCCGCGGCCAGGAAGCGCCGCACGCCCACTGGATCGGTGGCGATGGGTTTCTCGGTAAAAACGTGTTTGCCGGCATTGATGGCGGCTTCGAAATGCTGCGGCCGGTAGCCGGGCGGCGTGGCCAGCATCACGATATCGACGTCTGAATTGATCAGTTTCTGGAACGCATCGAAACCCACGAAATGATGCTCCGGAGCGATTTTGATCCGCGGACGGATGGAGTTGACCAGGTCCTCGGCGCTCATCTGCACGGGCTTGCCGTTGCGTTCGACCGTGATACCGGCGTCGCGCGAGACGTAGCGGGCGTTATTGCGCAACCGATCGAGAGAGCCTTCCAGATGGTCTTCGAAAACATCGGCCATGGCGACGAGGTCGACGTTTTCATTGCCGGTGAGCAGGTTCACGACGGCCTGCGTGCCGCGGCCCCCGCAACCCACCAGGCCGGCCTTTAAGCGATCCTTCGACGAGGCGCCGCGCGCCAGCGCCAGGCCCGAAGTCGCGGCGAGAAATGTACGACGGGAGAACGAATCAGAGGAGTGCATACGCCAGCATCTTAACACCGCACCATACCCGTCAGCACTTCCGGTCAAGCGCGCGCATCACTCTTTGGCATTGCGGCCACGCTTCGACCGTACCCGGTCGAAAAACTCTTCAACGCGAGACGCGAAGACGCCGAGGAGGTCAAGCAAATATCCGCTGGCTCGGAGCGCGAGCCGGTTAGGGATGCCGCCGCCGCAACGTGATGCGCGCAGCGGGAGTGAGATTTCACCCAACCGATGCGGCTCAGACATCGCCGCGAGCCGCAGAAAATTGATCTTCTCGGCGTCTTCGCGCCTCAGCGTTAAAGGTCTTTGCCATGTTAGCGACGGATTAGGGCGCGATGCTTGCCAATCGCTTTCATCTTAGTGCTAGTTTTCTAGGATGCCCTTTTAAGGTCCAGCATGAGACTCGGCTGTTGAAACAGCGAGCGGCGGCCGGCTAGCCGCGCCCCACCGGCGACGCCACCACGTGCTCACTTTGCGCCACCGCGCGGCTGAGCGGCAGACGGATGAAGAAGCGCGCGCCGCGGCCCGGTTCCGATTCGACCCACATGTCCCCGCCGTGATCGAGGATCGTCTGGCGCGAAAGCGCAAGGCCCAGACCGAGTCCATTCTTTTTCCCGGAACTCACAAACGGCTGAAAGAGATGTTCGCGGATCTCGGGTGAAATGCCAGGGCCCGTGTCAGTCACCTGAATGGTCGCGGCATCGGCATCCACAGTGGCGCCGATGTGGATCGCGCCGCCCGCGGGCATGGCTTCGAGCGCGTTGTCCACCAGATTGATGAAGACACGCTCCACGCGGGCGCGCTCGAGAGGCAGTTCGATGGACTCGGCAACCTCGATACGCACGGTTACGCCTTGCGCTTCGGCTGCGGGAGCGAGGGAGTCGCACGCGGCCGCGGCGACCTCATGCAAGCTGCACACCTCCGCGCCTTCGGTCTTTCCGCGGCCCACGTTGACCAGGTCCTGCAACAATTCCTGGATGCGTCGCGACGCGCGGTAGATATTACCCGCCAGACGCTTGAGCTGCGGCGGCGCAATTTCGGAATCCACCATGATCTCGGCGCCGCCGTAGATCGCCGCCAGCGGATTGCGGAGGTCGTGGACGATGGAGCTCGAAAGCCGTCCGATCGTGGAAATACGCTCGTGGCGGATCAGCTCGCGACGCGCGCTTTGAATCGACGCGCACATGTTGTTGAAGGTCTCAGCCAGCCGGCCCAGCTCATCCCGGCTGTCCACCGGCACCCGGTAATCGTAATTCTGGCGGGCCACTTCGGCCGCCGCCCGGTCAAGCTTCTCCACCGGCCGCATGATGTTTCTGGCGAGCAGGTACGTGAGGCCGAGGCCAGCCAGCATCGCGAGCAATCCCAGCAGAATAATATTGCGGCGTAACACCATAAGCGCCTGGCGCGCGTTTTCAAACGACCGGAAGATCCACAGCTCGCCGATCTTCCGGCCCTCGATGTCTTCGAGCGGCGTCACCAGCGGCGCGTACTCCGTGACGCCGTCGCTGATGCGGTGGATGGTACGGCCCGCGCTAGAGGCAATCGCTTTCGCCAGTTCGCCCGTAGCGCGTGGATTCAGCGTGGAAGCGATCACCCGGCCCCCGGAGAGAAACAGAAATTCGCTGCCGCCGGTGGATTCTTTGAGCCGCTGCGCAACCAGATGATCCACGTTGTACCCGGCTACCAGCACATCCAGCAGCCCCAGGCCACGGCCAGACTGCACATACACCGGCGTGACCGCCACCTGGTAGAGGCGCCCTTCCTTCAGCATGAAGCCCGAAGCCTGCTCGGGAAAGAGTTTGGCTGCCTGCGCGACCACGGCAAGCTGGTGCCATGCGTCCGATTCCGGCACGCCGCTGAGCGAAGCCACCAACCGGCCCCGAGGGTCGGTCACTAGAAACAGCGCGTTCTCTTCATTAGCTTTGGACCACAACTCACCCGCCGTATCGTGGATGGTTGCTTGATCGCCCGTGCCGAACGCCTTGCGCACATCCGACATCTGACTCAGAATCAGGCTCACCGACGCAAGCCGGCTGAGCCGCGACTGCCACAGCGACCGGTACGCATGGAAGCTAGCTTGCACTTCCTCTTCAAGGCTGCGCGCCGTGGTATCGAGCGCGTTCTTCTCTACAATCCACCCGGTTACGGCGAACAACCCGGTAATGGCGACAGACGTCGAGAGCAGGATCTTCCACAGCAGCGAAAGGCGTGAAAAACTGAAGCCCCTCACCGCTTCGCTCCCGGATACGCTGGCTGGTTGTCGATGACAGGCGGATAATCTTTCCCGTATTTGTTCTTGTGCGGCACTTGCAGGTATCCGCTCTCGGAGATTGGCAGCGGCGGCAGCTCAAGCGCCGCTGTCTCGATGTTGATCTTGTGGGTAAGCGAATCCAGAGTCTCCTCGGCGGCGCGTTCGTGAAACACGTGAAGCTGATACTCCCCGGGCGGTACGTTGGCGATCTCGAATGCCCCGGCTTTATTTGAGACCGCGAAGTAGGGCGTATCCAGAACGGCGATCACCGCGCTCATCTGCGGGTGAATATTGCAGAAAACGCGCACGATTCCCGCGCGCCTGAAAACCACCGTGCGGCTCGAACCCGGCTTGTAGAGCCCTACGTCGAAGAGCTGCCCGTTGAAATTCGAAAACGCGTTGTGAAAGATCGGATCCAGATTGGGGAACGACACGCTTCCGCCCAAGGGAACGGCCAGAACGTGCGGCGTGAACATCTTGTTCTTCTGGATCATCTGCGCGGGCCGCGAGGGCAGCGCGAGCGAGACGGAGTTAACGAGCGGTTCCAGCCACACCACCACTCCCGAATAGTCTTTGTGTTTACGCACCATCGGGTCGCGCGACGCCACCAGCTCCACCGATCCGCGCACAGACGTGGCCAGCGTGGCCGAAGCCGCGAGCCCAAGGAGAACCAATGCGCTAAAACAGATACGCAAAGCCGAGGTCATGATGATTCGCCAGCCGGTTCCCGACGCCGAGATAAGTGGTGCGCACCTGCCCGGTTTCCAGGCTCACAATCACGTTGGGCGCAAGCCGGTACATCAGGTTGGCGGCGTAAGCCTGATTCTTGTCCACAGCGTAGTACCGCAGATCGCGGTTGCGATTGTCCTGCTGGCCGCCAAATAAATTGAAGGTCAGCCGCGGCGCAATCAGGAAGCTAAGTTGCGCCCAGCCGCCGTCGGCGTGCACCGGAATCACGTTGTTCTCCTTCACGATGGTGAAGCCCTGTCCGATGCCTCCCAGGTTCGTGAGGTTATGGCCGCGGAAGAACGTCCCTGAAAACTCCAGTTTACGCCAGGGATTGGCGAACCAGTCGAACGCCCACACGCGCGAGGGCACGGTCGCGCCCGCGACATGCGTGGTGCTGGCGTCGAAGCCCGAGCCGATTTCAATGCGGCGCTCATCATCCAGATTGTGCGCCAGCGAAAAACGCCCTTGCAGCGCGGGCCGCTGGTTCTGAAGGGATGAAGTATAGGCCGGCGGGACATAGCCGTAGTCCTCCCGTGTTTCGAAAACGCCCACCTGCGCGCGAAAACTGGTCCGGTCATCGAGATGAAAGCGCTGCTCGACGCGCATCTGCGGCTGCCAGACCCACAGGTTCCCCGCGCCAGTCAAAGGGGAAAGCCCGACTTGCGCCAGCGAGTTCGGTTCACGCGGGGCGATGAGCGGCTTGTCCTGCCCGAACATCACGCTCGTATTTTCCCAATGGATCTCGAGGCCGGCGGTACGGATGCGAAACAGGTTGTCGTATGGCTCGCGCGAGCCGCCGAAAAAGTCCATGTTGATGAACCCGTGGATTTTTCCGCCGCCCAGCACTTCGGGACCGCGAAAATCGAGACCCAGAATCGTCTGCCGCAACGTGGCGCCGCCGGTAAGCGGCCCGCCCGATCCAGGAGCCAGCACGGGCACCACCAGGTTGTCGTTTGGCCGCGAATTCAGGAATGCGTTGAACAGCGCCATGCCGGTAATCCGCACGGGCATATGCTGTGACGATTCGACCTTGGTCTGCGCCTGCTCTTCCAGGCGGCGCTCCTGTACGTCCAGCCTCTCGTTGACAGAGGCCATCTGCGCGCCATCCGGCGCGGCGGACCCGGCGGCAACGGTATCGCCGGATGCGCCGGACAAAGGGTTGTGTGACAACGCCAGCTCGCTGCGCAGGGCGCGCACCTGTTCGACAAGCTCCCGGTTCTGCCGCTCCAGGCGATCGAGACGCGCAAGAACCTGCTCCAGCGCAGATGGGCTTTCGGCCGGCGTCTGGGCAACTGCCAGGGTAACCGCGGCAAGGAAAGAGAAAACCGTGGCGGCAGGCCGCCTATGGAAATTGCGAAGTTGAGTTTGCATCGAGAAGCTGCTCCACTTTTTGCCGGACTTGGGCGGGCGAATAAGGTTTGCCGAAGTAGGCGTTGGCCCCCAAACGGTAAAGCCGCTCGGGTGTTTTGGGGTCGCTGTCGCCGCTGATCACCACGATGGGCAGCCGCGCGGTTCGGGTGTCCGAGCGTAACCGCTCGATCAGTTCGAAGCCGTCCATCAAGGGCAGGTGCAGATCCGTGACCAGTGCGCAGATTCCAGCCCCGGTGGCCGCAAGCATTTCCAGCGCTTGCCGGGCGGTTGGCGCAACGCGAACATGGATATGGGGAATCGCCAAAAGAGCAATCTCGAGCGTGGTAGCGCAAGACTCTGCATCCTCGACAATCAAAACAGTACGATCTGGAGGATTTACTGGCGCCACTACGACTCCATTTTCACCGATCCCACAGGCTCTATTCCCCGCGCGGTGTTAACAAAATGTTAAAGTTCGCCCCGCGGGATGCCGTTTGCCGGGTATTCCGGCCTCCGGGTAGCTTCGCCGCATCCCCCCGGTGCTCCGAATCATGGCACGAACCGGTAGCCCACGCCATGGACCGTGAGAAAGTGGCGCGGCATGTTCGGATCGGGCTCGAGTTTCTGTCGAAGTTTCACCACGTGCGCATCCACGGTGCGCGTGTTGGGAAACGATTGGTAGCCCCAGACGGAGTTGAGAATCATGTCGCGCGTGAGCGGACGGTCGGGATTTTGCAGGAAATACGTCAGCAGATTGTACTCCGCCGGCGTCAGCTTCAGATCCTCGCCGTGTCGCGAGACCAGGCGCCGGTCGAGATCGATTTCCGCATCCGCGAAATGAAATACTTTGCGCGCGTCCGGGGACGTGCGCCGCAGCAGGGCGCGAATCCGCGCCAGCAGCTCGCGGCTGCCGAAAGGCTTCACCACGTAATCGTCAGCGCCGATCTCGAGCAAAAGCACCTTGTCCACTTCGTCGCCCGCCGCGCTAAGTACGATGATGGGAGTCTGCGCTTGCGCGGCCCGGAGCTGCTTGCAGATATCCACGCCGCCCATGCCGGGCAGCCGCAGGTCCACCAGCACCAGATCCGGCTTCAGCAGCAGGGCCTTCTCGAAACCCTCGCGGCCGTCCTCGATCAGCACGGCGCGGAAGCCCTCCTGCTCGAGCAGCACGCCGATCGTGTCGCGCAGGCTCTCATCATCATCGATCACGAGAATGGTTTGCATTCGTTTGTGGCCAACCGGGCCCGCCGCCGCGTTTACGAGCGTGGCCGCTAAGTAATGATCCTAAAAGCGATTGTAACCAATATATACACCAGCCCTGATCGTCCGCCTGCAACAGGAGTAACACGTAAGCGCGATGGCGGCCCTGCCATGAGCACCCGGGTGATACGGGCTCAACGGCGGCTGTGCATGATACATTTCTCTCTATGCGGGTGACTGTTATCGGTACGGGCTACGTGGGGACGGTGACCGGCGCATGTCTCGCCTACCTGGGGCATCGCGTGACCTGCGTCGACATAGATGCGGAGAAAATCGCCAGGCTCCAACGCGGTGAGTTGCCGATTTATGAGCCGCACCTCGCGGAATTGCTGGCTGAAGCGGCGATGCGCGGCGGCATCGATTTCACGACGGAGCTCGCGCCGGCGGCTGCCGAGAGCGACGTCATTTTCATCGCCGTGGGCACGCCGCCCGGACCCGGCGGGGAAGCTGATCTAACCTATCTCGAATCAGCCGCGCGCAGCATCGGCGCCGCTATGGATGCCGGGCGTTTTCGCGTTTTGGTCAACAAATCGACCGTGCCCGTAGGTAGCGGCAACCTGGTGGAAGCGTTGCTGCGTGAAGGCATCCGCGATACGCGCCCGGCAGAGGAAAAACGGATCCAATTCGGCGTGGCCAGCAACCCCGAGTTTCTGCGTGAAGGCTGCGCTATCGCCGATTCGCTGTATCCCGAGCGCATTGTATTGGGCGCGGAAG
>Ga0137403_10009121_pt1 | contig 11048 bp, 10 predicted proteins | sample CZOMad2_1_16fung_FD_122057 | JGI IMG/M metagenome (GOLD analysis project Ga0137403, IMG submission 122057) | Vadose zone soil fungal communities from Angelo Coast Range Reserve, California, USA - CZOMad2_1_16fungal (Hybrid Assembly) | ecosystem: Environmental > Terrestrial > Soil > Vadose zone...
TATGACGAGCTGCTGGCCCTGGTTGACGAGTACGATCGTGACCGGTTCCTGGGACACATTCCAAAGGTCCATCTGATCAAAGGTGATGTGACTCAAACCATTCCTAAATTTATCGTTGATGAGCCTCATGTAGTTGTGAGCCTGCTCTTTTTGGATCTTGATCTCTATGAACCTACTAAGGTGGCCATCGAATCTTTTTTGCCGCGTATGCCCAAGGGAGCGGTGATAGCTTTCGATGAACTAGACAACCCGATGTGGCCGGGAGAGACTCTGGCGCTATTGGAATCCATCGGTATCAACAGACTAAAGCTTCAGCGGCTGGATTGGGATCCTTACATCAGCTTTGCCGTTCTTGAATAACTTATGAAATCGAATGGTGGGCCTGAAGACATCACGGCCCTTAATGAACTTGCCGCACGAATTCGCTATCACACCTTGCTGATGGTGAATAAGGCAAAGAGTGCGCACATTGGTACGTGCTACTCGATGGCGGAACTGTTAGCGGTCCTCTATGGTAGCTTTCTGCGGGTCGATCCTGAACGCCCCGACTGGCCGGAACGCGATCGCTTTGTGTTGAGTAAGGGCCATGGCGCGGCGGCTCTATATGCAGTGCTGTCTGAAAGAGGTTTCTTCCCAGTTGGCTGGCTGGAAACGTACTATCAAAATGGCTCGCGGTTGGCGGGCCACGTTACGCATCACCACGTTCCGGGAGTTGAAGTTTCGACGGGATCGCTCGGACATGGGCTTTCCATTGCCACGGGAATGGCGCTGTCGGCAAAACGCGATGGCCGAACACACCGAGTGGTCGCTCTACTTAGCGACGGAGAATGCGATGAGGGTTCCACTTGGGAACCGGTGATGTTTGCGTCGCATCATCAACTCGATAATTTGGTCGCTATCGTTGATTACAACAAGATTCAAAGTCTGGGCACGGTGAAAGAGGTGATGGACCTCGAGCCATTTGCCGATAAATGGCGCGCCTTTGGTTGGGGTGTTCGTGAGATCGACGGACACGACGTAACGGAGATTCAGTCGACGCTTTCAACGCTACCCTTTGAGGCGGGACGCCCGAACTGTGTAATCGCCCATACTGTTAAAGGCAAAGGAGTCAGCTTCATGGAAGACAAGCTCCTTTGGCACTATCGCACGCCACAAGGAGAGGAGTTCGCTGACGCCCTGGCTGAACTGGAGGCGCGCTCATGAGAACTGCCTTTATCGAGACTTTGCTTGAACTGGCGCGGCTGGACGAGCGCATTACGCTCGTGGTGGGCGATCTTGGGTTTGGCGTGGTTACAAACTTTATGCAGGAGTTGCCGAAGCAATTCGTCAACGCCGGAGTGGCTGAACAGAACATGACCGGACTGGCCGCGGGTATGGCTCTCAGCGGCAAGATTGTTTTCACTTATTCGATTGCCAATTTCCCGGTGCTTCGTTGTTTGGAACAAATTCGCAACGATGTGTGTTACCACAACGCAAATGTAAAGGTCGTCTCAGTCGGAGGTGGCATGGCCTACGGTTCGTTGGGAATGACTCACCATGCGACCGAAGATTTGGCCATTATGCGGGCCCTACCAAACATCATGGTGGTCGCGCCCAACGATCCGGTCGAGGCAAAACTAGCCACCTCTGCGGTCATAGCACATGACGGCCCTTGCTACTTGCGGCTTGGTCGCGGTGGTGAACCAATCATTCACTGTCCTGACGTCGAATTTGAATTAGGCAAGTCAATTCAAGTGCGCGACGGCAGTGACATCACATTAATTGTGACAGGCGGGCTGTTACCGAACGCGCTTCATGTTGCCGAGATTTTGAACGATGACGGAATCAGCGTTCGGGTGCTAAGCATGCACACGATCAGTCATCTCGATGAGGAAGCGATACTCCGCGCAGCGCGGGAGACAAATGCCATCTTTACGGTCGAGGAACACAGTATATTAGGCGGCTTGGGAGGCGGGGTCGCCGAATTACTTTTGGAATCAGGGGTAGGGCCAGTCAAGTTCAAACGCATCGGATTGAAGCGAATCTTCTCGTCGATGGTTGGTGACCAGGACTATCTGCGATCTCAGTGTGGTTTGGATGTGGCGGGCGTTCTGGCAACCATTACGGATACATTGGGGTTATCGACTTCGAAGTGGAATGTTCGGGAAGTGGTCGCGAAGTAACGCAATCCTTTGAGGCACAAGGGCGCAAAAGTTTTACTTCGGGTGTCCTCGTCTTTGTGAAGGTTTGGGTTCGCGTTGGGTTTGAGGGACAACAGCGACGTACGATCTCGAACCACCTTTCAATCAAAGCTACGAATACGTGCGAGCCGATGCTCGAGGCTGTTACTAACAGATTGGCAATTGCCCGGAGTTTTTTATGAGGCACTTTTTATTTAAGCCAGAGTCAAACTTCTTAAGGGCTCGAGAACAGAAGGAGCCCTCACTGTGATCTCCCAACCCGTGTTTGAAAAGAAAGGTAGCAAAGAGCACGCCCGGATTTTGGCGCGCCTACGGCGTCACTGGCTGTCTTCCGGAACTCAAACAGTTCTAGATCTCTCTGTTTTCTTAGCCGCATTTGTTTTCGCGTACCTGCTGCGATTTGACTTCGGGATCCCTGCCGACCGCCGGCATTATCTAATTGTGCAGTCGTTGTTCGTGGTGCTGCTTCAGTTTGTTGCTCTCACGTTAGCCGGAGGCCGCAACTTCATGTGGCGCTATACCGGAATTGCCCACGTTAAGTCGTTCATGTATGCCGCTCTTGCCTCGTTGGCCGTTGTAGGGCTCATGCGGTTGATGCTGAGTGATTCACACCAGGCCTGGCGGGTGCCGGTTTCCATAAACCTCATCGACGTCGTGCTGGCGTTTGGCGGAACTTTTGCGCTACGCACCGTGCGCCGAGCCGCGTACGAGTACGAGGACCGCCGCGGTCGAGTCAGGGAATACGGTAACGGTCTGGATGCCCAAAGGAGGCGCCCAGTGCTTCTGATTGGGGCGGGTCAGGGTGGCGCTCTCGCCGCAAAGGAGATTGCTGGTCGTGGCGATCTGGGCCTTGATATCAAGGGATTCATCGATGACGACAAGATGAAACTGGGTAGGACGGTCGTTCAACGACACAAGGTACTAGGATCGACCAGAGATCTTCCCCGACTCGTTCGCTCCCTCGGGATCGATCACGTTGTTATTACCATCGCCCAGGCATCGCGTGAAGAGATCCAGCGTATCGTGAAGATTTGTGAAGAGATTCCCGTCAAAGTCAAAATCATTCCCGGCCTCTACGAGATAATCGCTGGCCGGGTTGGAATTAATCGAATTCGAGACGTGGACATAGAAGATCTCCTTGGCCGCGAACCAGTTCAATTAGATGTAGATTCGATTAGTCGGGAATTGGCCAACAAGACAGTGATGGTCACCGGAGCCGGCGGTTCCATTGGGTCGGAATTGGCGAGACAAGTGATGCGTTTCTCGCCTGCCAAATTGTTGCTTGTCGAACGCGCTGAGTGCGCTCTATTTAATATTGACCGAGTGCTAAAAGAATCAAATCCCACCGGAGCAATTCTGCCGCTGATTGCTGATGTCGGGGACGCGCCCCGGATGCGCGCTATCTTCCAATTCTATCGGCCGCAAGTAGTGATTCACGCGGCCGCTCACAAGCACGTTCCGCTGATGGAAAGTAATTCGCGTGAGGCCATCAAAAACAATGTGCTCAATACCAAGTTGCTAAGTGACCTGGCTGGCCAATTCAAGGCAGAGACGTTTGTCTTGATATCTACTGATAAGGCCGTGCGGCCCGCATCGATTATGGGCGCCTCCAAACGGGTGGCCGAGTTGGTGGTTCAGGATCTGGGCCGACGGTCGGAGACGCGTGTCGTCGCCGTGCGCTTCGGGAATGTCATAGGTTCAAATGGGTCCGCGATCCCTATCTTCCAGGAACAGATTCGTAACGGTGGGCCGCTAACAATTACTGATAAGCGGATGCAGCGCTATTTCATGACCATATCCGAAGCCGCTCAATTGGTATTGCAGGCGAGCGCGATTGGTAAAGGCGGCGAGGTGTTCGTCTTGCACATGGGAGAGCCAGTGCGGATCATTGAGTTAGCGGAAACGCTGATTTCGCTGTCAGGACTCAGGCCGCACCTCGATATAAAGATCGTTGAAACAGGAATTAGACCCGGCGAGAAACTTTACGAGGAACTACACCTTGAAACCGAAGAGGCCGGGACTTCACATCCGAAAATCTTTGTCAGCAAGATAGCAACGCTCGAGCGCGAGGGCATCACATCTGCCCTTGAACGTCTGACTGAATTGATACGAGACGAGAACGACGGTGAACTGCGAAGATTCTTGAGCGAATTGATCCCGGGGGCGCAGCTGGTTCCTATTGCTCGTCCTGAAGATCAGCCAGAGGAGACTGGCGAAGCTTTGGTCGCCCGCCTCGCGGCTTATTGAGCCGCGGAACTTTTCCTAATTCTATGCCAAACAACTTGGCGCTTGTCCGCGAGAAGGCACGCCCAATGGAATCTAGTGGGCCCGCTGGATCTGGGTCTGCGCATCCATCAGTACGGTTCGGGAAACTGATCGACGGGATCGTTTTCGTCTGTCTCTTAGGGCTGACCATCCTAAGTGTAATTCCTTATGGATTGGTAGACGCCTGGTGGGAGGCGTTATTTGAATGCGTGGTGTTTGTGGTCACCGCGATCTGGATGCTTGAACTTGTTTTCCTTGGGGTTCCGCGAGTCAGAAGCCTCTTCGTAGTGCTACCGCTAGTATTAATAACGGCCTATGCCTTTGCGCAGACGGTCGAGTTGCCGGTGGCATGGTTGCCGGCAAAAATCGGGCGGCTAACTGCTCAGCACACGCTTAGCATTGATCGGTACCAAACTTATCTGACGGCCCGAAAGGCGCTGGCACTGACTCTGTTCTTTGGGCTCTTGCTGTTGCACACGTCGACCCCAAAGCGTCTCCGTTGGCTCATACGAGCAGTGATCGGGTTGGGTTTAGCGAGCGCGCTGTTTGGGATTCTACGCCAATTCCTGCAGTCTCCGGATTCTCCAGCAGGATTCGTTTTGCCAATTCTCTTTTACGGAATGGGGTACGGACAGTTCCTCTCCCCAAATCCTTTCGCATATCTCATGGAGATGCCGTTTGGGCTACTAGCGGGCATGATACTTGGGGGAGGAGTGCGCCGTGATCGTGTCCTGGTGTATCTGGCGATTATCATTCCGGTATGGACGGCGCTCGTTTTATCTAACTCGCGCGGAGGGATTGTCAGTCTCACTATCGAGTCCATTCTATTGCTGTTCGTCTCACTGAACTGGTATGCGGCGCGCCAACTTTCACGAAAAGATGGGAACCTGCATAGATGGTTCACCTTCCTCCGCGGCTCTCGGTTGGTCCGATTCCTGTTTGTGGTGTTGATGGTCGGTGTGCTTTTCGTCGGTGTGTTTTGGATGGGCGGAGAGAATCTGGCTTCAAAACTGCACAACGAAGACTCGACTCGAAATATAGTTGACGGCGCGACGCGGACAGAGATCTGGCGCTCCAGTTGGGAGCTGGTCAAGCACAATCCATGGACGGGCGTGGGCTTTGGCGCTTATTTCTTAGCCATTCCAGAATATCAGATAGGGTCAGGCAGGCTAAGGTTAGAGCAGGCCCATAACGATTACCTTGACCTGGCTGCCAATGGAGGCATTGTTGCAGTTGGGCTAGCTGGTTGGTTTATCGCGATGATAATTTTGCGTGCTAGATCCTCCTTGCGGAGCGCGGATGCTTACCGACGCACGGCCGCCCTCGGTGCCGTGGCCGGTATCGTGGGTGTTGGTGTGCATAGTTTTGTGGACTTTGGGCTTCAGGTTACTGGTCTCGCGGTGGTCTTCGCAGCGTTGGTGGTCATTGCGATCGCTGACGAACGTGTAGCGGAGCAGAGTAAACCATAATCGCCACGCTTGCTTATTCGCTGTTCTCTCTGGCCGGGTGAACCGCAAGTAAGTTTCTCATAACAGTCTTTGAGCTGCGCTGAAGAATCTGCAATCCAGGGGAGTTCGTTATGATCTCGACGACTAATCTTCTTGATTCGAGAGGGAAGGGAAGATGGTGGCTGCTAACTCTGCGCTTTGCGTTCGCGGTGATCGGATGGGTCTGCTGCTATTGGCTTACAGTGGACTCAGCCAAGACAGGTATTTCACGGCTCTTCACCACCACCGCAATCTTCCAGTCGGGAATTGAATCGGCGGATTCTGCTGTAAAGCTGGCACCGAAAGATCCGGAAGCGCATTACACTCGTGGATTACTCTTAGTCAATTTGCAGCGATTGCCTGAGGCCGTAGTTGAACTCAAGCAGGCGATAGAACTGCGTCCCCATTACTATTATCAATGGCTTGACCTCGGCGTGACGCTCGATCGTTTAGGGGATCAGGCCGCGGCCGAAGGAGCTCTGAGAGAGCCCGTTCGACTTGCGCCATTTTATGCTCAACCTCGATGGCAGCTTGGCAATTTTCTTTTCCGCCAGGGGCTATATCAGGAGGCGTTCGAAGACTTGCAGTTAGGGGTCAGAGGTAATCCGAGCCTGTCTGAGGGAATGTTCGAACTTGCCTGGGTAGCAGCTGATGGAGACGTAAAGAGATTTGAAGCGCTGACTCAATCAGGCAATTCCCGAAAGCGCTTTGAGCTGGCAGCCTTCTTGGCACGACAAGGACAAGGACCTGAGGCTGCGCAAGAAATCAGAGCCGCGGGGACGCCCGAGGACGAGCGCGATTTGAGTCTCTTGCATGAAACGATTACTCAACTGCTCTCCGCCCGGAAATTCGATGACGCTTACGCGGTTTGGGTCACCGGTCACGCCACGGAAGTCGGAGACCGGGGAACCAAGCCTGGGCATATCGTGGACGGAAATTTCATGAATCCGATTCCGCAGAATGATCCGGGATTTGGTTGGCAATTGGGGGTCGTACCAGATGTAAGGATGTCAATTGATCCGACTGGTCCTCAACTAGGCGCTCGGAGCCTTCGGATTGAATATCAAGGCGATAGCCCGCCCGGAAGCTGGTCGATTCGGCAAGTCGTGTTACTTGAGAAGCATAGCCGCTACTCACTGAACTTTGTGGCCAGAGCTGATCAGTTAGTGACCGGCGGGGCTCCAATTATCGTCGTACTTGATGCCGTTGGAGGGAGACTACTTGGCCAGTCGAACCCGATTTCTGTAGGGAGCACCGGATGGATTCCCTATAAGGTTGATTTTGATGTCGACGAAGTAACATCTGCAGCGACAATTGGGCTTCAGCGTCAAGCATGTAGCCAAAGTCCCTGTCCTGTTTTTGGGAGGCTATGGTTGAGTGGATTTTCTCTAGCGAAAATCTGACGGGGCCGCGGTCTCGCCGTGTCACGGGGACCAAATGCCCCGCCCCCGGCGGGGGCCGGATTGTATCGTGGGGCGCTCCAACGACCGCATTGCTGTTTCTGTGGTGACCGTGCGAGTAACTTTATTACGAGGCCTTTTTTACTGAAGATTTATCAAAAAGTGCTTGACTTTGCATTTTGAATCACGTAAAGTCCAGCTTCCCCACAGAACGTCCGTAAAGATTGGGGAGTAGTATAGATACGCTTTTAACCTCAAATTGGATGGAAGGATGAGAACCATGCGAGTTCAAATACGTCCCGCAAAAGTTTTGTCAGCTCTAATGCTGATTGCCGTTGTTAATGTTTATGTTTTCGCGAACGGCGCGATTACTTCGAGTAAGGTACTCATGGGCCGGCTTGTCACTACGAGCAATCGGCCAATCTTGGTCAACGGCGGCGAAGCTATTACGGGAACCGTAATTGTATCAGGCGCTCAATTGGCCACTTCTGCTGCTAGCATCGCGACCGTGGAATTGCCGAATGTGGCGACTGTCACCATTGCGCCGAGTTCCACTGTTGCCCTTAACTTCGACGCGAAAGCCGTCACCGTTATGGTCAGTTCTGGCGATGCTACGATCGCGACAGCTGATGGTGTTGTTGGCAAGGTTCTTAATGCGAGTGGTACACCCAGAACAGCTAACCCGTCGGCGCCAGCCGGTGGCAATACTGCTAAGAATTGGGGTATCGCTGGTGTTGCAGTCGGTAGCGCCGCCTTTATTTGGGCGGTTATCGGTTGGAACCGCGCGAACGATGCAAGGGATGCTGCTGCTGCTGCCGCCGCTGCCAATGCTGCCTTGGCTGCTCAGCTTGCGGCTCTTCGCACCTGTTTAGCAGGTCAGAGTTCCGTCAGTCCGATTAAGGTCTGCACGAGCTTCTAGGTCGCGGTCGCAATTTATCGTTTAGTTCAAAGGGACATGCCACGCTTAGCGCGGCATGTCTCTTTGTGTCTGGATAGTCCATGCTTTCTTGAATGCTGGGAAGGGGGTGGGCTCCCAACGTTGCCCACGTTCCAAGTCACTGTGTTCTTTTCACCATGAGTCGCTGGTAAGTCGATAAACCGCCCGTCCAATGGTTTCAAACGATAAGCTCAAGCACTTGCAAACAGCTCGTATCGCTGCGTATCAACATTTGATTCACAGCGCGGAACTCCATAGAAAAGCCGCAGATGAATGCGTGGATCTGATCCTCGGCGCGGCTGCCGTGATCGTTGAGTGTTTTCGCGGGGGCAAAAAACTCTTGATTTGTGGCAACGGAGGAAGCGCCGCAGACGCTCAACATATGGCGGCTGAATTCGTTAATAGGTTGAGTAAGGAGATCGATCGGCCTGGCTTACCAGCAATCGCGCTTACCACCGATACCTCAATTCTAACCTCATACGCAAACGACTACGGATACGAAGGGGTTTTCGAAAGACAAGTTCTTGCTCTTGGCAATGCTGGCGATTCCCTTATAACCATCAGCACCAGTGGTAACTCCGCTAACTTGATAAAGTCTGTCGCCGCAGCCCGCCACAAGGGGCTGACTACGATTGGTTTGCTGGGCGAAGGGGGCGCGTTAATTTCCCTGGTCGATCAGTCTGTAGTCGTGCCGAGTCGGGACACGCAGCAAGTTCAGGAGTGTCTGTTATCGATTGAGCATACTATCTGCATGATTGTGGAGCAGGAAATGTTCAACTCGTGATCTCCATCCCCTGCGAAGGTCGCTTAGATGGAAAGAAAGATTCACGAGTCTTCCGGTAGGCAATAACTGGACAGCCTTACCACGGTCGCACCCAATCCGCCAGCCTCCGGCGGGGCGTCCATCCAATCTAAGACAAACGATGTTCGGCTGAGGACGCTGCGAACAAGTTCGCGCTGCACCCCTACACCTTTGCCGTGAATAATTCGTACCGCGCGAAAACCCTTCTCGTGGGCCAACCTCAGATATTCTTCGACCACGGCCTTTACCTGGCGCGGGGGGATGACATGCAGATCGAACACGTCTGTGATTTCGATCACGACAGGTTCATCGAAGGGCGTGTTATCGTAACCGTCGTTTTGCATTTCTCTATCTTGGCTCTATAATTTTCTGTGCTGTTGCAATCCATTAATCCGGTCCCGACAATTATGCAAACCTTGTTTGATTCATCCCGCAAAGGAGTGGCGCCTTGGCGATCCGTCTGAGCAGAACTTTCATTCTGCGCAAACTGCATCAGTTGTCAGGCATTATGCCACTCGGCATTTTTCTTCTCGAACATTTTTATACTAACTCGAAGGCCTTAACTGGTTCGGCCGATTTCAATAACGCCGTCAAAGATCTTCAATCGATACCCTACATCCTGTTCGTCGAGATCGGCGGTATCTTCATCCCGCTAATCTATCACGCAGTTTATGGCCTCGTGATAACGGTCGAGGCGCGGCCAAACAATTTGCATTATCCCTATGCGCGAAATTGGTTCTACACAATTCAACGTGTGACCGGCATCATTCTGTTTTTCTTTATCACATTTCACGTCTTGAATTTCAGGTTTGGTTTGATCCCTGGTCTAAACACCCTTTCAGTTGCGCGTAATCCGGGCCAGAGCTTCGAAATCGTGTCCCGGGAATTTCACAACGCCTGGATCTTTGTCGTTTACGTCATAGGCATCACAGCGACAGTGTGGCACCTGGCCAACGGAATCTGGTTGTTCCTGGTTGATTGGGGCATAACGATTGGCGAGCGCGCGCAGCGTCTAACCGGTTATGCGTGCATCGCCTTTGGTGTTTTTCTGCTTGCGGTCGGCATCAACGCCGCAGTTGCTTTCATTCATCCCGGCGGCTTACTGGGAAGATTCATGTAAATCGAAATGGCAACAGGAATCAAAATCGCAATTGTGGGTGGAGGGCTGGCCGGTCTGGCGGCGGCGATGAAAATCGCTGAAGCAGGTTATGAAGTCGATCTGTTTTCGGTGGTGCCGGTAAAGCGTTCGCACTCGGTTTGTGCGCAAGGCGGAATCAACGGCGCGGTGAACACAAAGGGCGAAGGCGATTCGGTCTGGGAACATTTCGACGACACAGTTTATGGCGGCGACTTCCTGGCGAATCAGCCACCGGCCAAAGCCATGTGCGAAATGGCGCCCGCGATCATTTACCTGTTTGATCGCATGGGCGTGCCGTTCTCGCGCACCAACGAAGGACTACTCGACTTTCGCCGCTTCGGAGGAACGAAGCATCACCGCACCGCGTTTGCGGGAGCTTCGACGGGTCAACAACTTTTGTATGCGCTCGATGAGCAGGTGCGGCGTTTTGAAGTTGCGGGCAAGGTGAAGAAGTACGAAGGCTGGGAAATGATGTCGCTCGTGCTCGACGATCATCAGGTCTGTCGCGGCCTCGTCGCGATGAACCTCCGGTCGTTGGAGCTCAAGGCCTTTGCCGCTGACGCGGTAATAATCGCCAGTGGCGGCCCGGGGCTAATTTTCGGTAAATCAACGAACTCGATGGTTTGCACCGGCAGCGCGGTCGCAGCCTGCTATCAACAGGGTGCGAAGTACGCGAACGGCGAGTTCATTCAAGTTCACCCCACCTCAATTCCCGGAGAAGACAAACTCCGCTTAATGAGCGAATCAGCTCGCGGCGAAGGCGGCCGCGTCTAGGTGCCGAAGGGCAAGGGCGACAATCGATCACCGTCGTCTATTCCTGAGAGCGAGCGGTGGTATTT
>Ga0137403_10009122_pt1 | contig 11047 bp, 9 predicted proteins | sample CZOMad2_1_16fung_FD_122057 | JGI IMG/M metagenome (GOLD analysis project Ga0137403, IMG submission 122057) | Vadose zone soil fungal communities from Angelo Coast Range Reserve, California, USA - CZOMad2_1_16fungal (Hybrid Assembly) | ecosystem: Environmental > Terrestrial > Soil > Vadose zone...
GCGTGTGGCGACTCCGGATCGAGCACGTAATTCTGCCAATACGCGCTCAACACGGGACGATGGCGATCGAGATACTCGTGGTACGCCGCGGAGGGATCTGGCGCGGCCAGAGTTGCGAGGAACTCCGGAACGAGATTTACGAGCATTGCGCTGGTTGCCGCCCAATTTGGGAGGGCACCCAGCGGATATCAATGTCGACTAGTACCGACGCCGACTTGACACTACGCCTTCGGTGGCGTACGCAGCCGGCGGCTGATTTCGGTGAGAAACTTGCGCTCGGCAGGTGTGAGACTGTCGACGCCGCTGGCGTTGATCTTGTCGAGCACGCGATCGATCTCGGCGTTGGCGCGGACGTCGGGGTCGCTGCGCGATTTGGTCCGCTGCGCGGAGGGAGGGATCGCCCCGCTGCGGCTGACACGCGGCGGCTGCGACACCAGCACACTCGATTCCGGCGGCTGCCGCCCACTCCGCTCGCCGCGCGTCGCTCGCCAGTCCTGCCCCTTGAGCACCAGCAGCGCGGTCCCCACACCGCCAAGGTGGGCGAGGTGCGCGATGCCGTCACTCACACCGAGCAACGCAATCACGAGATCGAGCGCGACCAGGAAAGTGACGAGCCACTTGGCCGAAATCGGATCGGGCAGCGGAAACACGAACACCGGATGATCGGGCCAGTACCAGGCGAACGCGACGGCGACGCCGAGCACCGCACCGGAGGCGCCGAGCACCTGGGGGGGGACCACCACGGCCTGCGTCAATGCGAACGACGCGGCCGCGCCACCGAGCCCGCACAACAGGTAGAAGAGAATAAACATCCGGCCGCCCATGCGTTCTTCCACGGATGAGCCGAACACGAACAGCATGAGCATGTTGATCGCGAGGTGCAGAATCCCCGCGTGCAGGAACATGTACGTGATGAACGTCCAGGGTTGCTTCCAGGCGTCCACGGGCGCAAACGCCAGTGCCTTCGTGAGAGTCCCGTCGACGAACAACGTGTTCTGGACGAGAAACACGAGCAGATTGGCGACGAGCAGTCGCCGCACCCATGGAGTCAAACCGTACATCCGCTGCGGGCCCATCTGTTCTCCTACGTGTCCGTTAGGGCGTCTGGTTTTTATCCCCCCTATCCGGCCCTGTTGTTCCGGGCCAGGCTTGCGATACGCTCACACAGCTCGGGAAAGGGGATGCCTGCCGCCTGCGCGGCCTGAGGGAACAGACTGGTGCGGGTCATTCCCGGCAGGGAATTCGCTTCCAGACAGAAGATGTCTCCCTCGGGACTCACCCGGAAGTCGATCCGTGAGTAACCGCTGAGCTTCAAGGCGCGGTGCGCCATCAGCGCATACTCCTGCAATTGACGGGCGAGCACGGTGTCGATCCGGGCGGGGAAAGTCTCCTCCGACATCCCGGGTGTGTACTTGGTCTCATAGTCGAACAACTCGTGCTTCGGAACGATCTGTCCAACCGGTAGCGGGACGTCGCCGAGCACGCCCACCGTCAATTCCTTCCCCGCGATGAATTGCTCCGCCATGACTTCATCGTCGTAGCGCGCCGCCAGCGTGACGGCATCGGCCAAGTCCTGGGCCTTCTTCACCAGCGTGAGGCCGACCGAGGAGCCCTGCTTGGAAGGTTTGACGATCACCGGCCAGCCGAGGCCGGTGCTCACGTCGTCGGAGCCTACAGGCGCCATAAACCACGCGGGGACGGGCACGCCGGCCGCCCGAAACAGGCGCTTGGACAAGTCTTTGTCCATCGCCAGCGCGCTTGCCAGCGGCCCGCTGCCCGTGTAGGGCACGCCGATCACGTCCAGCACGGCTTGCAGCGTGCCCCCTTCCAGGGGGCCACCGTGCACCGCGAGAAAGAGCACCTCGGCGTTCCGTACGGGCTCGAGCTCCGCGAGCCCCTCCGACAGCATGCGCCGCTCACGCTCGACGAGGGCGTCCACGCTCGGCGGCGTCAGGCCGACCGCGCCTCCCAGCAACTCGCGCTCGGCGGCCTCGTCCAGGACGCCACCGGCGAGATCGACCACCTGGACCTGGTGCTTGCGGGCGCCTCCCCGCAGCGCGGCCACGATCTGGGATGCGCTCGCGAACGCGACGGCGCGCTCCGACGTCGCGCCCCCCGTGAGCACCGTGATCCGCATCAGCGGATGCCCGCCAGCTGATGCAGCAGGTCGTAGCGCGTCACGATGCCAACGACCTTGCCGTTGCGACGGACCAATGCCGCCGGCGTCGTGCGCGAGAGCAGCGTGGTCAGGAGCGCGACCGGCGACTCACCGTCGACGACTGGGAACGGCGGGTCCATGACGTCCCGCACGGCGCTGTCGAGGATCTTTGGCTGTCCGATGGCGCGGGCCATCAGCGCTTGTTCGGAGATGGCGCCGACCCCGTCATCGCCGTCCAGTACCGGCAGCTGCGACACGTTGTACGTCGACATCAGATTGAGCGCCTGGCGGACCGAGGCCTCCGGGGCCACATGAATCAGCGGCGGCGCGTCGCTGTTCTTGGCGGCGATCAGCCGGCCTACGGTCGGCCGCTCATCGTCGATGAGCTGGTTCTCGCGCAGCCACTCTTCGTTGTAGACCTTGCTGAGATAGCGCTCGCCCGTGTCGGCCAGGACGGTCACGACCAGCGCCTTGGGATCGTCGAGCCGGCGCGCCACGTCCAGCGCCGCCACGAGGTTTACGCCGGTCGAGCCGCCCACGAATAGCCCTTCTTCCTTCGACAGGCGGCGGGCCATCTGCATGGCGTCCTTGTCGCTCACGACCACCCATTCGTCGATCACATCCCAGTGCAGCGACGTGGGAATCTTGTCGCCGCCGATGCCTTCGACCTTATAGGGCTCGCCATCGGTCTGCTTACGAGTCTTGGCGTAGTCGGTGTAGATCGATCCCGCGGGATCGCCCGCGACCACCCGGATCTTGGGATTCTTCTCTTTCAGGTATTTGCCCGCGCCGCTCACCGTGCCGCCCGTGCCGGGCGCGCAAACGAAATGCGTGACCTTGCCCTCGGTCTGCTCCCAGAGCTCCGGTCCCGTCGTGTGATAGTGCACCTCGGGATTCACGGGGTTGTAGTGCTGGTCCGCGAAGATGGCGTTCTCGTGCGCTGCGGCGATGGCGCGGCCTTTCATGATGTAGTTGTCGGGGTGATCGGGGGGCACCGCGGTTGGGGTGATGATGACCTCGGCGCCGAGGGCGCGCAGCAGCCGCGCCTTTTCCTGCGACATCTTGTCGGGCATGGTGAAGATGCACCGATAACCCTTCACCGCCGCGGCGATCGCCAGTCCAACCCCCGTATTGCCCGAGGTCGCTTCGACGATCAGGCCGCCGGGCTTGAGTTTACCCGCGCGCTCGGCCGCCTCGATCATCGCCAGACCGATGCGATCCTTGACCGATCCGCCGGGGTTGAAGAACTCCGCCTTGCCGAAGACCGGCGTGCGGATCCCACGCGTGATCTTGTTGATCCGAATCAGCGGGGTCCAGCCGATCGTCTCGAGGACGTTGGCGTACGGCTTAATGTGCTGTGGCACTCGTGTCCGTGCGCGCCTTGGTCGTGTCCGGTGGCGTCGAATCGGAACGCGCCGGGACAGGGACAGGCACCGGAACCGGGGCGGGGGCGGGAATCCTGGTTGTGTCCGCGCGCGTGGTGTCGCGTACGACCGGCGGGCGGGGTCTCGGTCGAGCGGGCGGCGGCGCGGCTGCCGGTGGAGGCGTCGGCGTGGCAGTCTGCGGCAGCGTCGCCGTCCCTGTGCGCGTCGTGCCTACCTGACGAAACTCGACCGGCTGGAGAAACGCGGTCGCCACCGCCACACCATGCCGCTTCGCCGGCGCAAACCGTAGCGCGGCCGAGCCGGCCAGCGCGGCGGAATCGAGCGCGGCGTAGCCGCTCGGCTCTGCGACGCGAGTGGATTTCGGGATCAGCTTGCCGGTCGAGTCTACGAATAGTCGCAGCGTCACGTCTCCCTCGACCTTCTGGTCGAACTGCCGTGGGGGATACGCGATCGGCATGTCGGGATTGAGCGCGACGGGCGCTTCTGACTCGGGCGGCGCGGCCTGGCTCGTCTGGCCGCCGGACTGGGATCCGCCGCGGCACGCAGTCAGCATACACGCGACGAGCAAGATCGATCGCACGTCAGGAGCCTCCATCTTTCCGGCGCTTCTGCCACGCCGCGAGTCGATTCAAGGCATCGAGCGGCGACAGCGCGTTGACGTCGAGCCCGTCGAGCTCGAGCAGCAGGGGATCGGAGCTCGGGGTTCGGCCCTTGCCGAATAAGCCGAGCTGTGTTGCATCGAGTGGTGCTGGAGCCGGTTGCTTTGCGACGTGATGCCCGGCTTCGAGCAGCTTGAGCACCTGCCAGGCGCGCGTGACGACGGGGGCGGGAAGCCCCGCGAGCCGGCCTACGTGAATTCCGTAGGAGCGGTCGGCGCCACCAGGCTCGAGCCGGTGCAGGAACACGATTTCCTCGCCCACCTCCCGCACCGCCACGTTGAAGTTGCGGGCGTGCTCCAGCTCCTCGGTGAGCTGCGTCAGCTCGTGATAGTGCGTCGCAAAGATCGTCTTGCACCCGATGCTGTTGTGCAGGCACTCGGTCACCGCCCACGCGATCGCCACGCCGTCGTACGTCGAGGTGCCACGTCCGATCTCATCGAGCAGCACCAGGCTGCGACTGGTCGCGGCGTGCAGAATGGCGCTCGTCTCGCTCATCTCGACCATGAACGTCGACTGCCCGCGCACCAGGTTGTCGGATGCGCCGACGCGCGTGAAGAGACGATCCACCACGCCGATCGTCGCACGGCGACAGGGCACGAACGACCCGATCTGCGCGAGCACCACGCAGAGCCCGACCTGGCGGAGCAGCGTGGACTTGCCGGCCATGTTGGGGCCGGTAAGCAGGACGATGCGACCAGATGCGTCGAGCGTCACGTCGTTGGGAATGAACGCTTCGCGCGCCATCATCCGCTCGACGACCGGATGGCGGCTTCCCTCGAGCTGCAACGCGAACTCGCTCGTCACTGCCGGCCGCACGTACCGCTCGCGCTCGGCGACGTCGGCCAGCGCGGACCAGACGTCGAGACGCGCCAGGTGGCCCGCGGTCGCCTGGACCCTCGCGATCACTTCCCCGACGCGGCGCCGCAGCTGGTCCAGCACCTCGGCCTCGCGCGCGGCGATGCGCTCCTCGGCGCCGAGGACTTTCGCTTCGTACTCCTTCAGTTCGGGCGTGACGTAGCGCTCCGCCCCGGTGAGCGTTTGGCGCCGCTCGTAATCGGATGGAATGCGGTCGCGATGCGTGTGCGTGACTTCGATGTAGTAGCCGAAGACTTTATTGAAGCCGACCTTGAGCGATGCAATGCCGGTCCGCTCCCGCTCGCGCGATTGCAGCGCCGCGATGTACTGCTTGCCGCCGTCGCGCGCGGCCTTCAAGTCGTCGAGATCGCGATCGTACCCCGGTCTGATCGCGTCGCCGTCGTCGAGCTGTGCCGGCGGGTGCTCGACGAACGCGCGCGACAACTCTTCGCCGATATCGGTGAGCAGATCGAGCTCGTGCGCGCTCGCCTCGAGCAGGGCGGACCGCTCTCGGCCGTCGAACCCGCCGACGGCGCCCGCCACGTCCGGCAGCCGCAGGATCGAATCGCGCAGGGCGCCCATCTCGCGCGGCGTGGCTCGCCCCAGTGCCGCGCGTCCCGCCAGGCGCTCGAGATCGCGCACGCCGTCGAGGGCCTCGCGCAGCCGCTCGCGGCCGCGGCTGTCACCGACCAGCACCGCGACCGCGTCGAGTCGTGCGTTGATGGCCGCCGGGTCGACGAGCGGCGCCAGCAGCCAGCGGCGCAGCAGCCGGCCGCCCATCGGCGTGAGGGTGCGGTCGATGACCCCGAGCAACGTGGCGGCTTCCGCGTCCCCCGCCCCGGCGGAGCGGAGCGGCTCGACGAGCTCGAGATTGCGCCGCGTCATCTCATCGAGCGGCAGGACGTCACCGCGCCGCACGATGGTGGGGCGCGCCAGATGGGGCAGTCCGCCGGGCTTCAACTCGCGCGCGTAGCGCAGCAACGCGCCGGCGGCGCCAATAGCCGGCCCGTCGTCCGCGCCGACGCCAAGCCCATCGAGCGAAGCGATACCGTAGGTGCGCGTCAGGTCTTCGCGCGCGAGCTCGGGATCGAATTCCCAGGCTTCGCGCATCGTGACCGTCGCCCCAGGCGAGGTAATCGCCGTTTCCGCGGGCAACACGAGCTCCCGCGCCTCGTAGCGGACGATGGCGGAGTCGATCTCCGAAGTGGGCACGACTTCGAGAATCAGCTCGCCGGTGGTGATGTCGAGGGTAGCGAGCCCAGCGGCCGTGCCGCGGGGATCCACCGCCACAACGTAGTTATTACGATTCCGAACCAGCCAGTCGTCCGTCAGCACGGTGCCCGGCGTCACCGTCTCGACCACCGCCCGTCGAACGACGCCTTTGGCCAGCTTGGGATCTTCGATCTGCTCACAGATCGCGACGCGGTGCCCCTTGGCAATGAGCCGCCGCAGGTACTCGGTGGCTGCTTTCACGGGGACACCGGCGAGGGGGATCTCTGCCGCGCCGCCGTTGTTGCGAGAGGTCAGGGTCAGCCCAAGCTCGCGCGAGGCGAGCTTTGCGTCGTCCTCGAACATCTCGTAGAAGTCGCCCATCCGGAAAAACAGAATGGTCTGAGGGTGGCGGGCCTTGATGTCACGATACTGCTGCATAAGTGGCGTCTCGGTCACTGCCGTCACGGCTCATCCACCACGAAGGGCTGCCCGCCGACTCTTTGCTTCAGACGCGCCTGCGCGCGTTGTGCTTCCTCGCGGGTGGCGTAACGGCCCACGCGGACCTTGAAGAAGCCGGCGGAGTCCCGCACGACGCGCGCGTCGAAGCCCATCACCTTGAGACGTGTGAGCATTTCGTCGACCTGCGCGGCGCTCTTTACGGCGAGAACCTGTACCCCGTACGCATGCGACGCGGGCGGCGTAGGAGTCTTCGCTCCGGTGTCGGACGCCGGTGTCGTGGTTGCCGTCGTGGTCGATGGGGCACTGCAGCGCGCCGCATAGAAGCTCACTTGATTCTTGAATTCGACATCCTGCGTCGTGTCTTGGCGCGTGTTTTGGATCAGCTCGCAGCCGCGTGTCTCGTTCTTGAGGTCGAAGTAGGCGCGCGCGCCCCAAAAGTTGGCGCGCGGGCGCAGGGGCGAATCGGGGTAATCACGATTCAATCGTTCAGCGGCCTGGGCGGTCTGTACCGGGTCGTGTTGGGCGAAGTAAAGCTGGGTCAGCAGCAGGAGCGCATCGTCGGCCCAGGGGCTCGCGCCGTATTCGACGACGATCCGGTTGAGATTGCTCGAAACTGTTTGCGCGTTGGGCGCGATCTTCGCCGCCGCCAAGAGTGCCTGCGGAAATACCGAGTCGCCCGGGGTCAGCGTAGCGAGCAGCCGGCGCACGATCGCGCGGCCGGAATCGACTTGGCCAGACTGAGCCAAACGGAGCGCCTCGATCAGGCGAGTGTCGGTCTGGGCGGAAAGAGGGAATGTTGGAATGATGGAAAGGAGCACGACAAACATTCCCACATTCCATCGTTCCATCATTCCGAGTTTCAAGCCGCCTCCCGTTTCGTCACCGCAAATCCCAGCACAAGCTGCGTCACGATCCCTCGATCATCCGACACGGTCGCAGTCTTCAATGCGTTGTCGGCCGCGAGCGCCGCGCGGAGAGCCCGGCCCAGCTCGCGGGCGGTCCAGAAGCCGCTCCAGGCGGTCCACCGCGCCGCTTCCTCTTTATAGCTGCGCATACCATACGGCCGGACGCTTTGCAGGTGGCGGTAGATCGTGTCCGGCACGCGTGCCGCCGGGACACCCCGGTCGCGCTCGGCTCGTGCGAGTGCGGTACCCACCAGGTGCGTGCCGAGCAGTGACAGGATCTTGACGCCGCTCATGCCTGCCTGCTCGAGCACCGGTTCCACGAGCTGCGCCGCGCGCGCCGCACGCCGCTGGAGCGCGGCCTCCACCAGGTCGAACACCGTTTCGTCGCGACGCACGCCCACCAGGTTGGACACGTCGTCGGCCGTAACCGGCCGGCCCCCCACCCCCCCCAGAGACGCCAGCTTTTCGAGCTCGCGGCTGAGCGTGCTCAGATCGCTGCCGACCGCCTTGAGGAGCAGCTCGGTCGCGTCCGGCGTCAGCGTGACCCCCAACGTCGTCGCGCGGTGTTGCAGCCAGCGAGGCACGCGCTCGGCTGCGAGCGCGTCCACCGCCACGGCGGCCGACGCACGGACAAGATCGGCGTCGGCCTCTTCACCCGCTGCGACGACGAGCACAAGCACAGTGGTCGGATTGGGTGATGCCAGGTAGCGCACGACCTCGTCGCGGAGTTTGGTCTTTCGTTTTCCCACCTGCTCCACACCCCGAATCACCACGGCACGCCGTTCGGCCATCATGGGAGGCGTATTCACCAGTGCGTGAAACGATTCCGGCGTCAGGTCTGGGGCGAAACGGACGTCCAGATTGAAATCCCGGCTCGATCCCACGGCCGAATCCACGAGCGCGCGGATGGCCTCGTCCTTGAGGACATCTTCGTCACCGTGCAACAAGTAGACAGGTTCGGGGACGGGAGCGCCCTTCTTGAGACTGCGAAGGAGCGCATCGAGGGTGAGCGCCGCCATCCAGCGAAGTTAGCCGAACAGCTGCTTTAGCGCGACGCCGATGCAGGCTGGAAGAGCGTGGTGCCGTACGGATATGGATTTCCGCTCACGACACGAGCACGGGGGTCCTGAAAAGAGACGAACGGCAGGCCGGCACTGACCACTGCTTTCGGGAACGCCACCGGAGGCAGCAGAGGCGCCCGGGCGATCCGCGGCCGCTGGGCGAGCTCGAAGAAAAACAGCGCAAGTGCGGCGAGCACCAGCATCGTCGCCGACACACCGGCCCGTGCCGGCGGCCGCGGAACCCGGCGGCGCTCAACCGCGATTCGCGCGTCGAGACGCTGGCGGAAATTCGGTGACGGGGCGATGGGCGATGCGGAGTGCAAGGCTAGTACGGCTTGCCGGACGGTCGCGTCATAGCGTCGACACGCCGTGCAGTTGGCCAGATGTCGCGCAAAGCGACGCAGCTCGCGGGAGGACGAGATGAGCCCGTCCCGGAATTCGGTTTGACGCTCGAGAAACTCGCTGCAAACCATGGTGGAAATGTACCACCCCGGCCACGGGGTGTTCCGCGGCCGGGGTGAAAACAGCGTCAGTTGTAGCTAAACGAGGATGGGGCCGATGAGCTGGGCGAAGCTATTTCGTGCCCGATTCAGACGGCTCTTCACGGTCCCCAGATTGCAGCCGGTGATTTCGGCGATTTCCTGGTAGCTCTTTCCCTCGAGCTCCCGGAGCACGAACACCTCCCGATGGTGTTCCGGCAGGCGATGGACGCACTGATCCACCGCGTCTTTCAGGAACCGCTTGCGGTAGAGGTCGTCCGGGCGCGCCGTCGTGTCCTCGAACTGCAGGGGCCGGTGATCGGCTTCCCAGTTCTTCTTGATCGTCTGGAACAACACCAGGGGGTTGCGGCTGCGGTTGCGCAGCTCGTTTTTCGCGAGGTTCGACGCGATTGTGTAGATCCACGTCGAGAATTTCTTCGTCTGATCGAACCGGTGCAGATGGCGGAAGACCCGGATGAACACTTCCTGCACGAGGTCCTCTGCGCGCTCACGGTCACCGATCGTGCGGTTGACGAAATTGAGAAGCCGAGTCTGGTAGCGGTCGACCAAGGTCCCGAACGCCTGCGGCTCACCAGCCAGGTGGCGCATCACGACCTGTCCATCGTCCAGCTCATGCAGCGCCTCACGCTGCAGCGCGCGCTGCGGATCGACCGCCGGTGTGGGATGCTTCAGCGTAGTGCGCATGGCTACCCTTGCGTTTCGAACGGGAACACGGAAAACCCTGTCCTGATTCGCTTTATGAGGACTTGGCACAAACCGTGCCTCCCATGCTAGGGGAGTAACTCATTATCACATAGTGAGTTACGACTCGCATTGTGTTGCGAAATGAAAATATTGTCCCAGCCTGGGGACGACGCAATTACACATCTGATCTAGATCCGAAGGCGGAGGGGACTAATGCTTCAGAACGAAACCAGCCATAAAAAGCAGCGCCAATGCGGTTTTTGCGTCTGAAATCACGCCGCTGCGGATGAGCTCCAGTGCCTCCGATAACGGCTTTGGCAGCACTTCGATGAATTCGTCCGGCTCCCGGGCATGTTTGTCCGCGGTAAGATCCGCGGCCCAGAACAGGTGGATCCGTTCGTCTGTGAACCCGGGCGTTGTCCATATAGTAGTAAGACGCTCGAGCCGCCCCGCTTTCACACCGACCTCTTCCAGCAACTCCCGTTGCGCACATACCCGCGGATCCTCTCCTGGGTTCAACCGCCCCGCCGGGATCTCGATCAGCGTCCCGTCCGTGGCGTATCGGTACTGCTGAATGAGCAGGATCGTGGGGTCGTCACCATGGGGATCCGAAGCAAACGGAATCACCGCGGCGGCTCCCGGGTGCCGGATCATTTCGAGCTCTCCCGGGGAGCCGTCGGGAAAGCGTACCGTATCCACGTCCAGGTTTATGACCCGCCCAGTATGAATGCGTTTACTGTCGAGCTTCATCGTACTCCCTGGTTCCGTTTAGCGTTGGAACAGCCACGTGAAGGGCACCTTGAACCCTTCGGCGAACAGATAGCCGGCGTTGCGCCGCACGTTGGCATGAATGGGTGAGCCGGTCGCGGGCGACGTGTAGGGCGTCAGGCCCAGCCGTCTCGCAATGATCTGCAACCGCAGCATGTGAAAGCCGTCGCTGACCAGCAGGACGCGGCGGCTGTCTCGGCCATCGAACCAGCGCTTGACCTGCTCGATCGACGTGAAGGTGTCGTCACCACCGACGAGCGGAAGCACGACGTTGTCAGGGATGCCGAGTCGTACGAGATAGTCGCGCCCGACGTTGGCTTCGTTCAGCGAGTCGCGGACGCCGACGCCTCCCGTAACCAGCACCGTCGGCGCCAAGCCACGTTGGTAGAGTGCCGCGGCGT
>Ga0137403_10009123_pt1 | contig 11046 bp, 13 predicted proteins | sample CZOMad2_1_16fung_FD_122057 | JGI IMG/M metagenome (GOLD analysis project Ga0137403, IMG submission 122057) | Vadose zone soil fungal communities from Angelo Coast Range Reserve, California, USA - CZOMad2_1_16fungal (Hybrid Assembly) | ecosystem: Environmental > Terrestrial > Soil > Vadose zone...
CTTCAGGTGGAGACGGCGCATCAGTAGCTTCCGCTCGCCGCCGCCGGCTGCGCCGCGCCCGTGCCCTCGAGCGAGTCTTCCTTGAGCGTGAGCACCAGACGAGATTCGTCGACGGAGACCTCGCGGTAACCGAGGCCGCGCCGCGGATGCGCGGGATCCCACGGCACCGGGGCGCGCTTCGGTTGCGAGAGCGGCGCAGGCAGCGGGAAGATCAACGACTGGGCCGCGTGGTGCGCGATGGCGCCGGTGCGGAAGTGGTGCTCCTGATGGATGTGCCCGTAGAACACGGTCACGTTCTTCCAGTGCTGCAACAGATCGATGGCCTTGCTGCCGTCCTTGGTGGCCCAGTCCCACTGCGGAGCCAGGTCGAAGAGCGGCCGGTGCGTAAACACCACGATGGGCGCGTCGGCCGGCAGCGGCTTCAGGTCCGCGAGGAGCCAGTCGAGCTGCGCGTCGCCGATGGCTGCCTGCGCATCGGAGACGTTATCGAGCACGGCGAAGTGAATTCCCTTGTGGTCGAACGAGTAATGCGTCGCGCCGAAGTGCTCCTGGAACGCCTTGCCCTGGTCGAGCGAGGCGTCGTGCTCGCCGGGCATGTAGCGCCGCACGGGCACTTTGAGATCTGCCACGATGGCCTTGAACTCGCGCATGCGCTTGTGCCGCTCGCCCTCGTCGTCGGTGGTGTGGGTCAGGTCCCCGGTGAAGACGACGAAGTCGGGCTCCTGCGGGAGCGCGTTGACCGCCCGCACCGCCTGCCGGAGCGTGTTGGCCGCCTCCGGGTTGGGCGGACCCTTGAAGCCCCAGTGAGTGTCGGAGAGCTGGACGAAGAAGAAATCGTCCTCCCGTCCACCCGACTTGCGCAGGATCTTCGTGCATGCTCCGGCCAACCCCGAGGCGAAGACCACGCCTCCGAATCCCAGAAGCTTGATGAGCTCGCGACGCCCTTTGGGTCCGTTCATCGGAAACCCTCCGGCGTCGTGACTTGTCGGGTCTGGCGTCTATTCCCGCAGTGAGCGCTGGCGCCGCGCGAGCTCGACGAACTTCTGCAGCTCGGCCTCGTTCAGGTCCGACACAGCCCAGTAGTGCATGCCGTCCTTCGCCCACCAGTACGCGTTGTAGCCGCGTCGCGAGAGGCGCTGCAGCGGCTCGTCGCCGCCGCGCTTGCTCGGCCACACGAAGAGGTTCACCACGTGCTGAGCGCGCTTGTACACGAGCGATGCCGCGGGCGTGTTCTCGACGTAGTCGAGCCGACCCCCGACCAGCGGGAAGCCTTCGGGCGCCCAGTCCGTCACCGATACGGAGTAATCGAGCTTGCCCTGGAACCAGGGCTTGACCGTGTGCTGGTCCGACGAAGCCACGTCGGTGAGGTGATTGGCGAGCAGCGAGCGCACGTGCGCCGCGACCACGGCGTCCGCGACCGAGGCTTCGGAGGGCTGCGGCCACAAGCGCGGCCCTGCGACGATGAGCAGCGCGGCGGCTGCTGCAGCCGGCGCGAGCGCCGCCCACCTCCAGGCACGCCGCACGGGCCGCGCCGCTCGCGCAGGCAAGATGGCAGGTGCGGGCGCGGCCGGTTCGACCGCGCGCACCACGTCTCGCAGGCGGGCCTCCAACTCCTGTGGCATCGGGTACCGGGTCAAGCTCGTCCGCGCGGAGGCCTGCAGCTCGCGCAGGCCCTTCTCCTCGGCGCTGCAGCCCGGGCAGCGCGCGAGGTGCTCCTCCAATTCGAGCGCGCCGCGCAGGTCGAGCTCGTTGTCCAGGTAGGCATCCAGCAGCCGCTGCGTCTCGTGGCAGATCATGACGTGCTCCCGGCCTGCTCGCGCCGCGTGACCGCCGCCTGCAATTGACGCCGCGCGCGCGACAGCCGCGACATCACCGTTCCGATGGGAATACGGGCCAGCTCGGCGATCTCCTTGTACGAAAGTCCTTCCATCTCCCGGAGGACGAAGACCTCCCGGAACTCGACGGGCAGCGCTTCGACGGCTTCGTTGAGAAACCGCGCCTGGGCGGAACGCAGCAGCAGTACCTCGGGCGTGTCGGAGGTGCGCCCGTTCGAGATGGTCTCGGTGTGCAACTCCTCGTCGAACTCGGTGCCCAGCTCGCGCGCGCGGTTCTGCTGCAGGAACGTATAGGCGCTGTTGCGGACCACGGTGAGGAGCCAGGCCCGCGGGTTGGTGCCGGCGAAGCCGTCGAAAAACCGGAATGCGCGCACGACGGCCTCCTGCATGACGTCCTCGGCATCGTGATCGTTGCGCAAGAGCCAGCGCGCCAGGTTGTAGCCGGCCGGGAGGTGAGGCAGCACGAGCTGCTCGAACGATACGACGCGGTCCGGCAACGCTCCTCCGAATGCCCAGGTCCAATCATGCGACCGGGCCCCCGGCCACTTTATTCCCGTCCCGCAAGGGCGCTCGGCGCTTTCGGTTTTTGGGCCGCCCGTAGAGCGCTCGTGGTACGGCGGGGGCGATGTCGAGAAGCGTCGTTCCGCTCCGACTACCAGGTGAACGCGCGCCCCATGGAGGGGCGCCCAGACGAAAGGAATCGACCATGAAATACCTGCTGATGATGAACACCCCCGGAGGCCCCTACCAGATCGCCCGCTGGCCGCAGCAGGACATCAAGGCGCACATTGCGTTCATGGTCAGCTTCGCCAAGAAGCTCAGGGAGTCGGGCGAGCTGGTGTCCGCCGAGGGCCTGGCCGCTCCCGATCAGGCCAAGCGCGTGCGCGCCGGAAAGGATGGCAAGCCGATCACGGACGGCGTGTTCCCCGAGTCGAAGGAGTTTCTCGCCGGGTACTGGATCGTGGACGTCGAGAGCCCCGAGCGCGCCTGCCAGATCGCCGCGCAGGCCTCCGCCGCTCCCGGCCCCGGCGGGGCGCCACTCAACATGGCGATCGAGGTGCGGGAAGTGATGAGCGGGGCGCCGAAAGACTGGCTCTGATGACGCCGTCACCGCACTCCAGCGCCCAGGATCTGTTGCGCGACCTCGCGCCGCAAGTGCTGGGCGCCGTCATCCGGCGGTTCCGCGACTTCGCCGCTTCTGAGGATGCGGTTCAGGAAGCCCTGATCGCGGCCGCCACGCAGTGGCCGCCTGATGGCCTGCCCGAAAACCCGCGCGCCTGGCTGATCCAGGTCGCGTCGCGACGAGTCGCCGATCACGTCCGCGCCGAGACCGCCCGCCGGAACCGCGAGGCGATCGTGGTCAGCCTGGTGCCCCCGGAGGAACAGCTTGCCCTGGCGGCGGATGAGGAGGACGCGAGGGAGCGGGACGATACCCTCGACCTGCTCTTCATGTGTTGCCACCCGGTGCTCTCGTCATCGTCCGCGATCGCGCTCACGCTGCGCGCCGTCGGCGGCTTGACGACCTTCGAGATTGCCAAGGCGTTCCTGGTGCCGGAAGCGACGATGGCGCAGCGGATCAGCCGAGCGAAGCAGAGCATCAAGCTCTCAGGGGTGCCCTTCAAGATGCCTGGGGCCGAGGAGCTCGCCACGCGCCTCGGCGCGGTGATGCATGTGCTGTATCTGATCTTCAGCGAGGGTTACACGGCAACCTCCGGCCCGGAGCTCCACCGCAGCGACCTCTCGGGGGAGGCATTCCGTCTCACGCGCATGCTTCATCGTCTCGTTCCGGACGATGCCGAGGTCGCGGGGCTCCTCTCGCTCATGCTCTTGACCGATGCGCGTCGCGCCGCGCGAACCGGGGCGTCGGGCGAGCTCATCCCGCTCGACCAGCAGGACCGGACCCTGTGGGAACGGAGCGCCATCGCTGAGGGGGTGGCACTCCTCACCGCGACATTGTCGCGGGGGTCGATCGGCCCGTATCAGGTGCAAGCGGCGATCGCGGCGGTGCACGACGAGGCCGCAAGCGCCGAGGACACGGACTGGGCGCAGATCCTGGGGCTCTACGGCCTCTTGCAGCGCATGTCCGACAATCCGATGGTGACACTCAACCACGCGATCGCGCTGGCGATGGTTCACGGCCCGGCTGCGGGCCTCGAGCGCCTCGACGCGCTCGTCGCGGACCCGCGCCTGCAGGGTCATCATCGCCTCGACGCGGTCCGTGCGCATCTCCTGGATCGGGCGGGCGACCACCAGGGCGCGATCGCGCACTACCGGCGCGCAGCGGAGCGGACGACGAGCACGTCGGAGCGGGACTACCTCCTGATGCACGCGGCTCGGCTGAGCGAGACCTTCTGCAAGATCGGGTACGAAACTAGCGGATTGCCCTGGATGAATGGATAACCAAAGCGTGCCTAGCGAACGCGTTCTCGCTGTCTGGAGCTTGATGGCGGTCGTGGTCCCTCTTGCGGCCGGCCGGCTCGGCCGCGGCAAGAGCAGCGTGGACCGCTACTTTTTCGGAAGCTGCGCACTCCTGACGTTCTTGTTCATCGGCTTCGTGCCGCGGACGACCCTCGATCCAGCCCTGGCGGCAGTTGCGACGTTCGGGTTCAGCGGATTGGTGGCACTCGTCTATCTGGCACTCTCCCCTTTCGCGCGGCACGCAACAGCCGGCCTGCTGGTCCTGCTCGGGGTCGTCGACATCGCGGGGCTTGCGGTCGTTCACTTCAGTGCGCGCAGAGGCCTTGCCTATTTGCCCTTCTCGCTGCTCACCCTGGCAGCGACGGCCGTGGCAGGGTTGGCGGCCCTCTGGTTCATCGAGCGCATCGGGTCAAAGGGCGCCGCCGGAATGCACTGAGGCGGGGCGCGCGAGGCGTTCGGCCTGGCGCTCGTCGAGCGGCACGAAGCGGTCCTGCCCGGGATCGTAAGCGAGCACCTCGGCGTTGCCGATGTCGAACCAGAAGGCGTGCAGGCGCAGCCCACCCTCCTTCTCGGCGCGCTCGACCACCGGGTAGCTGCGCAGGTGCTCGAGTTGGAGCAGCACGTTCGCCTGCGAGAGCCGGTCCACGGCTTCCACCGCGGTGCGATCCGGAACGCGCTCGAGCGCGCGCTCCGCGTGCCGCAGCCAGGAGCGCAGGTGAGGGGCGGCGACGCTCTCGCGGCCGTGGAGAAGGCCGCTCATCGCGCCGCAGCTGGAGTGGCCGCAGACGATGATGTCGCGCACCTCCAACTGGCCCACCGCGAACTCGATGGCGGCGGCCTCGGACTCGTCGGCGACCGAAAGCCCGTCGGGAGCGGCGGGGGAGACGATGTTGCCCGGGTTGCGCACGACGAACAGATCTCCCGGCTCCGTCGAGGCAAACACGTTGATCGCAACGCGGCTATCCGAGCAGGCAATGAAGAGCGCGTCGGGCTTCTGGCCCAGCGCGAGCCGCGCGAAGGTTTCGCGCGCAATGGGACGCACCCGGTTACGGAAGTCGACGATGCCCTGGACCAGTTTGCGCATTCCCTGGCTCCCTCAGACGACGGGCAACATACCAGCCCCCGCGGAGTGTCTGACGCCCAAGCGTAGTCGCTGAGCCACTTTGGTGGCCGCGCTCAGGCCTGCACCTTCGATGCGAGCAGATCGACCTGCTCGATCTTGGGCGGCTCCGACAGGAGCTCGCCCGCGCGCTTCATCAGCGCGGCGGCGATGGGGCCGTTGAGGTGCGCCTTCCTGCCCTTTTCGTCGGGAAACGCGTCGAAAATGCCGAACTCCGCGGGTCCGAAGCGCAGCGCGAACCACACGGGCGTCTGCGGCTCGGCCTGGGCAGCGGGAAGCGCTCCGGCGAGGAACTTCTCCAGCTCGCCTTCCTTGCCTGGCTTGGCGCGAAGACGGACGAACAGCGCGACCTTGGTCATGGGTTCTCCTCGAATGATCAGCGGTCAAGCCTAACCTGCGGGCGCGGCATTCGCGATGGGAACCTGGCCGCGCCTACTCCCGTCCGCGTTCGCCGCGCTCTACCCTGCGGTCGTCCTCTCTCTCGTCATCGTCGTCCGATCCCTCCCGGTGATCGTGAGGCACCGTGACCGTGACGGCGCTGGTCGAGCGGTTTCCCGCTCCGTCCGTGCACGCGACGCCCACCGTATAGACGCGGTCCTTTCGGTGACCCGACCGCTCGGCCCGGAGCCTGACGGTGAGCCCGGAGATCCGGAAATCGTCCGCGTCGATCCGCTGGTTGCTCGTGACCGACGTGATCGCGCAGGACACTCTCGCGTCGCAGTTGTCGTGCGCGGCCACGCCGATTGCCACCCAGACCATGCGGTGGTTCGCCGGCCTGAGGACTCCGGGCGTCGCCGTGACGCTCGAGATGGCCGGCGCCGTCGTGTCGACGACGGAGATCGACCCGCTGCAGGTGTTGGACAGGTTGCCCCAAGGGTCTGTCGCGGTCAGCGTGGCCCCAGTCAATCCCAAGCCGTAAGGCCCCGCCGGAGACTGCGCGAGCGTGACCGGGTCGCCGTCGGCGTCGAAGGAGCCGCCGTTGATCGACCCGCTTGCATGGCAGGTGGCGTCCGCCGACATCGTGACGTTCCGGCACAGCGCGGTGGGCGAGGTCTGGCAGGTGAAGGACACGGGAGCCGGCGTCGCCGATGGCGCGGGGACACCCTTGCTCACGCCGAGGTTGATCATCCTCGTCAACTCGCTGTTGGCATCCTCGCAGAGCACCAGGCGGTGCTTCACCAGGCTGTCGATCGCCGCCTTCGCCTGGTCGTAATAGGCGTCGAAAGTCGGATATCGGAACGCGACTGACGGACGCGGGTCGCCGGTGGCTGAGCGCGCGGCCTCCGTCGCGGGGAATGCGATCCACTGCCCCGAGCTCTCGCAGCCGTCATTCGCTTGCGGCCCCGAGCGGAGCGCCCAGCCGGTGTAGGTCGCGACGGGTACGGCCACATCGGGGAGCCGCACTCCGGCGATGTCGTTGCCGTCGCTGTCGGTCTTCGGCACGTAGCTGGGATAGATGCGCCCATTGGCCGAATTGTCCTCGTACGGCGGCGTGATCGCGGGTGGGTTGATGGTCGCGACGCCCGTCTCGTAGAAGCCCGGGCCGTAATCGAAGAGATACCGCGTCGTCTTCAGCCCCGTGTACGTCACCTTGAATCCCGGCCGGAACGGATCGGGGATGTCAGGAAAACCCATTCCCGACTGCGGCATGGGTGGGACCAGCGTCCCCTCCGAGAGCCTGGGCACGCGGGTTGGCGGAGGCGGGATCCCGTTGCTCCACTGGTCGAGCGCGATGAAGAGGGCGCGCTGGATCGGCGCCGCGTCCAGGGGATTCTGGAATTGCTGGCAGTTTCCCCTCGAGGCGCCGTTGCCGGTCCCGTGCTGGTGGCTGGAGATGAAGTAGTCGCGCGAGAAGGGCGAATCGGGGAGATCGACCGTACCTCGCGGATCGGTATGCAGCAGCGAAGCCGCCTTTACCCAGTACTCGTTCGCCGAATAGATCTCCGCGCCGAGCGGGCAGGTGCCCGTCGCGGTGCAGCGCGCGTATCGGCTGTCCGTCTTCCCGGTGAACGGGTCCGTGGTGGTCACGTTGGCGAACGGGAACACGCCCTCGACGAAGAGATGGTCCTGCCGGTTGCGCTCGGTGCGGCCGGGTTGAGAGAACCGGTAGTTCAAGTTGATGCCGTCGCCGGCCGCGATCCAGTTCATCATCCCGTCGAAGACCTTGCGGCCGTTCTCGGCCTGGTTGAAGCCGAGGTGGCGGAAGTCGTTGAGAAAGCGGCCCGGCTGCGAGGAGATCTCGGTGTAGATGCGGGTGATGTCGCCGGCCATCGGATTGGGCGTGCGGGTGCCGTCCTCGTGGACGTCGTCCTGCATCTCGTACCGGAGCCAGGCGTTCCAGTCGCGCACCGCGGCGAAGCCGACTCCGTTCACCGTCGGGTCCTTGGCCGTGTAGGAGAACTCGTAGATGTCGTTGGGGGTCCACCCGGCGGGCACCAGGTTGATGGTCGTCCCCGTCGCGTTGTAGGTCCAACCGGAAGCCGGGACTGGCACCGGCGTGTCGTTCAGGCGGACGCGATGCGTGAGCGTCGCTTTGGTCTGGTCGAGGTTCGCGGCCGCATAGGTCAGGTTGAACGCAGCAGTCCCCGAGGTCACGATGTACTCGAAGGCCGGCCCGTTGATGGTTCCGCCGCCCGAGTCATGCGCTACGGGTAGCGTGATGGTCGTGTTGAACCCCGCGTTGCTGGTGCCCGCCGAGACATCCCAGCCGCTCCACACCATGGTGTAGCCTCGCGGCAAGAGGAACGCGTTTCCCAGGACGGCGGTGTCGGTGACCGAACCGGGATCGTTGCCACCGGCGTTGAACCGCCCCAGCGAGGCCCAGGTCTTCCGCCCGCGGTTGGGCGGCTCGTACATCACCTTGTGGGCACCATTGCTCAGGTCGATGGGCTTGAGGATGTAGAAGTCAAACGAGTACTCGACGTGGCCGTTGGAGTTCCGCGGCGCGAGCCCGATGTCGACAATCACCGCGTTGAGCGGATCGTTCGGGTCCAGCTCGCCGAACGCCTTGCCGACGATCTTCTCGTATTGCCCGACGCCCGGCCACGAAAAGCCTCCGAACGTCGGCGTTTCCCTTGCGGCGATCTGTACCCGGGTGATCCGCGCCTCTGCGGGCGCCACGACCGCCAAGACGATTCCAAGGACGAGCAAAGGCGCGCAACCGAAGATCGGTCCCGTTCGCGTCATCGCGATCCCCCTGATGGCCTAGATGGGCGGTGGGTACGCGCGGCGAAGTCACCGGTCAAGTGGCGGCGCGTCACCCGCGCGAAACATTCTGCAATGACTGCGGTGACGCGCCGCGTTCGCTCCCGGAGCGAGTTGAAGCTCGTTTCATTTCTCCTCTGGCGCGCGCACCTCGGTGCTCCGCACCACCTCGACGCCTGCGCTGCGCATCTCCTCCAGGGCCCGCGCGACGTCGCCCGGCTGCAACTCGACGCCACGGCTGCCGTCCTCGATCAGGACCGTACGAAAGCCGAGCCGACGCGCATCCAGTGCGGTGAACTTCACGCAGAAGTCGGTGGCGAGGCCGAGCACGTAGATCGCCGTCGCCCCGCGTCCCTTCAGGTAGTCGCCCAGGCCGGTCGATTTGCGGTGCCCGTTGTCGAAGAACCCGCTGTAACTGTCGATGCGGGGATCGGTCCCCTTGCGAAAGATCGTCTCGACGCGGTTCATCTCCAGGCCTGGAGCGAACGCGGCGCCGGCCGACCCTTGCACGCAGTGGTCGGGCCAGAGGACCTGCGGAAGGCCGGCCAGCTCGGCGAGCTCTCCTGGCTTCTGCCCGGGGTGGGTGGAGGCGAAGCTCCCGTGACCGGCGGGATGCCAATCTTGGGTCGCAACCACGAGCTTGAACCCGGGCTGCAGCCGATTGGCCACCGGCACCACCTCGTTCCCGCGCGGGACGGCGAGCGCACCGCCGGGCAGGAAGTCCTTCTGGATGTCGACCAGGATTAGCGTCCGCATGACTCGCGCGCCTCTTCATGCAGCAGTATGCCACTCGATGCGTCCGGGCATCACCTCGAGAGGATCGCCCCGGCGAGCATCCGCTGCCCCCGTTCGATCGATGTCTCGAGCAATGCAAGGAGCTCCCGCTCGACCTTCACGAAGCAGGGTCACCTGGCACGGAGCTCATTTTCCCGGCGAGGCCCAGGGCGAGTTCGCGAGGTGCAACAGCAGGACCACCGCGCACACTGCGAACGGACGTCCGCCGAAGCTCCGGTCCCGGCGCGCGCGAACGAGGTAGATCGCGCCGAAGACCGCGATGAAGGCGAGCTCGAACCACCACCACCCGTGAGGCCACAGACGCCAGAGGCCGAGGCCGACGTGCGCCGTGGCGTGGGGCCACAGGGCCAGGTCCGGGGGATGCATGAAGACGTCGAGGACGAAATGGGAGAACACCGCGAGACCGGCCCAGAGGACGACCGGGCGGCCGCGGCGCACGAAAGCGAGCCCGAACAGGACCGACCAGAAGATCGAGGCGGCCAGGGAGTGCGACCAGTCGATGAAGTCGAGCGAGAACCCCGGCGACTGACCGGGCGTGATCGTCACTCGCTCGATGCCGAGGAGCACGAAGATTCCGAACAGCACGTCGAGGAAGCCGACCCCGAGAAGCAGCACCCAGGTCGGGACGCGGGGTTCCGCCGCCTTCATGGCGAGGCCGGCCGCAAAATGGCCCGCGTACATCAGGGCGTCCTGCGGGGCCGATCGAGCCACGCCAGGATGGGAACGGGAATGAGGAAGCTGAGCAGACAGATCACTGCGAATCCAGTGCTGCTCATCGAACACCTCAGGTAAAGAGCGTGAACAAGCCCGCCGCCACGATCGCGACCGCCCAGATCAGGTCCAGGTTGATCCAGGCGCGCCGCAGGATCGCGAGGCCCAGCTTCTCGTACACCACGAGCGCGATGGCGCCCATCACCACCAGCATGGCAAGCGTGTGCACGAGCACGGCCCCGGCGTCGCGTCCGAGCGAGGCGGCTGCGAGACCCATGCCGTGAGCTGCGTGGCCGTGGTGCCCGGTGGACGCTTCCTCCGCTGCCGCCGGAAAGGAGAGCAGGACCGGAAACAGCATCAGGCCAGCGCCGTGGGCCGTGGCCATCAGGAACGACCAGACCGCCAGCTCGCCGGATCCCACGCGCATGCCCACCCAGCGGGGATGGGCACGCGGCCGCAGGAACTTGAAGAGCCCGAAGAGGATCAGCACCACCGCCCCCGCGGTGCGGAGCGCACGCGGCGGGACCAGGGTCTGGGCGCCTCCCACGAGCAGCACCACCAGGGCGATCGACGCGGCGTGGCCCAGCGCGATGGGAAGCAGCGACTCCAGCACCGCCTTTCGACGGTTTTCCTGTAACCCCCGCGCCACCGCGAACAGCCACCCCATCCCCGGATTCAGGCCGTGGTACGCCCCGAGCAGCGAGAGCGCCAACCACGGCCAGCCCGGGTTCATGGATAGCAGTAGGAGTCCGAGGAGGCGTCGCCACCTTCCAGCCGGACCTGGTGCGGGCGCTCTCCCTCGAACCCGACGAAGAAGTTCGGGTCGACGGCGATTCCACCCTCCGGATTGGCGTCGATCTTGACCATCCAGCCCTGGATGCCGTCAGGGTAGAACTGGGGATCCCAGCTGGCGTAGAGCGAGTTCGTCAGATAGACGCGGCGGCCGTCGCGGCTCACTTCCAC
>Ga0137403_10009124_pt1 | contig 11046 bp, 8 predicted proteins | sample CZOMad2_1_16fung_FD_122057 | JGI IMG/M metagenome (GOLD analysis project Ga0137403, IMG submission 122057) | Vadose zone soil fungal communities from Angelo Coast Range Reserve, California, USA - CZOMad2_1_16fungal (Hybrid Assembly) | ecosystem: Environmental > Terrestrial > Soil > Vadose zone...
CAGGCGATTCAGCATGAGTGAGGTGTACCAATCGAGGAGCCCCGCATCTGTGATGCCTTTGATGAATTTGCGGAACGCGTCCTTGTGCGTTTTGAACTGGTCGTAGAAACGCTTGGTGACCTTATCGCGGTCGAGGGAATCTCGTAGACGTAGAACGACCCCCGTAATGTCTAACGCGTCTTCTTCGTCGAGCGTGAAAGCTATTGAGGAGAGCTTCTGAAGGAGAAGTTCATTCGCTTTGTCCTTCTCCCAAATGAGCTCGCGATAGCTTATCGGTTTACCTGGCCAGCGCGAAGTCCAGAGCCAGACTTGGCGGCCCTTGCGCGCGTCAGTAAAGATAAGCAAGTGCTCGGTCGCGAGGGGAGTAACAGCTTTTTCCAGTTTCTTTCGATCGTCTGATGAGATGATATCGCCACTCGCATCCGCGGGTACAAGCAAAACTTTGACGCCGCGTTTTTCGGCCACTGTCTCCAGTTCGACGAACGACCCTTGATGAGGAACACGCAGCTTGCCGCTCTGCACCGGCCAATCCCATCCCACCGTGGAGTCGGTGAACAGAGCAGAGAAATTGAAGTCTTCCAGATAGCGACGGATTTCGCTGCGTTGTAGCGGCGTCATCATTGATTTCGGGCGTACTGCTCTCGCAGCCACGCGATGGCATCCGTCGTAGCTTCGCGCCCACGGTATACAAGTGGGTCTGCAAGCTTTGCCAGCGAGCGATTCGTTTGACTGAGAGGTCTGCCAATTTTCTCTTCCTCGCGTTTCCGAGCCGAAAACGTGCAGAGATCGCACAGTTGAAGCAACAAGCTCTTGCGAGATTCGATAAAGAAGCCCTTCTCGACAATTTGACTGAGACGCAGCCGAGTTCTGCTAAGCCGCAGGATGCGGATCGCCTCCTCGATGTCAGTCACCACTTCGCGGTTTTCATCTGAGATGAATATCCCAAGCGATCGAGGCTTGCGGGAAGATAGGTATTCGTTGATAACGTAAGCGAGAAAAACGAAAGCAGCGATTTGGGGGTTGATCTTCACCTCTGCGTTGAACGAATCTTTTAACCATCGAGCGTATCGTTTCTTAACTATGGCCTTGTAAAAGACCGTTAGCTTTCGCGCCTTCGCTACGTGCATCCAATCTTCAAAGAGCTTAAGGCGGAGATCAGCGGGCTTAGTGAAGAAAGGATGTTTCTTCGCGGGATTCACGATGTCCTTTGCGTTAACCTCGATGTTCTTCTGGACGAGATCAGGTAACAACGCATCACGTGAAGTGACTAGATCGGCTTCAATGTCCTGCCATTCACCGGCGGGAACGCATAACGCACAAAGTACAAAAACTGGTGCTTCACTGTCGGCGAGGTTGTTACCCGAATTCCCGGATTCATCGAAATAAATCAAATGCACGAGAATAACTTTTGATTACTGCGACAGCCCCATCGAACAGACGATGTGAAGCTGCTTGATTTTATCATCGTGGTGATTGGCTACCACAAGGCGATCCTCACGATGCAGCGTTGTGACAAGCTGGGCGAGGTCGTCGTCCGAAATGCTCGATCGCAACTGCCGGTTCAGTTTATCGACCGCTTCGGTCGTGAGGGGATGATCGTAAATGGCTTGAATGGCCGCTCGGACTTGGTCAGTGAGGAAGATGTCACCCTCGCGGTGCCGAATGAAATCCTGCAAGCGCTCATAGGTGCGATAGCGGGCGCCACGTTTGTTTCCGAGCTGGCCTGCCTGTGTATTGCGACGTTCCTCCTCCACGATCCGGGTCGCTTCCGCGACAAGTTCGTGGTGATCATCGCGGCGCGGTAGAGCAGGCGTTTCTTTGTCACACGCGGCGGCGCGCAAGATACGAACAGGAGATTCGGTGATCGCTTTCTTTTCTGCGTCGATCCAAAGCAGGGCATCTTGTTCCTGGGCGGTGCGGATATAAGTGAGGACTCCCGGCGGCGTGAATTCTGGTCGCTCAGGATCAGGGACATAGGCCTTGGTTGAGAAGACAACATCCGGCAGCGCCTCAATCGCCTTGCGCAAATCGGGATTGTTCTTTGTAGCCTGCGACCAGATTTCGAAAGCCTCTGAAGTGAGATCAACTTCGTCGTCGGGCGGGTCTTCAAGGACGCCCGAGTCCTCGTTGTAGAGGTTGCGCAGTGCTTCCTCATCTTTGGCAGTTTGGTTCTCGAAAAACGATTCGTCGGAGCCGACGACTTCGGCGTTTTCATGCAGTCTCTGGATCAGGCGATTACGAAGGTTGATGATTTTATCGACCCCGTCCGCCGGCATGAACGAGTGGCAGTCAATGACCTCTGCTTTCTGCCCGATACGATCGACGCGGCCGGCGCGCTGGATCAGACGAATGATCGCCCAGGGTAAATCGTAATTGATCACACGGGAAGCGTCCTGAAGGTTTTGGCCTTCGGAAAGAATGTCGGTCGCGATGAGGACGCGCGTTTGCGACTGCGGTGGGAAATCCGCCAGCTTCTCGTTTGATTCCGGCGAAAACTGCCATGCCTGCTGCGCTGGGTTTTCCGATGAGCCCGTGACGCAATCGACCGCATCAAGTCCGGCGGCGTGCAAGGCATTGTTCAAGTAAGCAGCGGTGTCGGCAAATTGGGTGAAGAGAAGGAACTTTTCCTTCGGACAATCTTTTCCGAGAAGCTCTATCAACGCCTGAAGCTTCTTGTCTTTGGCGTAGGGGATTTCGCCTGTTGCAGTGAGGACTGCCTGAAGGCTCCGCGCATCTTTCTCGAGTGCCGGAATGAAAGTTTTCTTGAAAACATCCGGGCGCAGCCATCTGTAACGGCGCGTTTCCGTACTAGAGAGGAGTTTGTAGATGCGCGCTGCTTCGTCGCGATAGTGTGCCCGATCCCATCGGTGTAATGGCGGCAGTTCCTCTGCGTCACCTTCCAGATCAAGTTCGCCGTCGCCCTGATCCTGGACGCGAGTGTCGAGTAACGCGGAGTCCTGCTGCCCGATCGGAACGGGCTTCGCATTCTCGACAGCGTAGATGAAGATCTCGTTGCGAAGAATGTGGCGGTGAAGAGAAAGGAGAAAAGCGTGGCCCGAGCTTTCCAGCCGTTTGAACAGATTGGTGCGGCAAAAGCCTTTAAGCCGTTTCCCAGCGCGAGACAGATCCTCGAGAATCTTCAGGTCTGCGGCGGTCAGGTCCGACGGCAGAGTCTCCTTCTTGTAGCCACTCAAACCGTAGCGTGGGAGGAGAAGAAAGTCGATGATATCGACGATCTCTTTCTGGAAAAGACGTGCACAAGGATCATTCGGATCGTTCGGATCGGAATCGAACTTTACCGTGTGGGGCTTGCGGTCGGGAAAGTAAGCGCGAACTCCATTCGTCAGGGTCAGGTAGTAGCGTCCATCGCGTTCGTCGCGCTTCGCGTAGTTCGCGATGATGAACGAACGCGTGCGGCGCACGAGAAAGAGACGCATTACTTCGCGCCAGTCGTCCGCATAGGTGCTTTGTTCAAACGCCGCGAGAGAGGAGAGAGGAGTGTTCGGATTTTCCAAACTGAATTGCGATTCGCTCTTGTCCCGCAGAAGATTTTCCGGGCGAATTCCGATGTCGAGCTGTTCGTTGAGGAAGAGTCGAAGCTGATTCGCCAAATCGAGGTAGGTTTTGTTGTAAGGTGTCGCGGAAAGCAGGACGACCTTTGAGTCGTTCCGCTGGATATAGTCTCGGATTGCTTGGTATATCTTCCCCTCGCGGTTTCGGAAGTTATGCGACTCATCGATGATGATCAGGCGGTAGCGAGGCAGCTTCTCTAACTGTCTCTGGGCGCGACTTTGTGAAAGGACGTTCGGCGCCCGCAACATGAAGCGCCGCGCATAGTCTTCCCACATTGGCACGAGATTCTTTGGACAAATGATCAGCGTTTCGAGCATTTGATCGTCGCCCATGACACGAGCGATGGCAGAGGCCACACGGGTTTTTCCGAGTCCAACGACATCGCCCACGAGAACGCCACCCCGCTTGTTTAGATGCCGGCAAGCGAGTTGTACCGCTTTGACCTGGAACTGCATTAGCTCGCCGGCGACATCATATGGAATCCTGAATTCCTTCACGCCGTCGCGAGCATCTTCTGACAGGTGCCAAGCCATTTTCAGGTAGATGTGATACGGAGGGATCAGTCGTTCTCCGGCCCAGCTCTCCTCGATCACAGCAATAAGATCTTTTGTGATGTCGAGACAGCGTTCGTCATCCCATCGATCTTTGAACCACTGGACAAGCTTTCCTCCGGCGTCTTTATCCAGTACGTCGATGTTCAATTCTCCCTGTCCGCGGAGACCCGACATAGTGAGATTGCTGCTCCCGAGGAATGCGAGCACAGGATTGAAGCTGTCGTCGCGATGCGCGAGATAGAGCTTCGCGTGCAGCGTGTGTCGCAGGTAAAGCTTCACCGTTAGCTTTCCGTTCCTAAGCTGCTCCGCCAATTTGCGCAGGCCTGCCTCATCGCGTGCAGTTGGAATTCCTATCATCAGTTGGCAGCGAAATTGCATCGCTGCCTCACGTTTCAGACGCGCGACAGTCTTGTTATCGATACGATCGTCGTCCGCGCGGTCGGCAAAAAGCTTTGGCAAATCTTCTTGCGGAAGCCGTTGCATTCCGACAAGCAGGCGACATGGCGCAGTGCCATCACCCTGCCATGTCTCTACCACATCATCGATGTGCCTCCAGCCACGAAGATTGAAATAGCCAACACAGAAGTCGCCACGGCGAGCAACCTTTAGAGCATCGCGTAATCCGTTGTGCGCGGCGTTCTCGAGAAACTCTGTCTCGATGTTGTCGAAGATCGTCGGCATTCTGTGAGACGAGACCCTAGCGGAAACTTTTTACCATGGGAAGGGGAGAAAGGCCAAACAACGGAACCAGCCGACTTCGCTAAGTCAACCTGTTCACAATCTTGGCGATTTGCTGGCGAAAAAGCCTGGCGCCGCCGGAGGCTGGGTGGCGAACGCAGTGCGCGTGAACACCAAGTTGCTCGAGCTGCGCGCCGGCGATTTTTCCTAGTGCGACGATTTGCTCGCAAGGAAATAATTCGAGGAAGTCCTTCAGAACAGGGCGACCGGAAAGTTGCTCCGATTTGTTAGGCATACGATTGCTCAACAGCCCGCGGTGCGGATCGAATGAATGCCAAGGAAACGCATTCCACAATACGAACTCGTCTGGCAGCACGCCGATCTTTAGCAACGCGCCCCAGACAATCGTCGCCGTCGGTTCCGAAAAACCATTCGGACAAACACTCGGTTTGCTCGTGCGGCGTGGCTTGATGCCCGCTATAATGTGTCGCTGTTTGCGGAGCAACATGCGCTCCGAAGTCATCGGGATTCCGCTGAAATGACCGCCGCGGTAACCGAGAGCTTCGCCAATGACTACGAGCTTCGCGCGTCCCAGGCGTTCTTGCACGTAAGCGCGTAATTGTTGGCGCCGGATGATTGGCGCAATTCGGCCGATGTCGTTTTCCGGATCCACTTCCCACCATGGATTGAACACGGCGCCGGAAGGCGACGCTTTCAACCGCTGCACAAATCTATCGAGCTGCTTGCGGGACATCACCTGAACTAAGTGCAAACGTAAGCGCGATGCCAGAATTGCCCGAAGTAGAAACGTTCAAACGATACTTGGACAGCACTTCGTTGCATCAGAGGATCACCGGTGTCGAGGTGCGGGACCCGTATGTTTTGAAACGCATTTCCCCGCGTGAGTTGGCACGTCGACTGAAAGGGCGCCGCTTCGAAAACAGTCGCCGGCAAGGCAAACATTTGTTCGTGCGCGCCGGTAATGAGCTGTGGTTACGGCTGCATTTCGGCATGACTGGCTGGCTTCAGTATCTCAAGCGCGACGAAGAAACGCCGAAAACTGCGCGGGTCCTTTTTAGTTTCGCGAACAACCGCCGGCTCGCGTTCGATGATCAACGAAAATTTGGCGAGGTCGAGTTGATCAAGGATATGGATGAGTTTTTGCAAAGACGCGGCATCGGTCCGGACGCGCTCGACGTCGGTCTCTCCGAGTTCAAAACGATCTTCCGAATGCATCGCGGCGCCATGAAAGCGATCTTGCTCAACCAGAAGCTGATTGCCGGGATCGGCAACCTTTACGCGGATGAAATTCTTTTCCGTGCATGCATGCACCCGGCCACTGCAGCGGCCAATTTAAGTGACAAGGATCTGAGAACGTTGTTTCGTGCAACGCGCTATGTGCTGGAGAAAGCGATTGCGTTGAAAACCGATTTCAATCGTTTGCCGAAATCATGGCTGCTGACACATCGTGGAAAACGCGGCAGATGTCCGCGCTGCGGTCAAGCGTTGAAATCAGCAACGATCGGCGGCCGCACTTCGTGGTTTTGCGCGCATTGCCAGAAGCGGGCGCATTCCAAAGTTACGTCCGCCACATAACCGCAACTGCCGACTTTTGTCAGCGCAATATTTCGAGCAGTGTCAGCGCGTTTTTCGGCGCCGCGCCTTCGGCGTCATTGTCGAAGTAAACGTGCACACTGCGATTTTCGTTCAGCCAACCGCGAATGCGCGTCGCCCATTTGTTGAGCGTAGCGTTGCTGTAGCTCGATGCGTACTTACGGGTGTGCCCATGCAAACGGATGTAAACGAGATCTGTCGTGACACGGTCCCACATCGGCCAGTCGGGCGCGTCCGACATACAGATGGCGACGGCGTGTTCCGTCAGGCATTCCGCCACTTCGTCATCGAACCACGTTTTGTGGCGAAACTCGATCGCGTGCCGTGTGCTTTTCCAGTGCCGCAGCGTTTGCAGGAATTTCTCCAGTCGCGGCATGTTTTTTTTGAAAGGTGCTGGAAGCTGCCATAGCGCCGCAGCCAATCGTTTGCCCAGTGGTGATGCGGCGTCGCGACAACGAATCACCGGTTCTTCAACGTCGATCAGCTTTTTGTTATGGGTGACGTAGCGATGCCCTTTGATGGCAAACGGAAATCCGTCCGGCGTTTCGTCCCGCCATTTTTCAAACGTGCTTTGCGGCTGCAGGCGGTAAAACGTGCCGTTCACCTCGATTGAGGTGAAACGTTCCGCACAAAATCGGAGCCAGTGTTTCTGCGGTATGTCACAGTAGAACTCCTCGCGCCATTTCTTGTAATTCCACCCGCTGGTGCCGATATATACATTTCTGGGCATTCCAGTAAAGATTTCGAACGCGGCGTGTGGCGCACGCTTATATGAGGAAAGGAGCGGTAACTGTAGCGTCCGCTGTCCTCAGCGGAAAAGAGGCGAGATAGGACCAAGTGCGCTGAGGATAGCGCCCACTACAGCATTTGATGTTTCACACCATCGGCCGAAAACGGCCGACGACTTCCTGCAAGCGGCCGGTGATCTGGCCTAACGAACAAACTTCGGCCGCTTCAAGCAGAGCGGGGAAAACGTTCTTGCCGCGCTCGGCGACCGCAGCGAGCTCGTCCAATGCACGTTTCGCCTTCTCGGCGTTTTTCTTTTTGAATTTGCGGAGCCGATCGACTTGCAATTGCTGTTTCGCCCGCGGCGTACGCGCAAGCTTTACTTCCGGAGCGTCGTCGTCGCCGTCGCGGTACTTATTCAATCCGATGATTGGGCGCGTCCCGTCGTAGATTTGCTGTTCGTACTTATGCGCTGCGTTTTGGATCTGGCTCCGCTGATACCGTTCTTCCACCGCGGGGAGCACACCCCCGAGCCGTTCGATCTCGCGGAACTCCTCCAGGATCGACGCTTCCACTGCGCGCTCGACCGCTTTCATGCCGGGCGAACCGCTCAGCATGTTCATCGTGTGTTTGAAAAGTCCGGACTCCTCCAGCAAGATCGCCTGTCCATGCGCCGCGAGACGGATCCATTCTTCACTCGGCGTTGTGAACGGTTCATCCGCGCTGTTGGAGTGGCACGAATTCGTGGCGTTCATATAGGACAGAATCAGTTCCGTGGCGGTTCGGGTGAGATTGTTTTTGAATTCGGCGGCGATTAACGAGCGTCCGCTGGTTTGCGTGTGCAATTTGAACAGCTGTCCTCTCGGACCTGCGCCAAACACGTCACGCATTCCGATTGCCCAAATGCGGCGCGACACGCGCCCGAGCGCGATGTACTCCGCGTCGAGTCCGCAATCGAGAAAGAACGAAAGGCGCGGCCCGAATTGATCGACCGGGATTCCGCGCGCGGCGAACATTTCCGCGTAAGCAAAGCCGTTCGATAGCGTGTAAGCAGCCTGTTGCACCGGTGTCGAGCCGGCCTCGCCGATGTGATAACCGCTGATCGAGATTGGATACCAGCGCGGCATATCGCGCGTAGTGAACTCCACCATGTCGGTGAGAAACCGCAGCGACGGCTCGATCGGAAAAATGGTTTCGTTCTGCGCTTGGACCTCCTTGAAAATGTCGGCCTGAACTGTGCCGCGCAATTTCGGAACAACTTTCGGACCAAACCGCTGTTTGGCAGCGGCGATATACATCGCCATGATCATCGGCGCGGGACCGCTAATGGTCATTGAAGCGGAAAAATTCGGGGACCCGAGATCAAATCCATCATAAAGCCGCACCATGTCTTCGACCGTGTCGATCGCCACGCCGCCTTCGCCGATCTTCCCGAAAACACCGTCGGCATCGCTATCGAGTCCGTAAAGTGTCGGTCCATCGAATGCCGTGCTAAGGCGATGGGTGCGTTGGTGGCGCGTTAGATAATGGAACCGCTCGTTTGTGTCTTCAGCCAGCATTAACCCGGAGAACAGACGCGTAGGCTCTTCAGGTTGCGGAATCTTCTTGCCGATTTTGTCGCCGTTCTTCTCAAAACTCTCAATCTCGCGGATCGGCTCGAGATACATCTCAGGATACGCGGCGTTGAGGTAAGGAAACTCGCCTGGAAAACCTTCACCGAAAATGAAACGCGCAATCTCGCCCGGTTCGTCGATCTCAGGTAACGCGAGGCGCGGCAGCGACAAACCGGTCGGTGTGCGCGTATCCGGGATTTTCGCTTTTGTATCGTTCCAACGTCCAAGCAGATCGCGCCCGAATTTTTGATCGGTGCGCGCCCGCTTCACCTGATCGAGAACGAATTCATTATAATTTTCGACCGATTCGACGACTTGTCCGAGCTTGCTCATAGCGTTCTCCTCCTGCTGTAGCGGCGCTCTATCAGCGCCGTCGCCGTTTTGATCGGCGGTCATCCGCCTTCGCGCCGCTCCGACGTGACGAGGAAACCGCCGCTACAGATCTGTTTGAGATTAACTCAAACAACCGATCCACGCCAGGGTCGCGGTGCCGTTTTGCAACGGTATCGACCAGTTGCTGGTCTCGCCGGTTTTGTTCGAGACGCTGCTCGATTTCCGAGTGCGCAGTGCGCGCGCGCTGGAGATCGCTCTTGTTCACCACCACGATGTCAGCCAGATCGAGCATCACGATTTTTTGCAATTGCAACCGGCTGCCGTAATCGGGATTCATCACCAGCACGGTTGAATCGACAATTCCATTTTTTTGGAACGGCATCGCCTCCTGGCCGGTGCCCACGGTCTCAATGACGACGTAATCGAAATTCGACTGTGCCAGCAACGCGAGACAATCGCGCGTTGCGGGCGACAGTCCGCCCGCCTGTCCGCGCGTGGCCATGCTGCGCATGAACACGCGATCATCCTGCGAATTGATCATCGTCGCGCGGTCGCCCAGCAACGCGCCTTCGCCGACTACGCTGGGGTCGTGCGACAAAATCGCGATTCGGCCCTCGGGATTTTGATTCAGAAACCGCAGGACGAGCTCGTCGATCAACGTCGTTTTTCCCGCGCCGCCCGGCCCGGTGAAACCGATCACTTTCGACTGTCGATGTTTGATGTTTGATGTTGGATGTCCTTTGGCTGCGTTGGGGGTTGGACGTTTTCCCCTGGACTGTGCATCTTCAATTCGAGTTAGTTTATGTGCGAGCTCTTGATCGACGGATTTTGGACGCGGCCGTTTCGTTCGAGGTTTGGCATAACGCCGATGCACAAATTTCACCATGTCGTCGAGTGACGTGCCGGCAAAGAAAATCTCGTCTACGCCTTTGCGTCTCATCATTGCCGCGTCGTCATGCGTGATGGTGCCGCCGCCGCCCCCGAAAACCTTGATATCGTCCGCGCCTTTTTTGCGCAAAAGATCGACCACGGCCGCGAAAAATTCGATGTGCCCACCGTTGTAACTCGATATGCCAATTGCCCGCACGTCCTCCTGGATGGCGGCACGGACGATGTCGGCAACCGAGCGGTGATAGCCGAGATAAATCACTTCGATCCCGTGCCGGATGAATTCCAGGTTGATCGTGTTGATCGCGCTGTCGTGGCCATCACAAATCGGGACTGCGGTTAGAATTCGAATGGGCGAAGGCATTTCTTCCAAGAGCTAACAACAAATCTGGAATCCAGGAAAATAGGAAAACTGACGAAATGTCTATCCCGCGTTCCTGTTTTCCTGATTAGTGTGCACAGATTTGAAAGCCTGGCCGTCGCTTCGCGTCCGTTGCAGCGCAGATTACAGATTTGCATCAACTGTTCCATTGTCGCCGCGATTGTTTCTGCTTCCTGATTTTCTGCTTTCCTGAGTAAGCTCCGCCACAATCACATGAAAAAATCCGAAGCGTTTCGCGCAATCCTCACTGCCGGTCTGGTCGTTGGTGTTTTGGACATCTCTTCCGCGTCCGTGATCTGGTGGCAGCGCGGCGTAGGGGCGCGGCGCGGATTGCAGGGAATCGCCGCAGGATTGCTGGGCGCGAGCTCGTTCGATGGCGGGTTGGCAACGGCTGGCCTCGGTCTGGCGCTCCATTTTTTCGTTGCGTTTGTGGTTGTATCGGTTTTTTACCTAGCCAGTCGCAAGATTGAATTTCTCACGATTCATCCTGTTGTGTCCGGTGTGTTGTACGGGATCGGCGTTTACATTGTGATGTACTGGTTCGTATTGCCAATGGCCTTTCCAACGTTTCGACACCGGATGGGGAACGAGTTGCTCGCCGTTGCAATTCATATTTCGTTGATCGGATTGCCGTGCGCATTGATTGTGCGCCGGTACTCTCAACAGACGCGGCAATCGTCATGAA
>Ga0137403_10009125_pt1 | contig 11045 bp, 14 predicted proteins | sample CZOMad2_1_16fung_FD_122057 | JGI IMG/M metagenome (GOLD analysis project Ga0137403, IMG submission 122057) | Vadose zone soil fungal communities from Angelo Coast Range Reserve, California, USA - CZOMad2_1_16fungal (Hybrid Assembly) | ecosystem: Environmental > Terrestrial > Soil > Vadose zone...
AGAAGCCTCGAAGACCTCCCATCGTCGGAGAGGTCCTCTCGCGGACCGGGCGGGTCGTTGGCTGGCCAAAATGGATACAGTCGAGCTGAGTTCTCATTTGTTCTTGCTCTTGCCTTCGGCCTCAGGAGATTCTTCGGGATCGATCACAGAAAACCCCTCAGCCCTAATAAGAGCAACGAACGGGCGATCGGCACAATATACGTGTCTCAGCACCTGCGGCCCGAGCCTTTTCACCACTGCGAGTTGTATAGCATCCAAGGTCCTGAGGTTTTTTGATAAGCCATGCTTTTCGATGAGTGCAGCGGCCTCCCTCTTGTCCCTGTCGCCAAAGGAGGCTAGACGGATCGCTCCACTTTGAATGTCTTCTGCCATCTCTTTGATCGTCTCCCGAAAATCTTCTTCGGTGATCCCACCCGTACGCACTTTCGCAGCCGCGGAAACCGTGTCGGGTCCCAATAGGCCATATAGGCGTCTAAGACGATCTGATCCGACCGCACATTGGGTCTAGAGAACCCTTCCACCAGCCTATACGGGCCCGTGCCCCACGGGTCTGCCCAATTGATCACTCACCAGTGCTCCGTGCCCCTGCCGACGTCCCGATAAAACTGGCGGTTGGCAAGGTGCATCATGCTAATCTTGGCCAGCGCTCCGCCGTCCGTTTCCGGAAACACGAAGCGGACGGTATACGGGTCGATGACCTCGAGACGCGATCCCGGTTTGAAGTTCAGCGCGGGGCCTACAGTGTGCAGTTGTTACAGCTGGGATTGTTCATCCCAGTTGAGCTTAACGACCTCGGCGTCAAACACCTCCCCATTGTGAAAGGTCACCCCCCGACGGAGGGTGACTTCCAGGGTGCGGTCAGTGAGCCAGCGCCAACCGGTAGCCAGACGTGGCACCAGCTCCCCGCCCACATCGGCCTCCATGAGGTGCTCGAAGACGGTAAACGTCATGGAAATCCAGTTCGCAGGGCTCTTGTCCACGATCCGCAGTTCCCCGCGTGGCGAGGGAACCTCTTGCCCGAAGCTACATCTACCCCACCCGAGGCTGACGAGCATGATGGCAAGACCAACGACAAGTTGTCTCATCGCTGCTCCTCCACTTTCCCAGTAGCACGAGACCCGCCTAAACATTCATGTGCCGGCTGGCCATGGACAAGGTGCATGGTGGAGAGCTGTTTTCGCCGAGTGTTGCGACGATTCCGGGCTCAACGAGCGGCATCAGACACGCGACACGATACCGCATCAACCTTTATCGCGTGCGCAAAGTTTCCCGTTCCTGATGAGCCCAAATGGACGCCGGCCAGCGGCTCTTGATGAAGGCGAGCACGGCCCAGATCTCGTCGTCGATGAGCATGTCCCGATACGCCGGCATGGCACTGCGATAGCGGGGAGGGGCAAAGCGCTGGCCGCCGTCCTTGACGATGTCGAACAGCCACTGATCCGCATGGTGCCAGGTATGGCCGGTCTCGTCATGGGGTGGGGCTGGGAAGTTTCCCATGGGTAAGCGCTTTTGCCAGTCGGGATGGCCTTCCAGGATAGTCCCATGGCAGCTGGCGCGAAAGCTCACATACACCTGCTGGCCCATCGCCACTTGCTCAGCGTTGTGCGGGTCAGCATGAGGTGGTTGTGTCCGGGCTGGAGCTTGTTGGGCAGTCGTCTGCTGCACCGACCAGTGCGCCTCCGCCACCGACGTCCCAGCCAGGCCGAGCAGTGTAGTCGTATGCGGGGCAAACGCCACAGACTTGTTCACAGCATACAGCTGAATGGGATTGTACAGGAAGAGGAAATAGGCCTGGTCGTGGGTGTGCCGCTCCATCTGCTGGATCAACGCCTGCTGCCGCTCGCGATCGACGACGCGGAGGACCTGCTCATAGAGCTGTCGGAGCTCCGACAGCTCGCCGACTCAATCGTACGGGCCGTCAAGGGCGAAAAAGCGGTAGAGCAGAAACGGGGGAAATTCAGCTGGTCAAGCGCCGACTGTATGGTGATATCCCAGGTTTGCTGCTTGGCCGGTTGATCCCCATCGCTCAGGCGGGTCTGCCGCTGAATGGCGACATCGTCGAGCACCTGGAGGTCCACCGTGAAGCCGGCCTGCTCCAGCATCATGCTGATCGAAATGGCCTGGGTCTGTAATGCCTCAGGGGCGATCAAGGCGATCATGAGCCCTTCGGAATAGCCCGCTTCCCGGAGCAGGTGCCGCGCTTTGTCGGGATCGAAGGGGTATGGCGTCAGGGCGGGATCGAACCCGAATCCCTCTTCAGCGGCTAACGCTGAAATGACCACCCCTTGCCCTTTGATGTCGCGAATGAGTTCCTCGCGGTTGACGCCGAGATTGATCGCCTGGCGCAGCCGCACATCGTGCCATGGACTCCCCGCTTTGCGCATGTTGAACCGGCCGAACACCGTCACCAGAGTGCCACGCCTTGTCACCACTTTGGCAAAGGGACTTCGGGCTACCGACAGCGTCTCTGCAGGACGTACCTCGCTGACCATGTCTATAAGCCCTTCGCCACTCTTGACCAGCTCCAACGCATCCCTGTGGCTCAGCGCGTTGTCGAACACAATCCGGTGTAGCCGCGGCAACCGGCTGGCATCCCAATAATGTGGATGGGCTTCCAGGACAATCCGGTCCGAGCGCTTCTCGAATGTGGAGAAGCCTTCCACGATCTGATACGGACCCGTGCTACACGGGCCCGGGGGGGTGAGCATGCCCCACTGCTTCTCCCCCCAGCCGCGCTCGGTGTGAAACTGCTGACTGGCGATATGCAGCGCGCTGCGCTTGACCAGTGGTGCGCCATCCGGTTTAGGAAAATGAAACCGGACGGTGTAGGGATCAATGATCTCCAGGCGCGATCCCGACTTGAAGTTGAGAAACTCGCCCAGCATGTGAGGTTGTTGCAAGCGAGCATATGCCTCCCAATTGAGCTTCACGATCGCGGCGTCGAAGTCTTCGCCGTTGTGGAATTTCACGCCCTGGCGGAGCGTGACGGCTAGCGTGCTCTCGTCAAGCCACCGCCATCCAGTCGCCAGGCGCGGGACCAGCTTGCCATCGGCATCGAGCTCGATGAGGCGGTCGAAGACGTTGAGCGCAATGGACATCCAGTTCGACGGGCTCGCATCGACAAGACGCAATTCCCCTCGCGGTGCAGGGGTCTCCACACTAAAGCTGCTGGTGACTCCGCCAAGGACGCAGAGGATAAGCCCAATGTATCCAATGGAGAGCTTTGAGATGGCAGATTCCTCCTCTTACACCGGCTGCAGAGATTGGTCTTGTACAGGGATGCAAGACACAACGATAGCCTTGGAGGCAGAGTCGAGAGCGGCCTGCGTCTGCAGGACTCTGAAATGGAGCCGTGATCGACGCTGCACATTGCGCGCGGGATGAGGCGATTTTAGTTGGGCTTGGCCACCATGTCAACGAAGTCGTGACCCTGACTCACTCGTATCGAATCTTCGGGTTGGCTACCGCATACAAGATATCCACTACCAGGTTGATAACCGAAAAGGTGGCGGCAATCAGCAACGTCCCGCCTTGTACCACCGGATAATCTCGTGCCAAGACGGCGTTATACAACAAGCGTCCCAGACCAGGCCAGGAAAAGATGGTTTCGGTGAGAATCGCCCCGCCCAGGAGCAGGCCAAACTGCAGGCCGGCGATGGTCAAAATCGGGATCAAGGCATTGCGCAGGGCATGGCGGGTCACCACCACCCATTCATGCAACCCCTTGCTACGGGCGGTCATGATGTACTCCTGCCGCAGCACCTCCAGCAGGCTCGAACGGGTCATGCGGGCGATGATGGCGAGCGGCACGGTGGCGAGGGTAAGGCTCGGCAGTGCCAGATGCCAGAGGGCACTCCAGAAGGCCTGCCAATGGCGCGTGAGTAGGCTATCAAGGAGGTAAAAACCGCTGATCGTGTCAAGGTAAAGCCGAGCATCGAGGCGCCCGGACGGCGGAAACCAGCCCAATAGCACGGCAAAAGTCCAAATCATCATCAGGCCAAGCCAGAAGATCGGCATCGAGATGCCGGCCAGCGACAGCAACATGAAGCTGCTGTCCAGCACCGAGTAATGGTGGGTGGCCGACACGATGCCGGCAAGGACGCCGATGACGCCGGCCAGGCAGAGAGCCGTGAGGCTGAGCTCGATGGTCGCCGGAAAGCGCTGTGATAACTCCTCGACGACGCGCGTGTTGGTGTGGATTGAACGGCCCAAATTGCCGGTGAGAATGTTCTTGAGATAGATGAGATACTGGACGGCCAGTGGTTGATCCAGGCCCAGACCGCGGCGCACCTCGACGATACGCTCGGCCGTGGCGCGCTCACCCAACATCACCAGGGCAGGGTCGCCGGGGATCAGGCGCATAAGCAGGAAGATGGTGAGAGAGACGCCCAACAATACATACACGAGCAGGAAGATTCGCCGCGTGATGTAGGGCACCATGCCCGGCTACTTGTTTTCAAGCCAAACGGTGTCCAGCTTCTCGCCGCCAGTGGCATGAGGCATGTAGCCCTTGACGGTATTCTTGGCGGCTAGCGGCGGGGTGGTGTGGGCGATGGTCACGTTCGCCGCATCCTCTTTCAGGACAACCTGCGCCTCACGGTACAACTGCCCGCGCTCATCTTGCTTGAGGACGGCGCGCGCCTTGCCCGTGAGCTCAGCCGCCTTGGCGTTGAAATAGCGCGAGCGCGTCTCTTGTTGCCCGAAGAACCAATACAGAAAGTTGTCGGGATCGCCGTTGTCACCTGTCCAGCCCAGCATGTACATGTCTTGCTCGCCGTCACGTGTTTTGGCTAGATAGGTGGCCCAATCCATGGTGACGATTTCGGCGTCGATGCCCACGGCTTTCAGGTCTGCCTGGATGGCTTCGGCGATTTTCGTGGGCTGTGGCATGTACGGTCGTGGATTCGGCATCGCCCACAGCTTGGTTTTGAAGCCATTCGCCAGGCCGGCTTTGGCAAGGTACTCGCGCGCCTTGGGCGGATCGTACTCATAATCCACTACGGCTTCGTTGTAGCCCCACAACGACGGCGGCAGCATATTCTTGGCAGGGGTGCCGATGCCGCCGAAAAGCTTCTCGACGATGACTCGCTTGTTCACCGCATGGGCAATGGCACGGCGGACGTCGAGCTTGCCGAAAGGCTCCTTCTCCACGTTCCACCAGAGGTAACCGACGTTCATGCTCGGGCGTAGGATGAGTTGAAGATTCGCATCGTTTCTGACGCTCGGGATGTCATCCGGGTTGAGAAATTCCATCAGATCGATGCTGCCGGTCTGTAGTTCGAGCAGGCGGGCAGAGTTGTCGACGATGGAGCGGAAGATGACGCGATCGAGTAAGGCCTTGTCACCCCAGTAGTCGGGGTTGCGCTCCAGTACGATGCGGTCATCTTTGCGCCATTCTCTGAAGCGGAATGACCCTGTACCCACGGGGTTCTTAAAATAGTCGTCGCCGTGCTTTTTGATCGCCGTCGGGCTGGCGATCCCGAACATCGGCATGGCCAGATTGGCCAGGAAAGGGGCCATCGGCTTGTCAAGAACGAATTCCACGGAGAACTCGTCGATAGCTTTGACCGATTTCACGAAGCCAGGGAAGGCGCCAAACATCGACTTCCAATATTCAAAGACGCCCTTATGGTAGGGATGCGGCTCGAACATCCACCGTTCAAAGTTGAACACCACAGCCTCGGCATTGAAGGGCGTGCCATCGTGAAACCTGACGTGGCGCCGTAGCTCGAATGTCCACTCGAGCCCAGTGGGTGAGGTCGCCCAAACCTTGGCGAGGCTGGGAACGATCTCGGTGCTGTCGCGTTTATACTCCAACAGCGATTCATAGATGTTGCGCGTGACGCGGAACGATTCGCCATCCGTGACCACGGCGGGGTCGAGTCCGACGGAATCGGCGCCGCGCCCAAAGACGAAGGTTCCTCCCTTGACCGGGGTCTGAGCCCATCCCGCGTTGATGCCGAGCAATACTAGACTCAGCGCCATCAGCAGCATGCCAAGGCGAGTCTTCATGGTGTGCTCCTTCACGGGCACGTGTGTGCCCTAAACCGGGCGGAATGGTGTCCCGAAGCGCTCGCGGTGTGCCATCTGCTCCAGCGGTTTACGCCGCTTCCTGAGGCGCTTGGCAGCATCCGTAGGATACCCAAATGGGAGCACGGTAATCAGCTCGCACCCCTCGGGGATGTCGAGCAGACGTTTGACCCCGTCGCGATCCACCCCCCCAATCCAGCAACTGCCGAGCCCTTCCTCCCAGGCGACCAGTTGCATGCTGGAAATGGCCCGTGTGCCGTCGATGAGCGGCGCGCGCGCGCCTTCGGTCACCACCACGATGGCCAGCGGGGCCTCCGCCAGATAAGGCCCCGAGGGTGCCATCGCAGCCAGTTGCTTGAGGGTCTCCCGGTCCTGCACCACGATGAAATGCCAGGGTTGTCGATTGCGTTGGCTTGGAGACCAGCGACCCGCTGCGAGGATCTTCTGAAGCGCGGCCTCGGGCACGACATCGGGCTTGAACTCTCGGGTTTCTATGCGCCCACGTACGCATTCAAAAACGCTCATCATCTTTTCGCCCCCCTCCAATCACCATGTACGCCACTGGCATGTCCGATGACGCCTATGTTACCCACTTCGTGGAGCTGAGACAACCATCTTCCCGCCATGCGCACAGGATAGCATGTTCAAGAACCGTCCCCACGGTTCTCGCTCCCTTCCCCGGTCGGAGACATGATGATGAGAGCGGCCGGCTATGAGCCGATCAACGCCTGTCAGCTATCGCCTCCAGCGGCGCTGGGTCGAGACACCGAAGGCTCGCTGAGGGCGCATCAGTGGGAGGCTGGGGGCGACGCCCAGTGGTATCCGAGATGGCATGTCTCAGAGAATTCTTGACACGGCATGCATAAATGTGTAGAAACATCTACGTTAGGGAACGGATCTGCATGACACATGTATGCGGGCTGCTTTACATGGAGTGAGTTCATAAATTAGAATAATTCTTGAAAACGTCTTATTGAAAGTGTATATTTAGTCTCGAAAACGGAACGAGGGAGAAAGATGCTTCAGGGGCGAGAAAGGATCGACATGCACAGGGAGGCTCAGCACCACGCACAGCGAATGGAGCGAACCGCGGAGGCGCTACAGTCGAAAGGGTTTCGGCTGACGCCACATCGCGAGGCAGTGCACGCCTACCTGGCGAGCGTTGATCACCATCCAACCGCAGAAGAGGTCTATCTCGCTGTCAAAGCCCATGGGTCGCGGTTGAGTTTGGCAACAGTCTATAATGCCCTGGAAGCCCTAGTCGCGGCCGGACTAGCGAGTAAACTCGCCTTCGGCGATGGCTCGGCGCGTTATGATATTCGCACAGACCAGCACGACCACATCCATTGTTTGGGCTGCGGCATGCTGCGCGATTTACCCCCGCGTCTCAGGAGAGAGTCCCTCGGCGAAGTGCCAGAGGAGGGTTTCCAGGTAACCGGCTATCGATTGGAGCTGCTCGGCTACTGTGCGGCCTGCCGCCAGCGCCAGAACCGCTAAATTTTTTTGGGCTCTAGTTTAGAATTAGTCTAATTTTAATCATTATAATATCGTTTGTCACCCACACCTCGCCCGCGGCATCGGGGGAGCGTGCTCAATAGTACCGAAGGAGGGAGATCGATGCATCCGAACATTGGCCTGTTGGACGAGCAGCGTGAAGGTGTCGTAGCGATCTTGAACACGCTGCTGGCAGACGAATACCTGCTTTACACCAAGACGCGCAATTACCACTGGAACGTTGTGGGGCCGCAATTCAATGACCTTCACAAGTTCTTTGAGGCGCAGTATAACCAACTCAATGAGATCGTTGATGACGTGGCTGAGCGGTCGCGCGCATTAGGGGGCAATGCCTTCGGGACGATGATAGAGTTCCTCAAGTCCACCCGTCTCAAAGAGGAGGGCGGCTATTACCCTGAGGCCCGCCACATGATCGCTAATCTGTTGGCCGATCATGAGGCACTCATCTGCCATCTGCGGATCGACCTCGAAACCTGTGCCGAGCAGTATCACGATGCCGGCACCAATGATTTCCTGACAGGACTCATGGAGCAGCATGAGAAGATGGCCTGGATGTTGCGGGCCTTCCTGGAAGGGAAGTAGGCATTGAGGCACTTTCTGCCGTCAGGTCTGAGCTTTACACCAGTGTGGCTTTTGGCTATGCTAGTGCCACGTGACATCTTTAATGATCATCGCCACTGTCGAAGACGACAACAAGGAGACTGAGCGCATGAAACAGTGGTGGCAGCGGCGTCTTGTGGGCATGCTGGGGCTGCTCAGCCTGTTGCCATGGGCGGCTGCTCACGCCCAACAGCCGAAAAGCATTGGCCAAGTGACGGCCCTCGAAGGCAAGGTCGCCGTCTTGCGCCAGGGGAAATTTGCCCCAGAACCCTTGACACTCCACAAGCCGGTGTTTCAAGAGGACATCATTGAAACCGATCGCACCTCTAAGGTGAGAATTACGTTATCCGATGCAACGGTGATCAGTCTCGGCGAGCAAAGCCGCCTTGAGCTCAAGCAATTTTCCTATGACGCTCGCCAGCAGAGGCGTTCGGGTCGCCTGGCTATTGCCTGGAGCTTTTTCAGAGCGATTCTCAAGGAGATGACCTCACCATCTACCGTAGAAGTGATAACGCCAACGGCTGTCGCGGCCATCCGGGGCACAGACCTCATGGGAGAGGTCACCGCCGACTCAACCGCCATCGTTGTCTTAGAGGGGACGGTAGCGATCTCCAACGTCCGTCCAATGTTTCGCGGTCTATCGACCTTGACGCCCGGGATGGGAACTACCGTGAAAGGTGACGAGGCTCCCAGCACGCCGACGAGGTGGTCAGAATCGCGTATCGAAGGGCTTCGCAGGGCTACGCGCTTCAATGACCGGAGTGCGACTGACAGCCTTCAGGGTGAGCCTGCCGAGTACGCTCATCGTTGTCCTGCTGTACGTGTGGGCAGCGCAGTCCACGCTGCTGCGCAATCTCGAGGCTAAAGCCCTCATCCAGGTTGGGTCGATAACCAGTCCGAGCGATGAGTCGATGCGTCTCCTGGTGAATTACCTGGGTCCGCCTGGCACCTTCTCCACCTATGCCTTCGTCGATGTCCTGCAGGGGCGCCTACCGGACGCGACGTTTCGCGACGCCATCGTCCTTATCGGCGGGGCCGCCAGTGGTCTTGCCGATACCTTCGTCACGCCCTATACAGCCGCTCTTCCAGGAGCTGAACGTCACGCCACGGTTATCGACAGCATCCTGCGTCAGGATTTTCTTCACCGGCGTGATGCCACAGCACTGATCGATCTGGCGGCCATCGTCATTATGGGGCTTCTGGTTGGCTGGCTGAGCCCGAAATGTCCCGCGTATTGGGGGAGTGTAGCGGCCCTCGGCCTGGGAGGCATGTATGCCGTGGCCAATGTGCTGGCGTTTACCTGGGCAGGCTTATGGATCAATCTGCTCTTTCCGCTGGGCGCTGTTGCAGTCAATCAGAGCACCAGTACGCTATTCAAATACCTGACCGAGGTGCGACAGAAGCGCCTGATCCGCAAGCGTTCCAATATTACCTGCATCCCAGCATCGTCGAGCGGGTCGCCCAGAATCCACAATTGCTCAGGCTGGGCGGTGAAAGCCCTGAGCTGACCGTCTTGTTCTCTGATATCCGTCGATTTAGCGCGATCGCCGAAGTCCTGAGCCCTGAAGCCCTGGTATCCCTGTTGAACGAATATTTCACGATCATGACACGGGTTGTGTTCCAGCACAATGGGCTGCTGGATAAATACCTCGGTGACGGCATCATGGCCGTGTACGGGGTGCCACTCCATGATCCAGATCATACCTTGCGGGCGTGTTGCAGTGCGTTAGAAATGATCGGAGAGCTCAAAGCTTTACAAGCGCGCTGGGCTTCGCGAGGGCTGCCGTCCCTGGACATCGGGATCGGCATCAAGACCGCGAACATGGTGGTGGGGAATATGGGCTCCGAGCTGCGGTTCGATTACACGGTGATGGGAGATGGAGTCAACCTGGTGTCGCGCCTGGAGGGTGCCAATAAAGAGTATGGGACCCACATCATCATCAGCGAGTCCACCTGGGAGCAAGCGCGAGAGCGTATCGCCACCCGTGAGCTCGACATCATTCGAGTTCAGGGCAAGGCGCAGCCGACGCGCATCTTTGAAATACTCGGGATGTCTCCTCTGGCGCCAGACCGCGCCGCCATGATGGGGGCATTCGAGGTAGCGCTGCGCGCCTATCGCGCGCAGCAATGGGAAGCCGCCATCCACACCTTTCAGCAGGTATTGGCAGCAGTGCCTAACGACCTGCCGAGTCAGCTGTATATCCAACGCTGCAAGGTGTTCATGGGGGCGTTGCCGCAGCCGGATTGGGATGGGGTGCATGTCATGCAGGCGAAGTGAGCTTCCCGCCAGTAGCTCGTTCACTCTCAGCCCATCCGGACCGTGGTGAGGCGTTCGGCCAGCTGTGGAATAACCGCCGCCAGCACGTCCTCGATGTGCTCGGCTAACACGATCTCCATCTCGGCGCGCACATGCTCAGGCAGCTCGCGCAGGTCTTTTTTGTTCTCTTTCGGCAGGATCACGCGCGGGATGGCCTGAATAATGCGCCCAGGCGTCGCCCCGATGTACATCCGGCGATGCCCGCGCAACTCGGCTTCATCATACATGCCACCCAGGCTCATGCGCTCGAACGTCCCGGTTCAGCGGCGGCGCGCCAGCGCCGTCCGCTGCAACCGGTTGTTGAACTAAGCGCTCCGCGCAGTTTTTTATCTCCCCTCCTTCCACATCACTCCTGAAGGGTTCTCCATCCGTCATCTTGAGGCAGAGTTTACCTCCTGGACGTCTCCATCCATCCCCCCTCACGCCCAGGAGGGAGTGCCATGACGCCACTGCGCCAACGGATGATTGCAGACCTACCACGCAGAGGCCTGTCCGAACGGACTCAGGACTCACATTCCGCACCCTTTTTCGCAGTTCCGAAGCAATTTTGGCAGCGCCTCCTGAAAAGAGGGGAGGACGGAAC
>Ga0137403_10009126_pt1 | contig 11044 bp, 9 predicted proteins | sample CZOMad2_1_16fung_FD_122057 | JGI IMG/M metagenome (GOLD analysis project Ga0137403, IMG submission 122057) | Vadose zone soil fungal communities from Angelo Coast Range Reserve, California, USA - CZOMad2_1_16fungal (Hybrid Assembly) | ecosystem: Environmental > Terrestrial > Soil > Vadose zone...
GGCGAGGTCTCGGTGAGGCCGTAGATCTGGATGAACTCCCAGCCCAGCTCGGTCTCCACGCGCTCGATGGTCTTGGACGGGGGTGGCGCGCCCGCCACCACCATCCGCACGCGCCCGGCCCCGGGGATCGCCTCGCCCCGCTGCGTCCGCGCCTGCGCCGCGCCCAGGATGGCGGCGACCACCGCGGGCGCGCCGTTGAGCAGCGTCACCCCCTCGGCCTCCACGCGTCGGAGGATGTCTTCGCCGTCGATCTTCCGGATGATGACCTGCCGCGCGCCCATGGCGGTGACCGCATAGGGCATCCCCCAGCCATTGCAGTGGAAGGTGGGGAGCGTGTGCAGGTACACGTCGCGATCGGAGACGCCCACGTGCCAGCCGAAAGTGACCGCGTTGAGCCAGCAGCCGCGGTGCGTGAGCTGAACACCCTTGGGTCGCGCGGTGGTGCCGGAGGTGTAGTTCACGGAGACGGTCGCGTTCTCGTCATCGACGGAGAAGCGCGGGCGCGCTCCGGCGCGGCCGAACAGCACGCCGTCGGTGGCCGCGCCGAGAATGAAGCGGTGCTTCACCGGGATGGGCCGGACGATCTCTTCCATCTCGGGATCCACCAGGGCCACCGTGGCGCCCGAGTGCTCGACGATGTAGCGGATCTCGTCGGCGTTGAGGCGGAAGTTGATCGGCACGAGCACGCGCCCGAACACGCTCACCCCGAAGAGGCTCACCAGGAAGCGGCCGGCATTCGGCGACACGATGGCCACCCGCTCGCCCGCGCCTACCCCCAGATCATCGAGCGCGGCGGCCAGGCTGCGGCTCATGGCCGCGCACTGCGCGTAGGTGATGCGGCCGAGGCCGCCTCCCGGAGGATCGGGCTCGTCGACCACCGCCAGGCGGTCGCCGTACACCCGCTCCGCACGCTCGAGGAAGTCCGCCAGCGTGAGGGGAACGATCATGGTCCGGGTACCATACCACCGAAGCCGCCCCGCTCGCCCGGGGATGATCCATCCGCGCCCCCCACTCCGTATTCATGAGTGAAGGTGATCCATGAGGGCCGTACCCCACGGTGAGTCGATCGTGCCTGCCCATCATGCCTGATCTCCGTCCCGGGGCCGGGCGGACCCCCGCCCCCGGGGAACCGGCGGCACGCGAAGAGCTGGGGCTGGTGGACCGCATGCGGCTCGGCGACGAGACGGCCCTCGAATCGCTCTACGCCCGGCACGGAGGCCTCATCTATGCCCTCGCGCTTCGCATCGTCGCTGATCCCGAGCTCGCGCGTGAAGTGCTCCAAGACACTTTCCTCCGCTGCTGGGACCGGTGCTCGGCGTACGACGCGGCGCGAGGCCGTTTGGTCTCGTGGCTCGTGAGCATCGCGCGGCATCGCGCCATCGATCTCCTGCGGAGCCGGCCGCACCAGGCTCGCTTGCGCGAGCGCGAAGCGCTCACGGAGCTCAGGCCGGAAGCCGAGTCTTCCGACGTCACGCATACGGTGGCGCTGCGCCGGGCGATCGCGGGCGCGCTCCAGGCCCTGCCGGTGGCGCAGCGCCAGGCCATCGAGATGGCGTACTTCGGGGGACAGACCCAGGCGGAGATCGCGAGCGCGCTGGGGCAGCCGCTCGGAACCATCAAGAGCCGAACCCGCGAAGCAATGGAGCGTCTGCGGGCGGTGCTGTGGCCGCTCATCGGGCCCGGAGGGGAGGCGCAGAAAGACCGTGGCTGACCTTCGAGAACACCCCGACGACGATCTCGGCGCGTACGCCCTCGGTGCCCTCGGAGAGCCCGAGGCGCGGCGCGTCGAGTCGCACGTCGCGACATGCGCGACATGCCGCAGCGTCCTCGCGCAGCATCGGGCCGTCGCCGAGGCCCTTCCCCTCGGGCTCGAGCCGGTCGCGCCGCCGCCGGAAGCCTGGGCGGCGGTTCGAGCCGACGTCGGACGGCATCGGCCCCCGCGCCCCCGAGGGGCGAGGACCGGCACGCGACCGCTCTGGCGCCACGCGGTGTGGCCGGCTCTGACCGCGCTCGTGGCGTCGCTCCTGGTCTGGAACGTCGTCCTTCAGCGGGAGCTCAGTCACCGGTCGCCCGGGCCGGCGCCCGGGCCGGAGGTGGAGGCGCTGTCCCGCCGCCCGGGCCGCGTCGTCACCTTCGCGGGCACCGGCCGGCCGGGAGCCAGCGCCCGGCTCTTCGTCCCCGTGGACGGAGGGCAGGGGCACCTGGCGATCAGCGGACTGAGCGCGCTGCCGCGGGGACGGACGTATCAGCTGTGGTTCGTCCGGACGGGCTCACCCACGGTGACCGGCGGCACCTTCGCGGTCGACGCGCGCGGCGTGGCGTGGGCGAAGATCACCATCCCCCCCTCCCTGCACGACGTGCGCGCGATCTCCGTGACCGAGGAGCCGGCTCCGGGCAGCGCACGCCCGACCGGCGATGGATTGCTGGAAGGCAAACCCTGACCGAAGGAGACATGAGATGCGAACCCTACGTTTGCTGATGGTCCTCGTGACGCTCTCGCTCGGCCCTTCCCTGGCCCTGGCGCAGGGCGAGCATGTGATGCTGGGTCCCGACGACATCCGGTGGGGCGCCGCGCCGCCCTCTCTGCCGCGAGGGGCGATGCTGGCGGTGATCGAGGGCAAGCCCAGCGACCCCGGCCCCTTCACCATGCGCTTGAAGTTTCCCGCCGGATTCAAGGTGGCCCCTCACTCGCATCCGGCCATCGAGCACCTGACCGTGCTGTCCGGCACGCTTCACTTCGGGATGGGAGACACCTTCGACGCCGGCAAGCTGGCGCCGATGCGCGTGGGGAGCTTCGTCGTGATGCCGGTGGGAAACCCCCACTTCGTGGAAGCGAGGGAGGAGACCGTGATCCAGGTGCACGGTGTGGGTCCCTGGGGCGTGAAGTACGTCAACCCGGAGGACGATCCGAGCCGGAAGTAGAGGCGTCAAGGACCTTGCGAATCGTCCGGAGGACCACGCCCGGCGTGAACGGCTTCTGGATCAGGGTCATCCCGGGATCGAGGCTGCCCTGCCGGCCGATCACGTCCGCGGTATAGCCTGACATGAAGATGACCTTGAGCCCCGGGCGGCGCCGCGTTACCTCCTCGGCCAGCGCGCGGCCGTTCATGCCGGGCATCACCACGTCGGTCAATAGGAGATGGATCGCGCCGGTGCTCCCCTTGACGAGCTCGAGCGCCTGCGCGGGGGTAGCGGCAGTGAGCACCGTGTAGCCACCCGCCTCGAGGATCTCCTGTGCCAGTTGACCCACCCCTTCATCGTCCTCCACGATGAGGACGGTCTCGGTGCCATGCGGCGGAGGGTCGGCGGGCGCTTCGGCGACGTCGGCCCCGGACGTGGCGGCGTCCACGCGTGGCAGATAGATCGTGAAGGTCGTGCCGATTCCGATTTCGCTGGAGACCTCGATGTGCCCGCCGCTCTGGTTGACGATCCCGTAGACGGTGGACAGCCCGAGGCCCGTCCCCCGGCCCGGGTCCTTGGTCGTGAAGAAGGGCTCGAAGATCCGAGCTTGCGTGGCGGCGTCCATCCCATGCCCCCGGTCGCTCACCGCCAGCATCACGTAGGAGCCCGGCCCCGCGCCGCCACTCGTATGCCCTTCGAGGAGCTCGACGTCGGCGGTCTCCATCGTGAGCTGGCCCCCACCGGGCATCGCGTCCCGCGCGTTCACGGCGAGATTGAACAGCACTTGCTCGAGCTGAGTGACGTCGGCCCGCACCCGGCCCACCCTTGACGCCAGGACCGTCCGCAGCTCGACGTCCTCGCCCAGCAGACGCCGCAGGATACCGGCCGCGCCTTCGATGACGGCGTTCGGGTCGAGCACGCGCGGTTGAATGACCTGGCGCCGGCTGAAGGCCAGCAGCTGGTTGGTGAGAGCCGCGGCCCGCTCCGCGGTCTGCTGGATGATCTCGACGTCGCGGAGCGCGCGGTCCGTGGGGGCGAGGCGCGTTCTCAGCAGCTGGGCGCGCCCGCCGATCACCGTGAGCAGGTTGTTGAAGTCGTGGGCCACCCCGCCGGCGAGCCGCCCGATGGCCTCCATCTTCTGGGCCTGGCGCAGCTGCTCCTCGCTCTGGTGTAGGGCCTCCTCCGCCGCGCGACGCTCCGAGATATCGACGAGCGTGACCTGGGAGAGTGGCTCGCCCTCGAGGGTCACGGAAGAGATCAGCAGCTCGAGCCAGACCGGGGAGCCGTCCTCGCGTAGGCCCAGGGTCTCGTAACGGTCCGGCGGGGATTCGCCGCGAAGCCGGGCACTGGCCAGGCTCTCGATGCGGGCGCGCTCGTCTTGCGCATAGAGATCGAGGATCGAGCGTCCGATCAGGGTTTCCGGGTCACGATAGCCGAAGATGCGGGCCAGGGCCGCGTTGGCGTAGCGGATGCGCAAGTCGGCGCCGACCAGGTAGACCCCCTGGATGGACCCTTCGACGAGGACGCGGAATCGCTGCTCCGAGGCCTCGGTCGCGACCAGCGCCGCCGCCTGCTCGGCCGCGTGCTGCTTCGCGAGCTCGCGCAGCCTGGCTTGCGTCAGCGCGATGGCCAGCTGGGCGGCCACCTCCTGCGCGATGCTGACCTGCTCCGGCGAAAACTCCCTCGGCGCGCCCCCGAAGCTGAGCGCGCCGATCAGCTCGCCGCCGGCGATCATCGGCACCACCATGTAGACCTCCACCCCCGATGCCCGCAGGGCCGCCGCCTCGGGGCTCCCGGGAAGTCGGCTGAGGTCGACCACCTGATTCTCTCCCCGCTGCAAGGCGGCCACACTGCCGAGAATGGGCTCCAGGGGGTAGCGGACACCGGGGCGGACGCGGATCCGGCGGCGGCCCGCGGCGGCGAGCCATTCCGCCTCGCCCGCCGCGAGGTCGAACAGATTCACGATGACGCGCGGCAGGCCCAGCAGTCCCCGGAGACTCCGGACCGCCGCTTCGGCAATGGCCCCGAGGTCCTCGGCGGCCAGGAGTCCCCGGTCGATCTCGTGGAGAATGCGAAGCCGCTCGGTATACTTCGTGACCGCTGCTTCCGTCTGCTTGAGCTCGGTGACGTCGATGGCCACGACGAGCGCCGCTTGCCGTCCCGCGAAGTCGAAGGAGTGGGCGATGACATCGACATCGCGGAGCCGTCCGTCCTTGAGCCGATGCTTCCAGATCCCCGTCCGCCGCACGGCGCCGACGGTGAACCCGGCCACCACGTCCTTGAGCCTCGGCACCTCGTCCATCGGCCGAATGTCACTGAGACGCATGCGGAGGAACTCCTCCCGCGAGTACCCGTACCCGGATACGGCGGCCGGGTTGACCTCCAAGAACTGCAGGGTCTCCAGGTCGTAGAGCCACATGGGAAGCGGATTGCTCTCGAAGAGGACGCGGAAGCGAGTCTCACTCTGCCGCAAGGCGGCCGACGCGTGGGTTCGATCGGTGATGTCCCGGAGAAAGGCGGTGAACACCGTGGCCCCTCCCAGTCGTACCGGCGTGATCGCCAGCTCGACGGGAAACTCGGCGCCGTCACGGCGCAACGCCGTCAGCTCGACCCGTTGGTTGAGGACCGGGCCCTCACCGGTCTCCAGGAACCGCCTCAGCCCTTGCTCGTGGGCGGCGCGGTAGCGCTCCGGAATGATCGAGTCGGAGAGCCGGCCTCCGATGATCTCCACTTGAGACCAGCCGAACATCGCCTCCGCCTGCGGGCTCCAGCCGGTCACCCGCCCCGTCGCGTCGATCGTCACGATGGCGTCGAGCGCGGTCTCCACGATCAGCCGGGTACGCTCCTCGCTTTCGCGCAGAGCATCAACGAGACGCCGGTGCGCGATCGCGATGGCCAGCTGGGCGGCCGCCTCCTGGGCGATGCTGACCTGCTCCCCTGAAAACTGGGCCTGATCGCCGCCGAAGCTGACCGAGCCGATCAGCTCACCACCGGCGATCATCGGCACCACCACGTACTTGGCGATGCCCGAGGCGAGGAGGGTCTCGGTTTCAGGACTCGGGGGCAGCGCGCGAACGTCCATTGTCTGCGGCTCGCCCCGCCGCAGGGCCTCGATGTCGCCGGCGAATCGCAACGAGTAGCGAATGCCGGGGGTGCGATGGATGCGGCGACGCCCCACCGCCACCAGCCACTCCACATCGCCCGCGCCGAAATCGAACAGATTGACGATGGCGCGGGGTGCCCCGAGCAGGTCCCGCAGGCGTCGCGCCACCGTCTCCGCGATCGCCACCGGCTCCTCCGCGGCGATGATCGCCCGGTCAATCTCATGCAGGAAGCTGAGGCGTTCGGTGGACTTCGCGAGGGCCGCCTCGCTCTCGCGCAACGCCCCTTCCGCCCGCCTGCGCTCGGCGATCTCGAGCTCGAGCGCCCTCGTCGTCTGGAGGAGCGCCGCCGTCCGTTCCCCTACGCGCCTCTCCAGCCGGGTGGCCAGCGGTCTCCCGCGGCGCCGGAGGAGACCGATGCCGCCCACGATGACACCCATGACCAGGAGCAGGGCCAGCGCGCTCATGAAGCGGCCCTGGGGAAAGAGCCAACCAGCGAGCACGATACTCCCGAGCGCAACGACACCGGCACCGACCAAGGCCTTGATCGCTCTACCCCACCCCCACCCTACCCTCTGGCCGGGAGTGTGTCTGTCAGCTACGCGACACCTGCATCCTTCTTGATCAGCTGTTTTGGTCCCTGCTCACCGAGGCGATGGTCTCCAGAGCGCCCGGATTGGGGAGGATCACTTGCCGGCCGCGGCGCGCGACCAGGCCGGCCTTGGTCAGCTCGCCGAGGTAGAGACTTGCCGTCTGCCGCGACGTCCCGATCAGGGTTGCGACCTCCTCGTGCGTCAACGGCAGTCCGATGGTGAGGCCTTGCCTCGATCTGTAACCGTGCTCCCCGGCGAGGCGGAGGAGCACCCGCGCCAGGCGAGTGCGGGCGTCCAGAAAGATGAGCTCCTCCGCGCGGCTCTGGAGCTCGACGAAACGCCGGGCGATCCGCTTCGTGACCGAATAGAGCACCGAGCTGTGCGCCCGCAGCACCCCCAGGAATGCGGCGCGGGGGAGGTGCAGCACCTTCGATGCCGTCTTCGCCTGAGCGAACGTCTCTCGAGGATGGCCGCTCATCACCGCGATATCACCGAAGACCTCGCCGGGTTGGACATAGCGAAGGGTGAATTCGGCGCCGGTCGGCGTCACGCGATGAATCCGGATCAGTCCACCCTCGAGCACGTAGATCTCGTTCGGTTCCCGCGCCGGACCGAACACCGACTCGCCGGCTTCATAGCTGCGCACCCGCGATGCCTCGCGGAGTGCCTTGGCCTCCCCCGCCGGCAACGTGCCCAGCCACTTGGGCCTAGCCCGGCGCCCCGTCGGTTCCCCCCCGCTGTTCGCCCGCATGTCGTATGAGCGAGTGTAGCCGCCGCGCCCGAGGGCGAACAGTCGGCGACCTCCGCGATTTGGTGTAGGCCGCCGCCTCGCCGGCGCGTAGGACGACGTCAGCCCGCCTGTCGGTTCAGACCAGTCCGTGCCGGACCGCGTATTGTGCCAGCTCCGCGTTGGTCCTCATGCCCATCTTCCGGAGGGTCCGGGTCCGGTACGTGCTGACCGTCTTGGCGCTCAGGGCCAGCTCGCCGGCGACTTCGCCGTTCGTCTTGCCCGCGGCGAGCATGCGAAGCACGTGAAACTCGCGATCGGACAGCATCTCGTGCGGCGCTTCCTTCGTGTCGGTTTCGACGGCGGACGCCAGACGCTCGGCCACGGACGGCGTGAGGTATCTCCTCCCGGCCACCACCGTGCGAATCGCGTCAACGAGCTCCTCGGGAGCGCTGTCCTTCGTCAGGTAACCGGATGCGCCGGCCCTGATGGATCGCACCGCGAACTCATCCTCGGAGTGGATGCTCAGCACCAGCATGGGAATCCTCGGGTGCTCGCCCCGGAGCTCCTTCAGCGCCTCGAGCCCGCTCCGGCCGGGCATCGCGATGTCCAAGAGCACCACGTCGGGCTCCCGCTTGCGCACGAGGGTGAGCAATTCGGCGACGTTGCCCGCCTCGTCGACTTCCGCGGGCCGTAGCGCCTCCTCGACGATCGCCCGCAGCCCGCGCCGCACGACGGGATGATCATCCGCGATCACGATCCTCATGCGAGTCACTTCGCTTCGTGGTCATAGGTTTCGGGAATCCGGACTCTCATGGTCGTACCCTCGCCCAGAGCGCCGCTGATGGCGAGCTCACCTCCAAGCAGAATCACCCGCTCCCGCATACCCAGGATTCCAAGCGAACTGTCGGCTGACACCTGCTCTTCGCTGATCCCGACACCGTTGTCGTGGACCTCCAGGGTCAGTCCTTCGTCCTCCCTGGCCAGTCGTACGTCCACTTGCGTCGCGTTTGCGTGCCGCGCCACATTGGTGAGCGTTTCCTGAAGGATGCGAAAGAGCGCCGTGGCCGCCTCCCGATCGATGACACTGTCGCCCGGCGGCAAGTCCAGCTGGCACTTCGTCCCGGTTCGACTCTGGAACTCCTCGGTGGCCCACTGGACCGCCGCCCGCAGGCCCAATTCGTCCAGGATTCCGGGCCTGAGCTCGGCAGATATTCTGCGTACGGACTCCATTGTCCCGTCGATCAGCCGGAACAGCGTCTCGGACCGTTCTTTCCGCCCATGGACCAAAGGCCACAACTCGAGCTTGATGGCGGTCAGCGCCTGACCCAGCTGATCGTGAATCTCGCGGGCCACCCGCTTCCTTTCCTCTTCGCGCACAATCTGCTGCCGGCCTGCGAGCGCCCGCAACTGGCCGAACGAATGCTGTAGCTCCTCCTGAGCCCGCTTGCGCTCGGTAATGTCCTGAAAGCAATTCATCGCGCCGATCAGTTCTCCGTCGCCATTTCTCAAGGGCACGATATTCACCAGCACCGTGATGCGCGATCCGTCGGACCGCTCGATCACCATTTCCAGGTCGCGGGCCCCGACTCCCGTCCGGAGCACCTCGGCCATCTTCGAATCCTGGTGGAGCACCCGCCTCCCGTCGGGAGAATAGAGGCGCAGCGATCCGCAATAGCGCTGCGCGGTGGACCCCGATACTGGCTCGCGTCCCCACAACTCCACCGCGCGCCGGTTGTAGCTTTGAAGTCCCCCCGACGTGTCGCACACATAGACGGCGACGGGCATCAATTCCACCAGCTGGCGAAAGCGCTCTTCGCTCTGGCGCAGAACTTCCTCGGTCCGTCGACGCTCGATGCTATCGATCATGATCTGTCCTCCGCAAAGCGTTCCCCGTAGAGGTCAGAATAATTGCGCGGGAGGACCGCGTCTACCCGACATTGGGACCGGCCACCACCCTACTTTGGTAGGGATCGACTCCTACCTGAGTCGGCATTCTTGACAAGGGCATCGCCGCATCTGACCATGGCATGGGCGTGAGCGAGGACACTCGGACCGATGGGGAGGCCGGCATGAGGAATGGGGAGACCGATCGGCCCATCACCCTCGCGGGAACACGGCTCGGGCAATACCGGCATGTGTGCGCGTTCTTCCACACCAGGGACGAGGAGTACCGCGTCTTCCTGCCCTTCATCAAGGAGGGTCTCTCGTACGGGGAGAAGGCCTTCCACATCGTGGATCCGACCCTGCGCCGCGATCACATCGATCGGCTGGCCGCCGCGGGCGTGGACGTGGCCGCCGCCGAGCAGAGCGGTCAGCTGGAGCTGCGCACCTGGCAGGAGGCCTATCTGCGCGGCGGGCACTTCGACCAGGCCGCCATGCTGGCCTTGATCGAGGAGGTGCTCATCGACGGCCAGCGATCCGGGTTTCCCTTGACTCGATTGGTCGCGCACATGGAGTGGGCGCTGGAGGATAGACCGGGCGTGGATGACCTGGTGGAGTACGAGACGCGCCTCAACTACATCCTCCCGAAATACCGGGATCCCGTCCTCTGAACCTACGATCTCGCCAAGTTTGGCGCCGGCGTCGTCATGGATATCCTCCGCACTCACCCCATGGCCGTGATCGCCGGCGTCCTGCAGGAGAACCCCTTCTTCATTCCTCCCGATGAATTCCTGCGCGAGTTGCGCGCACGGGCCGGCAATGGAAACGACTCCTGAACGGAGCGCCTCTTCGCCCGCGCCCGCGACTCATGTGGTGGCCCTCCCAGGGGATACCGCCACTCTTCGCCGCCAGCTCCGCGACCTCATCGCGATTCTGGCGCTGCCCGCGGTGTGGAGCGGCCGGGACGCGTCGGATATCCGGGAGGCCGTGCTCGAGGTGTTGTCGAGCATGCTGCGGCTCGATCTGGCCTGCATCCGGCCGGCGGACCCCGCCGGAAGCGACCGGTCAGAGGAGACGACGGACCCCGGCGCGAACCAGACCCTCCTTCTCCCGGACCCCGTCACCGGCGAGTCTCTGCGCGCGATCCGGATCCCGCTCGCGCTCCTCGGACACCCGGACTTGGTGGTGGTCGCGTCTCGGCGCTCCAGCTTCCCCACGCCTTTCGAGCGATTTCTCCTCCAGAGCATCATCACCCAGGCCGAGATCGCCCTGCGCAACTCGGCGCTCAACGAGGAGCTCGAGCGACGGGTGGCCGACCGGACGACACAACTTCGGGCGAGTGAACAGCGGTTCCGCGATTACGCCGAGACGGCCTCGGATTGGCTCTGGGAGACGGGCCCGGACCATGCCTTCACGCGGGTCGCGGAGGAGCTCCCCGTGGTCGCCGGGGCCACCACGCTCGCCATCCCTCCCGCCCGGCGGATCGGCGTGACCCGGTGGGACGTCGCTACCGACGTGGAGGAGGAGCCCGAGAAGTGGCGCCGGCATATCGCGACCCTCGACGCACACCAGCCGTTTCGCGGCTTCGTCTACCGGACCACGGGCGCCGACGGATCGGTGGTCTACATTGCCACGAGTGGGAAGCCGCTGTTTGACGCGGACGGTCGCTTCCTCGGCTACCGCGGTGTCAGCAGCGACGCCACCGCGGCGGTGCGCGCGGAACAAGTCGAGAAGGCGCTCCACCAAGCGCAGGCGGAGCTTGCGCGCGTCACGCGCGTGACGACGCTGGGCGAGCTCGCCGCCTCCATCGCCCATGAGATCAACCAGCCGCTGGCGGC
>Ga0137403_10009127_pt1 | contig 11044 bp, 16 predicted proteins | sample CZOMad2_1_16fung_FD_122057 | JGI IMG/M metagenome (GOLD analysis project Ga0137403, IMG submission 122057) | Vadose zone soil fungal communities from Angelo Coast Range Reserve, California, USA - CZOMad2_1_16fungal (Hybrid Assembly) | ecosystem: Environmental > Terrestrial > Soil > Vadose zone...
CACACTGCTGGGCCACGAGCCGACGGTGCCAGCCAAGCATCGTGTCAGGCTTGACGATGCTCGCCACTTCCGCCAGGGCGTGCTTCCCCAGTTTCTTCCCGATCTCGGCCAATGTCTTGCGTTCGCCATCACTCAAGCGTATGCGACCTTTGATCTGATTGCGCGGCATACGATTTTCGGTCACGAGGTACTCATTGCGGAGCAGCAGTTCCTGATCGACGGTCCCCGTGATATATGCCAGCAGGTGTTTCCAGTCCATTGTCTCTCCCCCGCAGCCTTTATCGCGTATGTTGACGATGAGTATCGGTGATGGTGGGACGGAAGACAAGCTGAAGTGCGGGGGCTGGTAGAAGCGTAACTTCCAGCAGGGAGGCAAGTTTGAATATTTTGACTATACGGGGAGGATGGAGGGGGGAAGAGCCGGGTGTCTTGTCCCACAGCGGCTCTCCTGCGCACAGGGCAGCCCCCCACCTGGCCTCCCCCTACGGGGGAGAGGGAGCAAGGACGGGCTTGCAGAGCAGAGACATGGAGAGGACTCTTGGCTGGAAATCGCCTAAGCGGCGGGCATTAGCCCTCGAAGCCCCGAGCGTAGAGTTCCCGTAAACGCGTGAGATACTGGGGCGGCATCGGGGGCAAGTCGACACAGCATGCCAGTTCTTCCATCTCCGCCACATTTTTCACGCCAGGCACGGTGGTGGCGACGGCCCGGTTCATCAGGCAAAAGACCATCGCCGCCTGTGACAGGGTGCGGATCGGGCCTTCCAGGAGGAAATCCAGCATGCGTGCATGGGCTACATCCTGCGCCAGGAGGGTGCCGGGCGGGATGGGCCGGTCGACCTCCTGGCTCAACGCGCCAGCGGCGTGGGACCGGATGCCGATAACCCCCATGCCCAGCGAGGTGGCCAGCGGGATAATCTGGCCGTTGTCCCACAGCGAGACGCCAGGCGGCGCCGGTTCTTGCGCCGTCCAGTTCAGCAGGTTGTAATACGCCAGCACCGTATCGAAGTGCCCGCTAGTCATAATACGCTGCACGGTGGGCACATCAGGTTCCATGGCCGATATGCCAATGAAGCGCGTGTTCCCCGCGTGTTGCATCTGGCGGTAGGCGTCCAGCACCGGCCCCAGGGTATCCTCGGCAGAGAGCGAATCGGACAGGTCGCCCCGCCGTGGCGTGAAGCGGTTGTGGACGTGCAGCACGTCGACCGTCTCTCGGCGCCGCCGCCGCAGGCTCGCCTCGACCGACGTGCGGACGGCGCCGGCCACATCGTGCATCTCCTGTGCCGCCAGGCGTACTTTGGTGGCGATGACCACCGGCTCCTGGCGCCCTTGCAGGGCACGCCCCAGGACTTCTTCGGCTTTGCCCTGGCCATAGGCGGGCGCCACGTCAAAAAAGTTTACCCCCAGTTCCAGAGCACGGTGGAGGGTGCGCACACACTCGGCCGCCGTGGTCGGCCCCCCCACCTGGCCGATGCCGCCACCGCCCACGCGTGACACCTGCAAGCCCGTGCGACCCAGGACAGCATACGCCATGGTCTTCTCCTACTCCTCAGCGACCACAGAGTTCCTGAGGGTCCCGATGCCGCTGATCTCGATCTCCACCACATCCCCTGGCCGCATGTTCGGCGTTGCGCCTTCTGCCCCCAGCCAGACAACGTCTCCAGGGTAGAGCGTGCTGTAGCGGCTGATCTTGGCAATATGGCTGGCGGCATCGAAGAGCATGTGCCGGGTGTTGAATTGGATCTGCACCTGGCCATTAATGCGGATCGTGGTTTCCAGGTTGTTAGGATCAAGATCCGTGGCGATCCAGGGACCCATGGGCTTGAAGGTATCCGTGTTCTTGGCCCGCCACAGGGAACCGTCCTGGATTTGCCAGGTGCGCTGGCTGACGTCGTTGCCAATGGTATAGCCCAGGACACAGCTCAGGGCGTTCTCGGGCGACAAGTGCTGGGCCTTTGTGCCGATCACAGCCACGAGTTCCCCCTCGACCTGGAACTCGTCCGAGGCGTCTTTGGGTTTGACGATGTGCTCTTCATGCGCGATCAGGGCATTATTGGTCCGGTAGCCGATACCGGGTTCGGTGAGATCGCGGAGTTTGAGCCCAGAGTACTGGGCCCACCACTGCACGTGCTCTGGATAATTCAGCCCGCCGGCATAAAAGGTGGACGGGATCACGGGCACCAGGAGTTTGACCTCGCTCAGGGGGTAAATGGTGGCGGTCACGGTGTAGGTCTCGAAGGGACTGCCGGAGACTGCCGTCACGCGCGCCTCGTCCTCCACAATGCCATAACTGATCGTGTCCCCGACCTGAAAGCGACACCATTTCATACGCTGTCCCTCCTCGCTCAATTTCTAGCGGTTTGTAGCACCGCAAATACTCACTCGTGAGCTGAGAATCTCCGATCTGGCTCTTCACCGAACCCATGATCAGAGGAGAAGCTCAGCCATGTCGATTGTGTCGCATCTGCACCAACTCTGCAACGCCGCAACGTGTCAATCCTCTATCCATACACCTACTGTATCTCCCAACGTCATTTCTTTGGTGGCAAGCAGTTGCGGGTATTATAGGGGTTACATCGAGCCACGCGCTGCGCATGAATGCGCGGTGCACGTGGCGACACAGCGAGGGCGCGCGAAATGTCTACAACACCGCCATCCGCCGCGCGCTCAGCCCGTGGCGCCCCTGCGGGAGCGTCCCTGCAGACGTCCAGGGCTGCCCCCGAGGCGTGGCACCGATCAGGCACCCTAGGAGGCTGTCCGAGAATTAATGCACATGGCCCTTGGAGACTTGAGGAAGTAGGCCGCTCGTGCTCCACAGGGCCGTGCACATCGTCCAGGGAACACACTCATCTGCCCATGCCAAGGTCTGACGTCCTCCAAAGGGCCATCTCAGTCTCATGAGGGGGCTCGTTTTCCGTGTTAGACCGTACTCGGCGCACACCCATAGCGCCAGAGTTTGAGCACATTATGGGTCAGGCACACCAGACACCATTCGCCACGAATCTTCTGCAACCCCCGTAGCAAGAAGCGGCGAAAACCTCGCACTTCTTTGATCTGGCCAAACACGGGTTCCACAATGACCTTGCGCCTGGCGTACAACGCACGGCCCTCAGGCGTGCGCACTTTCGCGGCCATCCGCTCCTGCGCTGTGGCGGGTGGAGCGCTCGCCGCGGCCTCTGGGGTATGATGCAGTTGGCGCCCCGTGGATATGTACGGGTTGAACCCTAAAGTCTCGAGCGCCTGCACCGCTGCCTCACTATAATAGCCATTGTCCAGGGTCGCCGGAATCGCCGCGGTCGCACCCGCCTCATCGGTTGGCAGCTCGATACCGGCATCGGCAAGGGTGGCCAAGGTCGCCTGAGCCAACGGCTCGGCCTGCTGTTTGTCGTTCGGCGCGTTGCTCACGTCACAGGCCACGATGATCTGACACGCTGCATCCACACTCACTTGCGCGTTGCCGCAGTACTCCCAGCCCTTGTTGGTGGTCCGCATGATGTGCAGCTCAGCATCCGTAAAGTTGCTCTGGGCCTTGTCGTCGGGGCTCTCCTCCACCGGTGTCGGGGCCTTGCCTCGACGTTTCTTCCCCGTCCGGTGGCGCTCCGCCTCGGCTTCGGCTCGGTGCTGACGCTCGGCCTCCGCTTCCGCCTTGGCCTGGGCTTCCAACCGTTGCATGGCAGCCTCGATCCTCGCCAAGCGCTCCTCGCGGCGGGCCAACTCGGCAGGCAGTTCGTCACCGCGACGGCTGCCCAAGGCGGCATCGTCTGCCTCGTCTTGCTGATAGGCCTGCGTCACTAAGGTTTCAATATCCTCGCGCAGGCGCTCCACTTCCTTCTTCATATACCCATAACTCATGGCCTTGTGACGCGACGCATTGCCCTGGATTTTCGTGCCATCGGTGGATACATTCCCCAACTTGACCAATCCTGCCTCGCCCGCTAAACGCACCACCTGCACAAATACCGCTTTGAACGCCTCCAGATGTAACTTGCGAAAGTCACTGATGGTACGAAAATCTGGCCGCTCCTCTCCCACGATCGCCAGAAAGGCCAAATTGCGTTCACACGCCAGGGCGATTTTGCGGCTCGAAAACACCCCCACGCAGTAGGCATAGAGCAGTAAGCACACCATCATGGCAGGATCAAAGGGCGGCGCGCCCCGCGTTTCCTGCTCATAGGGGGCATAGAAACGGCTTACATCCAGCGTGGCCACCGCATCGAGCAGGAAAAAGACCAGGTCACCCTCGGGCAGCTTGGAGGCAGGGCTATGCGCCTCGTGCTGATAGCGCTGCGGTTCCCAGGGCCGATAGGTTTTGCCGCCGTGCTCGCTCATCATCGCTCTCCGTGGCTGTGAGGGGATCGGGGATGTCATACAGGCGCAGACATTATCGCCTCACGGCTCACCCACCGCAACGATGGGCCCACTCGGCCAGCCGAGTCTTTCTCGGACAGCCTCCTAGGAGGCTGTCCATGAAAAAAGCCGCTGGGTTATCAACCCGTACTTGCCGCTCGCCAAATGTAAGGCGATAATAGCTTTCCCTGAAAGGGCTCTTGTTGTCAAGCAGACAGGCGGAGACTGACGATGAGCGAGCGCGGTGGGGAAACGTATCGTCCCTGGGAGCCTCAACGCTACCGGCAAGAGGTTCACAGCCCTGAGGCCAAGCTGCCTGAGGGGAATGTGGTCTTCTTCCTGCTGGATACGGTGCCCCAGCTGGATGTGCGTCGCTTCTACGCCCCTTACGAGGACGAAACCCGGGGCGCTCCGCCCTTCGATCCGGGGATGATGGTCTGCCCGTTGCGGAGACAAGATGCTGTCAAAGGCAGCGACCCATCTGGGCGCGCGATCGACATGCCAACTCAGGGGTCAAAGAACCACTAGCACTAATTCTCGGACAGGCTCCTAGGGCGTCTAAATCGGCTTTTGTCTGTTTACCGGGTTTTGGATTCACGATGTCAAAGCTGTCTCTGTTCTGCCTGGCGGCCCCACAGTTTCAAGGCAGTGAAGTCCACCGGAGTGCCGCAATGGAGGCCCACAACATTCTTCATAAGCATTTGATATATTGATGATGTTTTGATAATTTGACCGATTTTTGGGACTCGGGATGATCTCCACATGAGGGTTGGCTTGATCGAGGTTGAGACGCTCGAGACGCTCCGGATGCTTCAGCACCTCGCGTCGTTGCTGGGTCAAGGAGGTGAACTGAGCGGTGAGTGCTTGTTGTCTCGCCACACTCACCGTGAGCACCTGTTCAGCTTCCTCCCGCGTGGGAACACCGCACAAGGCCGGCAGACGAAGCGCCATGCGATTGGCATCCGGCGTCTCACCCACCCCAGGGCGCTTGGCCACGCCGAACAGTGATTCGATGGCATCGGAGCTGATTGGCAAGCCGACGTGATCGAGCCCCAGTGTCGTGGCGGTCTCCAGCTCGAAGTCAAGAGAGGCGCGAAACTCCTGACGCAAAGCGCACGAGGACATGGTGGCAATCAGCGGCTCGCATTGGGCCCGGGTGTCGTGCGAGAGCCCCTGCATCTTGAGAATCTTCTGGCACTCCAGGAGACCGTGGGCATCGGTTCGAAACCGCTTGATGAGGGCTTTGCACGCGGGCAATTGATCCAGACACGCCCGCAAGTTGGCTCACGCGGAGCCCTGCTTGGCACCCCCGGCTGGCGAGCGTGTGAGCACCTGATCGGCCCAGGTGAATAGGCGGTGCACACTCATAAACCGCGCCTTAGTCCGGACTTTGGGAGGCGCCAAACACGCGAGAATCGTGTGCGTGAGTTTGCCCGAGACCTGACCACAGGCCGTCAAAAAAGTGGCCAATGCGGGATGCGCTTGGGAGGTGCGCTTGAGCATTCCCGCTACGGCGTGCGAGAGATCGTCGAGGCATGGGCTGCCCAGTCCTTGCGCATCGAGGGTGGCCACGGCGTTGTGGAGATCACGGCCTCCGTCTTTGAGGTAGGCGGCCGGGCGACCCATCTGGGCGATGAGGCGGTCGAGCAGGTCGGCAATCGTGTCGCCCGTCCAGGCATCCGCTACCGAGACGCCGATACAGTGGACCCGGTCCAGAGAGAGGGCGCTCGGTACGAGCTGATGGTGATGGGCGTCTACGGCCAACACAGCCAAAATCTTGCCCGTGCCCAGGCCAATACTGCTATCGATCAACCAGATCAGGCCGTTGCTAAAGGGGGCCTGGCGCAGCGGCAAGCCCTCAAGCAGGCGGGCCGATTGGGTGCGGACCATCGCAAGGCGCGTCACCCAATTGATCACGGTTTGCGGACATGGTACTTTCTTGATGCCCAGCGCCCAAGCGAGGAGACTCAGGACGCGTGAGACGGCACGAAAGCCGATGCGCGCCACGAAAAAGAGGTGTAGGCTTCCCAACACCACCTCCACCTTGGGCGGGGAGACCTGTCTTTGCAGTTGGGCCTCGAGATGACGCAGTTGGGCCTCGAGCTGTTGTAGCCGCGCCTGGGCCGCCTGAAGGGCTTGGGTGGTGCGGTCGCGCTCGGCGCTGATGCGCGCGGTCTGTTTGCGCTGGTATCGCTCTCGGTCAGCTCGTTGCTTGGCTTTGTGTTTCCACTGATGTCGACTGTATTTGACTTTGGAGAGTTGACTCATGGCGTACGCGCTCGTCAACCCCCATGGCCACAGGCCATGGGGGTGTCTAGGGTTGAGAGGAAGAGACCCCCTAGGAGAGAACGATTGGCGACGTGAGGCACCTCTCAAGCGAGCGCGAGGCAGACCAAACTCCCCACACCACCCCAAAAGGCCATCCCATGACCTACAATCGCATGGAAGCCACGCCGATGGCCGGCGAGCATTGCCGGTTCTGTGGTGATGCCCAGGCGCCCTTGGTGAAAACCCCATGTTGTCAGCAGTGGATAGGTTGCGATACCGCCTTTTTGTCGTTGCGAGGCGGCGGACGTTGTCAGGTCGAGCACGAACGTTTTAGTCTGTGCTACTCCCATTATGAGGATCAACACGGGGGCCCTTGGGAAAGCTGTCAGAAGTGTCGTGATTTCTGGATGCCAAGAGATGACAAAACCTCTGCGGAAAACCCCATCAATTGGCCAAAATATTGAGGGGTGGATAGTGGTTAACGAGGTCTAAATCCTGGGCACAAAAATTGAGCTGTAGAGCACACTTTTGGACACCCTAAGTTATATCTAGTGTTTCAGGATACAAATTTTATGGCCAAGCAGACGAACACATGCTGCATGATGAAAAGGGAATGATATTTCTTCCAACTGGAGACGGCATGTGCATAGCTCTATTAAACCTCACTAAATACTCCGAATATAATGACAATATCCATATGGATATTTCTCTCAACATAGTAGATGCCGTTAATAACTACAACAAAAGCAATACCCAATGGGAAAACCGTAAATTCAAACTCTGCATTGGGTTGAATGAGCACAAAGACAATATGATCCTTGATATCAACCGCAGACTAAATATTGTTGGCTATGGAATAAATATGGCTTTTAGGATAATGAATTTAGGGCCTTGATCACGGCGTCGGCCACCCTTGTACTTTTTGGTCTATCCCACGGCACGCCGTGGCGGACTGAGGGGAGCGGGCGGTATCTCAACGGATGCCAAAATCGCGGCAAACATTGACCGAGGCTTCTGCCCGAAAAACCGCTCGGCCGCGGTCGTCCCGTCAGGACGTGTGAGAAAAAAATGGTGAACAGCGGTCAGGCACGCACGCTTTCTGGGATGGTCGAGCCCTCGCAGCTGGTGATTCCTCAGCGAGAGGTACCCGTTACGCCCTTCCACATTGGCACTGGAGCGCTGCAACACCTCTGCGAGTTTTGAGGCCTCGTGCTTCAGTCGGTCTTGCGCAGCTGGAGGCAACGCACTGAGGGTCCCACCGGGCGCACACAGCGGGGTGCGGAGGCGCTCGGCAAGCTCGCGAAGTGGCTCACCCTGTGTCACCGTCCGCGTCGAGGCCACGCGCTCAAGATAATACGATGGAATAAGATGGGCGTGCATAGCGTAGGACTCAGTCTGCGCCAAATCTCGTTGACGCACCTGCTGCCGCACATACCCCGAGACAAACGTCATGGTGGCCTGCATTTTGGGCACCACGCGCTCGGCTTTCGCGATACGATCCAGGCACGCCTGGCTGAGGCCTTCCTGCTGCGCAATGGTGCGCATCGTGTCGACGTGCTGCTGGATATCCCCGGCAATGAGCTTGCCGTTGCGACGCACGCCGCGCTCCAGGTCGACAAAGTGGTAGGCGTGGCCGATGGCGCGGATACTCTGGGTGACCTGCTCGCGCTGTGCGCTGAGGCGCTGGTGCTCGTGGCGTGCCGCTTCGACCTCTGGCGCAATCTGCGCGAGGCATGGCGTCACCTTTGCGGGACGGCCCGGCCTACGCTTTATCGACTCGTCGTGCGCGTTGTCGAGGGATTCTTGCACCTGCTTACGAGTTGCTTCCAGCTTGGCGACGGCCTTATGGGCAGCCCGCTGTTTGAGGGCCATCGGCGCTGACACGGCTTTGCTCAGTTCATGTTGGACATGGAAGAGGTCGGGTGAGGGATGTGCCCCCAGGTGATGTTCAACATACGCGAGTAGGCCCGGGGCTTCATCACGGGTCGCTTGCATGACCTTGCCATGCAGGCCGGACAGGGCTTGTTCCATCAGGGCATGCCAGGTATCGTGATCACGTGCCAGTGCCGCTTGCTCTCACACAATGGAGTTGCTCACAGGTTCTATCCCTACGAGGGAGAGCCCTCCGGTAAACGTTGCATCGTGCGCCATGGTGCTGTCGTTGGCTGGCATCTCGCGCGCTAGGCGCGCACGCTCATCCTCGCGGGAGGCTACGATGGCCTCCTCCCCACGACGATTGACCTGGTGCTGCGTCCCATACGAGGCGCCGACAAACCGATGGCGGCCCGTGAGCTGCAAGAGCAGGCACACCAGGCGCATCCCGCAGGCGCCCACCTCGACACACACCAGGTGGATTGCCAGGACCAGCCGATGCAGGAAGGCGAGACCCGGCACACTTTGGAAAAACGCCACGACGGCGGGACACGCATCGAGGCGCTCTTGCTACGCCCGCCACGCTTGCAGCGTCGTGCGGGGCACCTCAAGCACCGTGGCGGCTCGACGTTGGGAGACGCCCCGGGATGGTAGATCGCGATACTGCTCCCACAACGCAGCGTGTTCGAGACGATCCCAGCGTTGGTGGCGATCCTCGTTGCCTCGTTGCGCCGATTGGATTACTGTGCCCACAGCGACCTCCTTTGTCTACCTTTTGCCTTGGTCTACGTGATGGCAAAGGATGGCGGGGTCGCTTCCTGGTTTCAACCCTTTGTGAGGTTGCGTCACAGGTTATCTGGAGCTGTCATCGAAACCAAGTGGCCGACGCCGTGATCGAGGCCGAACTTTTGATGCGGGATACCGAGAAAATCCGCCAGTTGTTTGGGGTTATAGAACCCGAAAAAATGCGCGAAAGCTCACGTCATGAGCACTTCGAAGGCGATGAGGTTGCCTTTGCGAAACTCGTGGTGAAAAAGCGCGAAAAACCAGGTAAATTCTTGCGGCCACATGGGATGATCCTCCTGTTTTGGGAATTTTGCATTTTCATGGAGGATAATCCCTAAGGCCTTCAGAATCAAAACCCCTTGGGAATTATGGAATTATCAGGTAACTTGTCCAGGAAGCGATGCAGCTCCCGGCCTGGAATCGCGGTTAGGCCTGAGGGCTTCTGCCACTTGGACGCAATCTTTGCCACCACTTTATTGGGCGCCAACCCCACCGAGAAGGTGAATCCCAGCTCAGCATCCAATTCCTTTTTAATGCGTTGGGCCATCTGGAGGTAGGACATCCGGAGCGGCCGACGCAAGCCAGTCAGGTCTGCAAAGCATTCGTCTATCGAATATTCTCAGACTCCATCGGATTTAGTGGTAAAATTTCAACACCTTGATATTGTTGATGTTATTTTACGATGTGTATGACGACTGCATGTCGTGTATCAATGGGAAATCAAGGCGTGAGCGGCCCTCACCCTATAAGGCAATCCGTCTACCACTAAATCCGGGTGCGCCGTGAAAGCGTCATGAAGGAATGTCGCAAGACCTGAGCGTATGCAGGTACGCTCTGAGCCCTTGGAGTTAAGCTCTGCAGACCACTCTGCAGGGTGAGCAGCATGCTCCTGAAAGGCGTTATGCGGAAGAAGCAAGCTTCCAAGATGTAATGCTTGGCTAAGGGATGCCATGGTGAATCACCTGAAGCGTGCATAGCCCTACGGGAAAAGTGGCCCCTGACATACCTTGCTTGTGATGTCAGCCTGTCGAGCCTGAAATGTGTTTGATGAGCAAAGTAGGGACCAATAACGACTGCACCGGATGGTCGGTTATTGGGCTCCAGGTCAACCTGATGCTACCCTGGAGGAAGATGGGGGAGCCCCAGAGAGGGGACGGGGTGTTCAGCAACACGCCACCTACCGCATTCCGTTTGAGTCCTTCATGATGAACACGGGAGATTTCCTGTTGGATGCGAAGGGGAGTGGAGAGTAGGTAAGGGAGACCCCAACGAAACCCCGAGGCCACAGGAAAAGTCGGATGGGGCATAGTAGTCCGAGCGTGGGAAAGCCACGTACATCAGGATGTGCACTGATGGCGAAGGCCCCTAGCCTTTGGAAAGACGGGAACAAAGGTACCCAGCGAACGCGCAAGCTGTCCACGGGGAATGCACTGTGGAGCTGGAGAAATGGGAACAGACGCTTCATGGAGGTCCATGGAGAACGACCAAAGGTGCTGCGCCGTGTGCGGTGAAAGTCGCACGCACGGTGCTAAACGGGGGGATTGAGGAAACGTACCCACAAGGCAACGCGCCTTGATCCTACCCAACGGGAATCTGAGATTTTCTTCTTTGAGGTACGTGATGACGTGCTGTTGATGCCGGTTGATCCAGCCGGCGACCATAGCAATGAGGACTTGCAGGATCATGGCGGCTCCTCAGGTTGGCGTCGTCGATGGAGTGTGATCCAGCATACCACCAACCTAAGGAAAATCAACATTGTAGCGTCGGCCTATTA
>Ga0137403_10009128_pt1 | contig 11043 bp, 10 predicted proteins | sample CZOMad2_1_16fung_FD_122057 | JGI IMG/M metagenome (GOLD analysis project Ga0137403, IMG submission 122057) | Vadose zone soil fungal communities from Angelo Coast Range Reserve, California, USA - CZOMad2_1_16fungal (Hybrid Assembly) | ecosystem: Environmental > Terrestrial > Soil > Vadose zone...
ACCTTCAACCGCATCTTCGACCTCTACTTCCTCGACCTGCAGGCGCTCGGGGAAGGGCTCAAGAAGGCGCTGGGCCCGGAGGATCCGAAGATCCAGGAGATGCTCGACCGCCTGACCTCCGAGGCGGGCATGGAGCTCGACGAGCTCACCGAGCTCCTGATGCAGGGCGAGGGCAGCGAGATGGAGATGGCCATCCGTCAGGAGGGCCAGAGCGCCGGCCTCGAGCGGCTGATGTACTTCCTCCAGGTCGGCTACTTCTCCCGCCGCATCTACGACAAGTTCGACTGGGAGGCGATCGAGCGCGACCTGAGCCGCATCATGCAGCTCCTGGAGGCCAAGGGGCTCGACCCCGGCATGCTCGCGCGCATCCGCAACTATCTCGACCAGCGCCTCGAGGCCTTCCGCCGCATGATCCGCCAGCACGTGGAGCGCGAGCTCGAGCGCCGGGCCATGCGCGCGGGAGAGAAGCTGACCCGCGAGGTCCTCACCGAGAAGCCACTCTTCGCGCTCTCCGCCGACGAGGTCGCGCAGATGAAGGCGGTGGTGGCCCGCCTGGCCCGCAAGATCAAGGACGCCCTCGCGATGCGCCAGCGGCAGGAGGAGAAGGGCCGGCTCGACACGCGACGGACCATCCGGCAGAGCCTGCAGTACGGCGGGATCCCGATGGAGGTGCGGTTCCGGCGGCGGCACCGGGAGAAGCCCAAGCTGATCACGCTCTGCGACGTGTCGGACTCGGTGCGGAACGCCTCCCGCTTCATGCTCCAGCTCGTGTGGAGCCTGCAGGACTGCTTCTCCCGCGTGCGCTCCTACGTCTTCGTGTCGGAGATCGCGGAGGTCACCCAGGCCTTCAACACCTACCCGGTGGACACCGCGATCGACTGGGCCCTCAAGTCCTCGTCGGTCGACTATCACTGCCGCTCGGACTTCGGGTACGCATTCAAACGCTTCGTGATCACCGAGCTCGAGACGCTCGATCGCAAGACCACCGTCTTGATCCTGGGCGACGCGCGCAACAACTACAACGACCCACAGGCCTGGGCCATCCGGCAAATCCGGGAGCGGGTGAAGGGGGTCATCTGGCTGAATCCCGAGGGGCAGTGGGGCTGGGGGATCGGGGACAGCGTGATGCCGCTCTACTCGCCGGCCTGCGATATCGTGAAGGAGTGCCGCACGGTGGGGCAGCTCGTCCAGGTCGTCGATCATCTGGTCCACTCCTGGTGGCGTCGCGGCCGCTGATCGGGCTCCTGCTCCTGGTCTCTTCGCTCGGCGCCGGCGCGGGCGCCGCGTCCGCCGGGGAGTGTGTCACCCTCGACGATTTCTCCCGGGGCCGGGTCGGTGAGTTTCCCCCGGAGTGGAAGCCGCGCAAGGAGTCGGGTCGGCCGGTGTATTCCATCCGGGAGGAGGGCGGGCGGCGGTTCCTGCGGGGTATCGCCCGCCGCATCGGCATCCAGGCTGGCCGCGAGGTAACCTGGAACCTTGAGACCTATCCGATCCTGGCCTGGTCGTGGCGGCCGATCGAGTTCCCGACGCAATCCGACGAGCGGAAGTCCGGCACCAACGACAGCGCGGTCTCGGTGTACGCGGTCTTTCCGACCTCCGCGGTGTCGGTGAAGAGCGTCAAGTACGTCTGGAGCCGGGTGGTGCCGGCGGGTACCCATCTCACGTCGAGCGCGGGGAACACGCAGGTGCGGATCTTGCGATCCAGCCCCCAGGTCGGCCAGTGGGCCGACGAGCAGGTGAACGTGCGCGAGGACTACCAGAAGTACTTCGGGGGGAGCGAGGTCCCCAAGCCGGGCGGGATCGCGGTGCTCACCGACTCCGACGACACCAAGAGCAGCGCGCAGGGCGACTACGCCAGATTCCGCGTCTGCAAGCCGTGAAGCGTGCGGTCGGTGGCTGAGGCGACCGATCCGTTCGAGACCCTCTACGCCCGCGGGGTGACCGACGGGCTGCCGGTCATTCCGCCCACCCGCGAGCGCGTAGCGGCTGCGGTGGCCGCGACCGGTCGCGAGGGGAGCGAGCTGGTCGCCCTGGTGCCGCCCAACTTCGGCCGCGCCACCGTGGAGAAGATCGCGGTCAACGCGGTCATGGCGGGTTGCCGGCCCGCGTACATGCCGGTGGTGATCGCGGGCGTGGCCGCGATGTGCGACGAAGGCTTCGACCTGCACGGCGTCTCGGCGACCACCAACTTCCCGTCGCCGCTGTTCATCGTCAACGGCCCGGCGCGCACGCGCCTCGACATCAACTGCGGCGCCGGCCTCTTCGGGCCGGGCTGGCGCGCCAACGCCACCATCGGACGGGCCCTGCGGCTGATCGCGGTCAACCTGGGCGGGGCGATCCCCGGGGTGGTGAGCATGTCCACGATGGCGCACCCGGGGCGCTACACCTACTGCATCGGCGAGGCCGAGGAGGAGAGCCCCTGGGAGTCGCTCGCGATCGAGCACGGCTTCGCTCCCGGCGACAGCGTGATCGCGGCCTTCGCGGGCGAGGCGCCCCACGGCGTCTACGACCACATGAGTCGCACCGCGAAGGACCTGCTGATCACGATCGGCAAATCGCTCGAGGTGATCTCGCACCACAAGTCCACGCATCACGGCGACACCCTCGTGGTGCTCTCGCCCGAGCACGCCCGCACCATCGCGGACTCTGGCTGGGGCAAGGCCGAGATGCGCGACTTCCTGTGGACGCGCCTGCGCAAGCCGGTGCGCGATCTGATCCCGGGCGTGGACGGCGGTGAGGGGCTGCCCGCCCACGTGCTCGCCAAGTTCTCGCACCCGGAGACCGACGACACGCCGATCGCCAAGTTTCGCGAGCCCGGCAATCTCAAGTTCGTGGTGGCGGGCGGCACCGCCGGCCGCTTCTCGGCGGTGATTCCGGGCTGGACCTTTCCCAAGAGCTCGCGCATGATCTGGAGGAAGATCGACATGCCCGAGGAGGCCCCATGAGCGACGACGAGTTCCTGGACCCGACCGATTCGGTGGCGGTCCCGCGCAAGGTCGCGCGGCGCCTCGAGAGCCTCGACGGCAAGACCATCACCCTCCTCGACATCTCGAAGGCCAAGGGCAACCATCTGCTCGACCGCCTGGACGAGCTGCTGCGCGAGCGCGCCCATCCCCGCGAGATCATCCGGAGGAAGAAGCCCACGTTCGCGCGGCCGGCTCCGGAGGATCTGCGGCAGGAGATCCTCAAGCACAGCGACGCGGTGATCGAGGCCCTCGCCGACTGAGGGTCCTGCACCACGTGCAGTGTGCACGACAGCGTGTTCTTCGAGGACCAGGGGATCCCCACCGCCACCATCATCTCGACCGAGTTCAAGCGGGCGGCCCGCGCGCAGGCCGACGCGCTCGGGGCGAGCGCGTTTCAGACCATCATGGTCGCGCACCCGATCCAGCCGCTCACCCGGGACGAGGTGCGCGCGCTGGCGGATGGAGCCTTCGACGAGATCGTGGCGCGCCTGACCCGCGCCTGACGATCAGGTGACGCTCCTCCTCAAGCTGGTCCTGGTGCCGGGGCTCATCGCCCTCGTCACCGTGGCCGGCCGCCGCTTCGGCCCGCGCATCGGCGGATGGCTCAACGCCCTCCCGCTGGTGGCGGGGCCGGTGCTCTTTTTCCTGGCCCTCGAGCAGGGCGACGCCTTCGTGGCGCGGGCCGCGGAGGCGACGCTGGCCGGGCTCGCCGCGGTCGCCGCCTTCTCGGTGATCTACGCGTGGACCGCGGTGACGCGATCGTGGTGGGTGTGCGTGCTGGTCGGCTGGACCGCCTTCGCGTTCCTGACCGTCGCGCTCCAGGCGGTGACCTGGACGGCGGCCTCGGGGCTGGCGCTCGCGCTGGCCGCCTTCGCCATCGCGCCCTTCACGCTCCCGCGGTTACCCGACGCGCCGATCCCGGCCCCCGCGCCCGTCTGGGACCTGCCCCTGCGCATGGGCGCGTCGGTCCTGCTCGTGCTCGCGGTCACCGGGCTGGCCGCCTGGCTCGGGCCGCGGCTCTCCGGCGCGATCACCCCGTTCCCGATCGCCACCACGATCCTGCTCGCGTTCACCCACGCCCAGCAGGGGGCGCCCGCCGCGGTGAGCTTCCTGCGCGCGTTCCTGCCCGCGATGTGGAGCTTCGGGTTCTTCTGCTTCGTGCTGGCGGTGGGCGTGGTGCCCCTCGGGCGCGACGTCGCGTTCCTGCTGGCGCTCACCGTGCACCTCCTGGTCCACGGCGCGGTGTGGCTCGGCTGGGGCGCGCTCGCTAGCCGGGGAAGCGCCAGACGCGGCCCTCGGGCGGCTCGTCGGTCAGCGTGAACTGCGGCAGGGCAAAGTCGGGGGCCAGGTCCTGGAAGACGGCCCGGACCCGCTTGCCGATCGCCACGTTCGCCTCCGGCTCCGGGCGGAACTCCGGCGTCACCAGGTTGGCGATGACCCGCAGGGCTTCGTCGGGGGTGGGCGCGCCGCGCTGCTCGTCGAGCTCCACCAGCACGACCGCGTAGGGCGTCCACTCCTTGAAGCCGGGCTGGATCGCGTGGTGCACGACCTCGTAGGAGTAGATGTGCCCGCCCCCGCTGACCGGCTTCCACTCCCACTCGAGCGACATGCACCAGGGGCAGCCGTGGCTCGGGGGGTAGCGCATGAGCCCGCACGCCTTGCAGGCGCGGAGCATCAGGCGGTGGTTCGCGCGGGCGAGCTTGAAGTGCTCGCGCCACTCGGAGTCGTTCTCCGGGATCACCAGGTTCATGCCGCGGTACTCGACGGAGGCCATCGCTAGTTCCTCATGATGAGGGCGGAGCCGGTCGGCGGCATCGCCCAGCCGAGGTTCATGGTGATGCGTGCGTCCTTCACCTGGCGGCACTTGCCGGGTGAGTAGTCGTAGCTGTGCTTGCCGTCCTCCCAGCCCGGGCAGTAGTCGTCCACCTGGCCGCGGAGCTGGCGCACGTTCTCGATCACCATCGAGATGCCGTGGGTGTAGCCCTCGCAGAGATGGCTGCCCGAAGTGTTGTTGGGCCGCTTGCCCCCGAGCTCGATGGTGCCGCTCGAGACGTACTGTCCCCCTTCGCCCTTCTTGCAGAAGCCGTATTCCTCGAGCTGGAGCATGGTGGTGAACGTGAAGGCGTCGTAGGAGCCGGTGACGTTCACGTCGTCCGGCTTGATGCCGGCCTGGCCGAACACGATGTCCTTGGCGTGGTAGCCCGCTACCCGGGTGATCGGCCCGTGGGCCCAGTGGAAGTCGGTGCGCGGCTTGTTGACCCGGCCCGCGACGCCCATGATGTAGATCGGCTTGCGCCGCAGATTGCGGGCGCGCTCCGCGCTGGTGACGATCAGCGCGGTGGCATTGTCGGTCTCGAGGCAGCAGTCCAGCAGGTGGAGCGGCTTGCAGATCCAGCGGGAGCCGACCACGTCGGCGACCGTCACGCGGTCCTTGAGGAACGCCTTCGGGTTCTGTGAGGCGTGCTTGCTGTGGGCCACCCGCACATGGGCCACCTGCTCCGACGTGGTGCCGTACTCGTACATGTGGCGCATGAAGGTCGGCGCGAAGTTCTGGCCCGCGCTGCGCATGCCGAACGGCACCTGGGCCAGGTCGAGGCCCCGCACCGGCTGGGCCGCGCGGGCGCCGGTGCCGCCGATGCGGAAATCGGAGTAGCCGTTCATCGAGCGGAAGATCGCGACCGTATGGCACATGCCGGCCTCGATGGCGCCCATCGCGAGGCCGACGAGGGCTTCGGTGGAGGACCCGCCCCCGAAGACGTCCATGTAGAAGTTGAGCCGGATGCCGAGATCCGGCGCGACCCAGTTGGCGAAGACGGAGTCGCCGCTCTGGTAGGACATCATGCCGTCCACGCCGTCCTTGCCGAGGCCGGCATCGCGCATGGCGTTGCGGACCGCCTCGACCGCCATCGCGCGGGTGCTGCGCGCCGACTGCCGGCTGTACTCGGTCTCTCCAACTCCGACGATGCAGTACTTGTCCTTGAGCGCCATGGGAGCCCTCCGCGCCGGGACTTTACGCGAGCGCGCCGGGGGCCGTCAAGCGAGGGATCGCGCCGCGCGGCCCCGCTCGAGCGGCGGGGCTAGCGAGGCGTGTCGTCCGGCCGCTCCGTGGACCGCTCCGTGTCCAGGATTGGCGGGAGGGAGCCGGTGGCTTCGGTGCTCTCGATGCGAACGATGCGGCTGAGCCGCGCCACCGCGTCGCGAATGCGCCCGGCGGCCCGGCGGCAGGTCCGGGCCCAGTTGCCTTCCTCGCTCTCCGCGGCGAGCCGGTCTTCCAGCATCTGGCTGTAGCCCATGATGATCGCGAGGGGATTGTTGATCTCGTGGGCGGCGGCTTGCGCGAGGAGGTTCACCGATCGGAGGGACGCCGCCTCCCGCCGCGCCTCCTCGCCCGCGAGCCGCTCGGCCGCGTCGCGGTAGATCACGATCTCGTAGCGCCGGCCCCGGTACGCGACGATGCGGCGCGTGCAGTCCACCGCGAGCGCCCGCCCGGACGCGGTGATGAACGGCACGCTCAGGGCCCGCGACAGTCCCATCGCCCGCGCCTCGGGGGACGGCTCCGACCGGGAGGCGCCGCTCGCGCCGGATTCCGGCCAGAACTGGCGGGAGTCGCGGCCCAGCATCGCGTCGCGTGCGAAACCGGCGATCTCGCAGTCCGCCCGGTTGCAGTCGAGGATGCGCTGACTGTCCGCGTCCACGATGCGCACGGCGTCGGTGGCGTCGTCGAGGACGGCGCGGAAGCGCTCGCGCTCCTGCGCCAGCAGCCGCCGCTCGATGATGCTCTCCATGAGCAGGGCGAGCATGGGAAGTCCGACCACGGTCAGCAGGAGATAGGAAGGCCAGACCCGCGCGAACAGGGTCCGGCCGGGGTCGCCCAGCAGGCCGAAGCCTCCGAAGGTGATGAAGAACGTGCCGACCGCGAGCAGGAAAGCGTGGTGGACGCGCACCCGCTCGGTCCCTCCCGCCCAGCGGTGGGCCAGCCCGCCCGCCGCCGCCACCCCGAGGATGACGACCACGCCCGCCACCGCGCCGCTGCCGCCCAGGTAGACCCGATAGGCCGCGGCGGCCAGCCCCGCGATCAGGGCGGCCCCCCAGCCTTCGAAGAGGCCGATGAGGGCGATGGGGATGGCGCGCCCGTCGATGAAGACGCCCTCCCGCGTCTCGATGCGGGAGATCATCAGCACCACCGTGATGGCGCCCCAGACCAGGCCCAGCGTGACGACCCAGAAGGGCCGGCGGCGTGGATCGTCCGGAGCGAACCAGCCGTAGGCCAGCGAGTAGAAGAGGACGCCCGAGACGACGATGCCCGTCGCCTCGAGCAGGTGGTGATAGTCCATCAGCTGCGGCCGGCCGCCGCGCGCCCGGTGGGCCGGGGCAGCAGATCGCGCAGGAACTTCCCGGTGTAGGACGCGCCGACCTGCGCGATCTGCTCGGGCGTGCCCTCGGCCACCAGCTCCCCGCCGGCCGAGCCGGCCTCGGGGCCGAGATCCACCACCCAGTCCGCGGTCTTGATCACGTCCAGGTGGTGCTCGACCACGAGCACGGTGTTCCCCGCGTCCACCAGGCGGTTGAGGACCAGGAGGAGCTTGCGCACGTCGTCGAGATGGAGCCCGGTGGTGGGCTCGTCGAGGATGAACAGGTGGTCGGTGGTGGGGCGCGCGGAGAGCTCCGCCGCGATCTTGAGCCGCTGGGCCTCGCCGCCCGATAGCTTGGTCGCGGGCTGGCCCAGCCGCAGGTAGCCGAGCCCGACTTCCTGGAGTACCTTGAGCCGCCGCTGCAGCACCGGCTCGGAGGCGAAGAAGTCGACCGCCTCGTCCACCGTCTGCTGCAGCACCTGGCTGATGTCCCGGTTCTTGTAGGTCACCTGGAGCACGTCGGCCCGGTAGCGGCGGCCCTCGCACTCCTGGCAGGTCACGTACACGTCCTCGACGAAGTACATCTCGAGCTTCTGGAAGCCGTCCCCCTCGCAGGTCTCGCAGCGGCCGCCCGGCACGTTGAACGAGAAGGCGCCGGGGCCCAGGCCGAGTGCCTGGGCGCGTGGCAGGCCCGCGAAGAGCCGCCGGATCTCGTCGAAGGCCTTCACGTACGTGACCGGATTGGAGCGAGGCGTCCGCCCGATCGGCTCCTGGTCGATGAGCCGGATGCCCTTGAGGTGCTGGAGGCCTCGCAGCTCGTCGTGGGCCCCCGCGACCGCGAAGTCCACCTTGAAGTGCCGGGCCACCGCCCGGTAGAGCGTGTCGTGCACGAGCGTGGATTTCCCGGAGCCGGAGACCCCGGTCACGCAGGTCAGGGTGTGGAGCGGGATCCGCACCGTGACGTCCTTCAGATTGTTCGCGCGGGCGCCCTTGAGGACGAGGGAGCGTCGCCCTTCCCGGCGCGCGAGCGGTAACGGGATCGTGTCGCGGCCGCTCAGGTAGCGCGCGGTCAACGAGCGCGGGTCCTTGCGGAATTCCGCCTGGGTGCCCGCGAACACCATGGCGCCGCCACGCTCGCCCGAGCCGGGTCCCATCTCGATCACGTAGTCGGCCGCCTCGATCAGCGCGCGATCGTGCTCGACGATCACCACCGTGTTGCCGCCCGCGGCGAGCTCGCGGCAGAGCTCGGCCAGCCGCGCGGTGTCCCGCGGATGGAGCCCGATGGACGGCTCGTCGAGCACGTAGAGCGTGCCGGTGAGCTGGGCCCCGAGCTGGTTGGCGAGATTGATCCGCTGCGCCTCCCCGCCGGACAGGGTGCGTGTTTGCCGGCCGAGGGTGAGATAGCCGAGGCCCACCCGGAGCAGGAAGGAGAGCTTGGCCCGCAGCATCTTGAGGACGTCGCGCGCCACGCCGGCCTCCCAGGGGGAGAGCGGCAGGGTCGCGAAGAGTGTGTCGAGATCCTCCACCGTCTTGTCCCCGAGCTCGGCGATGCTGGCCCCGCCCACGCGGACCGCGAGGGCCTCCGGCCGCAGGCGCCGGCCCCCGCAGCGCGGGCACGGCGACTGGCTGCGGTAGCGGGAGAGGAAGACGCGGACGTGGAGCTTGTACCGGTACGACTCCACCTCCTCGAAGAAGCCGCGGATGCCGGTGAGCCCGGCGCCACCGTCGTAGACCCATTGCCGGTCCTCGGAGGACAGCTCCGAGTAGGGCCGGCTCACGTCCACCCCGCGCTTCTTGGCCGCCTTGAGGAGCTGCTTCTGGTACCAGCGGCCCGAGGGATGCGACCAGGGCTCCACCGCGCCGTCGGCCAGGCTCTGGGTGGGATCGGGCACCACGCGGGCCTCGTCGTAGCGGAGCACGTTGCCGAAGCCCTTGCACTCGGGACACGCGCCGAGGGGGTGGTTGAACGAGAAGAGCAGCGGCCGCGGCCGCGCCAGCGCCACCCCGCAGGCCGGGCAGTGGAAGTCCCGGCTCACCGGGACGACGCCGCGCTCGAGGAGATCGACGCTGGCCCGGCCTAGGCCCTCGGCGAGCGCGGTCTCCAGGGAGTCGGTGATGCGGCGGCGGCTGTCCGGGCCGATCACGACGCGATCGAGCACCACCGCCAGGCGCGCCGGGTCGAGATCGGGGGGCGCGCCGCCGGGGCCGGCCGTCACCTCGGCCAGGTCCAGCACCGTGTCCCCCGCCTTGATCCGGGCGAAGCCGCGCTGGAGCAGCGTGGCGAACAGCGCGCGCGGGTCGCGGCCCGCCTCCGCGGGCAGGGGGAAGCAGATCAGGGCGCGCGCGCCGGGGTGATCGCGCAGCAGGGCGTCGGCCACCTGGTCGGCCGAGTCGCTCCGCGCCTCCGCCCCGCAGGTGGGGCAGTGCACACGGCCGATCTTGGCGAAGAGCAGGCGCAGGTAGTCGTGCAGCTCGGTGGCGGTGCCCACCGTGGAGCGCGCGGTGCGCACCGGGTTCTTCTGCTCCAGCGCGATGGCGGGCCGGATGTGTTCGATGCGGTCCACGTCGGGCCGGTCGAGCCGCTCCAGGAACATGCGGGCGTAGGTGGACAGCGACTCGATGTAGCGCCACTGGCCTTCCGCGAAGAGCGTGTCGAAGGCCAGGGAGGATTTGCCCGAGCCGGAGACCCCGGTGATCACGGTGACGCGGTCGTGGGGGATGTCGACGGAGACGTTCTTCAGGTTGTTCTGCCGGGCTCCCTCGATCCGGAGCCAGACGGGCTGGGACATTCGAGCGATCCTCCTGAGATGGGGAGTCTACGCGACGGCCCGGGGGCCTTCAATAGCGCGGCGCGCGCCGGGACGCGCGTGACGCTTGACAGGCGTCACCCGAGCCGGTATTCTGCAGATCCGTAATGAGAACCATTCCTAAAAAGGCGTCGCCCCCAAAGGTTCCGCCCCGGATGCGGGAGGGCGCCGAGACCGCGCTCCGGGCCCGCGGGCTCCGGCTCACCGAACCGCGCCGGGTCGTGCTCGACGTGGTCCGTGCGACCGAGTCGCATCCCACCGCCGAGTGGGTCCACCAGATGGTCCGCCGCCGCCTGCCCCGCGTGAGCCTGGGCACGGTGTACCGCAACCTCCGCCTGCTGGTGGCCGAGGGGCTGGTGAAGGAGTTGCCGGGCCCGCACGCGCGCTTCGACGGCAACCTGAGCGAGCACCACCACTTCACCTGCGTCGGCTGCGGGCGGATCAGCGACGTGCCGGCGCCGATCAGCGACCCGCATGCGCGCGCCCTCTGCGGGCGGGTGGCTGCCCAGAGCGGCGGGACCGTCACCCATCACCGAATCGAGTTCTACGGCCGCTGTCCCGAGTGCCAGCGCCGTGCCGGCGGCCGGGCGCGGAGCCGGCGCCCGACGCCGTAGCTCTGCGGGCCGCCGCCTACCATCAACCGAAAGGAGACGTCACCATGGCAGGAAAGCCGCTGAAGGGCAGCAAGAGCGTCGACAACCTCAAGGAAGCTTTTGCGGGTGAGTCGCAGGCCAACCGCCGGTACCTGTACTTCGCGCGGGTCGCGGACATCGAGGGATTCCCGGACGTCGCCGGCCTCTTCAAGGACACCGCCGACGCCGAGACCGGCCACGCTTTCGGCCACCTCGACTTCCTCAAGGAAGTGGGCGACCCCGCCACCGGGGAGCCGATCGGCAAGACCGAGAAGAACCTGAAGGC
>Ga0137403_10009129_pt1 | contig 11042 bp, 9 predicted proteins | sample CZOMad2_1_16fung_FD_122057 | JGI IMG/M metagenome (GOLD analysis project Ga0137403, IMG submission 122057) | Vadose zone soil fungal communities from Angelo Coast Range Reserve, California, USA - CZOMad2_1_16fungal (Hybrid Assembly) | ecosystem: Environmental > Terrestrial > Soil > Vadose zone...
CTCGGCGCCATCTCGACGATGGGCGGGACCGGCCTGCTCGACAGCGAGTTCACGATCAGCCTCTTCGGCAAGGACTTCGGCCTGTTCGGCCTGAAGGGTTTCTTCCTGGCCGGCTCGACCTACGACGTCGCGGTGTTCGCGCTGTTCCTCTTCCAGATGGTGTTCATGGACACCGCCGCGACGATCCCGACAGGCGCGATGGCCGAGCGCTGGAAGTTCTCCTCGTTCGTCGTCTTCGGCTTCTTCCTCTCGATGTTCACGTACCCGATCTTCGCGAACTGGGTGTGGGGTGGCGGCTGGCTCTCGCAGCTCGGCAAGAACTTCGGGCTCGGTCACGGCCACGTCGACTTCGCTGGATCGTCGGTGGTGCACATGGTCGGGGGCGTCACCGCGCTGGCGGGCGCGATGGTACTGGGGCCGCGCATCGGGAAGTACAACAAGGACGGCTCGGCGAATCCGATCCCTGGCCACAACATCCCGATGGGCGTGCTCGGCTGCTTCATCCTGGCGTTCGGATGGTTCGGCTTCAACCCGGGGAGCACATTGGCCGGCGGCGACCTGCGTATCTCGGTCATCGCCGTCAATACCATGCTGGCGTCGGCATCGGGCGCGATCTTCGCGATGTTCTACATGTGGTTCAAGTACGGCAAGCCCGATCCGAGCATGATGGTCAACGGGATGCTCGCGGGCCTGGTCGCGATCACGGCGCCTTGCGGCTTCGTGTCGAGCTTCTGGGCCTTCTTCATCGGCGCGGTGTCGGGTGTCCTCGTCTGCTGGGCCGCCGTGTTCATCGAGACCGTGATGAGGATCGACGACCCGGTCGGCGCGATCGCCGTCCATGGCGTCAACGGCGCCTGGGGCGTGCTGAGCCTCGGCCTCTTCTCAGACGGCACGTACGGCGACGGGTTCAACGGCGTCGAGGGTACCGTGCGCGGCCTCTTCTACGGCGGCGCCAGCCAGTTCGTGGCGCAGATCATCGGCACCGTCACGTGCTTCGTGTTCATCTTCGGCGCCTCGTGGGCCTTCTTCAAGGTGTACGACGTCGTGTTCGGCATGCGTGTCAGTCCTGAGACCGAGATGGACGGTCTCGACGTGCCCGAAATGGGCGTCCACGGCTATCCCGAGATCCAGGGACCGGCGACGCTCGTCCACGCGATGGGCGCCTCGATGCCGAAGGCACCGGCGATGGCTATAGCGCCGGAACGCTCGCGGTAGCAGGTCATGAAGAAAATCGAAGCGATCATCAAGCCGTTCAAGCTCGACGACGTGAAGGAAGCGCTCACGAAGGCCGGCATCATCGGCATGACCGTGAGCGAGGTCCGCGGCTTCGGCCGCCAGAAGGGTCATACCGAGATGTATCGCGGCGGTGAGTACACGGTAGACTTCCTGCCGAAGATGAAAGTGGAGATCGTCGTCCCTGACAGCCTGGCGGACAAGGTCGTCGCGCTCGTCGTCGGCGCCGCCAGGACCGGTAGCATTGGCGATGGGAAGGTCTTCGTCGAGCCGCTCGAAGACGCGCTCCGGATCAGAACCGGCGAGCGGGGCGACAACGCTGTCTGACATCGAGCAGTCTGAGACCGAGGAGGATCGGATGACGCGAAGGCTCGGAGTCCTGTTCATAGGAGCGCTGTTCGCGGTGGCGTGCGTCGCGGCCGCCAGCGCCCCCGCATACGGTCAGGCCACCCAGACGCCGCCGGCGGAGACCAAGCCCGCCGAGGCCAAGCCCGAAGAGAAAAAAGACGAGAAGCCGAAAACACTCTGGGAAGAGAACACGCTGTTCGCCTACATCGAGAACAGCGCGGTGTGGAACACGGGGCGGGCGAGCCGCGGCAACCACAACGAGCTGCGGTTCTACGACTTCGAGGGCGGCTACACGTTCAACATGGCCGAGTTCAGCATCAAGAAGGACCCATCGGAAAAGTATCCCTTCGGCTACGGCCTCGTCCTCACGGCGGGGATCCCGGGGACGTCGAACGACTCGCAGAAGAACCACGCCTTGGGAATCTTCCGGGGCGACGACGACCAGTTCGCATTCCGGAACACGCCGAACTTCGACCTGCAGGAAGCGTACGGCTCGTACCAGATCCCCATCGGGAGCGGGTTGACCCTCAAGGCCGGGAAGTTCGTTACCTTGCTTAGCGCCGAGGTCATCGAGTCGCCGAACAACCTGAACTTCTCGCGCTCGTTGCTGTTCACATTCTCGGCTCCCCTGACCCACGTCGGCGCCTTGCTGACCTACCAGCCGCTGTCGTGGCTCTCGATCACCTTCGGCACGGTCGTCGGCTGGGACGTCGCGCGAGACAACAACAGCACCATGTCGTACACGGGGCAGTTCGGCTTCACGCCGATCAAGGATCTCACGCTGAACTTCAACTGGATCACCGGCGCCGAGCAGAACCACAACAACCGTGATCCCCGGACGGTGCTCGACTGGGTCGTCAACTACACCGCAATCAAGAACCTCACGCTCGGCCTGAACGTCGACTACGGCTGGGAGTACGACGAAGCGTTCCTCTCCGCCTCCGGGACGCGCGGGAACAACAACGCTTCGTGGTGGGGTTGGGCGGGCTACGTGGCGTACGACTGGACCGAGGCGCTGCGGACGGCGCTCCGCCTGGAGTACTTCAAGGACGCCCAGGGCGTCCGCACCCAGTTGAGTCCGCCGGGCACGAAGCTCGACCTCTACGAGGTCACCGCGACCGTTCAGTACAAGATCTGGAAGGGGCTGGTCGGGCGTGTCGAGTATCGGCACGACGCCGCGAACCAGAAGGTCTTCGCGATCCGTGCGCCGGGCTACGTCCCGACCGGCAAGAGTCAGGACACGATCAGCTTCGACCTCTACTACCTGTTCTTTTGATTGTGGGTAGCTGGATATGGTTGACGGCTCGGACGGTCGCGGCGACGGGACTGAGCTTCAGGCGGTGGGGCGCGCGCTCGCCGACACGGTGCCGCTGCTCGTGGAGCGGCTGTCGCGGGCGCGACCCGGGCGAATCTACCGGGAGGCGCTCGAGCTGCTCGAGCGCCCGCTGCTGGGGCACGTGCTCGCGTTGACCGGAGGCAACCAGCTCCGCGCAGCGCGCTTGCTCGGGCTCAACCGCAACACGCTTCGCAAGCGCTGCCGTGAGCTGCGGCTCGCGCTGCCGAGGGAGCCCAGGCGCGCCCCCGCGGCCGGGCCGCTGCGCGGCTAGCGGGCGGGCCAAAAAGACCCACCTGCAACGTCACATCGGAGGGGACCTCGACGGTCCCCTCCGAATCCCCCCCGGGTTGCGCGGGCAAAGCCCGCGCTCGAAGCGGTAGATCACCTTTTCGCATCGGGGTCTTTGTTGAGCCGCCCGCTGTGATTGCCCGCTAAGCGACGATCTTGAAGGCAGTGTCGGGTGTGCGGCCGGTGCCGTAATATGGCATCAGACCATGTCGGTCGACCCAGGCCGCCGCCTCGCTCCCCGGACGCTCGCCGCGGTTGAGCACAAATCGCAGCGCCTCCCACCAAACCCATGAACACGGACGTCGAAAGCCTGGCGAGCCAGATTGTGGAGGGGTCGACGCGCGCGCTCGCGCGCGGGCTCACCTGGGTCGAATCGGGCGGCGCGCGCGCCGAAGCGTTGTGCGCGCGTCTCTATCCCCACACCGGGCGCGCCCAGATCGTCGGCGTCACGGGCGCTCCCGGTAGCGGCAAGAGCACCCTCGCGCGGGCGCTCGCGCTGGTGGAGCGGGCGCGCGGCCGCACGGTCGGCATCCTCGCCGTCGACCCGTCCTCGCCGTTCTCGGGCGGCGCGATCCTGGGAGACCGCATCCGCATGAGCGATCTGACGTTGGATCCCGGCGTCTTCATCCGCTCGATGGCGACGCGTGGCGCTCTGGGGGGACTCTCGCGGGCGGCCGCCGACGCGGTCGACCTCATGGACGCGGCAGGTCTTGGCCTCATCCTCGTCGAGACCGTCGGCGTCGGACAGGACGAGGTCGACGTGATGCGCCTGGCTCAGACAGTCATCGTCGTGTCGGTTCCCGGTCTCGGCGACGACGTCCAGGCGCTCAAGGCCGGCCTCCTCGAGATCGCCGACGTGCACGTGGTCAACAAGGCCGACCGAGAGGGCGCCGACCGGACGGTGGCGGAGCTCCGCGCGATGCTCACGCTGCTCCCGACGGCGGAAGGCGCCTGGATTCCGCCCGTGCTACCGGCCTCGGCGGCGCGCGATGAGGGGATCGAGGCGATCGCCGACGCGCTCGACAGCCACGTGGCCTACCAGAAAACGCACGGCGAGCTGGAACGGCGCCGCCGGAAGATGGTCACCGCGCGCGTGCTGCGGATCGCACAGGACCTGGTCGCCGAGACGGTGCTCGAGGGCGCTCTCGGTCCGGAGGGGGCCACCCGCGAGAGCCTGCTGGAGCGCGTGGCGCGACGCGAGCTGGCGCCGCACGCCGGCGCGCGCGCTCTTCTGGCCCAGGCGGCGGGTCGAGTATCGAGCACGACGGAGGGGGACGTTGTCGCCTGAGGGGCGTACTATGGCGGGAGCCTGATCGACAGAAGGAGATCGCACATGAACATCGCGAACATCCTCGCTCGGAAGGGCCCGATGGCCGTGACGGTGCGTCCCGATCAGTCGATCCGGGACGCGCTTGCGCTGCTGGATCGCCACAACATCGGCGCGCTGATCGCCGTGGAGGGCGACCACCCGGTGGGGATCCTGTCCGAGCGCGACATCGTGCGCGAGGCCGCGCACAACGAGCTCTTCTTCGCCCGTGTGGTTGCCGACCTCATGACGCGCGATGTCATCACCGGCCAGCCGCACGATGATCTGCTCTCGGTGGCCCACACGATGACCGAGCGGCGGATCCGTCACTTGCCGGTCGTTGACCAGGGCCGGCTGATCGGGATGGTGTCGATCGGCGACATCGTGAAGGCGCAGCGCGATCAGTATCAAGGCGAGGTCGACACGCTGCAGACGCAGCTCCTCGCGGACGAGGGCGGGCGCCCGCGTTGACACCGGGCACGGGCACGCCGGAACGGCCGCTGCGCGTCGCGATCATCGGCGCCGGGCCAACCGGCTTCTACACCGCCGACCATCTGCTTCGGAACACGCAGGTGGCCGTCGAGGTCGACCTGTTCGACCGGCTACCGACTCCCTACGGGTTGGTGCGCCTGGGCGTCGCGCCCGACCACCAGAAGATCAAGTTCGTCACCAACGCCTTCGACAAGGTCGCGGCGAATCCCGGCTTCCGATTTTACGGCGGCGTCGAGTTCGGCAAGGACGTGACGCTCATCGATCTCAAGGCTCACTATCACCAGATCGTATACTGCACCGGCGCCCAGACCGACCGGCGCATGGGCATTCCCGGCGAGGACCTGAGCGGGAGCCATCCGGCGACCGAGTTCGTCGCCTGGTACAACGGCCATCCCGACTATCGCGACTGCGCGTTCGATCTCACGCAGGAACGCGTGGCGGTCGTCGGCGTCGGCAACGTCGCGGTCGACGTCGTCCGGATCCTGTGCCGGACGCCGGAGGAGCTGGCGACGACCGATATCGCCGACTACGCGCTGGACGCGCTCAAGAGGAGCCGCGTGAAGGAAGTCTACCTGCTCGGCCGGCGCGGGCCTGCGCAGGCGGCCTTCACGAATCCCGAAGTGAAGGAGCTCGGTGAGCTGGCCGACGCGGACGTCACCGCGCGCCCGGAGGAAGTCGAGCTGGACCCGTTGAGTCAGGCGGCGGTCGAGCGCAGCGGAGACCGGGCCACGCAAAAGAAGGTGGAGATCCTCAAGAGCTACGCGCGGCGGCAGCCCTCGGGCAAGTCACGGCGGCTCATCCTGCGCTTTCTGGTGTCGCCGGTCGAGCTGCTTGGCGATGGCGCCGGCGGCGTCGCGGCGCTCCGGCTCGTGCGCAACGAGCTCTACGCCACGTCGACCGGCGCGCTCCAACCGCGCGCGACCGATCGGTTCGAGAACCTGCCGGCCGGGCTCGTGTTCCGCTCCGTGGGCTACCGCGGCGTACCACTGACCGGCGTGCCGTTCAACGAGAGCTGGGGTGTCATTCTGAACGCCAAGGGCCGGGTGCTCGATCCCGACACCAAGCAGCCGATCGTGGGCGAGTACACCGCAGGCTGGATCAAGCGCGGCCCCACGGGCGTGATCGGGACCAACAAGCCCGACGCCGCGGAGACCGTGGAGTGCATGTTCGAGGATCTCGCCCGCGGCGCGGTGCTCGAGCCGGTGCGCCCGGAGGCGGCCGCGGCCGAGGCGCTCGTCCGCCAGCGCCAGCCGAATTTCGTCTCCTACGCCGACTGGCTCAAGCTGGACGCGATCGAAGTCTCGCGCGGCCGGGCCCAGGGCCGCCCGCGCGTCAAGTTCACCCGCATCGAGGACATGCTCGCGGCCCTCGGCCGCTGACTTGCTAAGCCCGGCATTCCGCGGCAGCGCTGACGACGAGCTGTCTGCGGACCACTACAAATGGTGAAGACGGCCGGGTGGGCGGGGGTGGGTGGGGGACCCTCCCGGGATCCGTGTAGTCAGCGCTGCTCGCGCGCCGAGCGTCGTGACCCGTGGCACAGCAATTTCCGCGGCCGGATCCCGGGAGGGTCCCCCACCCACTCCCGCCCCACCCGGCCGCCTCCGAGCGCCGGAGCTAGCGGGAGATCGTCAGACCCTGTCCCCCGTAGCTATCGTCGTCGTGCCAGAGCTGTCCTTCGGCGAAGCGCGTCGAGCGAAACGGCGTGAGATCGGCGGTGCGCGACTTGCCGTCGACGATCCACTCCGCGAGGCACTTGCCGATCGCGGGTGAGGTCTTGAACGAAGTCCCCGAGTCGCCGAGCATGCAGTAGAGTCCGGCGACCGTTGGGATCTGATCGATGATGGGCCGGCCGTCGGCGCTCATCATGATCATGCCCGCCCAGCCGCCGCGCATCGTCGCGTCCCGCATGACCGGCAGCCGGCCGGCCAGCGCGTTCCGACAGGTCGCCACGAACTCCCGGTCGACGCCTTCATCGAACGCATTGGGGTCGGCGTGGCCTGCGCCCAGCTCGACGCCGATGAGGGTCGTGGCGGTGCCTTCGGGGCGAAACCAGGACTGATGAATCGCGTCGATGACCACGCAGTGCCGGCTCTTGAATCCCGCCGGCCATCGAAAAATCGTGACCTGGATCCGGTGAGGTACGAGCCCGAAGTCGAGTCCGAGCGGAGCCAGGAGAGGCGCGGCCCACGCGCCGGGAACGAGCACCACCACCGGGGCCTCGACACGCCCCCGCGCGGTCTCGACGCCGACGACTCGCCCGCGCTCGGTCAGGATCCGCGTGACCTCGCACCCCGTCTCGATGGTCGCGCCCTGCCGCCGCGCGGCCTCGGCGAAGGCGAACGTCGTCGCGTTCGGATCCGCGAATCCCGAATCGGGCTCCCACGCTGCGCCGCCGACGTCGTCGATCCGGCACCCCGGCAGTAGCTCGGTCAGCCGCCCCGGGGTGACCGCCTCCGTGGCGATACCCAGACGTTGCTGCCGCGCGACGTTGCGGGCGAGGGCGGCTTCGTACCCCCTGGGGACGATCTGAAGAAACCCGATCGGCTCGAAGCCGCAGTCGCCCCCGACGACGTTCCGAAAATCACGGAAGATCTTGAGGCTCTCGAACGCCAGCCTGGACTCGGGCTCGTTCGTGTAGTGCATGCGGACGAGCGAGCCGGATTTGCCGGTGGCCCCGGCGCCGAGCTGCCGCCGCTCGAGCAGGAGGACGTTCTTAACTCCGCGAGAAGCCAGATGAAAAGCCGTGCTGGTTCCGTTGGCTCCGCCGCCGATGACGATCGCGTCTGCCCGCGTCATGAGAGCGCCACGCCCTTCTTCCCCCTGCGGGGAGTCTGTTAGACTAACACAGTCGGGGAAATCGGAGGACGCGTGGCCCAGCAGCAGTCCGTCCAGATCCTACAAGCGCGACTCGAGTACGAGCAGAAGCTCGTCCAGCTGGTCGACCGCATCCACGCGGCCAAGGGCATCGACAATATCTTCATCGAGCTCCAGGGTGACATTCTGGAGCTCCTCGACGCCGACCGGATGACGATCTATGCGGTCGACCCGGCCAAGAGGGAGCTCTACTCGAAGTTCCTGGCGCTGGATACCATCAAGGAGATCCGGCTTCCGGTCAGCGAGAAGAGCATCGCCGGCTACGTGGCGGCCTCGGGCCGGATCGTCAACCTCGCCGACGCCTACGACAAGGCCGAGCTGGCGCGGATCTCGCCCACCCTGAGCTTCGACGGATCGTGGGACAAGAAGACCGGCTTCAGGACCCAGCAGATCCTGGGCATGCCGATCCTGCACGACGGCAAGCCGATCGGGGTCATCCAGCTCCTCAACAAGAAGCGCGGCGCCCGGTTCACCAAGGAAGACGAGACCGGAGCCTCCCGCATCGCCAAGACGCTCGGCATCGCCTTCAACAACCAGGCCCAGCTGAGCCAGAGCCAGGAGCTGGCCCAGACTCAGGCCCGGCCCAAGACGAAGTTCGACTATCTCCTGGCCCAGCATCGCATCACGCAGGAGGAGCTCACTTCGGCGGTCGCCGAGGCGCGCCGGCGCCAGACCGACGTCGAATCGATCCTGATCGAGCAGTACAAGGTCCCGAAGAATGAGCTCGGAATCGCGTTGAGCCAGTTCTACGAATGCCCGTTCGTCGAGTACGACGACAAGATCATCCCGCCGCCGGATCTCATGAAGGGCCTCCGGATCGAGTACCTGCGGCGCAACTTCTGGTTGCCGCTCCGGCGCGAGGACCACAGCATCGTCGTCCTCATCGACAATCCTCAGGATTTGCAGCGCGTCGACAGCGTCAGCCAGGCCCTGAAGAACCGGAAGATCAAGTGGGCCGTCGGGTTGCGGAAGGACATCCTGTCGTTCTTGGGACAGGTAGGCGGCGGCGAGACGGGCAAGGACTCGATCGGCATGATCCTCGGCGACCTGCGGGCCGAGGACGTCGGCGACACGCTCGACATGAGCGCCGGGGAGCTCGACGAGAACGACAGCGCGGTCATCCGCCTGGCGAACCAGATCATCGTCGACGCGTACAAGGCGCGCGCCTCGGACATCCACATCGAGCCGTACGGCAGCCAGCGGGATACCGTCATCCGCTACCGCATCGATGGCGGCTGCGCCGAGTATCAGAAGATTCCAGGCGCCTACCGTCGGGCGATCGTGGCGCGCATCAAGATCATGGCCCAGCTGGACATCGCGGAGCGGCGCAAGCCGCAGGATGGCAAGATCAAGTTCAAGCTGGTCGACCGCGAGATCGAGCTTCGCGTCGCCACGATCCCGACCGCCAACCAGAACGAGGACGTGGTCATGCGCGTCCTCTCCTCGAGCGAGCTGATCCCGCTCGACAAGCTCGACATGACGCCGCGCAACCTGCGTGAGCTCAAGAAGGTCGCGGAGAAGCCCTACGGGCTCGTCCTCTGCGTCGGGCCGACCGGCTCAGGTAAGACGACCACCTTGCACTCGCTCCTCGGCCACATCAACAAGCCCGACCGGAAGATCTGGACCGCCGAGGATCCGGTCGAGATCACCCAGTACGGCCTGCGCCAGGTGCAGGTGATGCCGAAGATCGGCTTCGACTTCGCCGCCGCGATGCGCGCCTTCCTGCGCGCCGATCCCGACGTGATCATGGTCGGTGAGATGCGCGACGAGGAGACGGCGGCGACCGGCATCGAGGCGTCGCTGACCGGCCACCTCGTGTTCAGCACGCTTCACACCAACAGCGCGATCGAGACCATCGTGCGCCTGCTCGACATGGGGCTCGATTCGTTCAACTTCGCCGACGCGCTGCTCGGCATCCTCGGCCAGCGGCTCGTCAAGCGCGTCTGCAAGGACTGCCGCCAGGAGTACCATCCCGAGCGCTCCGAATACGACGAGCTCGCGCAGGCGTTCGGTGAGGAGGCCTTTGCGACCCTCAACCAGAAATACGACGGGTCGTTCGTGCTGTATCGCGGCAAGGGCTGCGCCTCCTGCAACAAGACCGGCTATCGCGGCCGCCTGGGCATCCACGAGATGTTCGTCGCGACCGACGAGATGAAGCGGCTCATCCAGACCAAGGCGCGCGTGGCCGAGATGCTCGAGCACGCCAAGGTCGAGGGCATGACCACGCTCGTGCAGGACGGTATCCTCAAGACGCTCGGCGGGCTCACCGACTTCCGCCAGGTCAAGGCCGTCGCGATCAAGTAGTCCCGCCACCTGGCGCCCGCGCGACCGCGCGGACTCCATCGGCCCGTTCCCCCGCACGACCTCGTTGTAACCCCCTTCAGGGCATCGGACGTTTTCGGGCAGGTCTCACGAAGACGCCGTATCATGTGCGGCGATGGGTGGTGTGACGAATCCAAAGGAGTTCATACGTAGACAGGCGCGCGTCGTTGCGGGAGCCGAGGAGGGTCTCGCGTCGAGGCGAATGCTGACGGGATCAGCTCGCCCAATACCATCATGATCATAGCGCCCAGGATCCAGATCGCCGGATACACGATCAGCGGCGCGCCGATCCCGAAGCCCTCGACCTGGAGCACCAGGGTCGTCGAGCGGTCGGGATAGTCCGGGGATCCGAGCGAAAACGCATCGAAGTCGGGCGCACGCTCGGGGTCCGCAATAAACGCGAATGCGGCTTCATGCGGATCGGCTGTGACGTGAGCCCCGGTGTGCAAACGGATCCAGTTGCCGACCTGGGGGTGCGCCGATAGCGCGGCATCCAGCCACACCGGCGTTTCATAGTCGAGCAAGGCGGTGGCCAAAGCCGCCGCGGTTGCGCTCAGCGGCGATGGAGGGGCAACGGCACCGGTCAGCGGCCTGACCTCGCCCGGCCGCGCAAGCGCGTCCATGACGGCGCGGAACAGCACTGCACTCGCAAGCACCGACTCGGGGAATGCGGTTGCCGGCATCGCCATCAGTCCTCGCCGCGAACCAGGGTGAAGAAGTCGACCTTCGTCGCCGCGGTCTCTGCGCGCCGCTGGGCGCGCTCGGCCGCGAGGCGCGTGCGGACCGGAGCGAGCACGTGCTCCTCCACCGCGTCGCGATGCACCTTATTCTGCCACAGAGCAT
>Ga0137403_10009131_pt1 | contig 11041 bp, 10 predicted proteins | sample CZOMad2_1_16fung_FD_122057 | JGI IMG/M metagenome (GOLD analysis project Ga0137403, IMG submission 122057) | Vadose zone soil fungal communities from Angelo Coast Range Reserve, California, USA - CZOMad2_1_16fungal (Hybrid Assembly) | ecosystem: Environmental > Terrestrial > Soil > Vadose zone...
GGGCACGCTACAGGAACGGAATGCAGGCGCCGGTGCGCGCGGAAGCGCTGACCAAGACTTACCGGGTGGGCTTCTGGGGCCGCCGCGTGCGCGCCGTCCAGGACCTGTCGTTCGAGGTGCGCGCCGGCGAGATCTTCGGCCTGCTGGGGCCCAATGGGGCGGGCAAGACCACCACCCTGAAGATGCTGCTCGGGTTCGTGAAGCCCAGCTCCGGGCACGCCTGGATCTCGGGCAACCGGGTCGGCACCGTCTCCTCGCGCCGCAGCCTCGGCTACCTTCCCGAGAACCCCGCCCTCTACGAATTCCTGCGCGGGGACGAATACCTGATATTCGCGGGCCGCCTTGCCGGGCTCTCGCGGGCCGAGGCGCGGAAGTGGGCCGCGGAGATGCTCGAGCGGGTGGGGCTGGCGGGCCGCGCCGACCGCCCGATCCGCAAGTTCTCCAAGGGCATGGTGCAGCGTCTCGCGCTCGCGCAAGCGCTGATCGGCGACCCCGGGATCGTCATCCTCGACGAGCCGATGAGCGGCCTGGATCCGATCGGTCGCAAGGACGTGCGCGACCTGATCCTGGAGTTGCGCGAGCACGGCCGCACGGTGCTCTTCTCCACGCACATCCTCTCCGACGTCGAGGCGATCTGCGACCGCGTCGGAATCCTCGTCGAGGGCAGGCTCACCGATTGCGGGGCGCTCGCGGACCTGGTCGCGCCGGGGGCGCGGGCCGTCGAGCTGGTGGTCGAGAACGTCGCGGCCGATCTGGTCGAGAAGCTCCGCCAGGACGGCACCCGCGTGCTCCGGCGCGACCGGGCCACGGTACTGACGTTTACCGACGAGGGGCGCGCGCGCGCCGCGCTCGCGGCGGCAGTGTCGTCAGGCGCGACCGTGGTCTCGCTGACGCCGCACCGCCGGTCGCTGGAAGAGCTGTTCGTCTCCCGCGCCCGCGGGAAGGCGGCGACTTCCTAGTGGGACACTAGATGCAGGACCTAGCCCGCGGCCTGCCTGTGGCGTTCACGCTCTGGGTCTTCGCCGTCGGCGCCGTGGTCGGCAGCTTCCTCAACGTGGTGATCGCGCGGGTGCCGAAGGGGCGGAGCATCGTCTCGCCGGGAAGCCGGTGTCCGCGCTGCGGAAGCCCGATCGCCTGGTACGACAACATCCCGGTGCTCTCCTGGATCCTGCTGCGCGCGCGCTGCCGCAACTGCGGCCTCCCCATCAGCCCGCGCTATCCGCTGGTCGAGGTGCTGACCGGGGTTCTCGCCGTGGCCGTGTTCCGCCGGGTGGGTCCCAGCTGGACCGCGGTCGGGTACTTCGCCTTCGCCGCCACGCTGGTGGCCCTGGCGTACATCGATCTCGACACCTGGCTCTTGCCTCACCAGATCACCTGGCCCCTGCTGGCGCTCGGCCTGGCCTCGCCGCTCTGGAATCGCGAGTTGAGCTGGATCGAGTCGGTCATCGGCGCTGCCGCCGGGTTCGCGCTGTTCGCGGCCATCGCCCTCTTCGGCGAGAAGGTGCTCAAACGCGACACGATGGGCTGGGGCGACGTGTGGTTGCTCGCCGCCATCGGCGCCTGGCTCGGCTGGCCCGCGCTCCTGCCCGTGGTGCTGCTCTCGGCCGTCCAGGGGGCCATCGTCGGCAGCATCCTGGTCGCCGTGCGGCGCGAGCCCGCACAGGGGCCTCCGCCGGAGCCGGTCACTCCCTCCAGCGACGACGACTGGGTGCCGCCGAAGCACGCGGTTCCGTACGGCCCCTTCCTCTCGCTCGCTGCGCTCGAGTACCTGTTCTTCGGCGATCGGCTCGTCTCGGGGTGGAACCACCTTCTCTTCCGGCTGCTCTCGTGACGAGCGAGCGCGCCAGCCTGCGCTTGAGGCTCCTCGCCATCGTGGTGGCGGCGGCGATGGTTCCGATCGCGCCGCTCACCATCGTGCTGCTGCTCCAGATTCGCGACGCTCTTTACGCGCGCGGCATCGCCGACGCGCGCGCGCGTCTTGCCGACGTCGTCCAGCGCTGCTCCGGCGGAACCTGCCCGGATGCCGCAGGGGTGAGGAAGATCGACCGGCCGTGCACGGCCCGCAGCGAGCGGGTCGGCGAGCTGCTGGTGCTCTGCGAGGACGTTCCAGCAGGCGCCGTCCAACTCCGCCAGGATCTGCGGCCCATCCGCGAGCAGCTCGCCGCATTGGACCGCCGCATCCTCGCCGTCCTCGTGCTCTTCGTGGGCCTTCTGGTCACGATCGCGGTGTGGCTGCTGGAGCGCGGGGTCGGACGCAGGCTGGAGCGGATCGACGCGGCGCTGGAAGCGGTAGGCGCGGAGCAGCAGGGCCCGAATCTATTGCCCGAAGGCGGCGATTCAGTCGGTCGCGTCGGGGCCGCCGTCAACCGGTTGGCGCGGCGGCTGCGAGACGAGCGCGGCAGGACGCGGTCGCAGATCGAGGCGCTCGAGACGGCGAACCAGAAGCTGCGCGAAGCGCGGGAGGATCTGGCGCGCAGCGAGCGGCTCGCGAGCGTGGGACGCCTCGCCGCCGGCGTCGCGCACGAGGTGGGCAACCCGGTCTCGGCCCTGATCGGCTACGCCGCCTTGATGCGCGAGCGGATCGCCCAGGGAAAGGACGTCGTGGGCTACACCGAGCGGATCGAGCGCGAGGCGTCGCGCATCGACCGGATCCTCCGCGACCTGCTCGATCTGGCGCGCCCTCCCGCCGCGTTGCAGGCCGTCGATCTGGGCCGGGCGGTGGCGGCCGCCCGCGGCGCGGTGGCGCCGCAGCACGCGAAGGTCGCCTTCGAGACGAGCCTGCCGCCGGATCTGCCGCCGGTTCGCGGGGACGAGCACTACCTCTCGCAGGTGTTCGTGAATCTGATGACCAATGCCGCGCGCGCGGGGGCGTCGCGCGTGCGCGTGTCGGCGCGGGTCGTGGACGGCGGGGTGCGGGTGGAGGTGGAGGACGACGGGAAGGGCATTCCCGCGGAAGTGCTGCCGCGGCTGTTCGAACCGTTCTTCACCACCGCCGCCCCAGGGGAGGGCAGCGGGCTCGGGCTTGCGCTCTGCCATGCGACCATGGAGCGGTTCGGTGGGAGCATCGCGGCGCGGAACCGGGGCGGCGCGCGCGGCGCCCTCGTCGAGCTGCGGTTCGTCAACGGATCCGCTCGGCCCGGAGCGTGATCGGATCGAGCACGAACGCCGGGCGGTCGGGAAAATGCGGCAGCAGCTCCGCGTTGCGCGCCCCCTTGTCGATCGCCCGCACCAGATCGGCCTTCTCCAGATCCGGCTCGTTGTAGGTGAGGTCGGCGTTCCCGCCCCAACCGGGCGGATACCGGATGAACACCAGCGCGTGGCGCTGGCGCAACCACTCGAAGGCGGGCTCCCAGCGGGCGTAGACCCAGCCGCGCTCCGGCGCGTGCCCCAGGACCAGGCGCAGCTTGCCGGCGATCCGCATGGCCGTCCACAGCGCCGCGAGCGCGAGCAGCGCGTAAGCAGCCATGGCGAGCGGCCGCCGCAGGCGCGATGCCCCGCGCAGGGCCATCTCCGCGCCGGCCGCGGCGGAGAGCGCGAGCCAGGGGTAGAGCTCGAGATGGTAGATGGAGCCGCCCACGTGAAAGGTCAGCGACGCGATGAAGAACGCGAGCGCGAACACCGACGTCACCCAGAGGGGGGGCCAGAACAGCCCGGCCAGCGCGAACGGGATCACCGGCCAGGCTGGGGCGAGGTCGGCCACGATCCGCAGCCGCCGCAGCGTCTCCGCCGGGAACCGGCGCCAGGTATGCTTGCGGCGCGTCTCCAGGAATCCGTCGTGGAGCGCGGCGAGATGCGGCGGGAACCCGCGCTCGGCACGCACTTCGCGGACAGGGCCGATCCCCGGTCCGTCGAAGGGCATGTACTGGCGCGCGTACAGCGCCCAGGGCGGCGTCGTCCAGGAACCTGTCGCCGCTTTGGAGACGATCCCTACCCCGATCGCGCCGACCAAGAGCGGCGGCAGCGCCCAGGCGAGCGTCCGCGCCGGCACCCGGTGGCGCAGCCGCACCAGGACGGCGCCGCCTGCGACCAGCGCGGCGAGCCCGGTGAAGGGCCGCACCAGCCCCGCGAACACGATGCAGCAAGAGAGCGCGGCGACCCGGCCCGCGGACGGCTTTCGATCCAGGGCTAGCGCGGCGACGAACAGCGCGGCAACCGCCGCCACCGACGTGCTCTGGGAGAGGTAGCTGGCGAAGAAGGGAAAGACGTCGGTCGCGCCCAGCAGCAGGGCCGGCGCCAGCAAGGCGCAGGCCCGGGTCAGGCCCGCCAGGCGCGCGGCCGCGAAGAGCAGCGCGGCGGTTGCGCCGAGCAGCAGACAGGGCGCGAGCCAGGGCGCCCCCAGGGCCTGGAAGGGCGCGAGCACTGCGGCGTGCCCCGGGAGGTACTTCGCCGCGAACCGCGGGGTGACCAGGATGTGCGCCGCCTCGAAGAACTCCGGCAAGGGCGGTGAAGGGTACGTGAGATGCCCGGACGCCAGGGTCTTCGCCTGGAACAGGTAGACGAACTCGTCCTCGGTGCTGGGCCGGGCGCCCCACTTGCCGCTGGCGAACGTCTGCATGCAGATCAGCGTCCCGGCCACCAGGAGCAGCGCGGCGCAGAGCGCGTCGGTGCGCCCGGGGCCCGGCGTGGCGCCTACAGCGACCTGCATTCGAGCACCTCCCGCTTTCTTGCGCAGGTCGCCAAGCGAACCGTACAGTCCGGCGCATGCAAGTCGCCGCGCAACGAGAGCCCGCGGCCGTCGAGCTCACCGTCCTCATGCCTTGCCTGGACGAGGCGAGGACCGTCGCCACCTGCGTGCGCAAGGCGATCGAGGCCTGCCGCGCGGCTGCCGTCGACGCGGAAGTGCTCGTCGCCGACAACGGCTCGCAGGATGGCTCGCCCGAGCTGGCCCGCGCTGCCGGTGCGCGCGTCATCCATGTGGCAGAAAAGGGCTACGGCGCCGCCCTGCGCGCGGGGATCGAGGCCGCTCGCGGCCGCTTCGTAGTGATGGGAGACGCGGACGACAGCTATGAGTTCGAGGACGTCCCGCGCTTCCTCGCCCGCCTGCGCGCGGGCGACGAGTTGGTGATGGGCTCGCGGTTCCGCGGAATCATCCACCCCGGTGCGATGCCCTTCCTCCACCGCTTCCTGGGCAACCCGGTCCTCACCTGGATCCTCAACCTGTTCTTCGGCGCCGGCATCACCGACGCCCACTGCGGCATGCGCGGCTTTTCCCGCGCCGCCGTCCGCTCGCTCTCCCTGCGCAGCGCCGGGATGGAGTTCGCCAGCGAGATGGTGATCCGCGCCGCCCAGCAGAAGCTGCGCATCGGCGAGGTGCCCACCAGCCTGAAGCCCGACGGCCGCGGCCGGAGGGCCCACCTGCGCACCTGGCGGGACGGCTGGCGCCATCTCCGGTTCATGCTTCTCTTCAGCCCCCTCTGGCTGTTCTCCGTTCCGGGGCTCGCCGCGACCGGGCTGGGCCTGGTGCTCACGGTCGCGGTCGCCGTGATGCGCCTCGAGCTGTTCGGGCGCGTGCTTCACACCCACTTCGCGCTCCTGGGCAGCGCTCTCGCCATCCTCGGCCTCCAGGTGACGCTGCTCGGGGTCTTCGCCAAGACCGTGTTCGTCCTGGATGGCGTCGGACGCAATGCCGCGATCCAGCGGCTGATCGCGGGATACCGGCTGGAGCTGGCGCTCCTGGTCGGCGCCGCCGCGGTCTTCGCAGGGCTTGGCATCGACGGGCGCATCCTCTGGCTCTGGCTCCGCTCGAACGGTGGCGCGCTCGACGAGGCGATCACCAACCTCGCCATCATGGGAGGCACGCTACTCGCGCTCGGCGTCGAGGTCATCTTCTCCGCGTTCTTCCTCAGCATCCTGAAAGCGTCGCGCGAGCGGCGGTGGGCGTAGGTGGCGGGAGAGAACGCGAACGCGCTCAGCGGCGGGGCATCGGTCTGGACCTGGCTGCGCTCCCCGGTCGGAGGCACGGGTGCGCTGGCGGTCGCCGGCATCGGCCTGGCCGGCCTTTCGCCGTTGCTCGCGCAGCCGCTTCCCGACGGAGGGCCGGTTGCGCCGCACGTCTTCGAATATCTCTTCTATCGGAATGAGCCGCGCGCCGCCTGGCTTGCGATGGCGATCGTGCTGGTGGCCGCGCTGGCCACGCGCTGGAACCGGACTCCGGAGCGCTTCCTCGTCTCCCGTCTGGCCGCGGACCCCCGGGCGTTCATCGCAGCCGTGACGGTCGCGCTCGCCGCGTCGGCGTTCCTCGTCTACCGCGCGCACCCGCTCTCGATGGACGAGTACGCGCCACTCTTCCAGGCCAGGGTGTTCGCGCGCGGCCACCTGGCCGCGAAGGTGCCGCCGCTCCTGCTGCCTCGGCTCGTACCGCCCATCCGCTGGTTCCTCGAGGCCGCCCCGACGGGGGAGATCGTCTCCGCTTACTGGCCGGGATTCGCGCTTCTCCTCACCCCGTTCGCCTGGCTCGGCATTCCCTGGCTCCTCAATCCGGTGATCGGCGCGCTCTCGCTGGCGCTTCTCTGGCGGCTCGCGCGGCGGCTCTGGCCTGGAACGGACGCGCCCGGGTGGGCGGTCCTCTTCGCGGCCGCCTCGCCGACGTTCTCGGTCAACGCGATCTCCTTCTATTCGATGGGCGCGCACCTGGCCGCGTCGCTCGGGTTTGCCTTGCTCGTTCTCGAGGGCCGGCTGGTGCTTGCAGGCGCGATCGGCTCGCTGGCCCTCGCCCTGCACAATCCGTTTCCGCATGCGCTGTTCGCGCTCCCGTTCATCGCCTGGATCTCGCTGCGGCCTGCCCCTGTCCGCAACCTGCTCCGGCTCGCCCTCGGGTACGCTCCGGGCCTGCTCGTCCTCGTCGGCGGCTGGATGCTCTTTCGCGCCCGGTTGACCCATCCGCAGGAGACGCAGGGGGGGCTGCTCGCGGGTCTCGACGTCGTCCGGCGATATGCCTTCACCGTGCCGTCGCCGGAGCTGCTGCTGGAGCGCACCATGAGCCTGGCCGAGCTTGCCTCGTGGGCCGTCCCGCTGCTGCTGCCGCTGGCCGTCCTGGGCGCGGTCCGCTGCCGCGAGAACGCCGGCGCACGGCTGCTGGCGCTCTCCGCCTTGCTGACGCTGCTCGGTTACGCCTTCGTGCCTTATGATCAAGGACACGGCTGGGGGTATCGCTACTTCCACGGGGCGTGGGGAGCGCTCCCGATCCTCGCGGCGGGCGCCCTCGAAAAAGCGGAGACCAGCGGCTCCCTGCGCAAGCTCATGGGGGTGGCCGCGGTCTGCAGCCTGGTCCTCTGTACCGCCATCCGGTTCGTGCAGGTGCGCACGTTCATCGACGCGCACCTGGCCCAGCTTCCCTCCGTTCCCGGCGGCCCTGGGCAGCGGGTGATCTTCGTGGATCCCTCGCGCGGGTCGTACAGCATCGACCTGGTCCAGAACGACCCGTTCCTGGAGAACGACCGCTGGATCCTGATCAGCCACGGGCAGACCCGCGACGCGCAGTTCATGCAGGCTTTCTTTCCGAGATCGAGGCTGGCCGGGCGCGGACCGGTGGCCTCGGTCTGGGTGGTCGAGTGAAGACGATCGGCCAGCGCGTCCGCGCGCTCCTCGGGCCCGCCGAACCAGCGGTCGGGCGGATGTATCGGGGCGCGTTCTTCAGCCTGCGGTCATTCGCAAGCGCAGTCCGGGCGTGGACAGACGCAGGCACGATCCTCGAGGTCGGGTGTGGCGATGGTCTGGCCACCGAGCAGCTTCGCGCGGCATTTCCGCGCGCCGCCATCACCGGCATCGACATCCAGCCGGCCGTCGGCAAGCTCTTCCGCGGCGATCGGGCAGGGGTGACGTTCCTGACGGCGACGCTGGAGGAGTTCGTCGCCCGAGGCTCCTTTGGGTTCGACCTGGTGGTCATCTGCGACGTGCTGCACCACGTGCCGCCTGCGGATCGGCCCGACTTGCTGCGCCGCGCCGCGAGCGCGCTACGCCCGGGCGGAGCGCTGGTGCTGAAGGACTGGGAGCGCCGCCGCAACCTGCCTCACCTAATAGCCTGGTTCTCCGACCGGTTCGTCACTGGCTCCCAGGTGTGGTTCGAGTCGGCGAGGACGCTGCGCGAGCTGGCGAGCTCCGCCCTCGGCGCTCCCGTCGAGGACGAGCTCCGGTTTCCGCCCTGGCGGAACAACGTCGCCTTCCTCATCCGCCCGCGGCCGTGCTGAACGGGGCGGCCCGGCGCAGCCGGAGCCGAGCCACGACACGCTCGACGATGCGCGAGTCCCTGAGATAGCGGCGCAACCCGGCAGGTCCCAGTCGCGCCAGGGCGCTGAGGAGCGCGCCCCAGCGCACGGCGCCGCGCGTCGCCACCAGCGCCAGGTTGACCTCCACCGACAAGCGCGCCGCGCGCTGGGCCGCTTGCGGCAACGCGCAGGCGTGGCGCTCGAGGACGGCCTCCAGCTGGCGGCGGCGGTCTGCGGCGTCGGTGCGGACCATGGTCTGCGACTCGGGGTGGACCCGGAATCCGGCTAGCGGCGCAGCCAGGTGACGGATCGATCCCTCGCGCCCCATGCGCAGCCAGAAATCCCAGTCCGCCGTGTACCAGAGCGATTCGTCCATTCCCCCGGCGCGCAGCGCCGCCTCGCGCTCGAATACGGGCGCCGGAATGGCGATGAAGTTCTGCACGATCAGCCGCTCCGCGAAGAGCTTCGGATCGACGGCACCTTCCGGGAGCGGGCACCGCCACCGTCCCAGCCTCTCTCCGCCGGGTCCCACGAATACCGCCGGATGCACGATCAGCGTCGGCTGCGCGCTGACTTCCCGCTCGATGGCCCTGAGCCGCCCGGGCAGCCAGAGGTCGTCCTGGTGCAGGAAGCAGACGTACTGTCCGCGCGCCTCCCGGAGAGCGGCGTTGCTCGCCGCGACCCAATTTCCGCGGCCGGACCGGGTCACCATCCGCAGGGGCAACAACGCCGCCCAGGACCGGAGGATCTCCGGAGTCCGGTCGGTCGATCCGTCGTCCACCGCGAGGATCTCGTAACCTTCGATCCCCTCTTGCCGCACGCTTTCCAGCGCCGCCTGCAGGTAGCGTTCGCCGTTCCAGGCGGGCATCACGATCGAGAGCCAGGGCCCGCGGGCCTCCACTCACTTCTCCGCGGTGGCGCAGAGGACGCTGGCGATGTTCCGCGAGCGCGGCGCTCGTGCCCAGAGCGCGTCGAGGTACTTGAGCGCAAAGAGGAACAACAGTGTGAGGCCCTTGCCAATAGAGTACAGCACCCGGTTGTTCTCGGAGAGCGCCACTCCGACGTACTCGGAGGCCAGGTTCACCAGCGCGGTGGTCGGCCCCATGTTCGTCTCGACGGTGCAGCGGGAGAAGCGCCTGAAGAGGAACTCGAGACCGTCGGTCGACATGTTGAAGTAATGCCGCGGGTACGCGTGGTACGGAAAGATGAACGGGGCGAGGCAAACCGCGGTCCCCCCGGGGCGGAGGATGCGGAAGATCTCATCCACCACCTTGTGCGGCTCGGGCACGTGCTCGAGCACCGTATCTAGGACCACGCGGTCCACCGATCCCGAACGGATGGGCGTCCGCTCCGCCTCGGCGACGAAGTCGACGTTGGCGAAGGGGAACAGGTCGACGTTGATCACCTCCGGCGAAAGCCGCCGGTTTCCGGAGCCCAGCTCGACCACGATTTCGCCGGGCCGGACCTGGCCCAGGAACTCGCGCACGTGATCGCGCGGCATGTACTCGCTGCTGATCACCTTGCGGCCCAGGTTGAACACGCGGGCCGTGAGGGTGGCGTTGGACATCAGCGCCGACTGGAATTCGTCCGCGCGAGCCAAAGGGCGATCGGGGGCCGTGAAGCGCGGCATCCCGTCGATCACCGGAAAGAGGGTCTCGCACGCGGTGCAGCGCACCGCGGGGTCGCCCCAGTCCAGAGCGGCGTGGCAGAGCGGGCAGACGGCGATCTGGCGGAGCCGGTTGGATCGAGTCATGCGTCAGGGCGCCCGCTTGCGGGCAAGGATGACGAACTCGTTGTACTTGAAGACGGCGCCCGCCAGCCGCGGGAACGGAAACGAGTAGCGAGCGTCCACCTCAAGTCCCGATAGGCGGAGCAGCCCCTCGACCTTGTCGAAGTCCATGAATTCGACATGGGTGGGGTCCGATCGGTACCCCGCCTCCTGCGGAGTGAGCACCACGACCCGGCCGCCCTCGCGCAGCAGATCGAGATGGCCGCGCATCACCGCGGCGGCCTCCGCGGCCGTCATGTGCTCGAGCACGTGCGAGAAGAGGAGCGAATCGAACCTTCCTGGCGTTGCCCAGGGCGAAGTCCGGAACTCCTCGGGCGTGAACGCCTTCAGGCCGCGCCCGCGCGCGATCTCCACCGCCCGCCGGTTGTGATCGACGCCGACGCTGGAGCCGCGCAGGTGGTCGAGGTTGCGGCCGATCCCGCAGCCGACCTCGAGCACGAGCCCCAGCCGGAGGCGGCGCAGGTGCGAGCGGTACGGGCGCTGGACGTCGAGAAGCCGCTTCCACCAGACGCTCTCCGCGGTGAGCCTCTGCTCGGCATACCCGGCTTCCTCGGTGCTCATGTCACGCGCTCAGCCGCCGCGGGACGCTGCGCAGGCCAGTGGCGCCGGACTCCTGCGCCCGGTCCCCCGCTTCGTGGTACTCCGCGTCCTCGTTCACGCGCCACAGATCGTACAGGGGGCCGCCGCCGAGGATGTTCTTCACGCAGAGCATGGCCGTCATCATCGCGTGGTCCTGGTTGTTGTACTTGTGCATCCCGTTCCGTCCCACCAGGTGCAGCGTGGGAAAGCGCGCCTCGAGCTCGCGCCGGATCTTCTCCACGTTTCCCGCATAGCCGTCATCGTAGACGGGATATGCCTTCGGCTGGCGCACGACGCAGCCGTCCACCACGTCCAAGGCGGAAGCGAGGCCGATCTGCTGGATCTCCCGCTTGCCCAGGTCGATCAGCTGCGCGTCGCTCAGGGTCCAGAGGCCATCGCCCTCGAAACAGAAGTACTCCAGGCCGTAGCAGGCCATCGAGGGATCCGGCACCATCTCGGGCGACCAGGA
>Ga0137403_10006120_pt2 | contig 11040 bp, 10 predicted proteins | sample CZOMad2_1_16fung_FD_122057 | JGI IMG/M metagenome (GOLD analysis project Ga0137403, IMG submission 122057) | Vadose zone soil fungal communities from Angelo Coast Range Reserve, California, USA - CZOMad2_1_16fungal (Hybrid Assembly) | ecosystem: Environmental > Terrestrial > Soil > Vadose zone...
ACCTACGGAGAAGAAAAATCCCTCACCTTCATCCTCTCCCTTTTGGAAAGGGAGAGGAAAGAAGAACCGCCACGGGGACGTGTCGGTATGCGCGCAGAATGCGAGCGCTAACCATCAGCCAGGGGCAGAAATCTTTCGTGCGCAATCTTATCGTCTTTGACGGTGTAGATGCCCACCTCAGACATCTGCATTCGTTCCTTTGAATTCCTGTCAGTAGCGTCAATGTCAAATCGAACTACAAATGTATCACCTGCTACAAACGGACCGCTCACCTTCGAGTCATGCACCTCCATGTTCTTTTCCCACCAATCGGTTTTACCTCGTACTTGATCGATCCCTCGCATTTCCGCCGGCATGTTTTCCATCGCGCGTGGTTCAATGCTGACGATATCTTTCGCATAAAGATCGTCGATCGCCTTCTTCCAGTCCTTCCCCTTGCAAAGCTCTACCAATCTCATCGCAACATCTTCCGTACTCATATTTCCTCCATGTTTTGGTTTATTTCCGCGGTCGGCGACCGCGGCTACAGAAAAGCTCCCTTCGTTTATTCGATTGTGCAACTCTGTTAACGCACAAGATAATCCTCCGCCGCCCCGACTACTTTGCTGTCGAATGTGGCTCAATGACTCCAAAGACGTTGCCCGCCGGATCTTCGGCGTAGGCCAACCAGCCAATATTGGGGATCTCCATCTTTGGTACACAAATTCTTCCGCCGCGCTGCTCAATTTTCTTTATCGACTGATCGAGTGATGGCACCGCTATCGTGTTTATCGTACCGGGACTCTGTCCCTCACGAGGACGGGCCAGACCGCCATTGATTCCCGGGTCCTTATCGTCGCCTGTTGTGACAACCCAGTAATCAATCGGACCACCTTCAAATTTTTTGAACTTCCAGCCGAAAACATCCTGGTAAAACGGGCAGACCGCTTCCGGATCGGGAGTGTAAATTTCGAAATGAATTACGCGCTGCATATTCAATCCTTTCTAGAATTTGTTTCGCACAATTTCTCAACGCTGTCCAAGCAACGTCGCGGCACGATCAATCCATGTTGCCACGGACGCGGGACAAAGATTTCCCCACCAAATATATGTTTCGCTGGTTGCCGCTCGGCTGGCCGTTTTTTCGTACGTACTTAGGTCCAAAGGCGCCGTCTCAACCGAGCCTGGGGCAACGCTCCAGGGGAGAATTCGATGGAATATCACACTGCGCAGTCGTCATCCCGAGCGCAAGCGAGGGACCCCACCTACGGTCGTGGATCACACAAGGTATTTGCACAATCATCGCTCACTCGCGAGATCCCTCACCCCGAAAGCATTCGGGGGTTCGGGATGACAGCGCGTTGGCTTGCGGTATTTGATGCGATGATGTCAGCGGAAGATTCTCCAGTCTTTTTCGCAGAACCGGTCACCTTTCGGGCGTGGCTGGAGAAACATCATCGGACAAAGCGCGAGCAGTGGGTTGGCTTTCACCGGAAAGCTTCCGGACGCGTCAGTATCACCTGGCCGGAAGCGGTGGATGAGGCGCTTTGCTTCGGTTGGATCGACGGTTTGCGCAAGGGCATCGATGCCGAGAGCTACAAAATTCGCTTTACCCCGCGTCGGCCGACCAGCAACTGGAGCGCGATCAACATTCGCCGTATGAAAGAGCTTATGCGCGAGCGTCGCGTTCTACCTGCTGGGATGAAGGCTTTTCAGAAACGAGTGGCGGAGAGATCGGGCATTTACAGTTATGAAAATCGAAAATCAGCGACGTTAAGTGCGGCAGCGAGAAAAAAATTCCACGCCGATATCGTAGCCTGGAAATTTTTCCAGCAACAACCAGCGTCCTATCGGCAAACCACAGTCTGGTGGGTGACTAGCGCGAAGCGCCCACAAACACAACAAGATCGCCTACGCAAGCTAATCGCTTTCTCAAAAGCTGGCCGCAGATTATAAACCCTTCGCGACATGTCTCTGGAGCTAAGTCTTTAGGCTGATTACCGACTTTCTTGCAATCAACCATCAAACATTAACCTTTCCTCCATGACTCTTTCATCCCGCGCTCTCACCATCCTTCACGAATGGGTGCAATCGGAAAGTCTTCGAAAACATTGTTACGCGGTCGCTGATTCAGTGAAGCATTTCGCGCGCTTGCGTGGTGAGGATGCGGATCTCTGGGAAGCCGTCGGGTTATTGCACGATATGGATTACGAGCGTCACCCGAACCTGGAACGGAGTTCGACCCAAGGGCATCCGTTCATCGGCGTAACCTGGTTGCGCGATCAAGGCTGGAGTGAAGAAATCTGCCGAGCGATTCTTTCACATGCGGATTATTCGGGGGTCTCCCGTGAGACGCCGCTCGAGAAAACTCTCTATGCGGTTGATGAACTAAGCGGATTCGTCATTGCGGTCGCGCGGGTGCGGCCTTCGAAAAGCATTCACGAAGTGGACGTCGCGGCGGTAAAAAAGAAGATGAAAGACAAGGCATTTGCCCGCGCGGTGAATCGCGATGACATCGTGCGCGGCGCTGAAGAACTCGGCATGCCTCTCGATAATGTAATCGCGGAAGTTATCACGGCCTTGAAGTCGGATGCCGAGCGGCTTGGGCTTCAGGGCTCCTCTACTCTGTCATCCTGAGCGAAGTCGAAGGATCTCTAGCTATTCCTGCGCGATTCCCCCTTGTCCTTGAAACCAGCAGAGCAATCCATCGCAAACGGGGGTGCGTAAGCGGTGCGAACCTGCTCCGGTTATTTAGAGATTCCTCGGTCCGAGCCGGACGGGCGTATTCGCTCGGAATGACAAGCGGTTGTAGCGTCGCGTTGTCTACCAGGCTTCGGTTAACAATTGGCGCGTTTCAGCTACTCCTGCTCGCCAGATCCTCATCATCTCTTCATCATGGCGCCGGTAGTAGCCGCCGTAGTTTCCATCCTTCAGATACTCACGCAATGATCGCGAATCCAGCTGACGCAGATGCTCAAGGTCGCTCATCGGCTTCTGCTGATGAGGCATGATCACGTTAGCCAGTCGCGTCCATGGAAAATTTTCCATCCATGAGGCATGCGACGCGATTGAATCGATCGCGAGTGTTTCCGCCCAGGTTTTGGGCGCATTCCACCAGTTGTGAAACTTGATTCGAATCTCCGGGTGATCAGACATCCATTCAACGGCGAGTGATTGCGCAGGCGCATTGCCGCCATGCCCGTTGACAATCAGGATCCGCTTGAACCCCTGCTCCGCCATCGCATCAAGAATGTCGCCGACCATGCGCAAGTAAGTATCCACCCGTAACGTAATCGAGCCGGGAAACGCCCGAAAGTATGGCGTGATTCCGTAAGCCACCACCGGAAAGACGGGAACGCCCAAAGGTTCCGCCGCTTCGACCGCGATTCGCTCAGCTAGAATGCTATCGACGCTCAGACTCAGGTAAGCATGCTGCTCGGTACTCCCGAGCGGAAGCACACAGCGATCGTCTCGCTTGAGATATTCCTCCACCATCATCCAATTCATGTCGCTAATGCGCATGGGTGCAGTCCTTCATGGATTCGCCGTCTCGCCGAAGCTTAATACTCGGCAAAGGCGGCATCGGGATAGCAATAAAGCCAGCGCTCACCCGGCTGCGCGGACGCGATGACTGGATGCCTGCTCGCCCGCGCGTGTTTGCTGGCGTGTTGATTAGGCGAGCTGTCGCAACACAACGTCACGCCACACTGCTGGCAGGTGCGCAGATGCACCCATTGCGCCCCGATCTTCACACACTCCGTGCACTCGCGGCGGTCAGGAAGTTTGATGGTCGTGATGGCGGAAAGATGGCTGCAACTTCCGTTGGACATAATTCACATCGTTTTCAAATACTCGTGAACAAACTGGACTGCCATTGACCCTTCGCCAACCGCAGAAGCGACTCGTTTGACTGAGCCGGAACGCACATCTCCCGCTGCGAACACACCCGGTCGGCTCGTTTCCAACAAAAATGGCTGCCGCTTCAAGGTCCAGTGTCGCGAATCGCCCAGTTCGATTCCGGTGCGCACAAAATGCTTCTCGTCCTTTTCGATTTCGGACGGTAACCAGTCAGTCCGCGGAGTCGCGCCGATGAAACTGAAAAGGGCAGCGGTTGGCAGCATTTTCTTCTCGCCGGTGGTTTTATTTAAAATTTCAACCGAACTCAAATGCCCGTCGCCATTCATGCGAATGACCTCGGTGCAACGAAGGATCTCGATGTTGGGGGTGTTCATGATCCGATGGGCCAGATAACTCGACATGCTCTTGCAAAGATCATCGCCGCGAATGAGGAGGAAGACCTTGCGCGCGTTCTGGGAAAGATAAACTGCAGCCTGGCCGGCAGAATTACCGCCGCCCACCAGCATGACATCTGAGCCGCGGCACATCTGTGCCTCGTTAGGTGTGGCGGCATAATAAACACCAGCGCCTTCGAATCGACTACAATGCTCAACCTCAAGGCGGCGATATTCCGCGCCGGTGGCGATGAGCAAACATTTCGCGACAACATTTTCTCCGCCCTCCAATTCAAGAACGGAATACACCTTGTCGAAGGTCAACTTTGTTACCGGCGTTGGAATCGATATGCGCGCGCCGAACTTATCGGCTTGAAGAACCGCGCGATCGGCCAGTTCGCTTCCGGTGATACCAGTAGGAAATCCCAGGTAATTCTCGATGCGCATGCTGCTCCCCGCCTGACCTCCTGGTGCGGTGTGTTCGAGCACGATGGTGTTTAATCCCTCGGACGCCCCATAAACCGCCGCCGCCAATCCCGCCGGTCCTGAACCAACAATGGCCAGATCATAAACGTCGTGCTCGACCGGACGGCGAATTCCGATCTTTTCAGCCAGTTCGCGATTCGATGGATTGCGCAAGACCAGACAATGCGCGCAGGCAACGATGGGCGTGTCAGCTTCCGTTACTCCGAATTGCTGGAGCACTTGATTCACTGCCGGATCGCCTTCCAAATCCAGCCAGGTAAAGAGCACGCGATTTTTCGCCAGAAAATCACGGATCCGAAAAGTGTCACGCGAGTATCGCGAACCGATCACGCGCAATCCGGTGAACTCTGGCGACTCACGCATTAATTGCCGGCGCGCGATGAACGCTTGTAGAATAAGATCGCTCAGCTCCGGATCCTGATTTAAGACCTTCCGCAGTTCCGTCTCCGACATTTCATAAACCTCGCAATCTGATCGCGCGATCGCACTCACTACTTTCGGACTGCCCGTCAGATGGCCGACGTCGCCGGTGAAATCGCCGGGGCCTTGAACCCTGATCGTTTTTGGTTGGTCACCGGTGACATCGATGATTTCGAGTTCACCCGACTTGATGACGAAGAATTTCGGGTCGCGATCGCCGGCGCGAAACAGCGCCTCTCCTGCGCGAAACGTTTTCGTTGAAGCGCCGGCGTAACGCGCGAGCTGGGTGATTTGCTCCTCCGTCAGCTTCGGGAACGCCATCGCGTTTAGATCCTGCGCGGCCATTGCTTTGACTCTCGACCCTCAAGAATCAACACTCAACTTTAACAGGCGTTTCCCTGTTTTCCCAGGCAGACGACGGGCTTAAAATCTATTCCTTTTCCATCGAAAACTTTGCGGCCTATTGCGCATGTGCGAACACTAGCGACACGAAACGGCCACTTCAGACGTTCATAACGTCAACAGTACTTCAACGCTTTGGTCCCTCGCGCGCGCAGAACGAGTCGGCGATCGATAGTTGTTTAAACCGGAAACGACCAGCCACAGTCGTGCCATGCCGCTAGATTAATCTTGCCAGCTAGCCGCCAATTGTGTTCAACTGAGGCGGGTAAGGTAGAGCCCTACGCAGCCGAAGATGACCCCGAGGCCCTTCAATTCGCAACGGCAACCCCTTATTAAGATGCGATCGTTACTCTCTACCTTCGTTGCGTCTCTTCTGCTCTGCGCCCTACCGGGAAGCATCTGTGCGCAAATCTTTGTCACGAACAGCGGCACCGGCACCGTGGGCGAATATTCCACCTCAGGCGAGCCCCTGGACGTTACCCTCATCTCAGGACTCATCTCGCCGCAAGGCATCGCAGTCTCGGGAGAAAACCTGTTTGTGACGAGTTTTGCGGTGCCGGACCGCGGCGAGGGCAGGGTTGGCGAATACACTATTTCAGGGGCACCGGTGAATCGGACATTGATCGCGCTGTTTGGCCCTTCAGCCATCGCGGTTTCCGGTATGAATCTGTTTGTGGGGAGTGATAACATCAGCAGTGAGAGCAGCAAAGTCGGCAAATTCACGACCTCGGGGGCGCTCGTAAACCGCGATCTGATTGCAGGGCTAAGCTTCCCCAACGCCTTGGCGGTGTCGGGAAACAAACTGTTTGTCGCCGACTTTGGCAACCAAAACATCGGCAAATACACAACCTCGGGAGAACCGGTGAACGCCAGGCTCGTTCCGGAACTGACTTTCGTTAGTAGCATGGCGGTTTTTGGCGACAGTCTGTTCGTGGCGGATGTTTCGCTCGGCAGGGTTTCCGAATACAACACAACTACTGGAGCGCTGGTAAATCCGACCCTGGTTTCGGGGCTCGATCGGCCAAGTGGTCTGGCGGTCTCCGGAGGCTATTTGTTTGTCTCCGACTATAATGCCGGTACGATTGGCGAGTACACGCTCTCCGGGGAAACGGTGGACGCTACGCTGGTCTCCGGACTAGATCACCCGACAAGCATTGCGGTAATCTCGGCCTCCGTCGCGGACGTCTCTTCCACTTGGACCCTGCTGCTGCTCGCCCTAACGACAATTCTTGGCCTTAAAGCTCGACTACCTCGACAGGCGTAAGGAGTACTTACTTAGCGCGCTGCAAAAGCTGCTGAGTCGAGAAATCACCAGCGAGCCTCCATGGTTTTGCATCGGATGGGCTGACCAGTGCGATCAACTCGGACTTCTTTGATGCCGGGAAGGGAAAACCCGTTGCGCGCACAGGCTCCAGAAGTCTGCCTTACTGCTTGGGCAATGTCCGAACAAGGCCACCCAAAAAATTTGCCAAAAAATAGTTGACTGATTAGTCTAGATGGATAAATAGTGTGTCATGCCAAGAGTAAGTGATATGAAAAAACGCCTGACCGATGCGGCGTTGGATTTGATGTGGGAGAACAGCTACGGCACGACTTCGGTGGACGCCATTTGCGAGCGTGCCGGTGCAAAAAAGGGAAGCTTTTATTATTTCTTCAAGTCAAAATCCGAGCTCACCGCTGCTGCTCTGGAGGCGGAATGGAATAAAAACAAGGCGAACATGGACGCTCTTTTTTCACCAACAATTCCACCGCTCGAGCGGTTCGATCGCTACTTCGAACATGTGCACGACCGTCTGGCCGAACTTCAACAAGAGTGCGGTTCCATCCTCGGCTGCCCTCTCTTAAGCATCGGGAGCGAGGTGAGCACGCAGGACAAAGTCGTGCGCGATACCGTTGACCGCATTTTTGATCGGAAGATAAAGTATTTTGAATCGGCGATTCGAGACGCTCATGCGCAAGGTTTGATTGAGGCGCCAGACCCCCAGGCGAAAGCGAAAATGCTTTTTGCTTGTTACCACGGCACACTCGCCCAAGCCCGCATTCAAAACGATCTCGAACTTCTTCGGAACTTTAAAAAAGTAGCGATGGATTCGCTGGGGGCCAAGGCCGCCGCTGTTGCATCGTCATGAGCATCTCTTTTTTTGCCAAATTTATAGACGACTAGTCAAATATAGCGACCCGAAGTGAAAGAAACAAAACCCAATGAAAACTGACCAATACCAAGACCCGACAGCAGTTTTCCCCCAGATAGTAACCAATGCGGTTTCGAAATTAAAAAACCGGTTGCAGCAAGATTACGAGCGGATCTACCCAGACTTGGGTGACCTCGTTCGAATCGTCCTCGACGAGGAAGAAGCCAAGGCGTGGGAATTATCTTTTCCGCATTTGTTTTTGCCCGACCTGGTGGAAGCGCATATCGCCCAACTCGGATTGCGGCCAGCAGAGATCGGAGACGATCGCGTCCCAGCCCCGGCCGGCTTCTCGACAGACCAAGACCATCATCTCCTTCCGGCTTATGCGGATTGCTAAACAAAGCATCACCGCTTTAAGACGCCGCGCGCTTCTGGCTCGACAGCCTCTCTCTAACGGGAGAGTACGAATTATCCCGCGAGTAGCATCGGCCAATCTCACCGACGCGCGATGGTCTGCGGCTGATGATCGCCGATATCGTGCAGCACTAGGAATTCATAACCCGCTCCCGGTTTATGTGGATCGTTAAATTAGCTCTTCGGCGCCCATACACGTTCGTCGTGATGGCGCTCTTGATCGTGCTGCTTGGCGTGGTGTCGATCAAGAACACGCCGACGGACATCTTTCCCGAGATCGATATTCCAGTGGTTACGGTTGTCTGGCAATACAGTGGCCTCTCCGCCGATCAAATGGCGAAGCAAATCACGACCTTCAGCGAGTACACGATCTCGTCGGCGGTCGATAACGTAAAGAACATCGAGTCGCAAACATTGGCAGGTGTTGCGGTCATTCGCATTTCCTTTCAACCAAATGTGCGCATCGATTCGGCGATCGCGCAGGTCACGGCGGTGTCGCAAACGATTTTGCGGCGCATGCCTCCGGGGACACAGCCGCCATTCATCATTCGCTACAACGCGTCGAGCGTTCCCATATTACAGCTCGCGCTGGGCAGCAAAACCCTGAGTGAAGCGCAGCTCTACGATTACGGCATTTACCGCGTGCGGCAGGCGATTGCACCGGTGCGCGGCGCGACACTTCCGCTTCCGTATGGCGGAAAGCCGCGACAGATCATGGTCGATCTGGATCCGCAGTCCTTGCTATCCAAGGGCCTTTCGCCGCTCGATGTCGGCAATGCCGTTAATGCACAAAACCTCACCCTTCCCAGCGGCACTTCGAAAATTGGCGAACGCGAATTTACCGTAAGTCTCAACAGCAGCCCGGACACAGTCGCAGCGCTCAACGATGTACCGATCAAGCAGGTGAACGGCTCGATGGTTTACATCCGTGACGTCGCTCATGTGCGCGATGGTTTCGCGGTCCAGACAAATATTGTCCGCCAGGATGGTAGCCCGTCCGCCTTACTGACGATTTTGAAAAACGGCGGCGCCTCGACTCTCGATATTGTAAATCAGATCAAGGCGCTACTGCCGAGTATGCGCGCCGCCGCGCCGCCCGGTTTGGAAATGACCGAGTTGTTCGATCAATCCATTTTCGTGCGGGCGGCAATTAGCGGGGTCATCAAAGAAGGTGTTATCGCGGCCCTGCTCACCGCCACCATGATCCTGCTCTTTCTCGGCAGTTGGCGCAGCACCTTTATCGTCATGGTGTCGATCCCGTTGTCGATCCTAGCATCGTTATCGATTTTAAGTCTGCTCGGCTACACCCTGAACGTGATGACGCTGGGCGGCCTCGCGCTCGCGATTGGCATTCTGGTCGATGACGCTACCGTCGAGCTGGAAAACATTCACCGAAATCTCGCACAGGGAAAACCGATCCAACGCGCGATTCTGGACGGCGCGCAACAGATCGCGGTACCCGCCTTCGTCTCCACGCTTGCCATCTGTATTGTCTTCGTCTCGGTCGTATTCCTAACCGGCCCGGCGAAATATCTCTTCACCCCGCTCGCGCTCGCCGTCGTCTTCGCCATGCTCGCGTCGTATCTCCTTTCGCGCACGCTCGTGCCAGTGATGGTGAAATATCTCATTCGCGGTCACGAAGGCGAAAAACCGACGCCCAATTTTTTCACCCGGATTCAGGAATCGTTTAACACTCGATTCGAAAAACTTCGTCAGCGTTATGTCGATGCCCTGGCCTGGTCATTGCAAAACCGACTGAGCGTTTTCATCCTGTTTCTTATTCTCGTTGGCAGCGCGTTCGCGATTTTGCCGATCGTCGGACGCGATTTTTTCCCAACCGTTGATGCGGGCCAATTTCGTTTGCACGTCAACGCACCTCCCGGAACGCGATTGGAAGAGAGCCAGAAGATTTTCTCGAATGTGGAAGAAACCATTCGCGAGGTCGTTCCGCCATCTGATCTGGCATTGGTATTGGACAACATCGGCATACCGCAAGGCATCAATCTCGCTTTTAGTGACAACGCCACGATCAGTTCAGCCGACGGCGAGATTCTCGTCTCGCTCAAGTCCGATCATCGCGGGTCGACTCCTGCGTATATGAAAACGCTGCGGGAGAAACTCGCCGAACGTTTTCCGCAGTTGAGTTTCTATTTCCAGCCGGCGGACATCGTCAGCCAGATTTTGAATTTCGGTTTGCCTGCGCCAATCGACATTCAGATCGCCGGTTTTGCCGATAAGCCGAACTATGCAACCGCGCGTCAAGTCGAGGCGCGGGTGAAACAAATTCCGGGCGCGGTTGACGTCGGCCTACATCAGGTGACGAACGCACCAGAGCTGCGCGTAAAAGTCGATCGAACCCGCGCGCAGGAGCTCGGCTTTACTGAGCGCGACGTCGCCAACAGCCTGCTCATTTCACTCAGTTCCAGCTTTCAGGTGACACCCAATTTTTGGACCGATCCGAAAAGCGGGATCAATTATCCGGTAGCGATCCAGACCCCGCAGCATCTGGTCAATTCAATCGATGCCATTACTTCGACATCGCTGGCGGGGAACGATCCGGCGCATCCGCAGTTGCTGAGCAATCTGGTCTCGCTCGAGCGCAATGAAACACCAGCGGACGTCAGCCACACCAATGTGCAACCGGTGTTCGACATCTATGCCAATGTGCAAGGCGCTGATCTCGGTCGCGTTTCCGATCAGGTCACAAAAATCGTAAACGAGTTTCGCCCCAAACTTCCGCCCGGAAGCACGATTAACGTGCGCGGCCAGGTTGAAAGCATGAACAGCGCGTTCAGCAAACTGGGCCTCGGTCTCATTTTCGCCGCGGCGCTCATTTATTTCCTGATGGTCGTTAATTTCCAATCGTGGACTGATCCCTTCATTATCATCACGGCGCTGCCCGGCGCGTTCGCGGGCATTTTGTGGATGCTGTTTTTGACGCACACCACCTTCAACGTCGAATCGATGATGGGCGC
>Ga0137403_10009133_pt1 | contig 11040 bp, 4 predicted proteins | sample CZOMad2_1_16fung_FD_122057 | JGI IMG/M metagenome (GOLD analysis project Ga0137403, IMG submission 122057) | Vadose zone soil fungal communities from Angelo Coast Range Reserve, California, USA - CZOMad2_1_16fungal (Hybrid Assembly) | ecosystem: Environmental > Terrestrial > Soil > Vadose zone...
CCCGCAGTGCGGTTTTCCACGATCCAGTTGCCATCGACGATGGTGCCATCGTGCGAATAGCCGAGCCAGAAGCCGTAGTCGCTGTAATTGGCCTCGTTGCTCACGAAGCAGTTACCGGTTGAGAACGTCGCCTCGAAAGCGTTATCGGTGGCATAGGACCCGTCGTTCCCCTGCACCCAGTTGCCGTTGCTGGGGGTGCCGTTCTCATTGCCGATGAAGAAACCGTCGCCGCTGTGCTGGAAGGAGTTGGAGGTGATCGTGTTCCCATTCGAGCCTTGGACGAGGAGCATGCCGGCCGACTCCAGACCCCCCGCGCCGCGGTTGCAGTAGTCGGCCTTGTTCCGGGTGATCGTGTTGCCGGTGCTGTGGTTCAAGTGGATGCCCCAGCCCACGTTCACCGACGTGTCGTTGTCCGAGATGACGCTGTTCGACACGTCGTAGAGGTCGATCCCATTCTCGCCGGAGTGGGACACGTTGCGGGAGATCCTGCTGCCGGAGCTGAGGCGCATCACCAGCCCGCCGCCCAGGTTGACCCGATCGTTCGGGTTCCAGGGTGCGACGATGTTGACGCTCCGCACGGCCGCGCCCGGATCCTCGTAGTTGTCGGACAGCTCGTTGTGCTCGACCACGATGCCGTCCCCGGACTCGGCCTTGATGCCATAGAAGTAGTTGGTGATCGTGCAGTTCTTGATCGTGACGTTGCCCTGGCCCGTGGCACTGACCCCGTAGTTCTGGAAGCTCGAGCCCACGAGCTTGGCGCCGTTGCAGTCCAAGGTGACGCCCGCGTTGGCGATCGTGAGCCCGTTGCTGAGCGAGTAGGTGCCGGGAAGGAGGGCGGTGTTCACCTTGATCATGCCGTCGGCCGGTGGTAAGCCGCAGCCGCCCGCCACGCACGACAGGCTGCCGATCACGCTGGTGGGCAGCGCCACGCCGTAGAGACGGACGTCGTCCAGCCGACCCGAGAAGTACCTGCCGATCGTGACCGCTTGCGAAGGGTCGTTGAGCGTCATCGATCCGGATGCCGGCGTGGACGCCGCCAGCACGCCGTTCTTGTAGAGCTTGACGTTCGCGCCGTCGTAGACCCCGACGAGGTGGGTCCACTCGTCCACCGTTCCCGCGGCGCTGACGGAGGTGAGGACGATGCTGCCGTTCCTGAGGAAGGGGACGCCGAAAAAGAAGCCGCTGCTGTTGGTGCCGAGGACGTACGAGTCGAGACCCGTCGACTTGTTGAGGATGGTCGGGACCGGAGAGCCACCGAGGCTGGCGGGCTTGACCCAGGCCGTGACGGACATCGCCGTGGTGAAGTGGAAGGACGAGCGGTCGGGGATCGAGACGTAGTCGGTCTTGTCGAAGAGCCCGGCGTTGTCGACCCGGCCGTACGTGCACCGGTTTCCGCCGCCGCGCGTCCCGGTCGCATTGCTGATGGAGGAGTCGCTCACCGGCAGCCCACCGCACGCGTCCAGTGGCCACGCAGCGACGGGACAGGCCTTCGGGTAGGCAGTGCTCGGAAGGCACTGCGGACTCGGGCCACCGTTGCAGCCGCACCACGAGGACTGACATTCGCTGTCCGCGTCACAGAGGACCCAGTTGGCGCAGGACTTGGGATAGCTGGTGTTTGCCAGGCAGCGCCTGATCGCCGTACCGCTGCAGCCACACCAGTTGGACTGGCACTCGTTGTCGTGATCGCAGAGGACTGAGGCCGCACAGGCCTTGGGGTAGCTGGTGCTCGGCAGGCATTGCTTGGCTGCCGTGCCGTTGCAGCCACACCAGTTCGATTGGCATTCATTGTCGTGGTCACACAAGACCCAATTGGCACAGCCTTTTTGATACGCCGTGCTGGGAAGACACTGCTTGGTGGCGCCTCCATTGCAGCCGCACCAGGTGGACTGGCACTCGTTGTCGTGATCACACAGGACCCAGTTGGCGCACGACTTCGAAGCGCCTGCGGGAAGGCACTGCTTGATCGCCGTGCCGTTGCAGCCGCACCACGATGATTGGCACTCATTGTCGTGGTCGCAGAGGACCAGGTTCGGACAGGCCTTGGGGTAGCTGGTGCTCGGCAGGCATTGCTTGGTCGCCGCGCCGTTACAGCCACACCACGACGATTGGCACTCGTTGTCGTGATCGCAGCTAGTCCAGTTCGGGCAGGATTTGGGTGTCGCCGTGCTGGGCAAACACACCCTGCTCGAGCCCCCGTTGCAGCCGCACCACTGAGAGGCGCAGTCGGTGTCGTGGCTGCAGGGCGCCCAGTTTGCCTGGAGGGCGTGAGAGACCGAAGCGCCCAGCGTGTAGGCAACAGCGAGGGTGATCAATATTGCCGGCAGCGACACCGAGACGAAGGAATGTCGTGACGTGGGCTTGGCGCCATCCATGATGGTCCTCCTTAGTCGTGGACAAGCAGCACGTGGCAGAGTCGCCCCCGCCGCCCGCCTGCAGCCCACACAGGCTCGGAGTACTCGTGCCGCGGTTGCAGCGGTCGGCATGGTTGTTTGTGATCTGGGTGTCGGTGCTCGCGTTCAGGTGGATGCCCCACCCCTGGTTGGGCTCTTCCAGTGTCCGACAAGACATTGATGGTGACGTTGGTGCGGCTCAGGGTCGTCACGCCGAAGGTTCGCGATCCGCCCGAGAAGGCTCCCACGAGGGTCGCGCCCTGACAGTCGAGCGTGACGTTGTCCGCGCCAATCGCGACGCCGTTCCGGCAGTCGTACGTCCCGGGCGAGAGGGTGACGCTCGCGCTGGCGGTGGTCAGCGGACACGGGGCGGCGTAGGCAGATCGGCCGGCGAGTGTCGCCATGGAGACCACGGCGATGAGGGCCGACGCGATCGGAAACCCGATGATCATCTCCTCTCGAGCAGCCACGGGAACGTCCGAGGGTTCCGTGAACTTCGCGCCTGCATCGGGACTGTGGCCAGATTTCCGAGCGGGCGGGCGCCGCGCTCCGGTTCATCCCCTCATGAGGCGTTCGAATCGGACGGCGGGTGTTCGATTCGATGGAACAACCGCGATCGATCGGTGACTTCCCTTCGCGAGGGACGCGGCGTGGCCCAGCCCTGAACGGCCTCGGCAGGCTCCTTGGCAGTCATTTTCTCTTTGACGATCAACTGGCGTGTGGACTAACGTCAGCGGCCCCGGGGGGGGTAATGCGCCGCAGCGTCTGCGACCGCCAGCAGAAGCACGGAGACGCCGAAGCGTCGGCCGACGCGAGTCTCGCGGCGGCCGCGGGGCCGAGAAACGAAGCCGTGGCAGGCGAGACGGCTCGGCTCCACCGCTTCGCGAGCGGCGTCTTCGTCGGCCGCGAGCGCGAGCTCGCCGAGCTCCGCGCCGGCCTCGACGACGCGCTCGTGGGACGGGGGCGCCTCGTCCTCCTCGTTGGCGAGCCCGGGGTCGGCAAGAGCAGGACGGCGGACGAGCTCGCGACACAGGCGGCCGAGCGGGGCGCCGAGGTGCTCGTCGGGCGCTGCTACGAGGGCGAGGGGGCGCCGGCCTACTGGCCGTGGATCCAGGTGGTCCGCGCGTATATGAACGAGCGCGAACCGAGTGTCCTCATGGCCGAGATGGGCCCGTGCGCCACCGACATCGCCCAGATCGTTCCCGCGCTGCGCGACCGCTTGCCCGAGCTACACACGCCGCCGCCGCTCGAGCCCGAGCAGGCCCGCTTCCGGCTGTTCGACAGCTTCACGACGTTCCTCAAGACGGCGGCGAGCCGCCGGCCACTCGTCCTGATCCTCGACGACCTCCATTGCGCCGACACGGCGTCCTTGTTGCTCCTGGCGTTCCTCGCCTGCGAGCTCTCCGATGCGCACCTGCTCGTGGTCGGCACGTATCGCGATACCGAGGTCGGGCGTTCCCACCCGCTCGCCGAGACGCTCGCGGAGCTCGCCCGCCAGCGCGCCTGCTTCCGCGTCCCGCTGACGGGGCTGAGCGAGCCGGACGTCGCGCGCTTCATCGCGCTCACGGCCGGCGCGCAGCCGTCGGCGCTCGTCGCCGCGGTCTACCGCGAGACGGAAGGCAACCCCCTGTTCGTCACCGAGGTCGTGCGGCTGCTGGTGACCGAGGGCCGCCTCGCACGGCCTGACGACCTCGCCTCGGGGCGTATCGTCATCCCCCAGGGAGTGCGCGATGTGATCGGGCGGCGCCTCAACCGACTGTCCGCGGAATGCAACCACGTGCTCACGCTGGCTGCGGTGATCGGGCGCGACTTCGAGCTGATCCTCCTCGAGCGGGTGAGCGGACTCGCCCGCGATCGGCTCCTCACCGTGCTCGAGCAGGCGGTGATGGCGCGCATCATCGTCGAGGTTCGCGGTGCCGTCGGCCGCTACCGCTTCGCGCACGCGCTCATTCGCGAGACGCTCTACGACGAGCTCAGCACCCGGCAGCGCGTCCTGCTGCATGGCCAGGTCGGCGCGGCGCTCGAAGCCGTCTATGCGAACCGCCTCGACGCGCACCTCGACGAGCTGGCGCACCACTTCTTGCAGAGCGCGGCCGGCGGCGACGCAGACCGGGCGGTCGGCTGGGCCATGAGGGCCGCGCAGCGCGCGGCGGCGCTCCTCGCGCACGAGGAGGCCGCCCTTCACTGCGAGCGCGCGCTCCAGGCGCTCGACGTGTGCGCGTCGGGCGACGACCGTCGCCGTTGCGACGTGCTCCTCACGCTCGGCGAGGCGCAGGCGCGGGCCGGCGACGTCTGCAAGGCAGGGCGAAGCTTCGAGCGAGCCGCGGAGCTGGCACGCGCGCTCGGTGCCCCTGCGGCCCTCGCGCGCGCGGCCCTCGGCTTCGCCGGCCTCGGCTTCGCCGGCCCGGTGGCCGAGCTGGGGGTGTTCGACCCCGCCACGTTGCGACTCCTCGACGAGGCGCTCGCCGCCCTGCCCGAGGGCGACAGCCCGCTCCGGGCGAGGGTGCTCGGCCGTCTCGCCATCGAGCTCAACTACTCCGGGGCGCGCGAGCGGCGCGCCGCGCTCACCGAGGAGGCGGTCTCGATGTCGCGCCGCATCGGCGACGTGGAGACCCTTGCCTACGCCCTCACCGCCCGGCACGCGGTTCTGTGGGAGACCGAGCACCTGGAGGGCCGGCTCGCGGACGCCGACGAGCTGGTGAGGCGGGCGGAGGCCTCCGGCAAAGGCGAGGTCTCCCTGCTCGCTCGGAGCTGGCGCATCCGAGATCTCATGCAGCGGGGAGACATCGCGGGGGTGGACGCGGAGATCGAGAGCAGCGCGCGCCTGGCGCGCGCGCTGCGGCACCCCCTCCATCTGCACCGCAACTCCGTGCACCGCGCGATGCGCGCGCTCATGGACGGCCGGTTCTCGGAAGCACGCCGTCTCGCGTCCGAGTTCGTGGTCACCGGGCAGCGCGTCTGGCCCCTGAACGCCGTCCTCGCGTCCGCCGCCGTGTCGGCCACGCTCCACCGGCTGCAGGGGCCGCTCGAGCCCCTCGAGCCTCAGTTGCGAGCGATGGCGGACCGCTTTCCGACCGTATGGGCGTTCCGGGTCGGTCTCGCCGTCGTCCACGCCGAGCTCGGTCGGAGCGCGGAGGCGCGGGCGGAGTTCGAGACGCTGGCGTCGAACGACTTCGCCGACGTGCTCGAGAACCACCTCTGGGTCCCGACCGTGACGCTCCTCGCCGAGGTCTGCGCGGCGCTGCGTGACGGCGTGCGCGCGGCCTCTCTCTATCGACGGCTGCTGCCCTTTGCCGGCCGCAACGTCGTGGTCGGCCTGTCCGACTGCTACGGCGCCGCCGCACGTTATCTCGGACTTCTCGCGACCGCCATGCGACGTTGGGACACCGCGGCCGGCCACTTCGACGAGGCGCTCGAGTTGAACACCCGGATGGGCGCGCGTCCCTACGTGGCCCTCACGCAGCGGGACTACGCCGTGATGCTCCTCGAACGCGACCAACGGGGCGATCGCGCGGCGGCTCGGGTGCTCCTGGCGCGGGCGATCGAGACCACGCGTGCGCTCGAGATGACCCGCGAGGAGGTCCAGCTCGTTGCACTCGCGGCGGCCCCCGCGGAGGAGTCGCCGGGCGGTGTCCGTCCGGGGACTTCCGCAGGCGCCGGCGCGTGCTCCCCGCGATCGGCGCCGGAAGGGCGCCTGTTCCGCCGCGACGGTGACTTCTGGACGATCGGGCGCGAAGCCGGCGCCTTCCGCCTGAGGGACAGCATTGGACTTCGCTGCCTCGCCGAGCTCCTGCGCCACCCGGACCGTGAGTTCCTAGCCCTCGAGCTGGTCTGCGCGGCGCGAGGCGGCGCGGAGAACGGCCGCCTGCCCGCCGGCGACTCGGGGGAGCTCCTCGACCAGGGGGCCGCCGCGGCATACCGCCGCAGGCTCCGTGGGCTCGCCGCCGACCGCGAGGAGGTCGCGGCCCTCGGCGACGGCGCGCGCGTCGCCGAGATCGACGCCGAGATCGCCTTCCTCGCCGCCGAGCTGGCGCGGGGCGTCGGTCTGGGCGGCCGGCGTCGCAGGGGCTCGCCGGCGGAGCGCGCGCGGGTGAACGTCACACGGACCGTCCACGCCGCCCTGCGCAGGGTCGCGGCGCACGACGCGGCGCTCGGGCGAGAGCTGATCGCGAGCGTGAGGACGGGGATGTTCTGCTCGTACCAGCCCGCGCCACACCTCCGCGTCTCTTGGACGCTCTGAGGGCTACTCCTCCATCCGCCGCGCGATCACCTCGCGCCCCTTCGCCCCGGGCGACGAGACCACGCCCTCGCGCTCCATGCGCTCGATCATGCGCGCGGCGCGGTTGTAGCCGACGCGCAGGCGGCGCTGCAGCCACGAGATCGACGCCTGGCGGTGCTCGGTGACGAGCCGCACCGCCATGTCGTACATCTCGTCGGTCAGGTCCTCGCCGTCCTCGCCCTCGCCGTCCTCGTCGTCGCCGCCCTCGAGCAGCTCCATCTCGTAGCGCGGCTCCTCCTGGCGCTTGATGAAGTCGACCACGCGGTGGACGTCGGCGTCGGAGACGAAGGCGCCGTGCAGGCGCTGCACGCGCGCCGTGCCGGGCGGGAGGAAGAGCATGTCGCCCTCGCCGAGGAGGCGCTCGGCGCCGATCGCGTCCAGGATGGTGCGCGAGTCGGTGCGCGAGGTCACCTGGAAGGAGATGCGGGCCGGGAAGTTCGCCTTGATGAGGCCGGTGATGACGTCCACCGAGGGACGCTGGGTGGCGAGGATCAGGTGGATGCCGGCGGCGCGCGCCTTCTGCGCGAGGCGCGTGATCGACTCCTCGACCTCGCGCCCGACCATCATCATCAGGTCGGCCAGCTCGTCGATGATGATGATGATGCGCGGCAGGTGGTGGTGCGGCAGGCCCTCGGGGGACGCGGGCGCCTCCTCGACGCCCGCGCTCTCGCGCAGCAGGCGGTTGTAGCTGTCGATGTTGCGCACGCCCTTCTCGTGCAGCAGCCGGTAGCGCAGGTCCATCTCGCGCTCGATGTTGCTGAGCGCCGCGGCCGCCTTCTTGGGGTCGGTCACCACCGGCACGAGGAGGTGGGGGACGTTCTCGTAGATCGACAGCTCGAGCATCTTCGGATCGATCATGATGAAGCGGACGTCGCGCGGGGAGCTCTTGTAGAGGATGCTCATGACCATGGCGTTCATCGACACCGACTTGCCGGTGCCGGTGGCGCCCGCGACCAGGAGATGCGGCATGCGCGCCAGGTCGGCGACCACCACGTTCCCGGTCGTGTCCTTGCCGAGCGCGAGGGCGAGCTTCGAGTCGGCGTGCTCGTACTCGACGCTCTCGAGCAGCTCGCGGATGAAGACCTTCTCGCGGCGCGGGTTGGAGACCTCGATGCCGACCACGGGCTTGCCGGGGATGGGGGCCAGCACGCGCACCGAGAGCGCGCGCAGCGCCATCGAGAGGTCGTCGGCCAGGGTGACGATGCGGTTCACCTTGACGCCGGGCGCGGGCTCGAACTCGAAGGTCGTGATCACCGGCCCCGGGCGCACGGCGACCACCTTGCCGCTCACCTGGAAGTCGGCGAGCTTGGTCTCGAGGATGCGCGAGCTCGCGTGCAGCGCGGCCTCGTCGAGCGGCTGCGCCGTGCGCACGGGCGGGTCGAGGAGGTTGAGCGCCGGGAGGCGGTAGGTGTCCTCGGCGAACAGCTCCTCCTGCAGCTCGGAGCGCTTGGCACGCCGGGGCGCCTCGGGCCGGCGCTCGGGCTCGCGGATGATGGGGGGCGGCTTGTCGGCGGGGGCCTCGGGCGGCGGCTCGACGGCGTCGTCGAGGAGGATCGGCAGCTTCGGCCGCCGCGGCGTCGCGGACGGCTCCTCGGCGGCCGGCGGGCGGCGCCGGAGGCGCGCCGCGCCCGCGCGCGCCGCCGCTGCGAGCCAGCGAGCGGCCCGGCCCGACACCTCGATCGCCGACACGCCGGTCGCGAGCACGAGCGCGACCACCAGCACGACGGCGAGGAGGAGGAACGCGCCCGGCCCGCCCAGGAGGCCGCCGAGCGCGACGCCGACGAAGCCCCCGAGCCAGCCGCCGCCCCGCACCACCGCGCGCCCGCCGGTGAGCAGGCCCGCGAGCGCCGCGATGCTCGCCACCAGAAGCGCCGCGCCCACCAGCCTGAGGCCGCCGAAGCCCTCCGCCCCGCGCCGCAGGAGCGCGACCGTGAAGTAGCCGAGGTAGAGCGGGAAGAGATACGCCGCGACGCCCAGGGCACGCAGCGCCGTTCCGGCGAGCGCCTGCCCGACCGGCCCGCCCAGGTTCGCGGGCGGCGCATCGGGCGAGAACGAGAGGAAGCTGAGCGCGAGGAAGACCGCGACCGCGCCCGCGGAGATGGCCTCCGCCTCGCGGATCAGGTGCGCAGCGGGCATGGCCGGGGGCCGCCGCGTCGCCATCACGACCGCCCGCAGGGCACGCTCACCCCCCACCACCCCTCCACCGGACCCGTCTACTACATCTCCCCGACGGGGCTCAACCGAGCTGGACGGCGCCGAGATAGACGAGCACGGCCAGCACCGCCGAGAGCGCGACCCGGTACCAGCCGAACGGCGCGAGCCCGTGGCGAGTGAGGAACGACACCAGCCAGCGCACGGCGAGCACGGCAGAGACGGTCGCGACGGCGACGCCGAGCACCACGGGCCCGGGGCCGAGCTGCTGAAACATCGACGGCCCACCGTGCCGCAGGTTGCCGACCAGATCGTGCAGGCAGGCGGCTCCCAGCGTCGGCAGCCCGAGGAGGAACGAGAACTCCGCCGCCGCGACGGCGTCCAGGCCGAGCAGCATCCCGCCCGCGATGGTCACCATCGACCGCGACGTGCCCGGCCAGAGCGCGAGCGTCTGGAAGAGCCCGATCCCGAGGGCCGTACGCAAAGACATCGCGGTCAGGTCCTTCTCTCCCCGACCGTCCCGGCGGCCGAGCCAGATCATCCACACGCCACCGGCCGCCAGCGCCGCGAGCACCGGCCCGGGACTGAAGAGCGCCGCCTTGATCGCCTTGCTCAGCAGCACGCCCGCCAGGGCCGCGGGGACGAAGGCAAGCGCCACGTTCCAGGCGAGCCGCATGCCGCCGGCGTCGCGTCCGAGGAGCCCGCGCACCATCTGGACGACGCGCGGCCAATAGAGCCAGAGCACCGCCAGGATCGCACCGCCCTGGACGACGACCAGGTAGGTGTCGAGCGCATCCTTCGTGTCCGGCCGATCGAGGCGCAGCAGCGACGAGGTGAGGATGAGATGCCCCGTCGAGCTCACCGGGAGGTACTCCGTGATGCCCTCCACCAGCCCCAGCACGACCGCTTGCCACCAGGTGAGCACTACATCTCCATCACGACGGGGACGATCACCGGCCGGCGCTCGAAGCGCTTGAAGTAGCGGCGCAGCGCGCGCCGGACCTCCTCCTTCACCTCCGCGGGATCGGTGCGGGACTCGGGGTTGAGCGCGGCGAGCGCCTCCATCACCGCGCCGCGGGCGGCCTCCAGCACCTCCGGGTTCGCCTCCTCGCCCACCACGCCGCGCGACACCAGGTCCGGGCCCGCCACGATCTCGCCCGATCGCTGGTGGATGACGAGCACGGCGAGCACGAGGCCGTCCTCGGAGAGGTGGCGGCGATCGCGCAGGACGACGTCCTCGACGTCGCCGATGCCCTTGCCGTCGACGAAGACGCGCCCGGCGGTGACGCGCTCGGCGCGCCGGGCGCCGGCGTCGTCCAGCTCGAGCACGTCTCCGTCCTCGAGGAGATGGCAGCCCGCGGCCGGGATGCCGACCTCCATCGCCAGGCGCTGGTGGCGCACCAGGTGGCGGTACTCGCCGTGCACGGGCACGAAGTGCCGCGGGCGGACGAGGTTCAGCACGAGCTTCAGCTCCTCCTGCGAGGCGTGTCCCGAGACGTGTACGCGCGCCACCCGGTCGTAGTAGACGACGGCGCCGCGCCGGTAGAGGTGGTTCACCAGGCTCGAGATGGCGCGCTCGTTGCCCGGGATGATGCGCGAGGAGAGGACGACCGCGTCGCCCGGCTCGACCCGGACCAGCTTGTGGTCGTCCATCGCGATGCGGACGAGCGCCGAGGCGGCCTCGGCCTGGCTCCCGGCGGTGATGAGCGTGACCTCGCCGCGCGGGAGGTCGCGCGCCTGGGCGAGGTCGACGAGCGTTCCCTCGGGGACGTGCAGCAGATCGAGATCGCGCGCCACGCCCACGTGCATGACCAGGCTCCGCCCGACCAGCGCCACCTTCCGTCCGAAGCGGGCCGCCAGGTCGATCACCTGCTGCATGCGGTGGATGTGCGAGGAGAAGGTGGTGACCAGCACGCGCCCCGCCGTCCGGCGGAAGATCGCCTCCAGCTCGGCGCCCACGCTCCGCTCCGAAGGCGTGATGCCCGTATGCTCGACGTTGGTCGAGTCGGAGAAGAGGAGCGCCACGCCCTCGGCGCCCAGCTCGGCGAGCCGCCCGATGTCCGGCAGCCGCCCGTCGAGCGGCGTCTGGTCGAGCTTGAAGTCGCCGGTGTGGACGACGGTCCCGACCGGGGTGCGGATCGCGAGCCCGACCGAGTCGGGGATCGAGTGCGTCATCGCGAAGGGCTCGACCGCGAACGGCCCGACCCGGCACGGCTCCGC
>Ga0137403_10009134_pt1 | contig 11040 bp, 18 predicted proteins | sample CZOMad2_1_16fung_FD_122057 | JGI IMG/M metagenome (GOLD analysis project Ga0137403, IMG submission 122057) | Vadose zone soil fungal communities from Angelo Coast Range Reserve, California, USA - CZOMad2_1_16fungal (Hybrid Assembly) | ecosystem: Environmental > Terrestrial > Soil > Vadose zone...
ATGCGCGTTCCGACCAAGCGCCTGGACGGTTTCTACGGCGGCGGCCGCCACCAGGGCGTGGTGGCGATGGCGTTCGAAAAACCGGCGCGCGAGGGCCTGGAGGACCTGCTCGACTCGGTGAAGGAAGCGCCGCTTTTGCTGGTGCTGGACGGCGTGACCGATCCGCACAACCTCGGAGCCTGTTTGCGGGTCGCGGACGCCGCCGGTGCCCACGCGGTGATCGCACCCAAGGACCGTGCCGCGGGCATCAGCGCGGCGGTATCCAAAGTGGCGAGCGGCGCGGCCGAATCCATGCCGTATTACATGGTCACGAACCTCGCCCGTACGCTGGACGAATTGAAGGAGCGCAACATCTGGATCGTCGGCGCAGACGAGCGCGCGGAAAAGACGCTCTACGAGTCGGAGCTGCCCGCGGCGATCGCGTGGGTGCTGGGCGCCGAAGGCGAGGGCATGCGTAGACTCACGCGCGAGCGCTGCGACCTCCTGCTGCGCATCCCTATGCGCGGGGGCGTCGAGAGCCTGAACGTCTCGGTGGCGAGCGGCGTGTGCCTGTTCGAGTCGCGGCGGCGACGCGCGTAGCGGGGGCGCGGCGTCTCAGGACCGCGGCGATTTCCTCGATTTCCGACGCGGCGCTCTTCGATTTGGCGAACGGCACGGCGGCCCTGCCGTACCAATAGCGCGCGTTGTCGAGGTCGCCTTCGATCCGGTGCAGGAGTCCATGGATGCGGAACGCGAGCTTGCCGCGCATGCCCATGACGATCGCGTGGGCCTTGTCCCATTCTTTCCTGCGCAGGTGAGCGAGAACCTGGCGATGTTTGTCGGCCGGGCGGGTCATGAAAAGCGGCGGTCGAAGAGTTCCTGCGCGCCCTCGTCAACGCACCGGCTCGCCGTTGCAGAAGAGCTCGACTTTTTCCCCGAATTCGTAGCGCAGCGCGCCGAGCACGCGGGTTTCGGCGTTGCGGATGCTCGGGGTTTTTCCGGCGCCGAACGCGCTGAGGGTAAAGGTGACCTCGCCCGTTTTCTCGTCGATTTGCGCCCAGGCCCTCGCTTCGGCGCGATCCAGCGCGTCGGTGACGACCCTGAGCATCTGCGCGGAGCCCACTTTCGGGTCTTTGGACGCAACGCGGTAGTCGAAGCCGACGACGTAGTTCTCCACGCAGGCGGCGACCGGAAGACAGATGAGGACGACGAGAAGTCTGGCGTGTGAAATCATGAGCGGCCTCGCCTGTTTTCTTTCCGCACGACCAGCTTCAACCCCGACCAGACCTCGTCGACGGCGCAAACCTTGATATCGACGAGCCCCATCGGCAATGCGACTTCCCTGATCGTGTCCTCGGTCATGTCGGTGGATACTTTAGACGATTTCTTCGGCCAGGACACCCAGATCGTTCCATCCGGGGTGCCCGAATAACCGGCCATTTACCGACGCGTCGGCTTGTGGCGCTTGCTCGGCGCTCGCCTACCCGATACGGTCTTGGGTGGAAGAGACATCGCATACTTCAGGCCATGACCCACCCAACGCTCCAGATCCTCATCCTCCTCAAAGCCCGTGGAAGCGACATACACAAAGCCCTTCATCGGCCTTCCGGTGAAGTCCATTGGGCGAGCGTGAGGTTGCCGGACCAGATCTTCATAAGTCTCCGGTCCGACCCGAACCATCAGGTCGTCCCTGACGATGCCGACGGACATGTGCCCTCGAACTATGAAGGCAATGCCGCCGAACATCTTCTTCTCGGAGACGTCGCGGTGGTCGCGAAGAATTCCGCGGATACGTTCTGCCAGTCCTTCGTCGTAGGCCATGTGAACGCGAATCTTATGTTGGAAACCTCTGGGCAGTTCGTGCCCGAGCCTTGGCAGCCTCTTCTTCGCGATTCCTCGGTGGAGCGTTCGTCTCAAGCGAAGTCAAGAGGTTCCTGGAAGCCGCCCGTACCTCGTCAACAGCCGCGAGGAACGCAGCTTCGTTGATTTTCGATGGCTTGTTGAAGCCGCTCACCTTTCTCACGAATTGCAGTGAGGCCGCACGAATCTCCTCTTCGGTCACGGGCGGTTCAAAGTTGAAGAGGGTTTTGATGTTTCTACACATGGTGTCACCTCGATTGGCCAGGGCCGGCGGACGCCTAATCCGGGCGAAACTCGCCGCGTCCCTGCGGATACTGTTTTTCCCACTGCTTCCCGTCGAACTGCTCCGCGGTCATGCTCTCGACCGTACCGGGATCGAGGCAGCGCGCGTTGACGCTGAACCCGTCCGGGTGCGAGCGCGGGACGTAGAAGGATTTTATGCCGCAGACGGCGCAAAACAAGTGCTTGGCCGTGTGCGTGTTGAAGCCGTAGGAGGTCAGGGCTTCGCGCCCGCTGAGAAGCTTGAAACGCTCGGACGGGACGATGAGGTGCAGGTATCCGGACTTGCTGCAGATCGAGCAATTGCATTCGGATACCCGGATATTGGCGGGAGCACGCACTTCGAACCGCACGCGGCCGCAGTGGCAGCCGCCGGTGTGGAGGGTCATCGCCTCGGGTGGCAGAACCGGGTCAGGCATCACGGCCGGTGAAGCGCTTCCATTCCTGAATTTCAGCGATGTGCGCCCGGTCATGCTGATGCATGAACGCAGGCAAATCGCAGAGGGAGACGGTGCCGACGCCATCTTGCGTGCCGCTGCGTACCCAAGCCTCGGGCGACAGCGCCCGGAGGGTCTCGATGTTGGCCTCGCGCGCGGCCTCGAAGGTACGCAGGCCCTCAGCAAGTGAAAGCGAACGGTAATTGCGTTCGCGCGCGGCTTTCGTTCCATCGAAGTCCGGAAGGCGAGGGTTCGCTTCCGTTGGCAAGCGCCGGATGCGAAGACCGAATCCCTCGCGTTCGAGGTCGGCCAGGTGCCAGACCTGTTCGACGGGCGAGAACGAGCCGGCGGGGCCGGGCGTTTGTATTTCCTGCGGTGTGAGCGACTCGAATGTCTCGCGAAGGAACGTCTTCATTGCCGCGAGCGCCTCCATCAGTTCGTGTCGCTGAACCTCGGTGAGCCTCATGTACTGCATGGGACCTCCTTCGAGTGCTGGATATCATAGCTTCGTTCGCCAGGGGCGATGAAATATGACCCGTCGCATCAACCACCTGGCGCTTTCTCGTTCCGGCAACACCTTTGTCATCCGGCAATTTTCGGATCAAAGTCTTGAAGCGTTTGAAGGTTTTCCATGGCGAGGTAACTCACGAGGTAGCAGCGGCACGCGCAAACTCTTGCCCGTGAGCCCCCGATTCGGTTAGAATTCAACCACTTCGAACGACCGCTTCAGCGGTCGTTTGTTTTCAACCCTGCCGCACCAGCTTCCGCCGCGTCGCAACGGCGGACCGAGCGGGCGGCTTTATCCATAGGGAGTTTGCATGCGACATTACGAAGTGTGTTTCATCGTCCATCCCGACCAGAGCGAGCAGGTGCCGGCGATGATCGAGCGTTACCGCGCCACGGTGACCTCGAAGGACGGAAAGATCCACCGCCTCGAGGACTGGGGCCGCCGCCAGCTCGCTTTCCCGCTCGCCAAGGTGCACAAGGCGCACTACGTGCTCATGAATATCGAGTGCGACAACGAGACGCTCACCGAGCTCGAGCACTCGTTCAAGTTCAACGACGCGGTGTTGCGGCACTTGATCATCAGAATGGAACGCGCCTGGATCACACCTTCGCCGATGATGAAGGAAGAGAAGTCGAGGTCTGTCCTCAACCCGGGCGAAGCGCCGCGCGCTGAGGCTGGCAAGCCTGCGGAGACCGCGAGGCCCGTGGAGGCAGAAAAGTCCGCGGAGCCGGAGGCGGCCAAGCCCGCCGAGCCGGCGAGCGCCTAAGCGTTGGCGCAGGCAAACCGGGTCACGGTCTCAGGCAGGCTGATCGAGCTGGATGCGCTGCGGCATACGCCTGCGGGCGTCCCGGTGCTGAAATTCAGGCTCCAGCACGATTCTCTGCAAACGGAGGCGGGCGGTGAGCGCAAGGTGAGTTGTGAGATTGCCGCGGTGGCATTCGAGCGTGAAGCGAAGCTCCTCGCCGCCGCGAAGCTCGGAAGCAGCGTGAAAGTAAACGGGTTTCTTGCCGCAAAAAGCCGTTCAAGCCGTACGCTTTTGCTGCACGCGACACAGATCGAATTCGCAGAAGGAGAGTAGACATCATGCCCCCACCCAGAGGTCGAGGCGGTTTCGGCAAAGGCAAGGGAAAAGGCAAGGGCCGCGACGGCAAGCGCGATCAGAAGGGCTCGAAGCAGCTTTTCAAGCGCCGCAAGTTCTGCCGTTTCACCGCGGAGAAGATCGAGTGGATCGACTACAAGGACGTCGATCTGCTCAAAGACTTCATCGGCGAGAACGGCAAGATCATTCCGGCGCGGATCACGGGGACGCGCACTCATTACCAGCGCCAGCTCTCGGCGGCGGTCAAGCGTGCGCGCTATCTCGCGCTGATGCCGTACACAGACCTGCACTGAAGGAGCCGCCATGCAAGTGATTCTTCTGGAAAAAGTCGTCAACCTCGGCGGCCTTGGCGACGTGGTCAAGGTGAAGGACGGATACGCCCGCAACTATCTACTGCCCCAGGGCAAGGCGAAGCGGGCGACGCCCGAAAGCCTCGCCGAATTCGAGAAAAAGCGCGCGGAGCTCGAGACCGCCCAATCCCAAACTCTTGCGGCGGCGCAGGAAAAAGGGACAAAGCTCGAAGGCCTTATGGTCCAGATCACCCAGAAGGCGGGCATCGACGGGCACTTGTTCGGCTCGGTCACGAATTTCGACATCGTCGAGGCGTTGAAAGCGCAGGGGTTCGACGTCGAACGCTCGATGATCCGCCTGCCGCAAGGCCCGTTGAAAACGGTCGGAGACCATTCGATCGCGGTCGCGCTGCACACCGACGTCCTCGTTCACATCAAAGTCTCAGTGCTGGGGGAAACTCCACAGCAGTAAGCGCAAGCCGTTGATATGAAGGGCCGCGTTGGGCGGCCCTTTTTGCTTGTGCGTTTTCTCACGGGACGCGGTAAAGTCTCCGCCACAGGTTTTCAAGCGCTTTCATGGCCCAGCCGCTACCGCAAGCAGCCTCCGATTCCCAGCTGCTGAACCTCAGGGTTCCGCCGCATTCGATCGACGCGGAACAGTCGGTCCTCGGGGGCCTCTTGATCGACAACGGCGCCTTCGACAAGATCGGCGACGTCGTGACCGACGGCGATTTCTACCGGGACGATCACCGCCGCATCTTTCGCCACGTTTCCCGACTGATCGAGCGCGGCAAGCCCGCCGACGTGGTCACGGTGGACGAGGCGATCAAGGTAAGCGAGGACAAGGACAAGACCGGCGGCATCACCTACCTCGCGGCGCTCGCCGGCAACACGCCTTCGGCGCACAACGTGAGGCGCTACGCCGAGATCGTGCGGGAGTGCGCGGTCCTGCGGAAACTCATCGAGGTCTCCACCGAGATCGCCGACAGCGCCTTGAACCGCATGGGCAAAGAGGTCGGGCAGCTTCTCGACGAGGCCGAGTCCAAAGTATTCCAGATCGCGGAGGCCGGGGCGCGGACGCGGCAGGGATTCATCGAAATCCAGCCCCTGCTCACGCAGGTCATGGAGCGCATCGATCTCTTGTATCACAAGGACAACCCATCGGACATCACCGGCATTCCGACCGGCTACCGCGACCTCGATCGCGAGACTTCCGGACTACAGCCGGGCGACCTCATCATCATCGCCGGACGCCCCTCGATGGGGAAGACCGCGCTCGCGCTCAACATGGCCGAGCACGCCGCGGTGGAAAACAAGCTTCCCGTGGCGATATTCAGCATGGAAATGTCGGGCAGCCAGCTTGCGATGCGCATGCTCGGCTCGATCGGGCGGCTGGATCAGCACAAGCTGCGAACCGGGAGGCTCTCGGACGACGACTGGAACCGTCTCACCAACGCGGTCGGGAAGCTCCACGACGCGCCTATCCTCGTCGACGAATCCGGTGCGCTGAACGCGCTCGAGCTGCGCGCCCGCGCGCGGCGGCTCCACCGGCAATACGGACATCTCGGACTGATCGTCGTCGATTACCTCCAACTGATGCAGGCGACGAGCCAAGGCGAAAACCGCGCCACCGAGATCTCCGAGATCTCGCGCTCGCTCAAGTCGCTCGCCAAGGAGCTCAAGGTTCCCGTAGTGGCGCTCTCGCAGCTCTCCCGCGCGGTCGAGCAGCGCACCGGCCCGAAGCGGCCGATCATGTCCGACCTGCGCGAGTCCGGTGCGATCGAGCAGGACGCCGACCTCATCCTCGCGATCTACCGCGAAGAGGTCTACACGCCGGACACGCCGGAAAAGGGCATGGCCGAAATCATCATCCTCAAGCAGCGCAACGGCCCCATCGGCACGATCAAGCTGACCTTCCTCGGGGAATACACCCGATTCGAAAACTACGCGCAGTCCGGCGCGTATTAGCTGCGGGGCCCGGCTCCCGCGGCGTTCCTGAGGCCTTCCCAGCTGTCGATTCGAATCCTGGCGATGACCTGAAAGTCCGCGCCCCGCGGCCGGATCACGGCTGCTTCGCCCTCGGCGAGGTAGGGCGGACCGGCGACGCTGTAGAACGGATTGCCGTGGCTCACGACCACGAGGTTGCTTCCGGCGCGTACCGGCGTAGCCAATATCTTTCGCAGAGCCGCGTAGCGCTCGGAGCCCGCTGGAGCGCTCGGACCGCCGCGCACTTCCTGCATTTTCTCGGCGCGCCCGAAGACAAGCTGCGCCGTTTCCACGGTTCGGCAGAACGGGCTTGCAAGAACGCGCTCGACAGGAATGCGAAGCTCGCGGATCGCCGCGCCGATCGCGCGGGCGTCGGACCGGCCTTTGTCGATGAGGTTGCGCTGGTTGGCGCAATCCTCGTAGTTCTTCATCCGCTCGTCGTTCTGGCTGAAATCGGTCGCAGCGTGGCGGAAGTAGAGGACGTAGCCGCCTTTGCGCAGCTCGGCGAGGAGCTCTGCCGGCGGCAGTTCGCGCGACGGGAGCGAACTGCGCTGCGGTTCAGGCGTCTGCGACCATGCGGGCGCCCAGAGCAGCAATGCGGCGAGCGCGAAGGCGAATCGGACTGTGTTCATCGGCGGTGACCGATTCTACGTGCGCGCCCGGTACGGGTGCATTTGACAGCAGTAATGAGAATGGTTATCATTTGTCCATGCAATCGGATTGGCATAAAAAATCGACGTTGAATCAAAGGCCTGAGCTCTCTTTCGAGGGCGGACGGGTTATGAGCACCGAGCTGCTCGGTGAACGCGGCGAGCTGATCATCGAGCACGACGGCCGCGAGTACCGCCTGCGCCTGACGCAAAACCGCAGGCTGATCCTCACTGCGTAGCTCCGAACGGGGTCGGCGAAGTCCAACGAACACTATCGAGGTAGAGCGATGCTGCAAATGCTTGTGGTCACGCTGCGCGAAGGGATCGAGGCGTTTCTCATCGTCGCGATCGCCATCACCTATCTGCGCAAGACCGGGCGCGACGGGCTGGTGCCCGCGGCCTGGTGGGGCACGGCCATCGCAGTGACGCTCTCGGTCGTGCTCGGCGTGTTCCTCGCCGAGTTCGCGGTGCTGCCGATCTGGGAGGCGGTGCTCGCCGCCGTGGCGGCCGCACTCGTGATCTCGATGGTGGTGTACATGCTCAAGCATGCAAAGAAGATGCGCGGCGAAATTGGCGGGCGCATCGAATCCGCGGCTCAAGCGCCCGGTGCGGGCCCATGGATCGGCGTGTTCCTGCTGGTGCTGCTGATGATCACCCGCGAGGGTATGGAGATGGCATTTATCACCGCGACGCTCGCGCGCCAGGAGGAATCCGTGCACATGTTCTGGGGCGCGCTCGTCGGCATCTCGCTTGCGGCGGGTCTCGCCTGGGCGTGGTCGCGCTACGGACATCGCATCAATCTCGGGCTTTTTTTCCAAGTGACCTCGATCTTCCTCGTCTTGTTCGCGCTGCAGCTGCTCGTATACGCGTTCCACGAGGCCACCGAGGCGAACGTGCTGCCGATCAACAACCAGTACTGGCACATCGCCACGGAGCCCTACGGTCCCGAAGGGCAATACGGCGCGATTTTGACTTACGCGCTGGTCCTGCTGCCCGCGCTGTGGATCGCCTGGTCGGCGTTTGGCGGAAAACGCAAGGGAACGCCGGCCGCGTCGTGAGTAGTGACCCTGGGAGGTGCTAGGCCTCCGCCCAGGGAATTTCAGGGAGCCAGCCAGTCAGCGTCTCAGCTGAGTTAGCCAGCCATGTTCCATATTGCTCGTCAACTCGGTAGGAGACGCAATGAAGAAATCCAGTTTGGGGGTGGCGTTGGTCGCCGCGTTCGCGGCGGCACCCGCATTCGGACAAGCGACCGTAGATCAAAAGCTTCAAATCCTCCAGCAGGAAATCGACGACCTCAAGGCCCAGGCCCGCAGATCGGCCGCCCCGACGCAACAGACTTCGCCCTATTCGCTCGACTACAGTTCGATACTCGACCGGAGCTCGGGCCTCGCCAGCGGGGACACCCATGTCGTCGGCTACGGTGAAGTGGGGTACGGCAAGTTTCGCCGGAGCGGGGATGCCATGGCCGATCTGCAGCGTTTCGTGTTCGGCTTCAATCACCGCTTCGACGAGCGCCTCACCCTCCACTCCGAAGTCGAGTTCGAGCATGCGATCGTGAGCAAAGACGACGAAGGCGAGGCCGAGATCGAACAGGCCTGGTTGAATTACAAGATGAGCGACGCGGTGAATTTGAAAGGCGGCCTGTTCCTCATCCCCCTTGGCATCCTCAACGAAACCCACGAGCCGCCTACCTATTACGGGGTGATGCGCAACCAGGTCGAAACCCGCATCATCCCCACGACCTGGCGGGAGCTGGGAGCGGGCGTTCACGGTATCGTCAGCGAAGGCATTCGCTACGACATCGGTATCACCACGAATTTCGACTCCGGCAAGCTCGACGATCCGACCACGGGGATCCGCAGCGCCCACCAGGAAGGACAGCTTGCCAACGCGCGCAATCTCGCCGTCTACGGTGCGCTCAACTATCGGCGCCCGGGTCTGCTGGTGGGCGGCGGCGTGTTCACCGGTGACACCGGTCAGAACGGGGCGTCCAACCCGGCGCTGCAGGGAGTCGCGGCCCGTTTCACCATGTGGGACGTCCACGCCCAATACCGTATAGCGGGCCTCGATTTACAGGCCCTGTATGCGGCGGGCATGCTGGGGGACGCCGACAGGATTACCGCTGCGAGCGTTGCAGCCAATCTCGCCGACCCCAGCGTCACGGCTTTTGCGGCACCAAAGTCGATGAAGGGCGCGTACGTGCAGGCCGCGTACCACGTGTACAAGCAGGGCAATTTCGACCTGGCGCCCTTCGTTCGCTACGAGCGTATCGACATCAAGCAGGCGGAGGATCCGGGGAACAATCTGTTCCAGAATCCAAACAACAACGAGCGCATCAAGACGTTGGGGGTCAATTTCTGGGTCCATCCGAAAGCGGTGGTGAAGGCCGACGTCCAGCGCTATGCGGCCGATAAATCCCAAGATCGGTTCGAGCTCGGCCTGGGATTCATGTTCTGATGAACAGGAGGCCGCGCCGCTCGCTTGCGTTGTTGACGCTCGTGCTCGGCGCGGCCGCGGCGGGGTGGGTGCGCGGCGAGGTCTATCAGGAGCCCGATGTATTCGTCGCCGAGATATTCGGCACCAGGCCTGAGCCGAAAGTGCTCTGGCTGACCAAGGACATCCAGGCGCAAGCCGCGGCGATACTGGGCCATCCCCCGGTGCAACTGCGGCAGCGCTACTGGAGCGACGCGCACAAGAGCGTGTGGATCCTGCAGGAGGTCGGCAAGGAGGAATTCATTACTGCGGGTTTCGTCGTCGCCGATGGGCGCATCGAGCATGTGCGCGTGCTCGTCTACCGAGAAAGCCGAGGAGGGGAAGTCCGCTACCCGGCGTTTCTCACGCAGTTCAAGAATTCGAAGCTCGCGCCGGACAATACGCTCGACCGGAGCATCGACGGCATTGCCGGCGCCACGCTCTCGGTCGGAGCGATGGAGCGCATGGCCCGGCTCGCGCTTTTTTTCGACCGGATGAGCCGCCAGTAGATGTTGCTGAGACTTTTCCTGCTGCGGTTGCTGCGACGCTGGCACGCGCGGATCGGATTTTCCGCAATGCTGTTTTTTCTGATTCTCGCCGTCACGGGCCTGATTTTGAATCACGGCGCGGGGCTGGGGTTCGACGGCCGCTACGTCCACGCCGGCTGGCTTGCGCGCTGGTATGGCATCCAATCCGAACCTCCGCGCGAGGCATTCCGCTCCGGCCACCACGTGCTGGTCGCCGCGAACGGCCGCTGGCTGCTCGATGGAAGGATTTCGGGCGAGCGGTTGCCGCAACCGGTCGGTCTGATCGAGCTCGCCGATATCTTCGCGGTCGCGAGCGAGACAGCGCTGTACCTATTCCGCGAGGACGGCGAGCTGATCGAAAAGCTGGAGCGGGGCGCTTTGCCGGGCGTCCCCGTGCGGGCGCTGGGCTCGAGCGCGCGCGGCATCGTGCTTCGCACCGCATCGGGGGTTTTTACGAGCGCCGATGCCTTGTCGTGGCGTCCCTCGACTCAGCGGAGCGTGCTCTGGTCGGCGCCGGCCGAACTTTCCGTAGCCCAGCAGCAGGCCTACGAGGAGGCGCTGACGCCCGGGGTTTCGGTCCAGCAACTGCTGCTCGATCTGCACAGCGGCAGGTTCGCGGGCAGCTACGGACCGGTGTTCGTGGATCTGCTGGCGTTGCTGCTCGCGGGCGTGTCTCTAACCGGCGCCTGGCTCTTTCTCGTGCCCCGACTGCATCGGGGGCGGCATTGAAACCGCGATACGGCAAGGGAGCGCTGTTGTTCGCCGCTCTTGCGCTGCTCCCGTATGCGCGAGCGGCAGCGGCGGAATACCGCGCGAGTTCCTACGTGTTCGGCACCGTGGTCGAGATTACGGTTGTCGACCGCGATGCGGTGCGCGCGCAGGACGCGGTCGGGCGGATTTTCCGGGAATTCGACCGCATGCATCGCGAGTTGCACGCGTGGCAGCCCGGGAAG
>Ga0137403_10009135_pt1 | contig 11040 bp, 10 predicted proteins | sample CZOMad2_1_16fung_FD_122057 | JGI IMG/M metagenome (GOLD analysis project Ga0137403, IMG submission 122057) | Vadose zone soil fungal communities from Angelo Coast Range Reserve, California, USA - CZOMad2_1_16fungal (Hybrid Assembly) | ecosystem: Environmental > Terrestrial > Soil > Vadose zone...
GAGGAAGTCCTCGGCAATCCAGGCCGCGTCCGATACCACAGTGACGACAGCATCGAAATCAAGTATTTCGATAAGCCAGAAAACAGCGGGTTGGACAAGATGGCGTTTTCGCTGACCGGCGATATCGGGTGCGAACACGGCGGCGGCGTGAGCTGCTACGGCAACTCCGCCAAGGGCCCGAAACAGGATTTCCTGGGCTTCATGTTCTACAACCGCTTTTGGTTCCACCATGACCGCTACGGCCTGACGCTCGGCGGCGGCAAAATCAACAATCCCGGGCGTTATTTAGTGCTGCTGCCGCCGATCAACGGAGCGACGGCTGCCTCCGGCACACCATATTTCACCGAGAATCCTGGCGACCCCTTCAAAGCCTGGGATGCTTCTGCAACGTTCGATTACATGCCCAGCCAATACATTACTTTTCGTGGGGAGTTCGACCATCGCGCTGCGAATGTTCCGTACTTCTCGGGGCCTGGAGGCGTTACACCGGCGTCCTGCCCCACAGCGCCGATTGTCGAAAATATCTGCGGATCGCCTGGAGCCTTCGTGCCCGGATTCACACCCGACCTTAAAAAAATTGAGAATCGGATCAACCTGTCCATACTCGTCAAGTTCTGACGTGACCGGCCTCTAGAATTGTCGCAAAGCGATTGCGCGCAGGTGCAGTCCATTTTCGTGGAGAAGAAACTGTGCTCGACATCATCTTTCTCGTGGCAATTGCGGTGTTCGTGGCCATCTCCATTATCTATGTACGCGCGTGTGAAAGGCTGAGAGGCAAGAAGTCATGAGCTTAGGAACCGCCGTCCTACTGATTATCTGTGCCCTTCTCCTCGGGTACTTATTTTACGCGCTGCTGAAGGCGGAGCAGTTTTAGCTATGACAGCCAATGGTTGGTCGCAAATTCTTTTTTTCGTGCTCGTGATCTTTCTCATTACCAAGCCCACGGGAATCTTCATGACGCGCGTGTTCAGTCGCCAGAAGACTTTTCTTGACCCGCTGCTGCGCCCTCTCGAAAAGCTTATATATCGCCTGAGTGGCATTGATCAACGCCACGAGATGCGCTGGTCTGAATACACAATTGCCATGCTCCTGTTCAGCGGCGTGTCTATGACGCTGCTGTACTTGATGGAACGGGCGCAGGCGTGGATTCCCTTCAACCCGCAGAAGCTCCTAAATGTGGAACCTGGACTCGCATTCGGCACGGCGGCCTCTTTCACCACCAATACGAACTGGCAGTCCTACGTCCCAGAAACCACCATGAGCTATTTCACCCAAATGGCTGGATTGGCTTACCACAACTTTGTTTCTGCGGCTGTGGGCATCGTGCTCGCGATCGTAGTCATTCGCGGCATTGCGCGCCGAGAAAGCGATAAGCTCGGGAATTTCTGGGTGGACACGACCCGCTGCTTGTTGTGGATTTTGCTGCCAATTTGCCTGGTTGGTTCATTGGTCCTCGTTTCGCAAGGCGTGGTCCAGAACCTCAAACCCTATACCACCGTCGCGTTGCTCGAACCCCAAACACCGCAAATTACCTCGGCGGAAGGCAAAACCAGCACACAGCGAATCACTCAGCAGGTGATTGCCCAAGGGCCGGTTGCATCCCAGGAAGTGATCAAGGAATTTGGCACCAACGGCGGCGGATTTTTCAACGCCAATAGCGCGCACCCATTTGAAAACCCCACTCCCTTTTCCAACTTTTTTGAACTGGTGCTGATCCTAGCAATTCCGTCAGGTCTGACCTACACCTTGGGCCGCATGACAGGATCACAACGCCATGGATGGGCCATATGGGCAGCGATGGCGTTCCTCTTTATCGGGGCTGTGACTGCGACGTACTGGGCGGAAGCAAAAGGCAATCCGCTCCTTACAGGCACCGACCAACAAGCCAGCGCACTGCAGTCCGGCGGAAACATGGAAGGTAAAGAAGTCCGTTTCGGAGTGGCCAACTCCGCCCTTTTCGCCACCGTAACCACGGACGCCAGCTGCGGCGCGGTTAACAGCATGCACGATTCCTACACACCGCTCGGCGGAATGTTGCCTCTGATCAACATCATGCTGGGCGAAGTAGTCTTCGGCGGTGTTGGCGCCGGGCTCTACGGGATCTTTGTTTTTGTAGTTCTAGCTGTATTCATTGCGGGATTGATGGTGGGCCGCACGCCTGAATATCTCGGAAAAAAAATCGAAGCATACGACGTCAAGATGGCCATGCTGGCTGTCCTCATTCTTACCTTTACGATTCTCGGCTTCTCGGCACTGGCAGTAGTCAAACCTTTCGGCACGGCCGGCATTTCGAATCCCGGGCCGCACGGGCTCTCGCAGATTCTCTACGCGTATGTCTCATCGGCCGGAAACAATGGGTCCGCGTTCGCGGGCATCAGCGCAAACACAATGTGGTACAACACCAGCACCGCGGTCGCCCAGTTGCTCGGTCGCTTCTTCATGATCATTCCGATCATGGCCATCGCCGGCAACCTCGCCACCAAGAAAACGGTGCCCGAGTCCGCGGGAACGTTCCCCGTCACGGGTGCATTGTTTTCCACTCTGTTGGTTTCCACAATTTTAATCGTCGGAGCGCTCACGTTTTTCCCTGCACTGAGCCTCGGGCCAATCCTCGAGCACTTGCTGATGATGAGCGGAAAGGTATTTTGAAGACTTATGGGCGCATCAGGTCACGTCAAACCAAAGCCGCTCGCTGAAAAAGCAATTGTGGCCCGCGCAATTGCAGACTCATTTGCAAAGTTGAATCCACGCACCATGATGAAGAATCCCGTCATGTTCGTCGTGGAAGTAGGCGCCGTGTTAACGACAGTGGAGTTAGTGCGCGACACGCTGAACCACGCGGGGACTTTTGGATTTGGAGTGCAGATTACGGTATGGCTGTGGTTCACGGTCCTTTTTGCAAATTTCGCGGAAGCCATGGCCGAAGGCCGCGGGAAAGCGCAAGCAGAAACCCTGCGCAAGGCGCGCGCGGAAACGCAGGCGCACCGACTGTGCGCAGATGGCTCGATAGGCGTAGTGCCAAGCTCGAAATTGCGATCAGGCGATGTAGTTGTTGTAAGTGCGGGCGAGTTCATTCCCGGCGACGGCGAAGTCATCGAAGGGGTTGCGTCGGTCGACGAATCAGCGATAACCGGTGAGTCCGCACCGGTGATCCGAGAATCGGGCGGCGATCGCTCCGCTGTGACCGGCGGAACGCGTGTGCTTTCTGACGAGATCAAGGTGCGCATCACGTCCAACCCTGGCGAAACCTTCCTGGATCGCATGATCAAATTGGTCGAAGGAGCATCCCGGCAAAAAACTCCAAACGAGATCGCACTCAACATTCTCTTGGCCGGATTGACGATCATCTTTTTGCTGGCGGTGATTACTTTGCAGCCCTTCGCCATCTATTCCGGCGCGCCGCAAAGCATTTTTGTTCTGGTTTCGCTGCTGGTGTGCCTGATCCCCACCACCATCGGCGGCCTCCTGTCCGCCATCGGAATCGCTGGTATGGACCGCATGATTCAACGGAACGTCATCGCCATGTCGGGACGCGCGGTGGAAGCCTCCGGAGATGTGGACGTGCTCCTGCTCGACAAAACCGGCACGATCACGCTCGGCAACCGTCAAGCGACAGTCTTCCATCCGTGCCCAAGCATCACCGAAGCCGATCTTGCCAACGCTGCGCAGCTCGCATCGCTTGCGGACGAGACGCCGGAGGGGCGCTCCATTGTGGTGCTGGCAAAAGACAAATACGGACTGCGAGGCCGCGAGTTCAGCCATCTCAATCCAGTCTTCATTCCGTTCTCCGCGCAGACCCGCATGTCTGGCGTGGACCTCGATGGCCTGCAAATTCGCAAGGGAGCCCCGGACGCCATTGCGAAATATGTCGCGGAGCGCGGTAACCAGGTCCCCAAAGAAATTCAGCAGAGCGTAATGGACATTTCGAACGGAGGCGGCACGCCGCTGTTGGTCGCGCAAAACGGCCGCGTTCTGGGCGTCATCGCCCTAACAGATATCGTCAAAGGAGGAATGCGCGAGCGCTTCGAGCATCTGCGGGCGATGGGCATTCGCACCATGATGATCACCGGCGATAATCCACTGACGGCCGCTGCCATCGCGCGGCAGGCAGGCGTGGACGATTTCCTGGCGGAAGCGCGCCCCGAAGACAAAATGGCGCTGATCAAGCGCGAACAAGCCAAAGGCAAGCTCGTGGCCATGACGGGCGATGGCACCAACGATGCCCCGGCTCTCGCTCAAGCCGATGTCGGCGTGGCCATGAATACGGGCACGCAGGCCGCCAAGGAAGCCGGCAACATGGTCGATCTCGATTCGAATCCCACCAAGCTCATCGAAATCGTCGAAATCGGCAAACAGTTGCTGATTACTCGCGGCGCGCTAACCACATTTTCGGTGGCCAATGACGTAGCAAAATATTTCGCCATTATTCCTGCTATGTTTGCCGGAGCGTTTCCGCAGCTCAACGTACTCAATGTCATGCGCCTCGCGACGGCGCAGTCGGCGATCTTGTCAGCGGTTATTTTCAATGCGCTGATCATCATCGCGCTGATTCCTTTAGCGCTTCGCGGCGTAAGGTACCGACCCGTAGGCGCCGCCGCTCTGCTCCGTCGAAACTTGCTTGTCTATGGCCTAGGCGGAGTAATCGCACCATTCATCGGAATAAAACTCATTGATGTCCTGATTACATATATGCATTTCGCGTGAGACTCCCCATGAAAACGAATCTACGTATCGCAATTCTCTTCACCGTGGTCACAGCCGTGCTCTTCGGGTTGATCTACCCGCTGGGCATCACCGGCTTCGCGCAGCTTCTGTTTCCATCAAAGGCCAACGGGAGCTTGCTCACAAAGGATGGGAAACTGGTCGGCTCGCGATTGCTTGGCCAGCCATTTTCTGGGGCGGCGTATTTTCACTCCCGTCCGTCCAATGCAGGCAATGGCTACGACGCGTCTCAATCATCGGGTTCAAATCTCGGGCCCACTAACCATCAACTGCTGGATCGCGTGAAAGCGGACGTCGAAAAACTGCACGCAGAAAACCCTGCCGCCCCGATTCCCGTAGATCTGGTAACCGCTTCCGGCTCCGGGCTCGATCCGGAAATTTCTCCCGCGGCCGCGGAGTTTCAGGTTCCCCGAGTCGCCAGAGAACGCAAATTAACTGAAGCGGACGTTCGCGCGCTGGTTCAGAAGCACACATTGCGCAGGCAGTTTGGCTTTCTTGGCGAGCCGCGCGTGCGCGTTCTGGAACTGAATTTGGATTTGGACGCCAACCATCCCCGCAGATAGGCGTCAGTCATTTCTTTCGCGCCGCCGATTTGTCGGTACCCACGCGAGGAGGCTGAAACCGGTAACCGATCCAAGGCTCAGTCACGATGTACTTTGGCCGAGCAGGATCGGCCTCGAGTTTTTTCCGTAATTGATTAATCACGACCCGCAGGCTATCGGTTTCCTCGCCGTAGTCAGGCCCCCACACCGCCTGCAACAGCCGCCGATGCGTCAGGGGCTTCCCCTGATTGGCCACCAAATGTTTCAGCACGTCGTATTCTTTGGGAGTCAGATGAACGTCGCGGTCGCGAACAGTGACCTGCCGCGTCTCAAAATTAATCGCCAAATCTTTGGACACAAACGAGGGAAGCGCATCGCCAGGCGAATAACGGCGAAGCGCCGCCCGAATCCGCGCCAGGAGTTCTTCGATGCTAAAAGGTTTGACTACGTAATCGTCCGCGCCGGCATCCAGTGCCGCAACTTTATCGCGTTCCGCGTTGCGCACCGTCAGCATGATGATCGGCGCATCCGAGCCCCGCCGAATCTCACGGCACGCTTCGATGCCGCCAATCCCTGGCATGTTCACGTCCAGCAGGATCAGATCGGGCGGTTCCTTGCGCATCCACTCAAGCGCCTCTTCACCCGTTTTAGCCTCGGTAATTACGTATCCGCGCTGGGAAAGTGTGGAGCGCAACACTCGTCGAATCTGCGGCTCGTCGTCAACCACAAGTATGTTGGCCGCGTTCACCGCGTGTCCTTCGGGCTGCGGTCCACAGGAAGCGTAAAAGAAAAAACCGAGCCATGCCCCAATTGACTCGTGACGCTCATATTTCCCTGTTGCGCCGCAATGATAGCCTTTGCGATGGGAAGCCCCATGCCCGTGCCGCGAACGAGATACCGCTGATCTTTTCCGCGATAAAACTTGTCGAAAATCATCGTCTGCTCAAAATCATCAATTCCGGGGCCGCGGTCCGAGACACTGATGGTCACGGTATCGCCGGTCAATTCCGCCGTAATGGTGACCGGCTGTCCCGTAGGCGAATAAAGATTCGCATTATCGATCAGTTGCACGAGCGCTTCCTTCGCGCGTTCCAAGTCGGCGCGCACTGGTGGCAGATTGGGATTGATGCGATGCTCAACCCGCCGGCCCGCGAGCGCGCTCTTGCAGTGCGCCAATGCAGCCTGAATGATTTCATCGACCCCGACCGGCGCTAAATCAAGAGTAAGCTCTCCGGCCTCCAGCTTGGCCATTTCTCCCGCTTCCTCAATTAGATGGTTCAGCCGGTCGCACTCCTCATCAATAATGGTCAAGAGTTCGCGCGAGTGCGCGGAATCCGAGTTCGTCCCGCTCAACAAGCTGCTCACCGATGCCTTCATCGAAGTCAGCGGCGTGCGAAAATCATGCGTAATCGAATCGAGCAGAGCGGATTTCAATCGCTCCCCCTGCCTCTCCGCTTCCGTTTGCCCCAGCTGTTCCACCGCGCGCGCCCTTTCGATAGCAATGGCAACCAATGTGCCTACCGCTTCCAGAGATTGACGCGACAGCTGCGCACCGGAAATTCCCAAGCTGCCAATGGGCCGCACTCCCAGCCGCACTGGAACGAAGTATTCGCTCTGCTCCGTATCCAAATTGGCTTCATCGTGCAAAAAGGCCACTTTCATCTTTTCTTCTTCCAAATGCGCGGCGCCGAATCCGGAGCGATAAAACTTGTCCTTTTGAGGCAAAAATAATTCCGCTGCGCCAGCCTCAAAGCTCTCCACAATGTAATCGGGAATTGCGTTCATGAGTTGGATTACGTTGCCTTCGCCTAACAATTTCCGGCTGAAACGATACAGACGCTCCACTTCGCGCCTGCGCTGATGAGCCTCATCCGCTTCTTTGCGAATGCGCGATGAAAGCTGGCTACCCGTAATCGATGTCAGAAGAAAAGCCAGTAATGCGACCCAGTTTTGCGGGTCGACAACCGTGAATGTTCCTACCGGGGGCAAGAAGAAATAGTTGAACGACAGCATGGCCAGAACGGACATGAACACCGATACGGCCATTCCCCACACGGCGGAAACTGCTAAAATGGCCAGCAGAAAAGACAATGCGACGGTCGTCTGGTTTACGTGCAGAACGTGACGATAAAAAGCAATGATACCGGCGACGACCGCAAGGGACACTGCCACTCCCGCAATGCGCCCGCCGAGAAATCTCTGCATCGTTACATTCTAGCCTACGCCGTCAGATTGGTGCGGAGATAGCCTTGCCGAAAAAGCCCGAAGAATGGCTGGAAGTCGCCTCGCCGCCGGAGAAAGCGCGCGAGGCCTTTAAGCTCTTTCTCGGCTATGCGCCTGGAGTCGGGAAAACTTTCAGCATGTTAAGTGAAGCGCTGCGCCGGCACAGCCGCGGCGAGGACGTAGCCATCGGTTTCATTGAAACTCATGGACGCAAAGGCGTCGAAGAGCTTGCCGAGCAGATGGAGTCCGTTCCCCGCAAGAAAATCGAGTACAAAGGCACACTTTTTGACGAAATGGACGTTGATGCCATCCTCGCGCGTCATCCCGCAGTCGTGCTGGTAGATGAACTCGCCCACACGAATATTCCCGGCAGCAAGCATCGCAAGCGTTACGAGGATGTCCAGGAGCTTCTAGCCGCAAAAATTGATGTGATTTCGACGCTAAACATTCAGCACATCGAAAGCATTGCGCCAGTCGTACGCTCGATTACTGGGATCATCGTCCGCGAGACAGTGCCCGATTGGGTGCCTCTGACCGCCTCCGAAACAGTGATGGTCGATCTCACTCCAGAGGCCCTGCAAAACCGCATGAAGCGCGGCGATGTGTACAGCCCCGAAAAAGTCGAGCGTTCGCTCAAGAATTTCTTTCGTCGTGGGAATTTGATTGCTTTGCGCGAGCTGGCCCTCCGCCAGGTCGCCGAGCAGGTGGATCGCAGCCTCGAATCCTATATGGAGGCGCAGGATATACGGAAGAATTGGGGAGTGCGAGAGCGCCTGGCCGTCTGCATTTCGGCAAATCCAGCGGGGCAATACCTCATAGCCCGCGGTGCAAGAATGGCGCGCCGCATGGATGCGGAGTTATACGTACTTCATGTGGATCGGGAGTTCGGCCCAAGAGAATCCAACCAGAACGCTTTAACGGCCAACCTGCGTTTTGCGGAAAGTCTTGGTGCAAAGGTTGTTCGCCTGAAAGGCAAAAGCGTTGCGGACGCCGTTGCCGATTTCGTACGCACGAAACATATTACGCAAGTAATTTTTGGCCGGGCACCCCTGCGTGACTGGCGCAAATATCTCTATCTCTCAGCCGTGCACCGCTTCCTCCGCGAATCTCCCGCGGTCGATGTGCACATCGTCACGCAAGAGGCCGAGGACTAGCATTCTGGATTTCGTCTCCAGAGATGACTCGTCACTCGGCCCCGGAACGGATTGTTTGTTCGCGTCAGCGGTGCTTGATAAACGTGCCGTCGTTCAGCTCGTTAACCGCTTGGCGCAATTGCTGTTGAGTATTCATCACAATCGGGCCATACCACGCCACCGGCTCCTCGATTGGCTTTCCAGACACAAGCAGGAACCGAATTCCCTCCGGTCCGGCCTGCACGGTCAATTCGTCCCCGCGATCGAACAGCACCAGTGAGTGGTTACTGACGTCGTACACTGGCGGAGCATCGGGCGTTTCCACTTGCTCCGTCAGGACCGCTCGCGGATTCGAGGCGTCGCGAAACGTGCCCGATCCCGTGAACACGTAGGCAAACGCGTTGCGCGTAGTCTCGACTTTAAATCGCTTGCGCTGGCCGGGCGGAACAAAAATGTCCAGGTACTGCGGATCAGCGGCTACGCCCTCCACTGGTCCCTTTTTGCCCCAGAATTCGCCGCAGACGACGCGCACGCGAGTGCCATCATCGTCGGTAATTTCCGGAATGGCGCTGGCCGGGATGTCCTGATACCGCGGGTCGGTCATCTTCAGCGCTGAAGGCAGATTGGCCCACAGTTGAAAGCCGTGCATCCGACCCTGCGCATCGCCCTTAGGCATTTCCTGGTGCAAGATGCCGCTGCCGGCCGTCATCCATTGCACGTCGCCCGCGCCCATCTTGCCCTTGTTGCCCAGGCTGTCGCCGTGCTCAACCGAACCGGCCAGCACGTAAGTGATGGTTTCAATCCCACGGTGCGGATGCCACGGAAATCCGGCCAGATAATTTTCCGGATTGTCATTGCGAAAATCGTCCAGCAAGAGAAACGGATCGAAATCCTTCGTCTTGCCGAAACCGAAGGCGCGCTCGAGCTTCACTCCAGCGCCCTCCATAGTGGACTGCGTCTTAATGATTTCCTTTACCGGTCGTAGTGACATAAATTTCCTTTCGGACCGCTCGAGCACTTAGATGTACGGCGTTCGCCGGCGATTCAAGCCTTCACAAACTGTGCGTCAAGCGTGATGGTCACATCATCGCCCACAAGAATACTCCCTGCCTCCAGCACAGCGTTCCAGGTCAAGCCGAAATCTTTGCGGTTGATCTTCGTGGTCGCGGAGAGCCCCAGGCGCGTATTGCCCCATGGATCTTTGGCGGCAGGCGTCGGTCCTTCCACGTTGAATACCACACTTCGAGTGACCCCGCGAATGGTCAGGTCTCCTGCGACAGCAAGGTCTCCGTCGCCAGCGCGAGTGATTCGCGTCGACTTGAACGACAGCTTCGGAAACTTCTCCGCGTGAAAGAAGTCCTCGCTTTTCAGGTGCGTATCGCGCTGCGCATCCCGTGTGTTGACGGAGGCCACTTCGATGGAAGCCTCGATACGAGAGTTAGTGGGATCGCCCTCGTCCAGGGTCAGCACGCCGCCAACGTTGGCGAATTGCCCCTTCACATTGGAGATCATCATGTGTTTCACCTTGAACTCGGCCACGGAATGGACCGGATCGAGGTTCCAGGTGCTAGTTGCGGCCTTCGGTGCTGCAGTTTGCGGTATAGCTGAGGTGCTCATGATTGCCATCCTTTCTCTAGTTTAGATGCGTTATCACGATAATCGTTGCAACAGATATAGGAAGACGCCTAACTCACTCTTTCTTAAGGTCTTAACGGGATAGGAAGTTTGTTCGTTGGGTTTTTACCGCCGTGAACCTCTAATTCCAGCCAACTGACAAGCGTCCAATGATCTGACAAGCAACCCTGAAGCAACCCAGCCCAACTACGGTTCAGCCTCCCTGCTCAGCTCCGTATTCCCCGTGCTGCCAACACCTTGCATGGACGCTCGGCCATCCTCGCCGAACGGCATAACACGTGCCTTTCCCATCCTCGAAGTTCAGATCGAAATCGCAATTCGGCGGGAGGGCAATTCGTCATGAAAGCAATCGTGGAAGAAAACGATGGGTTTCCCAATTTCGCCGCTCAGAATGCGGACAAGAGGAGAGCCGCCATGTCTAAATCATCGATTTTTATGTTCGCTCGTAAGTGGAACGGTTGGTACCGCGTCCTGCGCCACGGTAAAGGATTTGGCCCGTTTGACTCCATACGCTATGGGCTGTGGTTAACACGAGGATGTGCGTGATGCCTTGCCATGACCGCAATACGAACAGTGGAATGCGCGACCGGCTTGGATTTGTCGGGATCGGCTACATGGGCCGGCCCATCGCGCGCAGGTTGCTCGAATCCGGCTTCAAGTTGACCGCTTTCGACCGGGATCCCAGCAAAGCGGAGGAACTAACGCGATATGGCGGCATCGTCGCGAAAAGCGTCTCGGAACTTTCCTCCAGTTGCAACGTTGTGATGTCGTGCCTGCCGAGCGAT
>Ga0137403_10002351_pt1 | contig 11039 bp, 10 predicted proteins | sample CZOMad2_1_16fung_FD_122057 | JGI IMG/M metagenome (GOLD analysis project Ga0137403, IMG submission 122057) | Vadose zone soil fungal communities from Angelo Coast Range Reserve, California, USA - CZOMad2_1_16fungal (Hybrid Assembly) | ecosystem: Environmental > Terrestrial > Soil > Vadose zone...
TAAAGGCACATGCGTGGCGCCGTGTGAGCTCACCTCGACGCCATTCCGAAGGAGGTGGCGAAGTTGGACCGGAGCCAGCATTTGCCGTGCCACCGTCCCTCTATCGTAGGGGGCAAGGAGCGATTGCCGGGCAGCGGGCGCGAGCATAGCGAGCTGCGCCGTGAGCGCGATGATACCGTCCGCGGCGGCGAAGTCCGGCGAGTTGGTACTGGTGCCGCCGGCAGCGCGCCAGAGGGTCTCGGCATCGCCACCCGAGAGCTTCTCCTCCCGCCAGGCGGCGAACACGGTTTCCTGCCACCATGACCCAGGGGCCTCGTCGATGGCGTCAGCCACGACGAAGATGACAGCCGGTAGCCCAGCCCGCCGCAGCAGTGGAAGGGCGACTACCTCATTGTCAGCCCAGCCGTCATCGAAGGTGATCAGGAGGGACCGCGCCGGCAGCCGCTCGCGCCCTTCACAAGCCGCCAACAGCGCCTCCAGCGGGACGACCGTGTAGTGCCGTTTGAAAAAATCGAGACACTCTGAAAAAAGCCGATCCGAAACGGTATAGGTGGGGTCAGCGCCCTGCCACTCCGGTGATGTCTCGGGCAGTACCCGATGAAACATCGCGACTGTGAGGTGTTCACGGTTACGAAAGCGGTGAATCGCACCCAGCGCACCACTACGATAGGCAAGCCACTTCAGCACAGACCGCGCATTCACTGTATTGCTCCTCACAGCGGCACATCCGACCTTCTCACTTGTATGGAAGCTCACTTGCTGCTGCCCGGTCCTTAACCGCGTTCGTCGTTCCACGTAGACACCAGCCTGCGCTTGCGGCACTCTGCACAATCACCGATTCGAAGATACGACAGTGTGTTTCGCGACGGGGGTAACACCGAGACTGCCATGTTGTCCGCTCTTGCGCTTGCCTACATCCGACACTCCCCGATCGAAATCGGGAAGTGGCGCATCTCCCGTTTTCTTGAACCTCGTCTTACCGACCGGCTCGCCACGGTGAAAACCGCAGATGGCTTCTTGATGAGTTTGGACACACACGACTTCATCCAGAGAACAATCTTCCTGTCCGGCCGCTGGGATGAGGACATTGCCGGCACCATCCGCGCCCGACTCAAGTCAGAAAGCGTCTTCGTTGATGTGGGTGCCAACGTCGGCTATTTCTCGCTACTCGCCGCAAGTCGCTGCGCTCGTGTAATCTCGTTTGAACCCAACCCGATCTGCGTCTCGACGCTGAAATCCAACATCGAATTGAACCGCTTCGGGAATGTCGATGTCCGGCCAGTCGGTCTGTCGGACCGTCGAGGAACCGCCGTACTACACATGAGCAGCGATGCAAATCTTGGCGCAGGCTCCCTCAATGACACCGCCGGAGCAGCTCTCCCTATAGTCCTTGAAACGCTTGACGATCAGTTGCATGACACCTCGCCGTCACTAATTAAGATTGACGTTGAGGGTGCCGAATTGCAAGTACTCAGGGGCGCCACTTCCATACTACACCGCGATGCTCCTGACGTGATTTGTGAGGTGTCTGAGTATAGTTTGCACCGCCTCGGGGCTTCAAAAGACGAGCTATTTGATTTTATGGCCGATTTCGGTTACAGGTGCGAGATCCTCTCACCCATTCGCAGATCGAACGCGGCGACAGCTTCGATATATTTCCAGTATGATGTGATTTTCGTTACGAAATAGATGCAGGTGGCGTAGGGGGCTAAATCCCACAGACGTCGTCGCTCCCAGCCAGCAGTCCTACCGAAATCACTGAAGCGCCCACCGCCAAGGCAGATATTTCGTTCGGACCTGAGCATCCAGCCATTTGAAAGGCGCGGACGCCTCGGGGATACCGACGTGCGCGGCCATGGCCAGGGCTCCCCGCGCAAAGGATGCATAATTGGCATCGACCTTCGGATCAATCTCATCGTCAGATGCTGTCGATACATCGTTGAGCGCGGCCAAGTCGCTCCAGGTTGTGACTACACTGCCATCTGGCTGTTTGAAATTTGCGTAGTAGAGTGTCGGCGAAGTGCGCGGCCAGCCGGACGTACCATTGGTGCGCGCGATGGTACTGCCGATCTTCCAGACGAACACGGGCCGCCAATCGGTAAAGCCCATCCAGACGCCAACGCCGAGGACTGCGGCAAGGTAATCCTCTTGCCAGAACGGCACTCGCTCGGCGTCGACGCCGGACCGCAGCACCGCCGTCTTCGGGCTTGGGTTGTTGACATAGTTTGACATGATCCAGGCCAGATTTCGCGCCAGCTTGTCCTGCCAATAGGATTTGGGCAGAAGCCAAGCTGGTACCCGATCAGGGAGGGCCTTGATCAGGTAAAAGAGGCTGCGCAGGGTCCAGGCGTATTCTCTGGTCTGGTCGTGACGAATGATGCCCCCGTGCCCCGGATAGTCGCCCAGCGAAAAGGTGACAGCAAACTCGAGTTCCTCGAGGTAGTAGGGATCGCCGGTGAGCAGGAACGGCAGATAGGCCAGTTGAGGTTCGTGCGCGGCATCGATCGTAATCCCGGGGGCTGCCAGCATGTGGAGCACCGGTCCACCGCTCTTGCTCTGGTCATCATAAGTCGTTGAGTTCGGGTACTTGTCATAGCTGATTGGTGCGCCCGTTGAAGGATCGCGAAGGTGCCACGGAATCGTTCCTGACGCTTCGGCCCAAGACAGCACCGATTGCAGAGCGTCCGAATCGTCTGTGGCGAGATACTCCGCGTATGCCTCAGGCATCAGGCCAATATCATCTCGTTCGCCGGTCGTCGGCATATACGTCGTGATGCTGGACGTCCCCATTATGGTGTAAGGTTTGACAGGAGGGATCTCCGGCTGCGTGGCGATCGGTGCGAAAGGCGGGACAAGTTTGGCCGCGAGTAGATCTTTCGGCGACCTGATGAACGGGCGCGGCGCAGATTGCCAGCGCCACCGTGACAGCCAATAGTGCATCGGCACCTTGATCGCCGCCAACGTCTTTCCATTTTCTGTGATCTGCGCCGTATATGCGGGGAGGTGGCTTGGGTTAGGATTGAACGGATCGCCCCATTCGAAGACGACCTCGATGCGTCCGCTGTCACGATCTGGGCGAAAGAATACCGTAAGCGGGATCTTCGGATCACGAACGGCTACGTTGCGCTGAGCGAAGCCGGGACCGGAAAAATCCCCCAGATCCTTGCCACTGGCCGCCGCGAAGGTATGCCTGCCATCCGGCAGAGCGATTTCCACGGCCAGACCAGCGAGTTCCACCGCCGATTGCGCCCCGGACGGCCGCACTGCCGACGTCAACAATGCCAATACCGCTGCGGCAATCATAGCGTGGCTAGACGCCAGGTTCCTCACCTGCTGCACTCCCAAGCATGCACGGCAGGATTCATGCCCAATCCAATAGGATACGCTGCCGTATTTCCGCCGCCAGTTCAATTCGGCGTTCAATTCGCGATCCTATGACGTCTTCAATCTAGCTCCTGCGTGATGTAGGCTCGTTCGCAATTGATCCAGTGGGCAATGGCGCTCTTTTTTTTGGCAGGCTAGATTGCGGGAATCCTGGCAGCACCCTTGCCTTCGATCATGATATCATCGTTCCCCAGGTGCGCTGGTCACCCTACCGAAGCTCATTCGTCCGCGGAAGTGCGTCCGACCCTTTGATCATCTACAACCGGGCTAGGAAATTGGGAATCGAGACCTCCCTCGTTGGTCCCTTGGCACGGACGTGGAACCCTTTCGCCTGGGGTGACTCGCTCCTTGAAGGACTGGAGCCGCTGAAGCGACCTTGTCATATGCGTATTCGAGAGCCCAGCCGTTCCGCTTGTATCGCTGTGCAGAGTTTTTGGTAATAATGCCCATCTAGCGGTTAGAGCGGCGGAGTTCCAAGTGATCTTAATGTCGTTCCGCCGCCTCGGTTGTGGGATCTTCAACAACATCGAGTTTTGTGTCCCGTGGCTCCTCGATGCGGTGCCCCCGCCACACGTCTATCCATTTTGTCGGCCACCAGCGCCAGTACCGAAAAGGGAGTTACGACTCCACTTCGGAATGGTCAATCGCTTTGACCAGGTCCATATTTTCGCCGATGAGCTGCGTCAAACCCAACCGTTGACAGACATCGGTCAATTCGAAATTGACTTTAATATCGATGCTCATATGCCTCTGTGCGTTTTCTATAGCCACCCAACTTTTTTCGTAATTCGAGTTTCCAATAGCGGTGAAGTGTCCCTCCTTGACGTACTTTTCGTTGATCTCAACAATCTGTCCACCGAAATTTCGCCGCCAATAGTAAATGCCAGCCCCATGATCCCAATAATATTTTTCCTTTATGTTCTGACGCGTGTACTCATCTGGGCAATTCGGGTGAGCCCAAAACGCCATCCACCAGCCGCATCCTTTGTTGAATTGATCCAAGCTAGCCTTCTTGGTCGTACATCCAATGAGTTCCCAGTAGCGCTTCTTTCTTTGCGAAAGGGCATAGCGCACCCCGGGAAATGCCCATGTCGCAGCGGTGGTCCCATTCGTAAGAGACAAGAACTTCTGTGCTATCGATGTCATTTTTTTTGGTCTGATTAAGAGATCGGAATGCCAAAACGCCAACTTTTCACACCATATGAAACAAAACTCCAAAGGAAAATGTGGATATAGAACAGGCAAATCGATACCCTGGTTGAAATCAATCACGACTGATCCGGGGACGACCCACTTGGGTGGACCAACCCTCGGATCGAACCCTATCACTGGCGTCCACCCCGCGTGTCGAATCAACAATTGTTGTACGGTGCACCAATCTCCGTCGACATTCCAACAAAGCCAGGGCTTATCTATTCCATTTACTTTATGGCGCCATTGCCCTGCTACTCGAATAACATTTTCAAGCGAAAGTCCCAATTCACAGAATGCACTCCAGTTCCCCTGGCCAGCCTTGTGTCTAAGTTCGACCTTTTCATCGTTGATTGCCACGATCAAGCTCCTAAGAAAATCTGATTTCACCTGCCTTCAGCCTGACGTGCTCTCGGATCGGGCGGGAAGTGACGATATCGGTCAATCGACCGGGTATCGTGGATGGTTTGTAGGGCACAAGATGAGGAAAGTTGCCTTGCAACTCATGACATCGGGCCGTCGCACAATTAACGCACCAGGACGAGATCCACCTCATCATACTCGCCGGCAGCCGCGACAACCCTATGCAACCGGGCCATTACCTCGGCTATCGGTACGGGCTCCCCAACAATTTGGTCATGACGTAGCACCAGCCCACGGTCGAAGTAGCGCTCTGCAAAGGCCAAAATCGGTTCGGGGTTGAGGTTCATGCGTCGCATCCCCCAGGGCCAGAACTCGCACACGATCAGATCTGCCTGCGCCAGCACTCTCTCCCCACCTTTGAAGATCAACGGCTCCGCGCCCTGTGTGTCAATCTTGACAGCGAAGGGGCCGGTCTCGGGTGGATACTCATTGAGAGGGACGGATTTCACGGATATAGGCCCGTCAGCAGACAGACGATGGTCTCCGGAATTGTAGTCGCTCCGTGTAAAGCGCATAATTCCCGGTTCCGCTGCCACAGCGGCGTTGACCACCTCGACAGCCACTCCGGCCACTGCAACATTCGCCCGTAGAAGTGCGCAATTGTGGGGGTCGGGCTCAAAGGCAATGACACGGACGCGTGGAGTACGAGCGATCGGCACACTGATGAGACCGATATTGGCGCCGATGTCATACATCGTGCCGCCCCCGCCCTCAAAGAAACGCCGGAACAGGCCAACAATGTTTTCTGACCATTTGCCAGTCTGCAAATAAGTTTTGGTCACGCTCTGATCGTAAACCGGTCCGAAAAAACTGCCCACTGAGCCGCTCACCTCGTAGCTCCGCACTCCGAGTGCGCGCGCAGATTGATAGAACATCTCGTAAAGCACCGAGCGGGGCAGTTTCTTGATGAGTGAGCGGGCAAAAGCGCGGGCGTTCATTGCTATCGGACCTTAGTGACTCCAACCACTATCTCGGCTTCATCGTAGTCTCTAGCACGGCTCGCACAATCATGGCGTAGCATGCACAGTTCTTGGAAAGCGGCGGCATCCCACGATGGGCCGCAACGCGGACGACAATACGGGGCGTACGACCGCTGACCCACGATTGTCTCAATGTCATTCTCATCCGACATTTCCTAGATGAGTCTCGCTCTTAGGAGATGGTAGGTCATTTTCGAGGAGGGTATTCAACCACGCCGTTTCGCTGGGGCCGTTCCAATTAAGACAAATCGCAAGCTGTCGGCCGTGCCACCCTATTGTACAATTTTCAAAGACGGACTGTCTTACGTCGACCTTCTTCGATCACTGTGCGAGCGAAACCCGCTCATTGTGGTTCCGCTTCACTTGGCTCAGGCCTCAACGCCGCACCGCAAGCGACCACAACTCGGCAACGGCCGTCCGGCTGAATAACAAGCAATAGGTCAAATAGGTGATGGCTCCTAAGGTGACGAGGATGAGCAAAGTGACAATGGATGACAGGCCGTCCGTAAGCATCTGCCGGCCTAGGGAAATGGTGCCGTACATGATGGCCGCGCCAAGCGCAGGATTGCTAATGGCGCCGACGATCTGCATCACGGGAATCCTGAAGACTCGACATATATGGGCGATCATGTGGCCGAAGAAGATTGGGTAGGCGCACAGCCAAGCTACGCTGGCACCGACAATCCCCCAGCGACAACCAATAGCGACCGCAACGGGCAGTAGTATCAGCCCGAGGATTCCGTTGGTGACGGCGATGCGAAGCTGCCCCATGCCGCGCAGGAACGACGACGTGACCGGACTGAACAGACGTAGCGGCGCGACCACCGCGAGGACTTGCAGGGGAACTGTCGCGGACAGCCATTTCGGCCCGAGAACCAGCGGTACGAGTTCAGGCGCAACGGCCGATAAGCCGAAGAAGACCGGAAATCCGCAGAGCGCCAATAGCCGGAACACCTTTCTTAGGTACCATGTCGCGGATTTCTCTTGGTCCTGGACCGCCGCAAATGCCGGGAAACTCACCTGCATTACAATTCCGCCGAACTTCTCAAGCGGCAGCTGCGCCAAATTCTGCGCAACCGAATACAGGCCAAGCGCCTCGTGCCCGAGCAGTCTGCCGATGATGAAGGTGTCGGCCGAGTTGTAGGCAAGCCAAGTCAGGTTCTCGGCTGTTCGCAGCACGCTGAACGAAATAATTCCCTTCAGCCCCTTCAACACGAACGTCGGTCGTTTGAAGTACGGCGCGCACAACAGCATTCCAGCGGTCCGCACTGCGCTCTGAACAATGGCGCCGCACATGAGGGACCAAACCTTGGCTCCGTGATAAGCCAATATGAGAACCGCCACACTGCCAATCAGGCTGGCTGTGAAATCAACCCACGAAATCTGCCGAAAGTTCAGCACCTTCGTCAGATGGGCCTCGGGAATTGTTGTGAGTGCGCGGAATGCAAAATTGAGGCTCGCGACCTGCACCAACAATACCAACCGGTCGTCGTCATAGAAGCTGGCGATCGGAAAGGCCGCAATGCATAGCAGTACCAACAACGTCAGGTTCACGACCAAGATCAATCCAAAAATCCTCCGTAGAGATTGATCGTCAATGGTCTGACGCTGCACAATCGCGTCGCCGATTCCCACCAGGCTGAAGCCTTGAAACAGCGACAGGAAAACAATGGCAATCGCCATCAACCCGTAATCTTCCGGTGCAAGGATTCTCACGACCACGATCGTCATGGCCCATGTGAGGACTTGTCCAATGAGTCGCATCGCCGCCGCCCATCCGAGCGCCGACATCACCTGCTGTCGCAGACTCACCGGTTGGCGTTTGAGAGATGAATCGTCAGTTTCAACGTTCACGAGGGCGGCGCTTTTGGCTGGAGGCCATAGCGTAGGATCCTATTACCTTTACACTTATGAGAGTAGACCTGCGCAAACTCCCGTCGGTCGACAGCCACTGAGAGTCCGTCCGGAAAGTTTAGGATGACTGATGATGTCTTGCCAACCTGCGCAGCATGAGGCGGATGGAGGCGAGGAGGACGAAGGCGACGGCGCTGCGTGTGAGGTTCTCGAAATCCTTGGCGAGCCGTCGGCAGCGATTGAGCCAGGCGATCGTGCGCTCGACGATCCAGCGTTTGGGCAGGAGTTTGAAGCCCGCGCCATCGCAGCGTTTGACGATCTCGAGTCGCCAATCGGCGATGGCGCGGAAGAACTGTTCGAGCTTGGGGCCTTGATAGGCGCCGTCGCCGATGACCTTCTCAAGAAAGGGAAACAGCCGCCGCACCGCCTTGAGCAGCGGCGGCGCGCCATCGCGATCCTGCACATCGGCCGGATGCACCTGCACGCTCAAGAGTAAGCCGAGCGTGTCGACGAGGAGATGGCGCTTCTTGCCCTTGACCTTCTTGCCGGCGTCATAGCCCGCCTTATCGATCTGTGCCCCCCCTTTTCGGCGCCTTTGACGCTCTGCGAGTCGATGATGGCGACGGTCGGGCGGGCCTCGCGGCCCTCGCATTCGCGCAGTTCCATGTACAGCGTGTGATGGATATGCAAGAGCGTCCCGTCCCACTCCCACAGCGTGAAATAGTCGTGCACCGTGCTCTTCGGCGGCAAATCCTTCGGCAGCGCTCGCCACTGGCAGCCCGTCGACAGCACGTAGAAGATCCCATTCAGGACCTCGCGCAGGTCGACCTCGCGCCGGCGCCCGCCGCGCTTGGCCGGCGGTATCAAGGGCGCCACCTGCGCCCACTCGCCATCCGTCAGATCGCTCGGATAGCGCAAATCGCTGCGCTCATAAATGCGGCGGTTCTTCTTGGTCCACATCCAGCACCCCCTTGCAATGATTCGGGTGCTCGACAATGAATCACAGACGATTCCCCGGATTCAACATCTTTCCGGACGGACACTCAGACTTCGAAGCTCTCAGGCTTTGGACCCCGGCAATTTGTGGAACGCTGCGTCAGATAAGGCAAGAAGTTGCGACAATCCTTCACGCAGTTGCGTGTGGGCGACGAACCCGAGCCGACTCGACGCGGCGCTTGGATCGCCTGCGGAAGCCCGTATATCTCCCTCGCGGGGATGGCGATAGTCTACCACGACCGATCGCCGTGCGAGATCCATCATCGTCTGAGCAAGCTGCAAAATGGACATCGATATGCCGGAGCATACATTGAACACGTCCGCCACAGTTACGCCCGTCCCCTGTTCTTGCAGATGATGCTGACAAAGAACAAGGCACCGTACAACGTCACTAACGTACACGAAGTCCCTCGTCTGCCCTCCGTCACCGAAAAAGGTAATCGGCTCGCGTCGGCGGATGCGATCGGCAAATATAGAAATCACGCCCGAATAGGGAGACATAGGATCCTGGCGAGGTCCGTAGACGTTGAAGAAGCGTAGACCGATGCTGGGGACGCCATGGATCCTGGCGGCAACCTGTGCATGCATCTCGCTGGCAAGCTTATCTACGCCATACTGTGACAATGGCCGCGTTTCGGCGGTTTCGGGAAGAGGAACATTTATGTTGCTGCCATAGACCGCCGCCGAGGATGCATAGACGACCGGGATCGGCTTCCGCCCCGCGGCCGGCCTTGCTGCCGCCAGGATATTGACTGTTCCTCCGAGATTGACTCGATTGGCTCGGACAGGGTTTTCGCTGCAGCGCGCAACTGATGCGATGGCGGCAAGATGGAAACACCCATCCACGCCGGCCATTGCGTCGGCAACCGCATCGAAATCCGCAATATCACCAAGAATCACCTGGACGCCATGCGGGATATACTCGCCCCTGCCGGTCAGAAGATCATCAAGAACCCTCACGCCATGTCCCTGCGCTACCAACACGTCGACGAGATGCGACCCGATGAACCCGCAGCCACCTGTTACCAGATAAAGAGCCATGATCGGATGCGGCGCCGACGACTACGGTGACGGGACGAACGCGTACATATCGCGCCGGCGCGCGATGATGGCTCGAAAGAGATCGAGCTGCCCCTGGGTCGTTGCATCCCACGAGAACGTCTCTGCATGGGAGCGCGTCGCAGAACGCGGCGGCGGATCGGCGAAGAGACGACGAATGGCGTTGGAGAAGGCCGCTGGGGTCCGTTCCCGCACGAGAATGCCGGCGGCAGGAGCACTGACCACCTCTGGTGTCCCCCACACGTCGGAAGCTACGACTGGCGTACTGCAAGCCATCGCTTCGAGCAAGACATTGGCCCACCCCTCGCGGCTCGATGCAAGGATGAGGGCATCAGCGGCGCTATAAAATCGTGCGAGATCCTCGTGGGGGACATGGCCAAGGAAGCGAACGCGATCCGCGACGCACAGTGTCCGCGCAAGCATTTCGAGTCGCCGTCTTTCCGGCCCCTCACCGGCGATCAGAAGATCCACCCCGGGCAAATGCTCTAGCGCGCCGATCACGATGTCGTGTCCCTTGCGCGGGATCAGGTGTCCAACGGACAGCAGCGTCGGCCCGCTCAGGCCCAGATCCTGACGTACCTCTGTTCGGTCCAATGGACGGAAGAGCTGCAGGTCAACGCCGTTCCTGAGCACCTGGACGCGCGATCCGGGAATGCCGAGATCGGTCAGCACGTCCTTGAGCGCCTCACAGACAGCGATCAGGCCATCGGCTCCCTCAGCAGCCCGTCGAATCATCTGGCGCACGAAGGGATAACGTGGGGCAAGGTAGTTAAGATCGGTGCCCCGCGCCGTGATCGCGACGGGTATCCCCAGTCGACGGCCCAGCCATGCAGCCGCGACGCCGTCCGGGTAGAAGTAGTGGGCATCGATGACATCGAATGTCCCTCTGGCGCGCATTAGGACGCGAACGTCACGCAGCAGGGCTGCGCGAAGCAGGAGTGGGGCCGCCATCATCCCGACCTTGGGAATCGCGAGGAAGCGAGGATGTCTTATTGGGATGCCGTAGCGCTCCTCCGCTCGTGGCGCACGGGAGTAGTGCGCGTATCGCCCGAAGACGGCATTGGAAAGAGGAAACCAGGGGACCGGCGCAATCACCTGCAAATCGACAATGCCCGTACCGACAAGATGACGGATCCGATTCTCGACGAATAT
>Ga0137403_10009136_pt1 | contig 11039 bp, 14 predicted proteins | sample CZOMad2_1_16fung_FD_122057 | JGI IMG/M metagenome (GOLD analysis project Ga0137403, IMG submission 122057) | Vadose zone soil fungal communities from Angelo Coast Range Reserve, California, USA - CZOMad2_1_16fungal (Hybrid Assembly) | ecosystem: Environmental > Terrestrial > Soil > Vadose zone...
GAGGAAAAGCAGCTACACATTACTCCTCCGCTCTACCTAAAGAGGGTGGTTGGTTTCATCATGTATCGTTTTTCATACCAAAAAGCATCAGTGAGCCTTGGTTAGGCGATCTGCGTGAGCAGCGAATCAAAATGTTTGACGAAGGGTTTAGCCGGACAGCTATTGACAGGGCGACTGTTGTCCAAATTACCTGGTTGATCCTCCATTGGGCTATCGACAAACTCCTCGTTATTTTGACGCCGTTCAAGCGATAATCAAAGTGTTCTATCCGAAACTCGTCTTCCCTTTGCTTTCAACCCCTCACGTAAGGATACGATACGCGCCCGTTTAACTTCTTACCGGACCCGGTTCGACGAGCAAACTGGAAGCAAACCCCCCTGGGCCGTTGCAATCCACCCCGCAAGCTTGCGACGCCCCACCGTGAACAGATGTAGAAGATGTCCGGTTTTAGGCCCGAAGAGAACTATGGGATGCAATGGGAGTGTTTAGACCTAACGGCGCTGGCGTTGGAGATAAAGGAAGTCAGGACGTTGGGAAAACTCAAAGATCCGAAAACCGAAGACGCGGCACGTGTGGTAGACATAACGCCGGCGATGGCGAAGTGGATTGTTGCGCAGAAGTCACGTTCGGCGCTGCGCTCAAAATTTGTTTGGGTCACTGTGACCGGCAAACCTATCGATCAAAGTGATTTTGCGCGGGAGGTTTGGAAGCCGCTCCATGAAGCGGCGAAAGTCAAGTATCGCCCACCACGCCAGGCACGCCACACGTTCGCAACACGCCACATCGATCGGGGAACAGAGCCGCGCTGGATCGCCGTGCAAATGGGAACTAGCTTGAAGATGCTATTTGAAACCTACACGGCGCAGTGGAATAGAGCACGCGATAGGAAAGCCCAAGAAACGGGCAACGCACGTGGGCACGTTTATGGGCACGGTGACCAATGAGGCGGAACAACCACAACAGTAAAGCTGGTGTGATAATGGTTGCGTTGCAAGAACTTAACTTCTGGTGCGCCCGCCGAGAATCGAACTCGGACCTAGGGTTCCGGAGACCCTCGTGATATCCTTTTCACTACGGGCGCAGGGATTTTGTTTTCTATCACTCGCCTATAGCGCAGTCAACGAAGCAGCGTTTCTAGCCGCGGCTGTCGCGACCGAAACCATCTCATCATGAATGGCGCCGTTGGAAGCGAGAGTTTCCTCACCCCAGATAGAAAACTTATTCCCGGACAGGTCGCTGAGCCTGCCGCCGGCCTCCTCAACGATCAGGGTCCCCGCCGCCGTATCCCACGGGCGAAGTTTGAGTTCCCAGAATCCGTCTATTCGACCACAAGCCACGTAGCAAAGATCCAGAGCCGCAGAGCCGTTACGCCGGATGCCCTGAGAGCGGGTCATGAACGCCTTGAAAAAGCTCAGATAGAAATCTGCTTTTCACGTTGATCATACGGGAAGCCGGTGGCGAGGAGCGCCTTATCCAACTCCTTAACCCCAGAAATCCGTATGGAGCCGCCGTTTAGAGTCGCCCCTTCATCTTTGACCGCTTTGAAGCACTCGCCCCGCAAGGGGTCGTAAACCAAACCCAGGATGACTTCGCCATCGCATTCCAGAGCTATGGAAACGCAGAACTGCGGGTAACTATGAGCAAAGTTCGTCGTTCCATCAAGCGGATCGATGATCCAGCGGTGACTGCTTTGAGTTCCAACCCAATCGGTTTCTTCCTCGGCGAGAATGGAATGGTTTGGAAAATGGTTTCGTAACACTTTAACGATTCGCCGCTCACATTCCCGATCTACTGAAGTGATCAAATCGATGGCACCCTTGTAATCGATGCTTTTTGGTTTTTGCCAATGCTCGCAAATCAAAGCGCCGGCGACCGTGGCCGCCTCCCACGCGACGGACAAAAAATTCGCAATCTCAAACGTCATTGAAGTGGTCCTTCGCAATTGAGAAAGAGCTATGTTACCTAATGGCGCGTGAAGATTCGAGCACCGGCGAAAATCAATTTGCGGCTACGCGTGGTGGGTAAGCGGGCGGATGGATACCACCTGCTCGACACCATTATGCTTCCGGTATCGCTTTACGACGAGATCATTATTAATAAAGGGAGAAAGAGCGGAAGAAGGACGGGGCTGGAGGAGCGCTTAACTGTGACTTGTGATAATCCCCTGGTTCCTCAGGGCAGAGAAAATCTAGCCTACAAAGCAGCGTCACTTGTATTGAACGGGAGGGGTATTAATGAGTCTGTGCAGATTCGCATTCACAAGCGGATTCCTATCGGGGCAGGGTTGGGTGGTGGCAGCACGGATGCTGCAGCGACGCTGGTCGGTCTAAACCGACTTTTTCGCCTCGGCTACACGTTGAAACGGCTAGAAAAAATATCATCCGCTCTGGGCGCGGATGTGCCATTCTTCGTTAAAGGAGTTCCTGCCCGGGCGCGTGGGATCGGCGAACGCTTGACTCCGGTGCGAGGGGTGCCGCGACTATGGCTCATTATTCTCTATCCAAATTTCCCGGTTTCAACCGCGTGGGTATATCGAAACCTGCCCCCTAAGTTGACAAAAGCTATTGTAAATACTAGCATTAATTTGTCGCTGGAGAATCCTGCGAACCTCAGAAAACTACTCGTCAACGATCTTGAAACGGTTACCATGGGCCGGTATCCTCGCATCGGATTACTCAAGGAAGAGTTAGCTCGGCAAGGTGCCGTCGGAACTCTTATGTCGGGAAGTGGCTCTTCGGTGTTCGGTGTTTTTCCATCAAAGCGAAGCGCGGAGCGAGCGTTTCGCCGGTTGCGGAAAGAGAAGGAGGCCCAGGCTTTTTTAGTGCGTGTTTTAAACTAGATAAGTCACGACAGAAGCCCGTCAAATCAACTGCCAGATATGCAACTGGCTTGCGTCAAAAGGGGGTCCCTATGCAGGTTACCGAGGTTAGGGTCTTTCCTGTGGATGAAGAGAAACTCAGGGCTTACGTAACGATCACGCTGGATCACTGTTTTGTGATCCGAGACCTCAAGATTATACGCGGCACCACGGGGTATTTCGTATCGATGCCCAGCAAGAAACGCAAAGACGGGACCTACAAAGATATCGCTCATCCAATCAATAACGAAACTCGAAAGATGATCGAAGAGAAAATAATCGCGGAATACCAGAAGGTTGTTGCTGAAGGGGGGAGCCAAAGGGCTCTCGGAAGTGGATGAACGGATATCATGCCCGGGCGGTTTGAACTGCTCTTGTAGGAGTTCGGGGTGGGCGGTCGCCAAGCGGTAAGGCCCCGGACTTTGGATCCGGTATCGAAGGTTCGAATCCTTCCCGCCCAGCCAGTTTCTTGGCCATAGGCCGGCAAGACAGTCCATAGAGCTAGGTTTTGAGTGGCGCCGTTCATGAGCGAACGGCGCCACTCATTTTAGGAGAAGTGCCAATTGGACTGGGTAAAATTGGCGCTGATCGGAGCCGCGGGCCGAACACAAAATGGTTGCGAAAACGGTGACGAAGGAATAATTTCGAGACCATGAGCCAGCACGCTGTCGGACTGAAGATCTTCGCCGGAAATTCCAATCCGCCTTTGGCTGAGGAGATCAGTCAGTATCTCAAAGTCCCGTTGGGAAAAGCGGTCGTGGAAACTTTCAGTGACGGTGAGAGCAAGGTCGAGATCAAGGAAAATGTCCGCGGAACAGACGTGTTTGTTTTGCAATCCACGTCGTCTCCTGGGAACAATAACCTGATGGAACTCTTGCTCATGTTGGACGCTTTCAAACGGGCCTCGGCCAAACGCATAACAGCAGTCATCCCATACTATGGGTATGCGCGTCAGGACCGGAAGGTTGTTCCGCGGGTGCCCATCAGCGCAAAGCTGGTCGCCGACCTGATCACGACCGCGGGAGCTTCTCGAATGCTGACCCTCGATCTGCATTCAGGACAAATTCAGGGATTTTTTGATATCCCGGTGGATAACTTATATGCGACGCCGGTCTTGCTGCAGCACTTGAAGAAACAATTGAACCACAATGAAGTAACCATCGTCTCTCCGGATGCCGGCGGAGTAGAGCGGGCACGGGCCATTGCGACGCGGTTGGATGCGTCACTAGCGATCATCGATAAACGGCGAGTCGGCCCCAATGTGGTGGCGGAGATGAACATCATCGGTGAAGTTAAAGATCAAATCGCGATCCTACTCGATGACATGGTCGATACTGCCGGCACGCTGACGATGGCTGCCGATGCACTGAAGCGGGAAGGCGCAAAAAAAATTCTCGGCTGCTGTACGCACGCCGTGCTTTCCGGACCCGCGATTCAGCGTATCGAGGAATCGCCGCTGGAGGAGTTGATTGTTACCAATACCGTTCCTTTAGCGGCTGATGCGCAACGCTGTCGGAAGATCAAAGTATTGTCCGTGGCTCATCTCATCGGCGAGGCGATTCGGCGCACGCACGACGAAGAGTCCATTAGTTCTTTGTTCGTCTGAGCGGATCCGAGTAACGATACAATAGGAGGTAAGTTCTTTTGGAAACGTTAGAAATTCAAGCCGAGGCGCGGGAAGTGGGCAATAAACGACAGGCTCGCCGGTTGCGCCGTGCCGGAAAGATTCCCGGTGTGCTATATGGCCCCAAAACTCCGCCGGTTCCTTTGGAACTTAACAAGAGGGAGTTTTCGAGCCGTGTCGCAGGACTCGAAGGCTCACATTTGGTCCGGCTGAAGTCCGGATCCGCTGCATTGGCCGCCAAAGTCGCTTTGGTCAAGGAGATGCAATACCACCCGATCAGCGGAGATGTTATTCACACGGATCTTTACGAAGTCGACCTTACGGCGAAGATCCAGGTGCGTGTGCCCCTTCACTTCGTGGGCAAGGCGGTTGGTGTTGTCCGCGGTGGCATCCTGCAACCCATCGTGCGCGAAATCGAGGTCGAATGTTTACCCATGGACATACCAGAATTTTTCAACGTCGATGTCAGCGCGCTGGATATCGGGGATGCAGTTCACATCGAAGACCTGCGGATGCCTGAGGATGTAACCGCGATTTATGAAACGAATTTTGCCTTAGTGACCGTTGTACCGCCGTCGGTTGAAGAGGCTCCGACTCCGGCCGCGGCAGTAGCGGAGGGAGTTGCAGCCGCGCCAGAGGTGCCGGAAGAGCAAAAGGAAGGTGGCGAGGAGTCCTAAGGCGCCTGATTTATCCGGATCTTCAGGAATCGATTGGTGAAACTCGTCGTGGGTCTCGGGAATCCCGGCAAGAAGTACGAGCGTACGCGGCATAATCTAGGGTTTATGATCGTCGATCAAATTGCGCGGCGGAACCAGGTTACGATCAAAAAAAAGCTCTGCGATGCCTTGGTCGGCGAGTGGTCGAACGATGGAGAAAGGGTTCTTCTGGTCAAGCCTCAGACCTACATGAACCGTAGCGGCGGATCGGTCAAGGCTCTCCTTGACCATTTCCGATCAGCACCTGAAGATTTGATTGTGATCTATGACGATCTGGACTTGGCGTTTGGGCGTATACGGATCCGGCCCACGGGGGGGGCAGGTGGCCACCACGGCGTCATTTCGATTATGGAAAGCCTGGCAGGAGCCCAGTTTTATAGAGTCCGTGTAGGAATTGGGCGGCCGCCCGACGGTATGGATCCAGTTGATTTCGTGTTGGAAAACTTTACCTTGCAGGAGGTTGAGCAACTCGACGAGGTAGTTTCACGGGCCTCCGAAGCGGTGGTATCTTTGCTGCGGGAGGGTGGACAGCGGGCCATGGAACAGTTTAACCGGGCGCACTAAGCTCCATTGTAAACGCCAGGGGCCTATGGTTATGATACAGAACAAAAATTGTCGTGGGGGGTATAAGAACTGTGGCACTTTATGAAACTCTTTTCGTGGTGCATCCCGAAAAGGGGACGAGGATGAAAGAATTTATTGAGAGGTTCAAAAAAGTCGTCGAAGGGCAGGAAGGCACTGTCGCTCATATCGATGAATGGGGCCTGCGTGATCTCGCTTATCGGATTGAAAAGCAGGGAAAGGGATTTTACACGCTATTGCAATACAGCTCGTCGGCCCGAGCGGTGGAGGAGTTGGAACGCAACTTGCGGCTCACTGATGGTATCTTACGCTACCTTACTGTCCGTGTTGAAGAAGAGACCCAGAACCAACCTGCTGCGAAGAGCCACTCGGAAGAGCACCGAGCACCCGCCGACGCAGCAGCCGCAAAATCCGAACCCCGGACTTAATGACTTCTCAAGGGGCGGTGACAACCGTTATTTGATAGTGAGGTAGGTAAATCTATGGCACAGAGAGAAATGGGCGCGAGGCCGTATCGGGAGAGATCGGACGACGAAAAGGGGGGTCCTCGTCGGAGACCGATGTTCCGGCGTAAAGTCTGTCGTTTCTGCGCCGATAAAACCCTGAGAATCGATTACAAGGACGTGAGGATGCTTTCGCAGTTCGTCACTGAGCGTGGAAAAATGACCCCGAGTCGAATCACCGGCAACTGCGCACGTCATCAAAGGCTGCTAACGACGGCGATCAAAAGGGCCCGGAGCGTCGCTTTACTGCCCTTTACAACCGCCAACAGTTAATTATCTTCGCCAACCGTTTTGATATGCAGCGGCTAGAAATCATCCTCAAGTTCTTTCTGGCCTTGGCCTCCACCGTTTTTCTTCTCATTGCCGGTGTCGTGTTGCCTGCAGCGGGCGTGATTCTGATACCGTTCGTTCCCCAGCCGGTACTTTTATTCGGCCTCAAGTACGGTGCAGGCTTGGGAGTGGCCGTCCTTGTCGCAGCTATGATTGGCTTGTTTGTGTTTGCCGGGGAAGCATTGGGATTTGTTTATTCGGTATTCGCGGTCATGGTCGGTTTACTTTTTTGGCTGTTAGGACGGCTTCGCGTCGTCGAGTTATTAGTCACCGGAGTTGCAGCTGCGATGCTTGCGACGGCCGCGGGCGTATTGCTTTATTTCTACGGCTCCTGGGGAGCCATGACTCAAAATCTTCGTGGCAGCCTAATTGATAACCTTGCGGTTGCTTTACGAGTTCATGAAAAAATGGGCTTCCCACAAGAGAGTTTGAATCTCTTCAGAGAGAAGATCCCGGAAGTCGTCGAGCAAATGCTCCAGCTTCTTCCTGGCTTACTTTTCGTAAGTCTTTGTATGGTCGTCCTGTTGAACATCCTTTTTCTATGGAGGCGGTTCCCGGATCGGCGAGCTCAATGGTTGTCGGTTGCGACGTTCCGCGAGTGGAAATGTCCGGAACAGTTGGTTTGGGCGCTCATTGCGTGTGGATTTGCCTTTTTTGTGCCGGCGAACGAGGTGGTGACGATCGTTGCGCTGAACGTTCTTTTAGTGACCGGTGTTTGCTACTTCATTCAAGGGCTCGCCATCGTGGCCTTTTTTTTCCACAAGAACAATGTGCCTCGATTTCTGCGCAGTGCGACCTATATACTTATCATTTTTCAACAAATCTTTACGCTACTAGTCGCGGCTCTCGGTTTGTTTGACCTGTGGGGTGATTTTCGCCGTTTAAAGAAGAATAATTTGAATCCGAGCCAGGCGTCTTGAGGGGAGAATATGGAAGTCATTTTGAAAGAGGACATCACGAATCTGGGTAAAATCGGTGAAGTCGTCCGCGTGCGCGATGGCTATGCACGGAACTACCTTTTGCCGCGCGGTTTGGTGCTGGTGGCGAACAAGAAAAATATCAAAACATTCGAGCACCAAAAGAAACTTGTTGCCGATCAAAAGCACAAGGTCATGAGGCAGGCGCAAACAGTGGGCGATGAGCTAGCCGGCGTTTCGCTCATTATATCGATGCGAACCGGCGAGGAGGGCAAGCTCTTCGGCTCCGTTACCAACATCCAAATCGAAAAGGCCCTAAAGGCAAAAGGTCTCAATGTCGACCGCCGCAAGATTCATCTCGATGAGCCGATCAAGACCCTCGGAGAGTATGAAATTCCAATCCGTCTTTCCGCTGACCTTAGCGTGCCGTTAAAACTCTCCGTAGTTTCCGAAGACGGCGGAAAAGCTTCCCAATCAAGTTAGTTCGACTCTGGCGTGTCGCGTCCGGCAACGGCTCTTAACGAGATCACCGCTTCGGATCTACATCTGCGCCGTGCGAGGCTTTCCCTGCTGTTCGCTGCAGTTCTTTGGAGCCTCGCCGGCATCTTCATCAAGTTTCTCTCTCTCCCTCCGCTGACCATCGTTTTCTATCGGAGTTTATTCGCCTCGTTATTTTTCGCATTTTTCGTTCGAAGGAGTATCGCTGTCCCCCGGGTTGCGCTGCTTGTCTCAGCGCTTGCGTATACCGCCGCCATCAGCGCTTTCGTTTCGGCCAACAAAATTACCACGGCGGCCAATGCCATCGCCCTTCAGTACACGGCGCCGATGTTTGTCTTTATGATCGTCCACTTCTTGTTTGGTGAGAAGATCACCGGGGCGAGCTGGATCTCGCTAGTGTTGGGTATGCTCGGGATCGCCGTGATTTGCGTCGGCAGCGCGGGCCAGCCCGATGCTGCCGGGGTCATGATCGCACTGCTGAGCGGTCTGCTCTTTTCGATCTACATGGTAAGCCTTCGGTTTCTAAAAGAGTTCAATCCAGGCACTCTGACGTTTCTCAACAACCTGGTTTGCTGTTTGATTCTCTTACCGTTGGTCGGATCAGAGTTGTCACTGTCGCTAAAGGAAGGTTGGATCGTCGCCGTGATGGGAGTCGTTCAACTGGGGATTCCCTATTGGCTCTTCTCAAAGGGGTTGGAGCAGATTTCCGTCCAAGAAGCTTCGCTGATCGTGCTCATCGAACCGGTATTGAATCCCATCTGGGTAGCGCTAATCGTGGGGGAATTGCCGTCGGGCGCGACGTTAGTCGGTGGACTCTGTATCGTCGGCAGCTTGGCTTTTCGTTATCTCCGCTCGTCTTTGAATCCTCAAACCGTTTAGATTCCCGTGCTGTTTTATGATAAGTTTTGCTGACTCTGAAGTCAGAACGAAGGAGGATGAAAAATGTCTATGAATTGGGGAATGGCAAATCGTTTAGCTCGGATCATTAAGCCTGAAGACGGCCGAGCCGTTATGCTCGCCGTGGACCATGGCTACTTTCTCGGCCCTACCAGTGGTTTAGAAGAGCCCAGAAAGACCATCGAACCGCTGCTGCCTCACGCCGACTCGATCATGTTAACTCGGGGCGTGTTGCGTACTTCCGTCGATCCCAAGGCCGACAAACCGGTCGTGCTTCGTGTTTCCGGCGGCACCAGTATCCTAAAGGAGCTTTCCAACGAAGACATCACTGTGTCCATCGATGATTGTATTCGCCTCAACGTATCCGCCATGGCGCTTTCGATCTTCGTGGGATCGGAGTTTGAGAAGGAAACTCTAGTCAGTCTCGCCAAGCTTGTGGACGAGGGGGAGAAGTACGGAATTCCGGTGCTCGCGGTGACGGCCGTCGGCAAAGACATGGCGCGGGACGTCCGTTATCTCGGATTGGCCTGCCGCATTGCGGCGGAGCTCGGCGCTCACATCGTCAAGACATACTATTGTGACGATTTCGAGCAGCTCATCGAAAGTTGCCCGATTCCGGTTATCGTTGCCGGCGGCAAAAAGACGCCGGAGATGGAAGCTTTGGAGCTGACCCACAATGCCGTGAAAGGCGGCGCGGTGGGTGTCGATATGGGCCGGAATATCTTCCAGTCGGATTCACCGGTGGGAATGATCAAAGCGGTTCGCGCCATTGTGCACGAAAATGTTTCCGTGAAGGATGCGTTCAGGATTTGTGAGAGCGAGAAGGGGACGAAGGCGAAGCGGGCTGCGGGATAGGGGACTGTCTCGGGTCTTGTGTTTCGCGTCTCGTGTTGTAAGACGGCGAAACTGAGGATTGTTTGTGGCAACGTTCCAAACATTTGAGGAAATTGAGAGCTGGCAGATGGCTAGGCGACTCACTTTTGAGATCTATGGGGCTTCGAAGAAGTCGCCTTTCGCCAAAGATTTTGGTCTTCAAAAACAGATCCGAGATGCGAGTGTTTCAGTTATGGCGAACATTGCTGAGGGATTCGAAAGGAGCGGTTCTGGAGAATTTCAACAGTTCCTGGCTATTGCTAAAGGATCCGCAGGCGAAGTGATCTCGCATCTGTACGTTGCATTGGATCAGGGCTACATTAACGAAGAGGAGTTTCGCCGCTTAGAAAAAGTAGCGCGTGATACGGGTCGCAAAATCGGTGGATTAATGAGTTATCTACGTCAATCAGGCCTTAGAGGTCCAAAATATAAGACATCCATCAGAAGACAAAGTAATGGCAAAGAGCTTGAACCCAACGCGGGACACGGGACTCGAGACTCGAAACGGCGCTGATTCGATGCGCGTCGCGATGTACTACAATAACCGGGACGTACGCCTGGAAGAGATAGCTGTTCCGAAGATCGCGCCCGGCGAATTGCTGGTGCGAATCCGCGCGAGTGGGATTTGCGGCAGCGACCTGATGGAATGGTACCGCATCAAGAAAGCCCCGCTCGTTTTGGGTCATGAAATCGCCGGAGAAGTCGTGGAAGCGGGGGAGGGGGTCAAAGATTTCCGCCCCGGCGACCGGGTCTTCGCGTCCCATCACGTGCCCTGCGGAAAGTGCCGCTATTGCCTGGCCGGTCATCAATCGGTCTGCGACATGTTGCGGACGACCCACTTTGATCCCGGAGGATTTGCTGAGTTCGTTCGCGTTCCGAAAATCAATGTCGAGTTAGGTACGCTCCCCTTGCCTGACGAGATCACCTTCGACGAGGGGTCATTTATCGAGCCTTTGGCGTGCGTAGTCCGGGCGCAGCGCTTCGCGCGCTTAACAACCGGTCAAACCGTATTGGTGATCGGCAGCGGTATTTCGGGACTGCTGCATGTTCAGCTCGCCCGAGCGCGCGGCGCCGCGCGGATCATCGCCACGGATATCAGCGATTTTCGCCTCAAGGCGGCCATGCGGTTCGGCGCCGATGCGATGATCCATGGAACGGAAGACGTGCCAGCGCGCCTGCGTGATTTGAACGACGGTCGGTTGGCAGATTTAGTGATTGTCTGTACTGGCGCCATGCACGCCA